>Ga0268266_10002026_pt1 | contig 22552 bp, 21 predicted proteins | sample KBSS13metaG_FD_190356 | JGI IMG/M metagenome (GOLD analysis project Ga0268266, IMG submission 190356) | Switchgrass rhizosphere microbial communities from Kellogg Biological Station, Michigan, USA - KBS S1-3 metaG (SPAdes) (version 2) | ecosystem: Host-associated > Plants > Roots > Rhizosphere... | reverse complement strand
GCCGCTGCTGCACGACCTGGCGAGCCACGAGGGGGCGGCCGAACGTCTCACGCCGGCGGCAGTACGCCGCGGTGAGGGCGAGGCTCCGGGCGGCGATGCCGTAGCCGTGCACGGCCAGCGCGAGCCGCTCCACGACGAACTGCTCGGCGATCTGGGCGAAGCCGGAACCTTCGACGCCGACGAGGTTGCGTGCGGGCACCCGGACGTCGGCGAAGCCCAGCTCGGCCGTGTCCGAGCAGTGCCACCCCGTCTTCGACAGGGACCGGTCGACGGTGAAGCCGGGCATCCCCTTCTCGACGACCAGCAGTGACAGACCGTCATGACCCGGGCCGCCGGTGCGGACCGCCGTCGTCACGAAGTCGGCCCGCACCCCGCTCGTGATGAACGTCTTGGTCCCGTTGACGACGTAATCGTCGCCATCGCGGCGAGCCGTCGTCCGGATGGCGGCGACGTCGGACCCACCCCCGGGCTCGGTGACGGCGAGCGAGCCGATCAGCTCCCCGGCCAGGGTCGGCCGGACGAACCGGTCGACGAGGTCGGCGTCTCCGGAGGTGGCCAGGTGCGGCAGCGCGATCCCGGACGTGAACAGTGCCGCCATCAGTCCGCTGGAGGCACCTTCGGCCAACATCGCCTCCATCACCGCGATGCTGTCGAGCAGATCGCCGCCCTCACCACCCACCTCGACCGGGAACGCGACGCCGAGCAGGCCCTGCTTCGCGGCCCGCCGGTGCAGGTCGCGCGGCACGTCACCGGCGTCCTCCCACTGCTGGAGGTACGGCGCGACCTCGCGCCGGGTGAACTCGCGAGCGGACTCGCGCAATGCCTCGCGCTCGGTGTTCATCGACGGGCTCCGGAGGCGGACGGTTCATCACGGTATGTCGGTGAACCGGAACTTCCCGCGCGGAACCCCGCGAGGTGAGCGACGGTTCGGCTACCTACCGTGATGAAACAGTGACGGGTGGGGTTCACAACAACCCCTCCGGGATCTCGACGTACCGCGACCGCGCCCACTCGCCCAGCCCCTTGGCCTGCGGGTCGAACCGGGTCGAGGCCGCGACGCCCAGGCCCAGCAGGCCGTGGAGCACGACGTTCACCCCGCCCAGGTTGGGCAGCGCGAACACCTCGACCTCGAGGCCGGCCGCCTCCGGCAGCAGCGTGCCGACGAAGTCCGGCGTCACCAGGTCGCGCAGCCAGGCGACCCGCGCGGCGTACGCCGGGGACCCGTCGTGGGCGACCCACAGCCCGAGATTGGCGTCGCCGCCCTTGTCGCCGGAGCGGGCGTGCACGAAGGTGCCCAACGGCGCCCTCACGCCACGACCTCCGTCGAACCGTCCGCATGGTGCACGGTCTGCGAGACGTCCGACCGGTCGACGTACTCCGCGCGGTAGACGCCGAACGGCGTGCCGTCCGCGGGCGGGGACGTCATCGTGAAGCCGGGGTACGACGCGAGCGCGAGCTCGACAGCAGCCCCGCTGAAGGCGCGGCCGACCGGCTCGGGCGACGCGTCCTGGACCGTGCACCGGAGCACGGCCGAGGCTCCCTCCTCGCTGTCGGCGTCCGGGCGCGGAGACGTGCCGAACGACCAGGTGACCGAGTCCGCTCGCAGCCGCGGCTCCAGCTGGGCCCGCACCCACTCCGCCTTGGCCTCGAGGTCCAGCCCGGTGACGACCAGCTCCACGGAGTTGCGGTAGCCACCCAGCTCGTTGACGCAGACCTTGAGCCGCTCGGGCGGCGCCGAACCCCGGACACCGGAGATGCCGACGCGGTCGGGACCTTCGTCGGAGAGCGTCACGGTGTCGAGGTGCGACGTGACGTCGGGGCCGAGGTACGCCGTCGACTGCACCTCGTACATCAGCTGCGCGGTCACCGTGTCGACGGTGACCATCCCTCCCGTGCCGTCGTGCTTGGTCACCACCGATGACCCGTCGGCTGCGACCTCGGCCAGCGGAAACCCCAGTGGTCGAGCCATCTCGTCGGTCGAGCTCGTCGAGACCATCGCTCGGAAGCCCGAGAAGTTGCCGCCTGTCGCCTGGCACCCGCACTCGAGGACGTGGCCGGCCACCACCGCACCCGCCAGCTCGTCGTACGCGGTCGAGGTCCAGCCGTGCCACCACGCGGCGGGTCCGACCACGAGTGAGGCGTCCGTGATCCGGCCGGTCACGACGACGTCAGCACCCCGCGCGAGCGCCACGGAGACACCGAGACCGCCCAGGTAGGCGTTCGCGGTCAGGGCTCCGGCACCCAGTCCGATCCGAGGCCCCAGGGCACGTACGTCGTCGCCGTCGACGTACGCGATCGCCGGCGAGAGCCCTTGCCCTGCTGCGATCTCGCCGATCCGCGCCGCCAGACCGGCCGGGTTGAGCCCGCCCGCGTTGCTCACGATCCGGACACCGCGCTCGAGGGCGAGCCCGAGGCAGTCCTCGAGCTGGCGGACGAAGGTGCGGGCGTAGCCCAGCGACGGGTCCTTCCGCTGGTCGCGCCCGAGGATCAGCATCGTCAGCTCGGCGAGGTAGTCGCCGGTCAGGACGTCGAGCTGCCCGCCCTCGAGCATCTCGCGCATCGCGGAGAGGCGGTCGCCGTAGAAGCCGGAGCAGTTGCCGATCCGCAGCGGCCGGGTCGACTCAGCCATCACGCGACTCGCGTCCCTCACCCGGCGGGCCGGCGAAGGCCTGCGCGATGTTCAACCAGAGGTTGGCGTCGCGGCCGGTGGCGACCAGTGAGGTGTCGGCGCGGTTGACGCGCTGGGTGACCAGCAGGCAGAAGTCGTACGCCGCGCCGGTCACGGTCTGCGCGGCATCCTCCGGGCCCCAGGCCCAGAGATCCCCCGACGGCGCCGTCAGCTCGATCCGGAACTCCCCGGTCGGCGGCGGAGTGCGGTGCACGGAGAACGCGAAGTCGCGCGTGCGCACCCCGAGGTGGGCGACGTGCCGGATCCGATCGGTCACCTCGGCGTCCGCGCCCAGGGCGGCATGGACGTCGAGCGAGTGCGCCCATGTCTCCATGAACCGCGCCGTCGCCATCGAGGTGGCCGACATCGGCGGGCCGTACCAGGGCATCTTCCGGCCGGCCGGGTAGGCGCGGAGGGCGTCGACGAGGCGGATGCGCGCCGTGCGCCAGCGGCTGAGGAGCGCCGACGGCGCGGCGATGCCGCCGGTGAGCGCCGCCCGGTCGGTGGCGCGCTCGGGGTCGGCGAGGGCCTCGACCACCAGGGCGTCCCAGCGCTCCTTGTCGGTCGCCGCGGCATGGGCCGCCTCGTCGGTCCAGGCCAGATGGGCGATCTGCGTGGCGACGTCCCAGCCCGGTGCGGGTGTCGACGTACGCCAGCCGGCCTCGGGCAGGTCGGCGACGAGCCGTTCGAGGCGGGTCGACTCGGTGGCGAGATCGGCGAGGATGCCGTCCAGCAGGCTGCTCATCTCAGTGCTCCGTCGAGGGTGCGTGCCCATTGGTCGAGGATCCGGTTGCGACGCCGGGTGTCGTCGCTGATCGTGGCCGCCAGACCGAGCCCGCGGACCAGGTCGAGCGTCGCCTGCACGAGCTCGCGGACGCCCGGTCGTGACTCGTCGGCGCCGAGGAGCTCGACGGTCATCCGATGGGTGTCGCGCCCGACCCTCTGCTCGAGCGGCTCGACGGCCTCGAGGAGGGCGGGATCGGTGCGGGCCGCGACCCAGAGCTCCAGGGCCGCGGTGAAGACCGGGGAGGCGAAGTGGTCGCCCAGCATCCGGAGCACGTCACGGGTGCGGTGGGCGGCGGGGACGGCGGCCGCCGCCGCGGCGAGCTCGGCGCCGCGGACCTCGGTCAGGTGCCCGACGGCGGCCACGACCAGCGCGTTCTTGGTCGGGAAGTGGTGGAGCTGGGCTCCCCGCGAGACCCCGGCCCGCTCGCTGATCAGGGTGGTCGACGTACCTCCGAAGCCGCGCTCGACCAGGCAGTCGATCGTGGCGTCCATCAGCCGGGCCCGCATCGCCCGCGACCGCTCCTCCTGGGGCACCCGCACGGTCGACGACACCCCGCCATGCTGCCGTCGTACAAACAAACAGTCAAGCCTGTCTGTTTGTCACCGGGACCGGCGCCCGCCGCCCGCACCGCGTGCCAGGATGCCCGGGTGGCCGAGGAACGGAGCATGCGGGAGCGGATGCTGGCCGGTGAGCCGTACCTGTTCGACGAGTCGCTGGACGCCGACACCCGTCGCTGTCGCGCCCTGCTGCGGACGATCAACGACGCCACCCCCGACCAGGACGCCGAGCGCGACGTGGCGCTGGCCGAGCTGCTCGGGTCGTTCGGCGAGCACAGCAACATCCGGCCGCCGTTCCGGTGCGAGTACGGCTACCAGATCCACGTCGGCGACCGGGTGTTCGCCAACTTCGGCCTGGTCTGTCTCGACGTCGCCCCGATCACGATCGGCGACGACACCCGGATCGGCCCCGGGGTCCAGCTGCTCACCCCGACCCACCCGCTCGCACCCGACCGACGTCGCGAGGGCTGGGAGAGCGCTCGACCCATCACGATCGGACGCAACATCTGGCTGGGCGGAGCGGTGATCGTGTGCCCGGGCGTGACCATCGGTGACGACACGGTCGTCGGTGCGGGGTCGGTGGTGACCCGCGACCTGCCGGCCGGCGTCCTCGCCGTCGGCAACCCGGCGCGGGTGGTGCGCTCGATCGCCGAGTCGTCATCGGACGACTCCACGTGATCTGACTGCCTCTTCGCGCCGACTCGGCGGTCAGTCGAGGCGGGCGACCAGGGGCAGCCGCGACCGGGCCAGCAGCCCGACCACGAGCGCGGTGACCAACGGCAGCAGCACGACGAGCCCGACGATCTCCAGCCAGGGGATCGCCAGGTAGTGCGACGGCCCCGGCGCACGGCTGAAGTCCCGCGTCAGCGGATAGGTCACCGCGATGCCCGGCACGAAGCCGACCGCCGCCCCGAGGACCGCCCCCACCACCCCGACCGACACGGCGTACGCCGCCGCCACGGCCCGTCGCATCCTCGGAGAGGCACCGACCGCCGACAACGTGGCGAGGTCGGGTCGCGCGTCCGACAACGCCAGGAACGTCGCGGTCAGGGTGCCCCCGAGCATCAGCACACCGGCAAGGCCGAACAGGATCCAGAGCACGACCTTCTCCGAGCCCGGCACCTGATACCCGTGCTCGACGTAGAGCTGGAGCCGGGGCGACAGCGCGGCGAACGCCTCGGCGAGCCGGTCCTGCTCGGTCGTGCTGATGAAGGACCCGTGCAGGTGGAGACCGACGACGTGCGGCGTGACCCCGAGCCGGTGCGCCAGGGCCGGCGAGACGATCGCGAGCATCGGCGCCGTCCGGTTCCCGCCGAAGTCGACGTACGCCGCCGGGACCTCGACCGACCGGCCGTGCCGGACGCCGACCTGCACGGTCGTCGCCGCCACCGGCTCGTTGGTCATGATCACCGCTCCGCCCTGCCGCAGCACCGTCTGCGCACGGGCCAGCGCGGCACCGGCGACCGGAGCGAACGACAAGGCGTCGGGGCCGACCAGCACCGGTGCCGGGAACTGCATCGAGTACCCGTAGGAGTAGCCAGGGTGGCCGGGGACGCGGAAGTTGAACGGCGTTCGGGCCGCACCGGCGCCCACCACGTCGGTGGTGGCGACTCCCGGGAGCTGGTCGTGCAGGATCTGCCGGACGCGTGGCCATTGCCGGCTCGGGACGTCGGAGACGGCTCCCTCACCCTTGGGAAGCACCTGGGTGTACGCCGCCTTGGCCTGCGCCTGGTCGCTGGTGTTCGCGATCGACAGCGCGACGACACCGGCGACGGTCGCGGCGACCGCGGCCACGGCCGGCACCGTCCGGGTCCGGTGCCGCGCCGCATCACGTACGGCGTACCGCAGCGGCAGCGGGAAGCGTCGCCCGAGCCGCGCGACGCCGAGAACGGCGACGGGCACCAGGAAGATCATCCCGAACACCGTCAGCACGGCGGCCCCGGCGATCAAGGTCTCGCCGCTGGTCTCCCTGGCGCCCAGCACGGCCAGGACCACCCCGCCGGCGACGAGCGCCAGTCCGACGAACGGCGAACGACGGCTCGCCGCCCGGTCGCCGCGCCGTCCCGCCAGCACGGCGACCACGTCCTGCCGCGACGCGATCCACGCCGGGACGACCGCCGCCAGGAACGCACTGATCAGGCCGAACGCCGCGATCCCGAGCACGTGCTGCCACCGGATCTGGAAGGGCCCGAAGTAGGTGTCCGACATCGACTGGAGGAGCGGCAGCAGGGCGCGACCGAGCACGAGTCCGAGCACGATGCCGGCGACCGCCGCCACCCCGCCGATCACCACGGCGGTGCCGAGGACGACCCGGCGCGACTGGGTGGGCGTACCGCCGTTGGCCGAGATCAGGGCCAGGCTCCGCGCCTGACGGCGTGCCCCTACGGCGAAGGCCGGCCCGGCCAGGAGCACGACCTCGATCAGCGCCATCACCCCGATCAGCGCGAGCACGGCGTAGAGGGCGGAGTTGTTCGAGGCGAGGTTCCCGCGGACCTGGGGGGAGAGCTGGCCGACGCTCGGCGGGTGGGCGACGACCTCCCGCGAGAGCACGACCGCCCCGAGCTCGTTGACGGCTCGGACCTGGGACCACGTGACCGGCCCGCCACCGAGCAGCCATGAGTTGTCGCCGTGAGCGGGGAGCAGGTCGGTCGGCCCGACCACGACGGGGGCGGTGCGGATGCCGGTCGACTCGGCGGTGCCGACGACGGTCGCGGTCGTGCCGCTGGCGAACGTGAGCCGATCGCCCGTGCGGAAGCCGTGGTCGACCATCACCGCGTTCACCGCGACCTCGCCGGGGCGGGTGGGGAGCCGGCCCGACGTGAGCCGGTACAGGCCCTCGGTCAGCGGGCTGGTGAGGTCGACGCCCGTGACGTTGGCGTTCAGGACACCGAGGTCCGTGCGGACACCCAGCTCGGCGGAGCGCATCTCGACGGCAGGGCGGTTTCCGCCCAGCGCCCGCCGCACGTCGGCGAGGGTCGTCGGCGGACCCTGACCGCCGTCAGCGGCGTAACCGCCGTTGTCGGGATCCGCCGTCTGCGCGACGTGCTCGGCCCCGTCCACGATCCGCACCTGCGCCTGCGCCGATCCCATCCGACGGTCGAGGCCCTCCACCGAGCTCACGCTCGAGGTCGCCTGCGCGACGTCGGCGGCGACGACGGCCACCACCGGGAACGTCACCATCACCAGCACGAGCACGCTGCGGGCCTTCGACCGCCATGCCTCACGCCAGGCGAGGCGCAGAGCGATCCGCCACCCCGAGACGAACCTCATCGCGCCCGCTCCAGCAGCGCATCCGGACGGTCGGAGCCGGACTCGTCGACGATCACGCCGTCGCGCAGGAACACGACCCGATCGGCCCACGCCGCGTGGCGCGCCTCGTGGGTGACGAGGACGCCGGCCGCACCGGCGTCGCAGCGCTCACGGATCAGCCGCAGGACGTCCTCGCCGGTCTCGCTGTCGAGCGCACCGGTCGGCTCGTCGGCCAGGATCAGCCGTCGGTCACCGACGATGGCGCGGGCGATCGCGACCCGCTGCTGCTGCCCGCCCGACATCTCGTCGGGGAACCGCTTCGCCAGATCGGCGATCCCCACCTCGTCGAGCGCGGCCACGGCGGCCCTGCGGGCGGTCCGCGAGCCCGCGCCGTCCAGCTCGCGCGGGAGGGCGACGTTCTCGACCGCGGTCAGCGCCGGGATCAGGTTAAAGTCCTGGAAGACGTAGCCGATCGACGTACGTCGCATGGCCGCCCGACCCTTCTGGCCGAGCGCGGCCAGGTCGGTCCCCTCGACCCGGACCGCGCCCGAGGTCGGGGTGTCCAGGCCACCGGCCAGGGTGAGCAGCGTCGACTTGCCGGATCCGGAGGGGCCCATCACGGCGACCAGCTCACCGGCGTACGCCGCGAAGCTGACCTCGCTCAGGGCGATCACCTCGGTGGCACCTTCGCCGTGGACGCGGGTGACGGTGACGAGCTCGAGCACGGCGTTCATCGGGTGGCCTCCCTGGTCTCGACGCTCTCGGACTCCTCGGCCGGCTCGGCGGACGTGAGGACGGCGGGTCGCTCGGTGCGATCCCGCGCCGCACGCCGCAGACGCGCCTCGCAGTGGTCCAGCCACCGGATCTCGGCCTCCGCGGCGAAGACGAGCGAGTCGAGCACGAGCCCCCACGCCAGCTCGTGCGGGTCGTCGCCGGTCGCCCGGCGCTTGAGTCGCGTGTAGTCCTGCAGGGCCGTCATGGTGGCGGACCGCTGCTGCTGGATCACGGTGCCGACGTCGACGCCGGGCACGCTGACGGCCAGCGCCAGCTTGATCGCGAGCTCGTCACGAGGCGGCTGGGTCCGGGCCACCGGCGAGCTGAACCACGAGGCGACCTCGTCCCGCCCGGCCGGGGTGACCGCGTACACGACGTGTCCGTCGGCATCGGCCCCCTGGCCCTCCACGAACCCGTCGCGCTCGAGCCGGGACAGGGTCGTGTAGACCTGCCCGACGTTCAGCGGCCAGGTGCCGCCGGTGCGGTCCTCGAACTCTGCCCGCAGCTGGTAGCCGTACCGCGGGCCCTGCTCCAGCAGGGCCAGCAAGGCGTTGCGTACCGACACCGGCGACTCCTCCCGTCGATCCACGTCCCCCGTGGCCGTAGATACCGAGTATGTATACCCCTCACCATACTCGGTATGCAAGGGCTGAAGGCACGCAGATTCGCCGTGCGAGGACCCGTGACTGCTCCTCTCAGGTGATACTCATGCCCATCGTGCGGCCGTTGGGAGCCGCGCGGCCGACGAGGGGACAGCACTCATGTCGCAGGACGGCCCACCGCCACCAGAGCCGGACCGGGGGCAGCAGCCCGGGCAACAGCCCGAGCCAGAGCCCGGGCAACAGCCCGGTGCCCATGCCGGCCCGCCGCCCCCGGCGGCGCCCGAGTACAACCCGTATCCGAGCAACTGGGACAGCACGCCGAGCGGCAACCCGGCCTACAACGTCCCGGCGCCGCCGCCCACGGGCAATCCCTACGGTCAGCCGAACCCGTACGGCACGTCGACACCCCCCGGCGGCCCGGCGAACCCCTACGCCGGAGCGGTCAGCGACCGGCCGACGTTCGGCTTCGGCGGGTACGCCGGGTGGTTCACGCGCGTGGGCGCCTACCTGATCGACTACATCGCCGGGCTGGTCGCCGCCCTCCCTGCGTTGATCGGCTACGTGATCCTGCTGTCGAACACGTCCACGACGACGAACGTGGACGGGACGAAGACGACCGACTACTCCGGCAGCATCGGCGTCCCGATCGTCCTGATCCTCATCGGCGCGGTCACCGGCATCGCGTTCTTCGTCTGGAACATCTGCATCCGGCAGGGCCGCACCGGCGCCTCGATCGGGAAGAGCGTGCTCGCGATCCGGCTGGTGAACTCCGACCTGCAGCCGATCGGGGCCGGCTGGTCGTTCCTGCGCTACGTGCTCCACATCCTCGACGGCATCTGCTACATCGGCTACCTGTGGCCGATCTGGGACTCCCACAAGCAGACCTTCGCGGACAAGATCATGAGCAGCTACGTCATCCAGGCGACCACGGTCCAGGAGCGGCCGTTCGTCTGAGGTCTCCTCGGCCACCGGCGGCGTACCGGCGTGCCTCGGCTCGGACGGCCGGCGTCAGCAGGTCGTCGGCGTCGAGGAGGGTTCTGCCGTGAGCAGAAACAAGAGGAGCTCGCGGCGGTCTGGTCCTACAGTCGGGTCATGGGTGACGTCGTTCCGCTGCCGGTACGCCGGGAGCAACCGCAGGAGGAGTCCGACCGGCCGCGACGCGAGGCGCCGTCCCGCCCGCGCCACGACAGCGAGCCCCAGCTCCGGCCGACGGTCGAGCCGTTGTGGCGCGAGTCCGTGGGCCACCAGCTCCGCGAGGAGCGGCTCGGGTCCGGCAAGCGACTGGTCGACGTCGCCCTAGAGGCGGGCGTCTCGCCGCAGTACCTCTCCGAGGTCGAGCGCGGGCTCAAGGACCCCTCCTCGGAGCTGCTGGCCGCGATCGCCGGGGCGCTCGGGCTGAGCGTCGCCGAGATCGCGACCCGCGTCGCGTCGACCTCGATCAGCCCTCAGTCCCCGGTCTGCCTCGCGGCCTGAGCCGCCTCGGCCAACACCGAGCCGGGGGTGTCGCGCTCGGTGATCACCGCGTCGACGACGCCGTACTCCAGCGCCTGCTCGGCGGTCAGCACCAGGTCGCGCTCGGTGTCCTCGCGGATCTGTGTCGGCGTCTTGCCGGTGTCCTGCGCGAGGAGCTCCTCGAGCAGCGACCGCACGCGCTCGATCTCGTCGGCCTCGAGGATCAGGTCGGGGATCGTGCCCCGACCCTCGGCCGCCGGTGCGTGCAGCACCACCCGGCCGTGCCGGAGGATCTGCCGGCGACCGCTGGCTCCGCCGGCCAGCAGCACGGCCGCGGTGGCGACGGCCTGGCCCACGCAGGTGGTCTCGACGACCGGCCGGACGAACTGCATCGCGTCGTAGATCGCCAGCATCGCCGGGATCGAGCCGCCGGGCGAGTTGAGGTAGAGGTTGATCGGCGCGTCGGGGTTCTCCGACTCCAGGTGGATCAGCTGCGCGATGACGGTGTTGGCGACACCGTCGTCGATCGGCGTACCGAGGTAGATGATCCGGTCGGCGAGCAGCCTGCTGTAGACGTCGACGGTGCGCTCTCCGCGGTTGGTCTGGGTGGTCACGTAGGGGATCGGGTAGCTCGTCATGACCGCACCCCCAGCCCGAGCGGCCGTACGACGGGTGTCCGGACCTCGTCGACCGAGCTGACGAGGTGGTCGACGAAGCCGTAGTCGAGTGCCTCGTCGGCGCTGAACCACCGGTCGCGTCGCGAGTCGCGCTCGACGGTCTCCACGCTCTGCCCGGTGTCGGAGGCGATCAGCGAGAGCACCGTGTCGCGGGTGTGGCGCAGGTCGTCGGCCTGGATCGCGATGTCCATCGCGGTTCCGCCGATGCCGGCCGACCCCTGGTGCAGGAGCACCCGGGAGTGCGGCATCGCGTAGCGCTTGCCCTTCGCCCCGGCGCTGAGCAGGAACTGCCCGGCGCTCGCCGCGATGCCCATCGCCAGCGTGGACACGTCGTTGGGGATCAGCGTCATCACGTCACGGATCGCCAGCATCGCCGGCACCGAGCCGCCCGGTGAGCTGATCCAGAGGTGGATGTCGGCCTGCGGGTCGCGAGCCGACAGCACCATCAGGCCGGTGCAGAGCCGGTTCCCCAGCGCCTCGTCGAGGACTCCGCCCATCAGCAGCGTGCGTTGGTCGAGCAGGCTGCTGGCCAGCTCGTCGTCGATCCGGCCCCAGGCCGTTGCTTCACTCATGCCGCCACGGTGGCACCCGGCGTACGTCGACCGAAGGGCGTGCTGCTCCGGGCGGATCTGCCGGTGGCGGATCCGCTCACCGCTGATCGCGGGAGCGGGTGGTTTCGAGACAGGCGCAGAGCGCCTTCCTCCACCAGCGGATGGGGGGACGCGAGTGGGCACCGACCTAGGATCCGGGCATGCGGCGGTTCTGGTGAAGAAGTACCTCCTCTTCGATCACGACGGCGTTCTGGTCGATACCGAGCTCTGGTACTACAAGGCCGGCGAACGCGCGCTCGCGGACATCGGTTTCACCGTCGACCAGGATCTCTATCTCCGCGACATGGACCAGGGATCGGCCACCTGGGCCCGAGCCCGGGCGGCCGGTGTCGACGAACAGACGATCAGCCGGCAGCGCGAGGTTCGCAATGCCTACTACCAGGAGTACCTGCGGACAGAACGCATCGAGATCGACGGCGTCGTGGAAGCCCTCGCCGAACTGGCACCGCTGGTCCGGATGGCGATCGTGACGACTGCCAGACGTGTGGATTTCGACCTGATCCACGAACATCGCCAGATCAGGCAGTTCATGGAGTTCGTCCTCGTCCGCGAGGACTACACCCACGCCAAGCCGCACCCGGAGCCCTACCTGACGGGCTTGAGGCGCTTCGGAGCCGGCAAGGAGGAGACGCTGGTGGTGGAGGACTCGGCGAGGGGACTGAGCTCGGCCGTCGCGGCCGGTATCGACTGTGCCGTCGTCCACCACGACTTCACCCGGGCCCAGGACTTCTCACGGGCTCGCTACCGCATCGACACCCTGAGCCAGTTGACGGACATCATCCGCAATCCGACGTCGGACGATCAGCGGTAGGTGACCAGCTCGCGCGGCAGGTGCGCGTGCTCGTTGAACGACAGCAACCGGCGTCCGGTCGTGCCCTGCAGCACTCGGGTGACCGAGGCGTTCGCGGTCACGGTGTTGAACGCGTTCCACAGGCGCGGGACCTCGTCGGCCGGAGCGATCGGGTCGACCAGCGAGGCGCAGACGGCGGCGATCGGGCCGCCGGAGGACACGACGACGGTGACGCCGTCCCGGGCGAAGGCGCGGTCGAGTGCCGCGTCGGCCCGGGCGAGGAACGCCGGCCAGGACTCGGCGTACTCCTCGTCATGCCCGCCCCCCGACCAGCGCTCGGTGGCCTCCTCGAACAGCCGTTGGAAGGTACGCCGGTCGGCGACGTCCGTCCCTTCGGCGACCGTGCGCGCGACGACAGCCACGTGGTCGAACTCGTTCCACCCCTCGTCCAGCTCCGGCGTCACCGACCAGCCGGCACCCTCGACCATCGCCGTCGCCGTGTCCCGCTGGCGGCGCATCGCGCCGTGCACGACGGCGACCGGCACCACCCCTTGCGCGACCAGCGCACGACCCAGCTCGGCGCTCTGGACACCCCCGGTCTCGCTGAGGACGTCGTAGTCGTCGGCACCGAACGACGCCTGGCCGTGCCGGACCAGCAGCACGACCCCCATCAGGCGCCCACCACGCGGCGGGTCCGCTGCTCGAGGTAGCCCACGGCCTCACCGAAGCCGGCGTACGACGGGTTGTGGGTCTGGCCGTGCACGAAGCGGTACCAGATCTGCTGGATGATCACAGCCAGCCGGAACAGCCCGAACGCCTCGTAGAACCGCCACTGCTCGGGGGTCATCTCGAAGCCCCGGCGGCCGCAGTACCAGTCGACGATCTGGCGCCGCGTCCACATGCCCGGCGTCGTGGTCGGCTGGCGCCGGAACTCGCGGAAGAACGGGTCGTCATCGGCCTGGATCCAGTAGGCCAGGGCTCCGCTGAGATCCATCAACGGGTCGCCCACGGTCGCCATCTCCCAGTCGAGGACCCCGGTCACGCGCAGGTCGTCGTCGGGGTCGAGCACCATGTTGTCGAAGCGCCAGTCGTTGTGGATCAGGCACTGGCCGCGGTCGGCCGGCCGGTGCTCGGTCAGCCAGCCGGTGAGGTCACCCCAGTCCCCCAGGTCGTCCGTGGCCGCGCGCGAGAGACGTTCCGTCCAGCCGGTCACCTGCCGCTCGACGTATCCGGGACCGCGGCCGAGCGCCGCCAGGTCCGGCACCGCCGAGACGTCGACCTCGTGCAGCCGCACGAGCGCCTCCCACGCGTGCCCGCACAGGCGCGACGCAGCGCCGGAGTCCATGTCGAAGGTCAGGTCCTTGCGCAGGATCAATCCGTCGAGTCTCTCCATCAGGTAGAAGTCGGAGCCCAGCACCGACGCGTCACGACACAGGCCGACCATGCCGGCGACGTACGGGTAGACCGGGCCGAGCGCCCGCTGGATCGTGAACTCGCGCGTCATGTCGTGGGCGCCGCGTGCCTTCGCGCCGACGGGCGGACGCCGGAGGATCAGCTCGCGCTCCGGCCACCGGAGGAGATAGGTCAGGTTCGACGCGCCCCCGGGGAACTGCCGCACCTCCGGCAGCCCGGCCGGCGCGTCCGCCTCGGTGTGCTCGCGGAGCCAGGTCAGCACCGCGAGGACGTCGACGGCGTCCTCCTCGCGCACGGGGCGCGACTCGTCGGGCGTGCTCATCGGCCCAGTATGTCGAGGGCCGCCGGGTCAGCTCGCGGGCGCCCGGAAGTACTCGGCGAGTGCCCGCTCCCCGCCCCGCGGGGCTGCGACGTACGCCGTCACCCCGCCGACCGCCCAGTCGCGCACCGTGGTCGCGGTCAGCAGCGCTGTACGACCGTCCGCGGTCTGGATCCGGTCGCAGCCGAGGTTGACCACGTCCCAGCGCGTGCCGTTCGGGTCCTGGAGACCGAGGGTCACCCACCGGCCGCTGGGGGCCGGACAGCCGCCGCCGGCGCGGCTCAGAGCACCGTCCAGGTGGGCGGCGTAGGCCCGGGCGCCGGGCGCAGGGATGCTTCCGGAGTACTCCAGCGTCGCCGCCCCGGTGTCCTGCGAGTAGACGCAGACCGACAGCCGGCCGGGTGTCCGACCGCTCGGACCCCTCGTCGGACGCACGACCGCTTGCGTCGGGCAGCCGTTGCCGTCGACGTCGACCTGCTCCACGGTGCCGAGGATCTGTCGGCGGACCGACGGCTCGGGAGCGAAGACCGTGATGTGTTGACCGCCGACCGCGCGCGTCTCGGAGAGGATGCCGTCGATCGACCTCACGCCGACGAGGATCGGCGACGCGAACCAGACCGCCTCCCCCGCCGGGAGCGTTCCCGCCGAGCCCCACGACATGCACCGCTCGGCGAGCACCGCCGGGCGGCCCACGAACCGGGTCAGCACCGAGACGTACGGCGAGTCGTCCGCCGGCGAGAGCACCGCGGCCTGGTTGGTGCCGCACGAACCCAGGTGATGCGGGCCGGAGAAGATGCTGGAGCGGACCGGCGATGCACCCCAGCCCCACGTGTCCGGCACGCGGAGCTGGACGCCGGCGTACGACTCGTAGCGCCACGTCGCGGGGGCGTCGGTCCTCGGGTAGCTGATCACCCCCGGCTCGCGCGACGCGTTCGCGACGTAGGCGACACCGCAGACCAGCGCGAGGACACCGAGGGCGGCGAGCCACGAGGCGCGTCGGTGACGTCGGGCCGGGGGACTCGGGTCCGTCGGGGCCGCCCGCGTCTGCAGCCGGGTCGGCGCCGAGCCCGCGCGCCCCACGAGCCGTTCGCGCACCCCCGTGACCTGGTCGGCCGACCCTGTCTCCAGGTGGGCCTCGGCGAAGCCTCGCTGCAGGTGTCGACGCGCGGCCGCCTCCGAACATCGCAGCACCTCGGCGATCTCGGAGTCGGAGCGTTCTTCGAGCACCCGGAGCACCACGGCGGCGCGACGCGGGGTGCTGCACGCGCGCACCACATGGCGCCGGGCCTCGAGGTCCGGGTCGTCGTGACCGACCCGCGACCAGACGGCGTGCACCCGGGCCAGCGCTCGGGCGACGGCGCCCTCCGCGACGCGGTCGTCGTCGGTCAGCGCCGACGCGAACGCGAGCAGCGACGGCGTCCGCGCCGCCGCCCACTCGTCGTACCGAGCCGTCATGGGTCCACGATGCCCCAGGTTCGGGTGGGGAGGGACCGTTTGTTGCCGGATCGCTATCGGGGCGAGCCGCCACCGAGAGTGTCGAGACGGGCCGCCTGGCGGCGCAGCTGGGCGTCGTACGTCGGCCGGTCGCGGAGCTTCTGGTCGTAGGCCGCCCGCGCCATGGGGTCCGGCAGGATCACCCCGTCGCCCGCCTCCACCCCCGCGAGCACGGCGGCCGCGATCTGGTCGGCGGTGAACGGCGAGCTCTCGACCAGCTGGCCGACCACCGCGCCCAGCGCCTCGTCCGCGCCGCGCATCGACGCCAACAGGTTGGTCCGGAAGTACGACGGGCACACGACGTGGGCCTGCACGCCGTAGCCGGCGAGCTCGTGCCCGAGGGTCTCGGTCAGCGCGACGACACCGGCCTTGACGGCGTTGTACGACGCCATCCCGGCCGGGTGCACGAGCCCGGCCAGCGAGGCGACGTTGACGATCCGGCCCGAGCCCTGGCGCTTGAACAGCGGGGTGAACGTCCGGCAGCCACGCACCATGCCGAGCAGGTTGACGTCGATGAGCCACTGCCACTCGTCGATCCCGGCCACGTCGATCCGCCCGCCGCCGGCGACCCCGGCGTTGTTCACCAGGACGTCCAGCCCGCCCCACTGCTCCTCGACCCACGCCAACGCCGCCGTCCAGTCGTCGTCGGAGGTGATGTCGAGCCGCCCCGTGCTCGACGAGCCCGACGCAGCGGTGGCGGAGGAAGGCGCCGACGGATCGGTGGTCGAGGAAGGCGCCCTGGCGCCTGTCTCGAAACCACCCGCACCCGCCACATCGGTCGCCAGCACGTCGTCCCCCCGCGCTCGGAACGCGCGGGTCAGCGCCTCACCGAGTCCCGACGCGGCGCCGGTGACCAGAACCCGGCTCATGGGTACTTGGCCAGCTCGAGTCGGGCGACCATGCCCCGGTGGACCTCGTCCGGCCCGTCGGCGAGCCGCAGCGACCGGGCGTTGATGAACGCCGCAGCCAGCGGGAAGTCGTCGGACATCCCACCGCCGCCGTGGATCTGCAGCGCCATGTCGATGACCTGCTGCGCCATGCTCGGCACCGCGACCTTGATCGCCGAGACCTCGCTGAGCGCGTTCGCCGGGCCGCCCTGGTCGAGCTTCCACGCCGCGTCGAGGACCAGCAGCCGCGCCTGGTCGATGGCGATCCGCGCGTCGGCGATCCGCTCGCGGTTGCCGCCGAGGTTGACCAGCGGCTTGCCGAACGCCGTCCGCTCGAGGCCACGTCGACACGCGAGCTCGAGCGCGAGCTCGGCCAGCCCGATCAGTCGCATGCAGTGGTGGATCCGACCGGGACCCAGCCGCCCCTGGGCGATCGCGAAGCCTTCGCCGGGGCCCGAGATCACGTTGCCCAGCGGCACGCGGACCTCGGTGAAGGACACCTCCCCGTGACCGAGCGGCTCGTCGTAGATGCCCATGGTGTTGAGCAGCCGCTCGACCTTCACGCCGGGGGCGTCCATCGGCACCAGCACCATCGAGTGCCGCCGGTGGCGGTCGGCGTCCGGATCGGTGACGCCCATGAAGACCAGGATCTTGCAGGCCGTGCTGCCGACCCCCGTGGACCACCACTTGCGACCGTTGACGACGATCTCGTCGCCGTCGACGACGCACGTCGCCTCCATGTTGGTCGCGTCGGACGAGGCCACCTCGGGCTCGGTCATCGTGAACGCCGACCGGATCCGGCCGTCGAGCAACGGCTCCAGCCACTGCTCTCGCTGCTGGGCCGAGCCGTAGCGCAGGAGCACCTCCATGTTGCCGGTGTCGGGTGCGTTGCAGTTGAAGACCAGGGGCGCGATCGCCGACCGCCCCATCTGCTCGGCGAGGGGCGCGTAGTCGACGTTGGTCAGCCCCTCACCACCATCGGTGCCGAACCGAGCGGCGTACTCACCGGCGTGCTCCCGCGGCAGGAACAGGTTCCACAACCCTCGCGACCGCGCCTTCGCCTGGAGCTCGGCGAGCACCGGCAGCGGCGTCCAGGGATCACCTGTACGCCGTTCCTCGGCGAGGTCGCGGTGGTAGGCCGGCTCGACCGGGGTGACCTCGGTGGCCATGAACTCGGCCACCCGGGCGGTCAGGTCGGCGGCACGGGCCGACGGCGCGAAGTCCATAGGCCGCACCTTAGGCGGCCGGTGCGCGAGTCGCCTACGAGGCGGTGGTCGCCACGACCCGCGCCCGGACGACCGGGTCCGCCCAGCGGTTCCGAGCCCGGGAGAGCCGGATGCCGGACCAGATCAGGCACGGGATCGCGAACATCACCGAGAGCCGCCAGTCGGGCACGTGGGCGAAGCCCGAGAAGCACAGGCTGGTGATCGTCGTACTGGTCGCCAGCCGGGCGGAGTACCCGACCATCGCCGCGGGCGGAGCCGGAGTGGCGCGGGCCGAGCGGAGGTCGACGGGGTAGGGGTTCTTGATCGACCAGCGCATCGCGGCCCCCACGACCTGAAGGATCACGACCAGGAGGGTGCAGACGAGCGCGGACAGCTCCTCGGGATTCGGGACGCCGGCCCGGAGCGCGCCGATGGCCACGGTGATCAGCGCCGCGCACCCGAGGAACTCCAACAGCACCCAGGTGCGCGCGTCGAACGACGCGGTCGGCGTGGCCGGCAGGTTCTCGCGCCACAGTGCGCCGCGCCCGTCGAGGCACCAGGCGTTCACGCCGAACAGCAGGGCACCACCGGAGGCCACCAGGCCCGGCAGGATCGTCATGGACGCCCACGGGAGGTTTCCGAAGATCGCCACCAGACCCGGCCCGACGGCGAGCACGAGCACGCCGCGCCGCATCGGGACCGACCGCCACACCGAGGCTCGGTCCAGGCGGACCAGGATCCCGAGCACGCTGCGTGGCATCGACCGCGGGGCGTGCTGGTCGGTCTCCATCCGTGCCTCGTCGCGCGGCAGGCGGTGGGCGGCGAGGTGGGCCGGGATCGCGCCGACCACGACCGCGACCAGGCTGCCGGCGACGAGGTACGCCAGGTCGAGCCACCACCGCGCGCCCCAGCCGCTGACGGCGCCGGCGAAGATCCACAGGGTGGGGATGCGGTCCAGCAGGTCGAGGGTGTGGCCGGTCAGCTGCACCGCGCCCGCGGCGAGCCCGAGGGAGAGCAGAAGGACGCGGCCCGCGATGATCCCGCCGCGCAGGCGACGCACGGCCTCCATGGTCCAGGCCAGCACCTGGCCGACCGCGGTCGAGAAGACCAGCCAGAGGAGGATGACCACCTGGGCCTGGAACAGGTTCCGGGGTCCGAAGCTGAACGCCATCGACCCGAGGAGGACCCAGGCCTGCACCATCCAGGCGATGTTGAGGGGAGCCAGGATCAGGGCTCCCAGGTGATCAGTGGTCGGGCTGATCGGGTAGGGACTGGCCTGGTCGCGGGAGATGAGCTCGCGCCCACCGCCGGACGCGATCGCCGAGCTGATCGACAGGACGAGGAAGCCGGCCAGGGCGCTCGGCATCAGCAAGAAGATGTCGAACGCCTTGGTGTGCTCGCCTCCGGCGCCCGGGACGAACGCGGGGACGACCGCCACCAGACCGGTGATGACAACGAAGGTCAGTGCGAGCGCCCGGGCCAGGTGCCGACGGCGTACGGCCTGCTTGCGGAACCGGAACAGGATCGCGACGTCCTCCACCGCACGCCGTGCGGCCGCGACGACGGTGGGCCCGGAGGCGGGTGCGAGGACGTCAGTCGAGGAGAGCTCGGTAGGCACGTGCCCCCTCCTCGCCGGCCATCTCCGCGGCATCCACGGCGGCGACGCGCGAGCCGCCGCGCAGCACGAGGGCGGTCCCGCAGGACTGGACCGCGAGGTCACGGAGGTGGGTGGAGAGCAGGATCGTGGCGCCGCGCGCCCGCGCATCGGCGATCACCTCGAACGTGGCCTCCACGCCGATCGGATCCACGCCGTCGAACGGCTCGTCGAGCAGCAGCACCTGCGGCTCGTGCATCGAGGCCAGCACGACCGACAGCCGTCGTCCCATGCCGTGGGAGAAGCCACCGGTCACGCGGTTCATGACGTCGCCGAGCTCGAAGCGCTCCAGCATGTCGCGGGCGCGGTCCTCCCAGCCGGTGAGGCGACGGAGGCGCGCGCTCAGCTGCAGGTGCTCCCACGGTGTCGCCCTCGGCACGAGGCCGCCCACGTCGGGGCAGTAGCCGGTGATCTGCTTGACCGCGAGCGTGTCCTTGCGGATGTCGAGACCGGCGATGGTCACGGTGCCGGCGGTCGGCGGCACGACGCCGGCGAGCACGCGCATGGTGGTCGACTTGCCCGCGCCGTTGCGCCCGAGCAGCGCGGTCGCCTGGCCGGCGTACGCCTCGAGGTCGATACCGGCCACGGCTTCGACCTCGCCGAATCGGACATGCAGGCTGCGCACGTCGACGACGGGGGGTTGGGTCACGCGGAGAATCCTCTCAACGGATCCGCCGTCTGACTCCGGAACAGTAAAAACTTCATCCACCCGGGCCAGGGGTCATGGCCCGGATCGGCCGGGTCGACCCGTTCAGCCCCCGAAGTCCTGCAGGGCGGCGACCGCCTTGGCCAGGAAGTTCGACTCCCCGACCGTGTTCACCTTGAAGAGGACCGCCTGGCTCCCGCCGGAGCTGATGGCGGTCACCGCGAGCTGTCCGGCGACCGCGAGGATGCTGATGTTGAGGCTGACCCGGTTGCCCCCGAACGCGCTGTACCGCTCATAGACCCGCACCACCATCCGGGCGTCGCCGAGCGAGTGGTCGGACCCGTCCTCGACGTTGGCGCTCACGCTGCCGCGGAGGATCTCGTGGTCGAGGTGCGCGACGAGAGCCTCGGGGTCGCCCTGGAGCTGGATCTCGTAGTGCGCCACGGCGCCGAGGCTACGGGCTCAGGCCGGGAAGCGCCCGTCCTTCGCCGCCATGTCCCGGAGGTACGCCGTCGGCCGGAACCGCTCGCCGTACCGGTCGGCCAGCTCATCGGCCCGGGCCAGGAACGCTTCGAGGCCGACCGGGCCGACGCCCTCACCGTGACCGTCGACCGCTTGGTAGCCGGTCATGAACTGCGCGGCGCCGCCGGAGTTGGCCGGGAAGCCGATGCCCATGATCGAGCCGATGTTGGCCGCCGCAGCCGACTCGATGACGCCTTCCTCGAAGCACTTCGCCGTCTCGATCGCCTCGATGAACATCATCCGGTCCTTCACGTCCGTGAAGGGGATCTGCTCCTCGGCGACCGGGAACGCGTCGGCCAGGCCGGACCACAGGTGGGTACGGCGTCCGTCCTCGTAGTCGTAGAACCCGGCGCCCTTCAGGCGCGACGGACGACCCAGCTCGATCATCCGCGCGACGACCGCGGTGCCGGGGTGCTCCTCGAGCGTGAGCCCGTCACGTTCGGCGGCGTCCGCGGTCGCCTTGGCGATCTTCGCGATCAGCTCCATGTTCAGCTCGTCGGTCAGCTGCAGCGGCCCGACCGGGTAGCCGTCCTGCATCGCGGCGCGCTCCAGCGACATCGGCGGGACGCCCTCGGCCAGCATGGCCAGGCCCTCGTTGACCATCGTGCCGATGACCCGAGATGTGTAGAAGCCGCGGCTGTCGTTGACGACGATCGGGGTCTTCCGGATCTGGAGGACCACGTCGTAGGCCTTGGCCAGAGCGACCTCGGAGGTCTGCTCCCCCTTGATGATCTCGACCAGCGGCATCTTGTCGACGGGGCTGAAGAAGTGCAGCCCGATGAAGTCCTGGGGGCGCTCGACGCCGGTCGCCAGCTCGGTGATCGGCAGCGTCGAGGTGTTGGAGCACAGGAGTGCGTCGGGGTTCACGTGGGGGAGGATCTCGGCGAACACCTGGTGCTTGAGGCTCGGGTCTTCGAAGACCGCCTCGATCACCAGGTCGCACCCGGCCAGGTCGGCGAGATCGGACGTCGGCGTGATGCGGGCGAGCATCTCGTCGGACTTCTCCTGCGAGAGCCTGCCGCGCTCGATGCCCTTGGTGTTGAGCTTCTCGCTGTAGGCCTTGCCGCGGGCGGCCGCCTCCTGCGAGACGTCCTTGAGCACGACCTGCATCCCGGAGCGGGCGCAGGAGTAGGCGATGCCGGCTCCCATCATCCCGGCGCCGAGCACGGCCACCTTGGTGGCCCGGAACTTCTCCACGCCCTCGGGGCGGAACCTGCCGGCGTTGATCGCCTGCAGGTCGAAGAAGAAGGCCTGCGTCATGTTCTTGAAGTTCTGCCCGACGATCAGCTTGGTCAGGTAGCGGCTCTCGATCCTGCTCGCGGTGTCGAAGTCGGTGCTCGCGCCCTCCACCGCGGCGGCGAGGATCGCGCGCTGGGCGGGATAGACGGCACCCCTGGTCTGCTGTCGCAGCAGCGCCGGGAACGCCGGGAGGAACGCCGCCAGCTTCGGCGACTGCGGCGTGCCGCCCGGCATCCGGTAGCCCTCGCGGTCCCACGGCTTGCTGACGGAGTCGGGGTCGTCCCGGTGCTCGAGGACCCAGGCGCGGGCGGCCGGGATCAGGTCGTCGCGGTCGGCCACGACCTCGTCGACGAGCCCCTTCGCGTGGGCCTCGGCCGGCTTGAAGCGGGTGCCCTGCAGGAGCACGTCCATCAGGGCGGACTGGATGCCGAACATCCGAACGGTCCGCGTCACGCCGCCACCGCCGGGGAGCAGGCCGAGGGTCGCCTCGGGGAGACCGACGACCGCCGCGGAGTCGTCCACCACGATCCGGCGGTCGCAGGCCAGCGCGATCTCGTAGCCGCCGCCGAGAGCTGCGCCGTTGATCGCGGCGACGACCGGACGCGGGAGCTTCTCCAGCCGACGCAGGTCGGCCTTCATCGCCTCGATCCCGGCGAAGACCGCCGCCGCGTCGTCGGGACTCGATTGCATCATCAGGGAGAGGTTGCCGCCGGCGAAGAACGTCTTCTTCGCGCTCGCGACCACCACCCCCGTGACGCCGTCGAGCTCGTCGTACAGCCGCTCCACGGCCGCGTGCATCGAGCGTTGGTAGAGCTCGTTCATCGTGTTGGCACTGGCGGTCGGGTCGTCGAGCGTGAGCGTGACGATGCCGTCCCTGTCCTGCTCGTAGCGGACGGCCGTCTGCTCGTCGGTCGAGCCGCCCTCGGTGGTCGAGCTGCCCTCGGCGGTCGAGCTGCCCTCGGCGGCCGAGCTGCCCTCGGTGGTCGAGCTTGTCGAGACCATGTCG
>Ga0268266_10002024_pt1 | contig 22580 bp, 15 predicted proteins | sample KBSS13metaG_FD_190356 | JGI IMG/M metagenome (GOLD analysis project Ga0268266, IMG submission 190356) | Switchgrass rhizosphere microbial communities from Kellogg Biological Station, Michigan, USA - KBS S1-3 metaG (SPAdes) (version 2) | ecosystem: Host-associated > Plants > Roots > Rhizosphere... | reverse complement strand
GCGAGCCCGTCCTTCGGATCGTCGGCGGCGATGATTCCAACCAGCACCAGCGGCAGGCTGGTCTGCTGAGCGTTTGCCACGTCCCCCTGCGGGCGGGCCTCTACCGGGGCCTCCCCGAAGAGATGGGCACTGGTAATGGCCGCAACGTCCACGGTTTCGCTTTGCGACAGAGCCGGCATCGCCGGGGCTGCTACTTTTGGCGGATGACTGGAACCGGACAAGTTCGTCACGATGACAGCCGCCTGCACCGCGAGTGCAAACGCCAGTACCCAGGTGGCGATACGCGGCCCGTGCGTGAGCACGAGCGTGCGCCATTTATCTGGCGGGGGCAGTCCTTCTAGCCAGGAAGCGGCATTCATGAGCTGGACGAGTCCTATTGGGCCCTAAGCGGGGCCACCAGTGAGTCCGCTGTTCACACCTGTCCGTGTGGACGGTTGCAAACATCGGCGCCGCGATGCAGCCTTATGGCCAATCGCCGCGGCCATCATACGGGGCTGTTGAGCACGCTCTCAAGCAATTGTTTCTGTTGAGCAAACCAGTACCAATCATGACAGGCTTGTGTTGCCGTTTGGCGACCCATATAAAGACGTAATGCCCGATCCGATCCCCGCACGTCCCGACAACGGCGTAGTCGTCGAAGAGTCGCGGCCGCAAGTCAAACAGCCCCCGCTCTACCAGGTCGTCTTGCTGAACGACGACTACACCCCCATGGAGTTTGTGGTGGATGTGCTGGAAAAGTTCTTCAGCCTGAACCGCCCTACGGCCACGCGCATCATGCTCGAGGTCCACACCAAGGGAAAGGGCGTCTGCGGGGTCTTTACCTACGAGATTGCAGAAACTAAGGTGGCTCAGGTGACCACCTACGCGCGCGATCACCAGCATCCGCTGATGTGCACATTGGAAGAGGCCTGATTGATCATCGTGAGGTTCGACAAAAGTGCTGTCCAACGAGCTTGAATATTGTCTCAACGATGCCTTTCACCAGGCACGTGAGGCACGCCACGAGTACCTGACTGTCGAGCATCTGTTGCTTGCCATCCTGGACACGCCGAAGGTGCGCGAGATCCTGCGCGCCTGCGGCGCGGACCTGGGCAAATTGAAGCAGGAGCTCAAGGAACACATCGATCAGTCCACGCCGCGCCTGGAAGAAGGCGAGGAGCGTGAAGTGCAGCCGACGTTGGGTTTCCAGCGCGTGTTGCAACGAGCTGTGTTCCACGTACAGTCCAGTGGCAAGAAGGAAGTTGGCGTTGCCAACGTGCTGGTCGCGATTTTCAGCGAAAAGCAGAGCCACGCCGTGTTCCTGCTGAACCGTCAGCACGTGACCCGACTCGACGTCGTCAACTACATCTCTCACGGCTTGTCGAAAATTGCCGAGGAGAAGACTACGGATAAAGAAGATCCCCAGTCGGATGGCGAGCGCGATCCGGAGGGCGGCAGTGCGCTCGAGAAGTACACCAGCAACCTGAACCGCATGGCGCAGGACGGCCGCATCGATCCGCTGATCGGCCGCAAGCTGGAGGTGGAGCGCACCATCGAGATTCTGTGCCGCCGTCGCAAGAACAATCCCCTGTACGTCGGTGAAGCCGGCGTCGGTAAGACCGCCATTGCCGAAGGCCTGGCGCGGCTGATTGTCGAGGGCAAGGTTCCCGAGGTGCTGGCCGACTGCACCATCTATGCATTGGACATGGGCGCGCTGATTGCCGGAACGAAATATCGCGGCGATTTCGAGAAGCGTCTGAAAGGTGTCATTACCGAGCTGAAGAAACAGCCCGGCGCCATCCTCTTTATTGACGAGATCCATACGGTCATCGGCGCGGGCGCGGCCTCGGGCGGCGTCATGGACGCCTCCAACCTGATCAAGCCGGTGCTCACCAACGGTGAAATCCGCTGCATCGGGTCCACGACCTACCAGGAATACCGCGGCATCTTCGAGAAAGACCATGCTCTGGCCCGGCGCTTCCAGAAGATCGATGTCGTGGAGCCCTCGGTCGCCGAGACGGTTGAGATCCTCATGGGCCTCAAGCCGCGCTTCGAAGAGCACCATGGCATCACCTATGCGAACGATGCCTTGAAGGCTGCCGCCGAGCTGGCTGCCCGCCACATCAACGAGCGTCATCTGCCTGACAAGGCAATCGACGTGGTTGACGAGGCCGGTGCCCGTCAGCGCCTCAAGCCGATTGCCGAGCGCGAGCCGGTTGTGGAAGTTCGCCACATTGAAGACATCGTCGCTCGCATGGCGCGCATTCCGCCGAAGAGCGTGTCGACGTCCGACCGCGAAGTGCTGAGAAATCTCGAGCGCAATTTGAAGCTCGTGATTTTCGGGCAGGACAAGGCGATCGAGTCGCTGGGCTCGTCCATCAAGATGGCGCGTTCCGGACTCGGCGATCAGCGCAAGCCCGTGGGTAGTTTCTTGTTCGCGGGTCCGACTGGTGTCGGTAAGACCGAGGTCACCCGGCAGCTGGCCATTGCGATGGGCGTGGAGTTCCTGCGCTTCGACATGTCGGAGTACATGGAACGGCACACGGTGTCACGCTTGATCGGCGCGCCTCCGGGTTATGTCGGATTCGACCAGGGTGGCTTGCTGACCGAGGCCATCACAAAGCATCCGCATTGCGTGCTGCTGCTCGATGAGATCGAGAAGGCGCATCCGGATGTGTTCAACCTGCTGCTGCAGGTCATGGATCACGGCACGTTGACGGACAACAACGGCCGCAAGGCCGACTTCCGTCACGTCATCATCGTGATGACCACGAACGCCGGTGCCCAGGAAATGAGCCGGCCCGCCATTGGCTTCACCCAGGCGGACAACAGCAGCGACGGTATGGAAGCAATCAAGCGGATCTTCACCCCTGAATTCCGCAACCGCCTGGATGCGGTGATCCAGTTTGCCGCGCTCGATCCGATCACCATCGAGCGGGTCGTGGACAAGCTGATTGTCGAAGTGGAGTCGCAGCTGGAGGCGAAGGGTGTGACCCTCACACTCGACGATGCGGCGCGCCGCTGGGTGGCCGAGAAAGGCTACGACCCGAAGATGGGTGCACGCCCGATGGCGCGACTCATTCAGGAGTACATCAAACGTCCGCTGGCCGAGGAGCTGCTGTTCGGCAAGCTGGTGGGCGGTGGCTCGGTATTGGTCTCGGTCAGCGAGGATGGCACCAAGCTGAAGCTGGAAAGCACTCCGAACCCGTTGCCGGAAGTGACCGCGTAATCTTGGTTAATCAGCGCGGCACCGGCCGCGCGGAGCCCGGGTTCTTTTCCGCCGGCGATTGTCTTATTGGCGCGGCACTGGCCGCGCAGAGACCGGGTTCTTTTCCGCCGCCAAAAAGCGTGGTTTTTGGCGGCTGCGCTGGGGGGCAGGGGTGGCGTCGCGGGTCACGAGGGCGGGCTTCAACGGCCGCGATAGATGATCCGACCCTTGGTGAGATCGTACGGGGTCATTTCCACGGTCACGGCATCGCCCGTGAGAATGCGGATATAGTTCTTCCGCATCTTTCCTGAGATATGCGCGGTCACCACGTGACCGTTCTTGAGCTTCACGCGGAACGTCGTGTTCGGCAGGGTCTCGACGACCTCACCTTCCATCTGCAATGCATCTTCTTTGGACATAGAACCTTGTAGCGACCCGAAGGGGCCGCGAATTTACGCACAAACGGGGAGGGCAATGCAATTTCGGCCCGTCATTGCCAATTTCAAGGGCTGATTTAAGGGCGCAGCAGTGGTCGAGCTGCGACTTCGATGTGCTCGCGCAGCAGGGATTGAAACTGGGACCGCGCAATGGCCCGGCTGCCCAGGCTTTCCAGGTGGCGGGTCGGCAACTGGCAGTCGATCACCGCGATGCCATTGCGATTACAGAGGTCGACGAGATGAGCGAGCGCCACCTTGGATGCGTCCCGCTCCTTGCTGAACATGGATTCGCCGAAAAACACGCTGCCGAGACGCACTCCGTACAGGCCCCCGACCAACACATCGTTGCGATACGCCTCGATGCTGTGGGCATAGTCGAGCCGATGTAATTGGATGTAGGCGTTGCGCATTTCCGGGGTGATCCACGTGCCCTGGCTGTGCGCTCGGGGTGCTGCGCAGGAGTCGATGATGGCGGCGAAGTCACGATCCAACTCCACCGTAAACCCCCCGTTGCGTATGGTTTTGCTGAGACTGCGGGTACAGCGAAACTCCTCGGGAAACAGCACAGCGCGTGGATCGGGCGACCACCACAACACCGGCTGTCCGGGTGAATACCAGGGAAAAATGCCGCGTTGGTAAGCAGCTAACAATCGCGCAGGCGACAGGTCCCCACCCGCGGCGAGCAGGCCCGGCGGCTCATCGAGCGCCTGATCGGGAGGCGGAAAACAGTCAGGTGCATCTTGTGGCGAAAGCCACGTGATCGATTTCATTTGAACGGCACGTGTGTCTGCACTTCTTCAGCATACGCATCAACGGATGCTCCTTCACGTACCAGGTAATCTCCAATCGCCTCCCGGAAGCGCCGGTTGACGATGTAGTGAGCAGACCAGGTCAGCGTCGGCTCGAATCCACGACTGACCTTGTGATCGCCCTGGGCGCCGGGGTCAAATTTGGCGATGCCCTGCTCAATGCAGAACTCGATGCCCTGGTGGTAACACGCCTCGAAGTGCAGGCTGTGGTAGTCGTTGGAGCACCCCCAGTAGCGACCAAACAGAGTGTCCTTCGACCAGAAGAAGATCGCAGCCGCGACGGGGGTTCCGTGGTGAACGGCCAGTTTCACCATGAAGGCATCGCCCATGGTGCGAACCACTTCGCTGAAGAACTCCCGGCTCACATAGGGCTCGTGTCCATGACGCAGAAACGTGTCGCGCACGAATGCATACACGTAGTCCAGCGTGTGCTCATCCAACTCCGGGCCCAGGCGTGTTTCAAAGACGATGCCGGCCTCCGCGACGCGCCGTCGCTCGCGCTTGGCCTTCTTGCGCTTCATGGCCGTAAAAGTCCCGAGATAAGCCTCGAAACTGGGATAGTCGTGATTGGTCCAGTGAAACTGGCAGTCGCGGCGGATCAGCCAACCCGCCTCTTCGAGCGCGGTGTGGGAGGGCTCATCCAGGAAGAGGGCATGCACGGAAGAGATCGAGTGGCTCGTGGTATAGGACTCGATGTCGGACAGCACCTTCTTCGCCACGGCCCGTTGATCGAGATCCGCGCGGACCAGCAGGCGAGGGCCGGTCGCCGGCGTGAAGGGCACGGCCACCGTCAGTTTTGGATAGTAGCGGCTGCCGAGACGTGAATAGGCCTGCGCCCACGCGAAGTCGAACACGAACTCGCCGTACGAGTGGCTCTTTCGAAACGCCGGTACCGCGGCCGCCAGGCCCTTGCTGTCCTTCAACGTGAAGTAGCAGGGATCCCAGCCCGTGTCGCTCCCTATGCAGTCCGTGTGCTCTAGAGCCGCGAAGAATTCGTGACGGAGAAACGGATTGCGGGAGCCGCCGAGCGCATTCCACTCCCGCGCATTGATCTCATCAATGCTCTTATGAACCGCGCTCTTCATCATCCTCCATGGACATCGAGCATCTCCAGATACTTGTCGGCATCCAGAGCGGCCATGCAGCCCGCTCCGGCGGAGGTGATGGCCTGCCTGTAGACGTGATCCGCCACATCACCTGCTGCGAAAACACCAGGAACACTGGTCGCCGTGGCGTCGCCGTCCAGTCCACTCTTGATCTTGATGTACCCGTCACGCATGTCCAATTGACCGTTGAAAATGCCGGTGTTCGGAGAGTGTCCGATCGCGATGAACAGCCCCGTGACGTGGACATCCCGGTGCTTGTTGCCCTCGACCGACTTCAGCCGCACGCCGTTGACGCCGTGGTTGTCACCCAACACTTCATCGACCGTATGGTTCCAGATCACTGACATCTTGCCGGCCTCGACTTCGCGGAACAGCCGGTCCTGCAGGATCTTTTCAGCTCGCAGCTTGTCCCTGCGGTGAATCAGGGTCACGTGCTTGGCGATGTGTGACAGGTACAGCGCCTCTTCGACGGCGGTGTTGCCTCCGCCGGTAACCGCCACGGACTGACCGCGGAAGAAGAATCCATCGCAGGTGGCGCAGGCCGATACACCGCGACCGCGGAATTTCTCCTCGGAGGGCAGGCCCAGGTACTTCGCCGCCGCGCCCGTCGCGATGATCAGGGCGTCACAGGTGTAGGTGTGGGTGTCTCCCCGGAGCTTGAACGGCCGGGAGGAGAGGTCGACGGATTGCACGTGATCATTGACGATCTGGGTCGAAAATCGTTCGGCGTGACGCCGCATGCGTTCCATGAGGGCGGGGCCCTGCAGGCCTTCGACATCGCCGGGCCAGTTATCGACTTCCGTCGTGGTCATGAGCTGGCCGCCCTGCTCGACGCCGGTGATGAGCAGGGGGGAGCGGTTCGCGCGCGCCGCGTAAACGGCCGCGCTGTACCCAGCCGGGCCGGAGCCGATGATGATCAATTTATGATGCCGTGCCGTCATGAAAGGCCTTTGTCGCTTAAATCCCAGTCGTTCATGGTACCAAGGGTGTCAATCGCCCTGCCGCGCTCCAATGGAGGAGCACGCAGGCACTATAATGGCTACAGAGCGGTTTTTTCATAACGGGGACTTAGGGATTGGCGTCATCTTCCGCGCAAGCGCGCAATTCAGGATTTTCTCAGGCCGTTGCCCGGGGCTTGCGCGAGAGCGCCATTATTGCCCTGGGGGTGATTGCCCTCGTGCTGTTCGTGGCCCTGGCCACCTACAGCAAGAACGATCGCGGCTTTTCTTCGACCACGGACTCGGTGGAGATCCACAACCGCATCGGGCCGGTGGGCGCCTGGCTGGCCGATATCTTCTTTTTCCTCTTCGGCCTGCCCGCATTCCTGTTCCCGGTGATCCTGGGGGCCGCCTGTGTGGTCCTGTTCCGGCGCGCCAAAACCGAGTCCTCCAGGGCCAATACGGCCGTCCGGATCGGCGGCTTTGTGCTCGTCCTGGTTGCGAGCTGCGCGCTCGTGTCCTTGCACTGGCTGCCCGGCAACATGCCGCAGACGGCTGGTGGTGCGGTCGGTAGCTCGATTGGTGGTGCGTTAAAGGGCGGCCTCGGCTTCCTGGGTGCCACGCTGCTGTTGATCGCGGCCTGGATGGCGGGCATTTCAGTGGCGTTTCACGTCTCCTGGTTCACGATCATGGATCGCATCGGAGCAGCGGTTTGGGATAGCGTGTCCTGGCTGCGTACCCGCGCCTCTACGAAGAAGGACATGGCTGCCGGCCGCGAGCGCAAGCAAGCGCGCAAGGAAGCCGCCAAAACCGAGCAGAAGAAGACGGCTGCCCGGCCTCCTCCACGGATCGAGGCCCCGCAGCCGATTGTCGAAAAGAGCGAGCGCGTTGAGAAGGAGCGGCAGGTCCCCCTGTTCGATCCGGTGCGCGCCAATGAGCTGCCGGCACTCAACCTGCTCGATGATCCACCGCCGCACGAGCCTGCCTATTCCGCGGAAGCCCTGGAAGCGCTGTCTCGCCTGGTCGAGATGAAGCTCAAGGACTTCGGCATCGAGGTTGAGGTGGTGGCTGTGCAGCCGGGACCCGTGGTCACCCGCTTTGAGCTGCGACCCGCACCGGGCGTGAAGGCCAGTCAGATCACGACCCTGCAGAAGGATCTGGCGCGGTCCATGTCCGTGCTCAGTGTGCGCGTCGTGGAGGTCATCCCCGGCAAGAACACGATGGGCCTGGAAATCGCGAACGAGAAGCGCGAGATGGTCACCTTGGGCGAGATCCTGCGCTCCAAGGCGTACGACGAAACCAACTCTCCGCTTGCGCTGGCTCTGGGCAAGGACATCGGCGGACAGCCGATGGTTGCCGACCTGGCGCGCATGCCTCACTTGTTGATCGCGGGTACGACCGGCTCCGGTAAGTCGGTCGGTATCAACGCGATGATTCTTTCGCTGCTCTACAAGGCCACCGCAGAGCAGGTCCGGCTGATCATGATCGATCCGAAGATGCTGGAGCTCTCGGTCTACGAGGGTATCCCGCATCTGCTGGCCCCTGTGGTGACCGACATGAAGCAGGCGGCCAACGCGCTGCGTTGGTCGGTGGCCGAGATGGAGCGCCGCTATCAGCTCATGGCCGCGGTGGGCGTTCGCAACCTCGCCGGCTTCAACAAGCGGGTCAAGGAAGCGAACGAGTCGGGCAAGCCGATCCTCGATCCGGTGATGATTGCAAAGGCCTCCAACGATCCGACCTTCGATCAAAGCACCATTCCCAATCTGACCCCGCTGCCGTTCATTGTGGTGGTCATCGACGAGCTGGCCGATCTGATGATGATCGTCGGCAAGAAGGTGGAGGAGCTGATTGCCCGCCTGGCGCAGAAGGCGCGTGCCTCGGGAATCCACCTGGTGCTGGCGACTCAACGTCCGTCGGTGGACGTCATCACCGGTCTGATCAAGGCCAACATTCCGTGCCGCATCGCCTTCCAGGTGTCGGCGAAGGTCGATTCGCGGACCATCCTGGACCAGATGGGTGCCGAGACTCTGCTGGGCCACGGTGACATGCTGTACCTGCCTTCGGGTTCTTCGTTGCCAACCCGTTGTCACGGTGCGTTCGTGTCGGATGCGGAAGTGCATCGTGTGGTCGAGGTGCTGAAGAAAGCGGCACCGCCGGACTACATCGAGGAAGTTCTGGAGGGGCCGCGGGGTCCCGTCCCGGGATTGCCACCGGAAGAGGGCGAAGGCGGTGCTCCAGCCGATCCCGAAGCGGATGCTCTGTACGACGACGCCGTCAGGATCGTTACGACCGAGCGAAAGCCCTCCATCTCGTATGTCCAGCGGCGTTTGAAGATCGGTTATAACCGCGCAGCGCGCCTGCTGGAGGCGATGGAGAACGCAGGGCTCGTGGGGCCGCTGCAATCCAACGGGGCTCGCGAAGTACTCGTACCGGCTCCGCCGGAAGGATGACCATGTTGAGATTCCTGTTGGCCATTGTCGCAACCATGGTCGCGACGGTGGCCGCGGCGGCCACGCCGCTCGACTCCTATCTGGACGATATGAAGACGTTGCGTGCGTCTTTCGTCCAGACGCTCGCCGATGCGCACGGCAAGGAGATCGATCGCTCCACGGGTACGTTGATTGTTTCGCGCCCCGGCAAGTTCAGTTGGGAGATCCATCCTCAAGGCAGTGGCGCGGATTCCGGGCAGTTGATGGTCGCCGATGGCCGCAACCTGTGGTTCCTGGATCGCGACCTCCAACAGGTGACCGTGAAACCGGCAGATGCAGCCTTGTCGGCAACACCGGCCATGTTGCTGTCCGGCACGGTGGATGTGCGAAAGAACTTCAACATCAGCCCAGCGCCCCGGCGCGATGGGTTGGATTGGGTCCTGGTCGAGCCGCACGGAACGGATGCGGATTTCCGGCGTGCCCTGCTGGGATTTCAGGGCAAGGATCTCGCGCGCATGATCCTGGAAGACAAGCTGGGGCAGACCGCGACGGTGATGTTTGATCATGTGGAGCGCAACGGGAAGGTGGAGCCTGCGGAAGTCAGCTTTACGCCGCCCGCCGGTGTGGATGTCATCGGAACGCCGAAGAAATGAACGCAGCCCGCGGCCGTGAGCCTCTGCGGCCGCTCGCCGACCGGATGCGACCCCGCTCGCTCGATGAGTTTGTCGGCCAATCCCAGGTGTTGGGTCCCGGCAAAGCCCTGCGGGCGGCGATTGAGGATGGGAAGCTTCACTCCCTGATCCTGTGGGGTCCGCCCGGTACGGGGAAAACAACCCTCGCTCGCTTGATTGCACAACGCGCCGATGCGCACTTCATCGCGTTGTCCGCAGTGATGGCGGGTGTGAAGGATATCCGTGCCGCCGTTGAGACGGCCCGTGCCGCCCGGGAGACCAGCGGTAAACCGACGCTGCTGTTTCTCGACGAGGTGCATCGCTTCAACAAGAGCCAACAGGATACGTTCCTGCCGTACCTCGAGGACGGCACACTGATCTTCGTTGGGGCGACGACCGAGAACCCGTCTTTCGAGGTTGTCAGCGCCTTGTTGTCCCGAGCCCGCGTTTACGTGCTCCGGTCGCTGACGGTGGATGACATCTCGAAGCTGTTGCGCTCTGCTTTGGCGGACCAAGAACGAGGTCTCGGCAAAGAGCATCTGGTTGCCGACCCCGAGGCGATTGATCTCATAGCCCGGGCCGCTGACGGTGACGGGCGGCGCTCACTCAACATGTTGGAGCTGGCCGCCAGTCTGGCTGAGGCCGACCGCAGGCTCACTTTGCGGATTGCGGAAGAGGTTGCGAGCGGCACCCGCCGCCGCTTCGACAAGGGTGGCGATCAGTTCTATGACCAGATCTCGGCACTGCATAAGGCCGTTCGAGGCAGTGATCCCGACGGCGCCCTGTACTGGTTCTGCCGGATGCTGGACGGCGGCTGCGATCCGCTATACATCGCCCGCCGGGTGGTGCGAATGGCGATGGAGGATGTCGGGCTGGCTGATCCCCGCGCTTTCGCGATGACTCTGGATGCCTGGGAGGCATACGACCGGCTCGGCAGCCCGGAAGGCGAGCTCGCGATCGCCAACGCTGTTGTGTATCTCGCGTGCGTTCCGAAGAGCAACGCCGTGTATGTTGCGATGGGCGAGGCGATGGCGGATGTTGAGAAGTACGGCACCCTCGATGTACCCCTGCGCTTGCGCAATGCGCCTACCCGGTTGATGAAGGACCTCGGGCATGGCCGCGACTATCGGTATGCGCACGATGAAGCCGATGCGTTCGCCGCCGGTGAACGGTATCTGCCGGATGAAATGCCGGATCGGCGATACTACCGCCCCGTGGCGCGCGGCCTGGAGATCAAGATCGGCGAGGCGCTGGCGCGCAATCGCAAGAAGAACGAGGGCGGTGAATGAACATGATTCTGTTGGTTGCGCTCGGTGGTGCCTTCGGCAGCATCGCGCGTTACCTCATGGCCACTCGCATTCAGATTGCGACCGGCTGGAGCTGGCCGCTCGGCACGGTGCTGGTCAACATCCTGGGCTGCTTCGTGATCGGTCTTCTCTACGTGTGGCTGGTGGCCCGGCCGGATCCCAAGCATGAGCTGCGTGCGCTGCTGATCACGGGCGTGATGGGTGGATTTACGACGTTCTCCAGTTTTTCACTGGAGACGGTCACAATGGCCATGAACGGCAACTACACCGGCGCCTCCCTGAATGTGGGGGTCAGCGTGGCTGCCTGCCTCGTGGGCACGGTACTCGGTATCGCGCTCGCGCGAATCACTTGATTTCCCGGAAGTTATATCGTGATTGACCCCAAACTACTGCGTTCTGATCCCGAAGCCGTCGCCCGCAACATGGCGCGCCGCGGTCTCACCCTGGATGTCGAGGCATGGAAGGCACTCGAAGAAAAGCGCAAGCCTTTTCAGATCGAGGTGGATCGACTGCGTTCCGAGCGCAACGCCAACGCCAAAGCCGTCGGCATGGCCAAGAGCAAGGGAGCCGATGCCTCCGAGCTGATGGCGCGCAGTGAAGCTTTGGGCGCCGAGTTAACGACCGCCGAGCAGGCTTTGACTGCGGTCCAGGAGGAGCAGACCGCGTGGCAGATGGGCCTTCCCAACTGGCTCCACGAGTCGGTCCCGGATGGCGCGGATGAGAAGGCCAACGTCGAGGTGCGCCGCTGGGGTCAGCCGCGCAATTTCGACTTCGAGGTGAAGGATCACGTCGCCATCGGCGAGAAGCTGGGCGGGCTCGATTTCGAGGCCGCGGTGCGGATGTCAGGTGCGCGTTTCACGGTGATGAAGTCACAGGTGGCGCGGCTGCATCGGGCCCTGGCGCAGTTCATGTTGGATCTGCATACCAGCGAGCACGGCTATACCGAAGTGTATGTGCCTTATCTCGTGCAGCCGCAGGCCCTGTACGGTACCGGCCAGTTGCCGAAGTTCGCGGAGGACCTGTTCGCGGTGAAGGGTGAGCAGAATTTCTATCTCATTCCGACCGCGGAAGTCCCCGTAACCAACCTCGTGCGCGAGCAGATCATCGCCGCCGAGGATCTGCCCCTGAAGTACGTTGCCCACACGCCTTCATTCCGGTCCGAGGCGGGGGCGGCGGGTCGGGATACCCGCGGCATGATCCGCAATCACCAGTTCGACAAGGTCGAGTTGGTTCACATCGTGCGTCCGGCGGATTCGTATGCCGCGTTGGAAGAGCTGACCGCGAACGCGGAAAATGTCTTGAAACGCCTGGAAATTCCGTTCCGGACGGTGGCGCTCAGCGCCGGCGACATGGGTAAGAACAGCAGCAAGACCTACGATCTGGAGGCCTGGCTGCCGTCTCAGAACCAGTACCGCGAAATCTCTTCGTGCAGCAACGTCGAGGCGTTCCAGGCGCGCCGCATGGAAGCCCGCTGGCGCAATCCCGACACCAAGAAGCCCGAGCCCGTCCATACATTGAACGGGTCGGGTGTGGCGGTGGGTCGTGCTCTGGTGGCCGTGTTGGAGAACTATCAGAACGCCGACGGCTCGGTGAACGTGCCGCAGGCGCTGGTTTCCTACATGGGCGGGATTGCTAAGCTGACTCCGGCTAAGTGATATCCAGCGTGGTGGTTTTGAGGTCGACCGAGTTAGGGCCCACCATGATCTCGAAGGCGCCCGGCTCGACCACGCGCTTCATCTCCTGATTCCAGAGGGCGAAGGCCTCGCGGTCCAGGGTGAATTGAAGGGTCTTCGACTCGCCCGGCGCGAGCGTCACGCGCTTGAATCCTTTCAGCTCCTTGATGGGCCGGGTCACTGAGCTCACGACATCGTGCAGATAGAGTTGCACGACTTCATCGCCTGCCATCCTTCCTGTGTTTCTGATGTCGACCGAGACCGTGACAGAGTCGCCGGCCTTGATTTGGCTCGCTGACAGGTGGGGCGCACTGATGTCGAACGTGGTGTAGGAGAGGCCGAACCCGAAGGGGAAGAGGGGCTCTGTCGTATCGAACAGATAGCCGCGATGGGCGGTGGGCTTCTGGTTGTAGTACATGGGCAGTTGGCTCACCGACCGGGCGATCGTGAGGGGCAGCTTGCCGCCTGGATTGGCGTCGCCGAACAGAATGTCCGCCAACGCTGTGCCGCCTTCCTGGCCTGGATACCAGGCCTCCAGCAGCGCGTTAGCCTTGCCGGCCACCTCCGGGATCGAGAGGGGAGCGCCGTTGATCAACACGACAACAACCGGTTTGCCCAGAGCAAACATTGCCTGAGCCAGCTCATTCTGCTGTGCGATCAGGCCGATGTCGGCGCGATCACCCAGGTGCGTGGCCTTGTCCCACCCCTCACGGCTCACTGCGCTGCTGCTGCCAATTGCCAGCACGATCTCGTCCGCGCCCTTGGCTACTTCAACGGCTTCCTTGATCCGGGCGAGGTTGGCGTCGCGGTCGGCGAGCTTCACGTCATCCGAGTACCAATCGCCCTTGTCAGTAATCCGCACGCCCTCTGCACTGACGATCTTCACTCGATTTCCGACCTTGGCCTTGATGCCGTCCAGCAGGCTCACTGTGTGGTTGGGTACGTTCGAATAGCCGCCGAGGTCAACCCGGGCGGCGTTTGGACCAATGACTGCCAGGGTCTTGATGCTCGTCGTGAGCGGCAGAGCGCCGTCGTTCTTCAATAGAACCGTCGTTTCCTTGGCCGCCTGTACGGCGAGCGCACGAGCCTCTGCGTTGTTGGTGATGGCCTGCGCGGCCTTCGCATCGGCGTAGGGGTGTTCAAACAACCCCGACAGGAACTTCTCTGTCAGCATGCGTCGGACCGCGGTATCGATCTGCTCCTGCGTGACCAGCCCTTTGGACAGCGCTTCAGGCAGCTTTGCGTAGGCAGCACCGTCAGGCAGGTCGGAATCGACTCCGGCGTGCATGGCCCTTGCGGCCGCGTGCAGGAAGTCAGGTTCGACGTGATGCAGGGTCACGAGTTGCTCGATGCCGTCGTAGTCGCTGACGACAGCGCCGGTGAAGCCCATTTCACCTCGCAGGACGTCGTGGAGCAGCCAGTAGTTTGCGTGCGAGGGAATTCCGTCGATCTCGTTGTATGAGGCCATGACGTTCAACGCATGCGATGAACGAACGGCCGCGGCGAACGGCGGGAAGAACACTTCACGCAGAGTCCGCTCGGAAATGCTGGCGGGCCCGACGTTGGTCCCTCCCTCCGGCTGACCATGGCCGGTCATGTGTTTGAGCGTTGCAAACACTTTCCCCGGAGCGAGTGGCAGGGTATCGCCTTGGAAGCCGCGAACGGCGGCAATGCCGAGTTGCCCCACGAGATAGGGGTCTTCGCCATACGTCTCTTCGATTCGGCCCCAGCGCGGATCGCGCGCAACATCGACCACGGGTGCGAGAACCATTTGCACGCCTCGTGCGCGCATTTCGCGTGCGGCGACCGTGAACACTCGGGTCAACAGCTCCGGATCCCAGGAGCTGGCGAGCGCGATTGCCTGTGGAAAACTGGTGGCGTCGCGGGCCGCGTAGCCATGCAGTCCCTCTTCGTGGAACAGCACGGGAATCCCCAGGCGTGTTTCTTTTACAGCGTAGTGCTGGATTGAATTCACCAACGCAACTGTTTGTTTCGCATCGCGGTAGGGCGTCTCGAAGGGATCGCCCGTGCCGCGCAGGTCACTCGGCCGCGCCATGTGACCGATGCCGTCGGGAAATACTTTGTGCGCCTTCGCCGCATCGAAGTCGTTGCCGGCCGTGAATATTTCCTGCTTGCGGGTCCACACAGTCGTGAGCTGTACGATTTTTTCATTGAGGGTCATTCGACCGAGCAGGTCCTCGACCCGCTGCTCCACCGGCGCCTTCGGGTCCTGATAGAGCGGGGCCGTGCCGGCCTGCGCCGCTCCAGATAACAGCGCTGTCATACCTATAAAAATGCTGGCTCGGTGCGTGACCGCCATGACTTCCCCCTGCTGTGTGTCAAATCCGCGACGTGCGCGAGTTTAACGAATTGTTGCTATCACGAAATTGGTAGCGCTATCATAACTCGGGCCTCGGGGACTCGCGACCCCCGTGCACACGGATTGAGGTTCGGCAGGTGAGCTGATCGTTCAAATCGGGAGGGGGAACTGTCGTGAAGTATGGGATGGATCGTGCGCGCGGGCTGGGTGTGCTCGCGCTGGTTGGTTGCGCCCTGATGAATGGGGCGTCTGTATTTGCACAGGGCCAGGGACCGGACGTGGCCGCGGAAAACGGCCCGCCGCACTCAGCGGCTGCGGCGTCCGACGTGCAGGAAGTTGTAGTTACCGGCTACCGCAAGAGTCTCGAGGATGCGACGAGCGCCAAGCGCGAGTCGATCACCTTCAGCGATTCGGTGTTCGCCGAGGATATCGGCAAGTTTCCGGACCTGAATATCGCAGAGTCCCTGAACCGTATCCCAGGCATTCAGCTTACCCGCGATGCCAACGGCGACGGATTGAACGTCTCCATACGCGGCTTGGGCACCAGCTTTACCAAGGTCACACTCAACAACGCGGAAATCGCAGTTGCATCGAGTGGCCGCATCGACGCCCAGAACCAGAATCGCGAGATTGACCTGGTCCTGTTTCCCACCGAATTGTTTACCCGGTTGGACGTCTACAAGACGCCGACGGCTGACATGATCGAGGGCGGCGCTGCCGGCATCGTCAACATGCGCTCAGCGCGGCCTTTCGACAATCCCGGCACGCACTTTACCTACCAGCTACAGGAACAGTACGGCGAAAACGGGCACAACCTGAGCCCGCGCGGCGCGGCGCTGGCGAGTTGGACCAACGACACTTTCGGTGTGCTGGCCGGTATTGCAGCGGTCAGTCAGCAATCGACGGTCACCGGTTACGAAACAATCGGCTACACCAATCCCACTATCACTTACGGAATGTGCGGCACCACGCCGCCGGGACAGAGTTTCGCAGGCGCGGCGCCCACGTGTAACACCACGGGCGGCAACGGCTGGGGCTTTCCGGGCGTGCCGTCCACCCCAACCAGCAACGGTATCGGTGTAGTCCCTGCGGGCGTCGGCAACGGCCTGACTCCCGGCGCACCCATCGATGCCACATTCCTCCTGTCACACAATCCCGGTTTGACCCTGAACCAGATCTCAAACGGGATCATTCCGCGTCTGGGCCGTAATGCTTACATTGACGGTACGCGCAATCGCGTCGCCGAAATCCTGTCGTTCGAGTACCGGCCGGACGAGCACCTGCAGTTCTACGTGGACGGGATGTTTGCCAAGTCCAACCGGAACTTCAACCGCCTGGACATGGATCTGGTGGGGCGCAGCGGTGGCCTGATTCCCCTGAACGAGAAGGTCGACGCCAACAACGTGGTCACCTCCGCTACGTTCGCCAACGCGCAATGGTTCCTGGAGGATCGTCCCTACAAGGAAGACGTGAAGTTCCTGAACCTGAACCCGGGCATGCACTGGGAGCCGAATTCGATTCTGGCGGTGGATGCGCAGGTGAATATGAATCGCAGCACCTATCAGAATCTGACTCCCACCGTGTTGATCAACACGCCGCTGGGGCAGGGCATCACCCTCGATTACAGCAACGCGGGCAAGCCCTTTCCGAACACCGTCAACGCCAACGTCGACCTCAATGATCCCGGAATCGGTTGGACCTGGACCGGCGGCCGCGTGAACATCCAGGGTGAAAAGCGCGACACCAGCGCGAAGGGCGCCCATCTGGATATCAAGATCGGCAAGCCGGAATTGAATGCGCGTGTGGGTGGCGCATTCGACGATGTGCAGCGAACCATTCTCGGGCTCGACAACAGTGCCGCCTGGCAGCAGGCGGTTTGCGGCGGCAACGGCACCTACAATGCACCTCCGGCGCCGCAGCCGGCCTGCAACGGGGGACCCGGATCACTGATTCCACAGTCCGCGCTGGCGTCCTATATCAATCCGGGTCCGGGCGGATTCATCCAGGTCGATACCAACCGGCTGTTTGCCGACTCCAATTTCTGGCAGTACGCGGGCGCGGCGCCGATCGGCCAGGCGGCAGCAACCGGCGCCTCGAGTGGCGGCCTGCGGGAGAAGACTTACGGCGCGTTTGTCGAATTCAACACCGTTCACGATTTGTTCGGGCACGAGTTCCGCGGCAATGCCGGCTTGCGCTTCATCAAGACCATCCAGACGATCAGCGGTCCGTATATTTTCGGCGGCGTCACCCAGCCGGGGCCGTGGCAGAATCTGATCAGCGACTACAACAAGGCGCTGCCGACCCTGAACCTGTCCTACAACGCGCGCGATAACGTAGTGGTGCGCTTCTCGGCCTCGAAGTCCATCACCCGCCCCAATCCCAGTGTGATGTTGCCCGCGACCACTTTCACGGATCAGTCCGCGTCCACCGCCAACCGCGGCAACCCGGATCTGCGGCCGTACTTTTCCAATAACCTGGATCTGGGCGGCGAGTGGTATACCGGTGCGGAGGGTTATGTCGGTGTGGATCTGTTCCAGAAAAAGATCACCGGCTTCACCGTGAACGGCATCGAGCAGGTGCCGTTCAACTCCCTGAACGTGCCTTTTTCCACGTTGACTCTGGCTCAGCAGACCGGCGTCAATGGCCGGGGCGGTCCGGATGCCGCAACGGTCAACATACAGGAGCAGGTGAACGCCGGGCAGTTGAAGATCCAGGGGGTGGAAGCTAACTGGGTGCAGCCTCTCGGGCGCCTGTGGGATCCACTGGACGGTTTCGGGTTTACGGTCAATTACACCCACGTGAAACAGACCTCGGATAATCCGGCCGTACAGGCATTTGGAGTGTCCCCGAATACCTACAACGCCACGGTCTACTTCGAGAAGTACAATGCTTCGATCCGCTTCTCATACGTGTGGAACGCGGCCCAGATCGCGGCTGGATTCAACCAGCAGGGTATCCCGGCAGCAGAGTTGTTTACGGATGCGTACGGCCAGCTCGACATGTCGGCCAGTTACACGTTCGACTTCCTGCCGACGAAACCGGCGCTCACGTTGAATGCGATCAATATTACGGATGAGAAACAGCGTTCGACGTTCCAGTTCGCGAATGCGACCAACTACTACTATGACCCGGGTTACCAGATTCTTCTGGGTATCCGCGGGAAGTTCTGAAGGCGGTGGGCTTTAGATGGTGGATCTGCGGGCTGCTGTTTGCCGCGACCACCCTCAACTACATCGACCGGCAGGTCCTGGGCGTGCTCGCCCCGGACCTCGGCCGGATCATTGGTTGGAACGAGCTGCAATACGGTTACATAGTGACGGCGTTCCAGGCCGCCTATGCGATCGGGCTCGTTTGCGCCGGCGCGCTCATTGATCGAGTCGGCGTTCGGATCGGCTACGCCCTCGCAATTGCAGTGTGGAGTCTGGCCGCCATCGGCCATTCCCTTGCCACCACGGCGGTGGGGTTCGGCGTGGCTCGCTTTTTCCTGGGCCTCGGCGAAGCCGGCAACATGCCCGCCGCCGTCAAGACGGTTGCCGAGTGGTTCCCGCGTCGCGAGCGGGCTCTTGCCACGGGGATCTTCAATGCCGGCACCAGCGTGGGTGCGGTGTTGGCACCCCTGTTTGTGCCCATAGTCGCCGTCACCTGGGGATGGCGCGCGGCGTTTGTGTTTACCTCCGTTCTGAGCGCGGCGTGGCTCGTCCTGTGGTTGAAAACGTATCGCCCGGCGCCGTTGGAGCAGGAGGAGGCCGGCGCCAAGCCGCGTTGGGCCGATTTGTTGCGACATCGGCAAGCCTGGGCCTTCGTGGCGGGGAAGGTGATCACCGATCCCATCTGGTGGATCTTTCTGTTCTGGCTGCCGAAGTTTCTGAACCAGCAGTACGGCCTCGGCCTGTTGCAGCTGGGGCCGCCGCTGATTGTGATTTATCTGATGGCGGATGCGGGGAGTGTTGGGGGTGGCTGGCTGGCCGGCCGGTTCCTGCGCCGCGGATGGTCGGTGAACCGCGCTCGCAAGACGACCCTGTTGATATGTGCCTTGGCCGTCACACCGATCGTGCTGTCATTCCAGGCCCATAGCCTGTGGCTCGCAGTCGGCCTCATCGGGCTCGCTACTGCGGCGCATCAAGGCTGGTCGGTAAACCTGTTTACACTTCCATCCGATCTGTTTCCACAGAAGGCGGTGGCCTCGGTCGTCGGACTCGGCGGCTTCGGCGGAGCTGCCAGCGGCATGTTGTTCTCGACCTTGACGGGCCTTCTGTTGCAAACAACGGGGAGCTACATTCCTATCTTCATCCTGGCAGCCACGGCGTATCTGGTGGCGCTGACGGTGATTCATTGGCTGGTGCCGCGGATGGCACCTGCGGAGCTGACATGAGCAGAAAGATTACGGGTGCACGGGTCATCGTGACCTGCCCGGGCCGAAATTTTGTCACGTTGTTGATTGAGACAGACAGTGGGGTCGTCGGGCTCGGCGACGCGACCCTGAACGGCCGTGAGCTGGCGGTGGCCGCTTATCTGACCGAGCACATCATTCCCGTGTTGATCGGCCGGGACGCCGGCCAGATCGAGGATATCTGGCAGTTCCTCTATCGCGGCGCCTATTGGCGCCGTGGCCCGGTCACGATGACCGCGATTGCCGCGGTGGACGTTGCTTTGTGGGACATCCTCGGAAAGATGGCAGGCTTACCCTTATACCAACTGCTGGGTGGGCGGTCCCGCGAGGGCGCGTTGGTCTACTGCCATGCCAACGGCCGTGACATTTCGGAAGCGTCGGAGCAGGTGGGCCGTTACATCGAGCAAGGCTACAAAGCCGTTCGCGCGCAAGCGGGCGTCCCCGGCTTACGCAAAACCTACGGCGTATCGTCAGGCGGGAAGGCCTATGAGCCCGCCGAGAGTGCGTTGCCGCTGGAAACTGTTTGGTCAACGCCGAAGTATCTGCGCAGCGCTCCCGAGTTATTCGAGCGCGTCCGTGCCGATCATGGCCAGGACGTCGAGCTCCTTCACGACGTTCACCACCGACTGACACCAATCGAGGCGGCCCGGCTCGCCAAGGACCTGGAGCCTTTCAGGCTGTTCTGGCTCGAAGACGCCACGCCCGCCGAGAATCAAAAATCCTTCGAGTTGATTCGCCAACACTCGGTGACGCCGCTGGCGGTGGGCGAGGTGTTCAATTCCATCTGGGACTGCAAGCACCTGATTGAGGCGCAGCTGATCGACTATATCCGCACGACCCTCGTGCACGGCGGCGGTATCACGCACATCCGGCGCCTGGCCGACTTCGCCGCCCTCCATCAGGTGCGAACCGGCTTCCACGGAGCGACAGACCTGTCGCCCGTCTGCATGGGCGCAGCTCTGCACTTTGACACCTGGGTTCCCAACTTCGGAATCCAGGAGTACATGCATCACACGCAGGAAACACTGGATGTGTTTCCTCATGACTACGTGTTCCGCGACGGCCGCCTGCACTGCGGCGAGAGCCCTGGCCACGGTGTTTGCATCGACGAGAAGCTGGCGGCGAAGTATCCGTACTCCCCGAAACAGCTGCCGATCGCGCGCCTGGAGGATGGCGGAATGTGGGACTGGTGAGTCAGCTCACTCGCACTTTGCCTTGGGCCGCGGTGCTCCGCCGGGGGCGTACGGGTAGCAGAGCGATTCGTAGTATTTGAGATCGTGCGCGGGCGGCGCTTCGTGATCGGGAAGCGGCCGCTTCGAGAATGTCTCGAAGTACGCGATGCTGGCATCGCGCCACCACTTCGCCTCTTTTTCTTGAATGTTGAGAAAGGCGCTGACTTGTTCGAAGCGCTCCGGATCCACGTAAGCTGACAGCCCGGCCCAGGTCTTGCGCATGCCAGCTACAGTCTGAACGCCCGCGGAGTAGTGCGTCACCAACTCATCCCACAACGTGTGACCCGAGCGCATCTTGTAGTCCCATGGCACGTGGTGGAACCAAAGCAGGTACTCATCCGGCACACGCTTCAGGTCGCCGAATTCAGCCGCCACCGGCTTTGCGTACTGTGCGACGGCATTGCTGCCTGTGGCCGTCCGATCGAATCCGATGCCCTGCGCGTCAGCGCGATTGAAATACGTCGACGTCCAGTCGGCCCGCGACCCACCGGTAACCCACGGTCCGGGCCCGTAGTGACTGGTGCGCGCCATCTGGTGATGCAATCCCAGCGGCGTCATGTAGTTCACCGCGGCTTCGCGCGAACCCATCATCATGTTGACCACGGGCTCAACAAACGGCGGGTCGCTGGTGAAGGTCATTTTCACCCACTCGTTGGCGATGTCTCGTGAGGAGGCCAGCGGATTCCAGGCCAGTCGCCCGAACGCATACCAGTTGGCTTGGTCGAATATCGAGCCACTCCAGTCTCGATCCGAGCCGATGTTGGCGACTCCCGCCATGCCGGTCGTCGCGTAACCGAACAGCGAGCCGTCGATGACCTTGGCGACCGTGGAGCCTTTACCCCGTGCGTACGTGTCGGATCGCAGGGTCTCTTCGAACAGCGGTCCCAGATACACCAGGTGGGTCGCGAAGCCCAGGTATTCCTTCGTAATCTGCACTTCCAACATGAGCGGCGTGTGGGGTGTGGCGCCGAACAGCGGGCTGAACGGCTCACGCGGCTGAAAATCGATGGGACCGTTTTTCACCTGCAAGATCACGTTCTGGCGGAATTGGCCGTCCAAGGGGACGAATTCCGAGTACGCTTGTTTGGCGCGATCGTCCGGCTGGTCCTGTGAGTACACAAACGCGCGCCACATGATGATGCCGCCATGCGGCGCTACCACCTCTGCCAGCATGTTGGCACCGTCAGCATGAGTGCGGTGATAATCCTGAGGGCCCGGTTGACCCTCGGAGTTGGCTTTGACGACGAAGCCGCCGAAATCAGGAATCAGGCTGTAGATCTCGTCGGTCTTGGCTTTCCACCAGGCTTTGACGGCCGGGTCGAGCGGATCAGCAGTTTTCAAGCCGCCGATCTCAATGGGTGCGCTGAATCGCGCTGTCAGATAAACACGCACACCATACGGCCTGAAGACCTTGGCCAGTGCGGCGTACTTACGGAGGTAGGATTCGGTCAGGCCGATAGGGCTGGCGTTGACGTTCGTTGGCACAGTGCCGTTGATGCCCAGCGACGCGCATGCTCTCGCGTAGTCGGTGTAGCGGGGGTCGAGATAGTCCGGCAGCTTCTGCCAGTCCCAGATCGACTGTCCCGCGTATCCGCGCTCGACGGACCGGTCGAGATTGTCCCAGTGGTCCAACATGCGGTGTTGGATGAGCGGGGCTTCGGTTATGTCCAGGGTGTCTATGGGTTGTTGGGTCTGGATGAGTCGCAGAAAGTGAAACGTGCCGTATAGGACGCCTACGTCGCTGTTGGCGGCAATGACGGTGACGTGGTGGCCTTCGTAGCTGGCGCTGCGGATGAGGTAACCCTCGGCGCCTGCCTTCGCTAGAGGGAGGTTGAGTTTGGCGATCACCGGCGATGACTTCGGCGTGCCGATGACGACGCTGCCGTTTCGGCTCGGTTTGTCGCTCACCGGCTCCGCCGTGGCCAAGAGCCCCGACAGGCCACGCACCAGCTCGGCTCGTGCCACGGCCAGTGTCGACGGCCCCGGCGAATTCAACATTGGCGCTGCCCCGGCAGTGGGCATTTTGGCGACGGCTGGCATTGCTGCGGCGGCTGGCATTGTGGCGGCGACCGGCATTGCCG
>Ga0268266_10002022_pt1 | contig 22590 bp, 14 predicted proteins | sample KBSS13metaG_FD_190356 | JGI IMG/M metagenome (GOLD analysis project Ga0268266, IMG submission 190356) | Switchgrass rhizosphere microbial communities from Kellogg Biological Station, Michigan, USA - KBS S1-3 metaG (SPAdes) (version 2) | ecosystem: Host-associated > Plants > Roots > Rhizosphere... | reverse complement strand
CTGGCTGGTGCCCGACGCGCTCGCCGAGCCCACCCTGCTCTCGCGCGACGTGAGCGCGGCCCTCGCGACCGGCCGCCCCGTCCTGGTCGCGGCGGGAGCGCTCCCGCAGGGGCAGGCGGTGGACCCGCTGCCGTTGCGCCGGGCGGACGCCGCGCTCTGGGCGGCCCGGCTGCCCGGGGGCGGGACCTGGGAGCTGCCGGCCGCCCCCTTCGTGCACGTCTACGTGACGACGGGGAGCACGGGTGAGCTGGGGGAGGGCGACGAGCTCCGGCTGACCGCCACACCCTTCACCCTGACCGCGGGCGCCCGGGGCGCTGAGGTTCTCGTCTGGGTGATGGGATCGGATCTGCGGCCGGCCTGAGCGGTCCGGACGTCGAGAGCCGGGGTGACCGGATCCCGCTGGTCACCCCGGCTGTCGACGACGTACGGATCGTTCGCTGACACGCACCGCGAGGAGGAGAAAGCGGAACGGGTTGTGCGCCGGTGAGTGGTGGAGACCCCGCGAGGGCCTCCAGGTGTGGCTCAGGCGATCGGGGTGACCCCGGTCGCCTGAGGGCCCTTCTGGCCCTGCTCGATGTCGAAGGACACGCGCTGTCCCTCGTCGAGGCTCTTGTAGCCGTTCACCTGGATCGCGGAGTAGTGCACGAACACATCCGCGCCACCACCGTCGGGAGCGAGGAAGCCGTAGCCCTTCTCGCTGTTGAACCACTTGACGGTGCCCTCTGCCATTCTTGCTCTCCTCGTGCGTGCTCACGGGGCCCTCGCCCCGGGAAAACGCCGACGAGCCGCTACTGTCCGCGGTCCCGTCGGGACGACGGCCCACCGGGTGGGTCGGCGTCGGGCGGAGCGTAGCGTGATTCTCGTCGCTTGCCGAGAGGTCGTGACCTGCTTATTCGTCCCGGAACCGGGATGAAACACAGGGGCGGGCCCCGTCCGGAGGGACAGGGCCGTTCGGGGGACGCGGACACCGCGGAAGGGTGACCGCGTCCCCGGTCGCCGTCAGGCCACCCCGGAGTCCGATGTCTGCGGGCCCGCCGCCATCGGGTCGTCGATCTTGTACTTGGCCGCGGCCTCCGCGGCCGCTCCCTTGTCGACCTCGCCGCGGGCGGCCAGCGTGGACAGGGCGCCGACCACGATGGACTCGGCGTCGACCGCGAAGTGTCTGCGGACGGCCGGGCGGGTGTCGGAGAGCCCGAACCCGTCCGTGCCCAGCGACAGGAACGGCGCGGGCACCCACTGCCGGATCTGGTCCGGCACCGCGCGCATCCAGTCCGACGACGCGATCACCGGAGCGTCCGACCCGCCCAGCGCCCGGGTCACGTACGGGACCTTCGGCTCGGCGTCCGGGTGGATCAGGTTGTGGTGCTCGGCCTCGACGCCGTCGCGGCGCAGCTCGCCCCACGACGTCACCGACCAGACCTCGGCCCCGACGCCCCACTCCTCGGCCAGGATCTCGCGCGCCCGGATCGCCCACGGCAGCCCGACGCCGGAGCCCAGCAGCCGGACCTGGGGACTGGCGCTGTCCGGCCGCCCACTCTCCAGGTAGCGGTAGACGCCCTTGAGCACGCCCTCGACGTCCAGGTCCGCAGGCTCGGCGGGCTGGCGGTAGGGCTCGTTGTAGACCGTCAGGTAGTAGATGACGTTCTCGGGATCCTCGCCCACCATCCGCCGCAGGCCGTCCTGGACGATGTGCGCGATCTCGAAGCTGAACGCCGGGTCGTACGCGGCCACGGCCGGGTTGGTCGCGGCGAGCAGCAGCGAGTGCCCGTCGTTGTGCTGCAGGCCCTCCCCGGTCAGCGTGGTCCGCCCGGCGGTGGCGCCGACGAGGAAGCCGCGGGCCATCTGGTCCGACGCCGCCCAGATCGAGTCGCCGGTCCGCTGGAAGCCGAACATCGAGTAGAAGATGTAGACCGGGATCATCGGCTCGTCGTGTGTGGCGTACGAGGTCCCGACGGCGGTGAACGAGCCCACCGAGCCCGCCTCGTTGATCCCCTCGTGCAGGATCTGGCCCTGCTCGGACTCCTTGTACGCCAGCATGAGCGAGGCGTCCACGGAGGTGTACTGCTGGCCGTGCGGGTTGTAGATCTTCTGCGTGGGGAACATGGAGTCCATGCCGAACGTGCGCGCCTCGTCCGGGATGATCGGCACGATCCGGCTGCCGAGCTCGGGGTCCTTGATCAGGTCGCGGAGCAGCCGGACGAACGCCATCGTGGTGGCGACCTCCTGCTTGCCCGAGCCGCGCTTGATGCCGTCGTAGACCTTGTCCCCGGGCAGGACGAGCGCCTTGGACGTGGTCCGCCTGCTGGGCAGCGGCCCGCCGAGGGACCTGCGGCGCTCCTCCATGTACTTGATCTCCGGCGCGTCCGCCCCGGGGTGGTAGTACGGCGGCAGGTACGGGTCCGCCTCGAGGGTGGCGTCGCTGATCGGGATGCGCTGCTCGTCCCGGAACTGCTTGAGGTCGTCGAGCGTGAGCTTCTTCATCTGGTGGGTGGCGTTGCGCCCCGCGAAGTGCGAGCCCAGGCCGTAGCCCTTGATCGTCTTGGCCAGGATGACGGTCGGCTGGCCGTTGTGCTCGGTCGCCGCCTTGTAGGCCGCGTGCACCTTGCGGTAGTCGTGCCCGCCGCGCTTGAGGCCCCAGATCTGGTCGTCGCTCAGCGGCTCGACGAGGGCCTTGGTCCGCGGGTCGCGGCCGAAGAAGTGGTCGCGGACGTACGCGCCGTCGTTCGCCTTGTAGGTCTGGTAGTCGCCGTCCGGCGTGGTGTTCATCAGGTTGATCAGGGCGCCGTCGCGGTCCGCGTGCAGCAGCGCGTCCCACTCCCGGCCCCAGATGACCTTGATGACGTTCCAGCCCGCGCCGCGGAAGAACGACTCCAGCTCCTGGATGATCTTGCCGTTGCCGCGCACCGGCCCGTCGAGCCGCTGCAGGTTGCAGTTGACGACGAACGTGAGGTTGTCCAGCCCCTCGCCCGCGGCCACCTGGAGCAGCCCGCGGGACTCCGGCTCGTCCATCTCGCCGTCGCCCAGGAAGGCCCAGACGCGCTGGTCCGAGGTGTCCTTGATGCCGCGGTCTCGCAGGTAGCGGTTGAACCGCGCCTGCATGATCGCGTTCATCGGGCCGATGCCCATGGACACGGTGGGGAACTCCCAGAAGTCCGGCATGAGCCGCGGGTGCGGGTAGGACGGCAGCCCGTGCCCCGGCCCGCCGTGGCTGACCTCCTGGCGGAAGCCGTCGAGGCGGTCCTCCGACAGGCGCCCCTCGAGGTACGCCCGGGCGTAGACGCCGGGGGAGGCGTGGCCCTGGATGTAGATCTGGTCCCCGCCGCCCGCGTGCTCCTTGCCGCGGAAGAAGTGGTTGAAGCCGACCTCGTACAGCGTCGCCGAGGAGGCGTAGGACGAGATGTGCCCGCCCACGCCGATCCCCGGCCGCTGGGCGCGGTGCACCGTCATCGCGGCGTTCCACCGGATCCAGCGGCGGTAGGAGCGCTCGGCGTCCTCGTCGCCCGGGAACCAGGGCTCACGGTCGGTGGGGATCGAGTTGACGTAGTCGGTGCTGGTCAGCGACGGCACCCCGACATGGCGCTCGCGCGCACGCTGCAGCAGGCGCAGCATCAGGTAGCGGGCGCGCTGCTGCCCGGCGTTGTCCAGCGCGGCGTCGAACGAGTCGAGCCACTCCGCCGTCTCCTCGGGATCGATGTCCGGGAGGTGGGCCGCGAGGCCGTCGCGGATGACGTGGACACGGCGGGGGCTCTCGCCTCCGCCGTCTCCGCCGACGCTGTCGCCGGTGGTGCTCTGGCCGGTCAAGGGGTCTCCCTGCATGGCTCGTACGTGGGTCCGTCCAGTCTCCCCGCGCCGCGGCCCAGGTGCGCGCCGGAGCATGCGGGTGACGGCCCCTATCGTGCCCCTCGTCGCGCGATCACGGTACGGCGGTTGCGCAGGGGACCGTGGTCGTGTTCGGATTCCGCATCCGAACTCGAATGGAGGCGGCACGGAGACGTGCCGCCGACACAGGAAAAGAGGTGCACGCGTGGTCGCCGCGGAAGATGCCGGACGATCGTCCGACATCGCGGGCAAGCTCGGCGTCGAGCCGGGCATGGTCGTCCAGGAACTGGGTTACGACTCCGACGTCGACGATGCGGTGCGAGACGCCGTCGAGGACGTCACGGGCGAGGAGATCCTCGACGAGGAGGCCCAGGAGGTCATCGATCTGGTCATCCTCTGGTTCCGGGAGGGGGACGGCGATCTCGTCGACACCCTCGTGGACGCCAGGGGGATGATGTCGGACGAGGGGACGATCTGGGTGCTCACCCCCAAGACGGGGCGGGACGGACACCTGGAGCCCAGCGAGATCGCCGAGGCCGCGCCCACCGCGGGCCTCGCCCAGACCTCGAACGTCACCTTGGGGGACTGGGTCGGAGCCCGGCTCGTGCCCCCGAAGGCGAACCGGAAGCGGCAGCCCACGCCGTGAGCGCGGTGGCCTAGGCTCGGGGAGTGCCCGCCGGAGGACCGGCGGGCTCCCCGCACGCCCTCAAGGAGTCCGCATGTCCGTCGAGGTGGGGGCCGAGGCCCCCGACTTCACCCTGAAGGACCAGGACAAGCAGGAGGTCAGCCTGTCGTCGTTCCGCGGCGACAAGGCTGTCCTCGTCGTGTTCTACCCCTTCGCCTTCTCCGGGATCTGCACCGGCGAGCTCTGCACCGTCCGGGACGACCTGTCGACGTTCCAGAACGACCAGGTCCAGGTCCTGGCGATCTCCACGGACCCCACCTTCTCGCTGAAGGCCTGGGCCACCGCGGAGAACTACACCTTCCCGCTGCTGTCGGACTTCTGGCCGCACGGCGAGACCGCCAAGGCCTACGGCGTGTTCAACGAGGGCGCGGGCATGGCCGTCCGCGGTACCTTCCTCGTCGACACCGAGGGCAAGGTCGCCTTCGCCGAGGTCAACCAGCCCGGCGAGGCCCGCGACCAGGAGGCCTGGAAGAAGGCCATCGCGGCGCTGTAGCCGTCGCACCCCCCCGGGGCCACCCGGGGGACCCGGGGCGCGTAGCTCAGCGGGAGAGCACTCGGTTTACACCCGAGCGGTCGCAGGTTCGAACCCTGCCGCGCCCACCACCTCTGAACTGCTGCAATCTCGTGATCGCAGGCGGAGTCTCGAACCTCGTGGCATGAGCGGTGGCATGAGGCCGTCCTACACTCGTGCCATGACGCAGACGGGGAGGGCGCGCGGGCGTCCCCGCGGCAACGTCGAGAAGCTGGCGTGGCGCTCTGAGAGTGCGGGTGTACGCAGGGCTCGATCCCGTCAGCGGAACCCAGCACTATCTTCGGGAGATCATCAAGCCTGGACCGAAGGCGGAGGTCGAGGCGCAGAAGGCACTCCGGCGGCTCGCGACTCAGGTCGACAAGCGCCGGAACCCACGGACCTCGGCGACTTTGGACCAGCTGCTCGACCGCTACCTCGAGACGCTGAGTGTTGCGCCCAGCACTCACAGGACGTACGTCCGGTACCTCGAGAAGCACGTGCGGCCGTTCCTCGGTCGCTCGAAGGCGGCCGCCGTCGACGTCGAAGCGCTCGACTCGCTGTACGCCGAGCTGCGGCGCTGCCAGAAACACTGCGTCGGCCGGAAAGCCGGGACCGATCATCGGACCCCTCGGGAGCACGTGTGCGACGAGCGGTGTAGGCCCCACCGGTGCCAACCGCTCGCGCCTGCGACCATCCAACACATCCATTTCGTCTTACACGGGGCGTTCGACCGCGCGGTGCGCTGGCGCTGGGTCGTCATCAACCCCGTCGAGCTGGCGTCGGCCCCGGCCAAGGGCCCGCCCGAGCCGAACCCGCCTTCTCCGGCGGAGGCCACCCGGCTGCTCGACGAGGCCTGGACGGACCCGGACTGGGGCACTCTGGTCTGGCTGACCATGACCACCGGCGCTCGCCGAGGTGAATTGTGCGCGCTGCGGTGGTCGCATGTGGACCTGGAGAACGGAGTGCTGAGCATCCGACGCGCGATCATCCAGTTCGGCGGGAAGCTCCAGGAGAAGGACACCAAGACCCACCAGCAGCGACGTGTGACGCTCGATCCTGAGACCGTCGCAGTGCTTGCCGAACACTTCGAGCGAGCCACCGAGCGCGCAGCCTCGGTGGGCGCCGCGCTCCTCCCTGACGCATTCGTCTTCTCGAACGCTCCAGACTGTCGCGCTCCGCTGGTGCCGGGGTCAGTCAGCCAGCGCTACTCCCGGATGGCGGACCGTCTCGGCATAGAGACTCACCTCCACGCCCTGCGCCACTACTCGGCGACCGAGCTGATCTCTGCCGGAGTCGACGTGCGCACCGTCGCAGGGCGACTGGGGCACAGCGGCGGAGGCAACACCACGCTGCGTGTGTACGCGGCGTGGGTCGCTGAGTCTGACCAGCGTGCCGCCCGCGGTCTGGTGTCGCGGCTCCCGCAGCGGCCCGCCGTGCGCACCGCGGCTGAGCGAGCTCTCGAGCAGCCGCGAACGCCTCGCGAGCGGCTGGCGGTTCACCTACGCGAGCAGATCGTGTCGGGCCAGGTGCAAGCAGGCGACCATCTGCCCGGGATCAAGCAGCTCGCCGCCGAGCACGGCCTTGCGTTCTCGACCGTGCACAGGTCGTTCGAGCTGCTTCGCGAATGGGGTCTTCTGGCCGGCGCACCGGGAGAGCGCCCCATCGTGGTGGTCCCGGCAAGACTCGAAGCCACGGCACCGGTTCCACCTGCTGTCGCCGTTCCCGGCGAGCGTGAGAAACCGCCGGACCTGGTCGAATTCGAGCTCCGGCACCTCGGCGTACCCCTCAGCCGCTTCGCCATGGCGGCCGATCACAATGACGGGGCCGTCCTCGACAAGGTGTTGCGCAAGGCGGTGCGGCGATCTGGGCTGGCCGAACCGGTGGATGAGTTCGAGCTGGTCGTACTGCGGCCCGGCGAAGCCGAACAGATCTTCGCAGTCCTTGAGTGAGGGCCCGCTGCTTGCAGCTAGTTCGGGATCGCTGCCGCTACGGCGGAGGCGAGCCGGGTCGCGGTCGCGGTGCGTCCGACGGGCTCGGCTTGAGCGTTGACGACGGTGGTCTCGTTCCGGCCGGAGGCGTAGCGCACCCCGGTCCACTCGATCCGGCGGGAGGCCGGTAGCTCGTCGAGGTTGCCGGTTCCGTGAATGTCCACGAGGCTCTTGAACCGTCGCGCCTGAGCGTCTGGCATGTCGACGACCGAGAGCGCAACGACGATCTTGTCGGCACCCTCGCTGATCTCCAACAGAGCCCATGCCGTGTCGTCGCAGGGCTGGGCGACGAAGTATTCCCCGGACCTGCCCGTACGAGTTCGCGGCGCAGTCGCCGTTGAAGGCTTCTTGGTGCCGCTGGATCGTCCGTACCTGCCGCTGCAGTTTGGTGACGACTTTGGTGAAGCTGCGGCCCCTGGCCTTCACCGAGGACGAGCTGGACGGTCGCCCCAACAAATGTGCCGGGTGCCAGCCGATCGGCCGGTCGAGTAGAGGGTCGGCTCGCACCCGTGACAGGGTCCGTTACTCCAACGACCGCCCTTGTGCCGCCGGTCCGCGGTCGAGTTCGCGTGCAATGCGTTGCCGAGCGATCATCTGGCCGACATCGACGCACCCGCCGCCCTCCGTCGCGGCCTCGACGAGCTGTTCGATGGCCTTGACGGGGATGACATAGCGCCCTCGGATCCGCACCGCCGGGAAGGCGTCATCACGGATCGCCCGGTAGACGGTCGCCGTGTCAACCCGAAGCAGCTCGGCGGTCTCGGCGACGGTGTGGAACAACGGGGCAGTCGAAGACATAGGGACTCCTCGAGTTCGACGTCAGCAGTCGATGACGACTCTGTCCGCCAGGGAGCCACGAGCTGTTCGCGGCCGCTCGGCAACCCACCGCTGAGCCAGCTGCGGCCCGCTCCGCCCTGACCACCGAGACCCGGGCGCGGAGGAGAACCCGATTCCCGAGATGCCGAACGGTCCGCTCCAGCTCTGGCTCGCCGACCGGACGCCGACACGCGAGTCCTCCGAGCCCGGTGCCGCTCGTCCAAGCCTGGCACCCGTCGGCAACGCGACTGACACTGTCGCCGACGTCGAGAGCGCGGACGCGCCCCCGGGCGCTCCTCGCGCCGACCCTGAGCTCGACGAGCTGGAGCGACGCCTGGTCCTGTTGCGCGGGAAGGCGATGATTCAGCGAGATCCGGCCTGGCTCGATGTGCTCTCGCCTGCGGAGGCCTGGCGGGCGCGATGGGCGGCGATCCGGATCCGCGGTATGCACCGCCGCCAGCAGGTCGCCGCAGCCACCGCGGCGGCACGGCTTCCGGGCCGCGAACGCCGCGGCGACCAGGAGATCGCACGCCTCGACCTGGCCGACCGGCTCTGGCAACGCCGTGCGCCCGCCGAGCCCGACTGCTCGACCCGGTGTCGAAGCTGGCCTCCCAGCAGCGCACCGCCCGCCAGATCGGTGCCGCGCTACTCCTCGCCACGATCGCCAGCCTGGTCTGGACCTCGGTCGGAGTGCACGACGCCCTAGCGGCAGGTCCCCCGCGTCCCGCCGGGTCCCGACGGCCGGATTCCTCCTGCACCTGGGCGTCAACTCGTGGTGGCGCAGCACTGGCAGGCCAACTACGACCGCGCGGTGCAGCAGGACCTCGCCTGGCGTCAACAGCGCGAAGAGGGCTGACACCGCGCTCGTATCCGTATCCGTTGTGTCCTTATCGGCCATGCCCACCCTGGTGTGTGGCGCCCGGTGCGTCGCGCCGCCGGCCGAGCACGGTCCGTCCAGCGTCCGTGCCCGGCCGTTAACGGCCTACCGTCCCTCCGTGTGGACGCGCTATCCGGTCGCGACGATGGTCGCCCGCAGCGGCGGTCATCATGCCCACCACGGACTGCAAGCTTGCCTGCCTGCCGTTACGCTTACAGTGCACCGACGAACCCGCGGAGTTCAGGGGCTCGGCGAACCCTGGGGCGCAGATGCAATGCTCAGCGGCGTCGTCCGATGGCCTCGCCCAGTGACGACGCACACACCTCAAAGAGTTGCGCGAATCCCCTCATCGGCCTCTTGACGGAGTCGCACTGTTTCCCCAGTTCCACGTGTGACTCCTGGGACCGGTGTAACCATGATCGATTGTGCGACTGCCGTTCCCTTGGACGCACGCTTAACGTTTGCCGCGTTCGGCCTTGTTTTTCGCCTTAGGCCTTCCGGGGGATTCGTGTCGTTGTTCCGCAATACCCGCGTGCCGTCCTTGTCCTCAGTGGAAACCCGCCGCCGTTGGCCTCGGCGCCTCACTCAGCTCATATGCGTCCTGCTAATAACCGCATTGGTGACCGGTCTGGCCATAGTTCTGGACCCGATCGTGGCTGAGGCGAAGCCGTCACCGGCCGCCGCGGAGCTGGGTCCGGCGGAGGCCGCTGATCTCAACTCAGCGCGTGCGACCGCGCGGCTTCAAGATCGGCGGATCGAGGCGCTGTCGGAGCGGACCGAGTCCGATACGACGTGGGTGAACCCTGACGGAAGCCAGACCACCGAGGTCAACGGCGCGCCGATCCGGGTTCGACGCGGTGGCGGTTGGGTGCCCGTGGATCTCACCCTGGTCAAGGGTGCGGACGGTGCGGTTCGACCGAAGGCGCACCCTCGCGATCTCGTTCTGGCGGGAGGCGGTGGAGCTGCAGAGCAGGCGCGGGACCTCGCGGCGGTGACCGGTTCGACCGGGCAGATCGCGGTGCAGTTTGCGGGCAAGCTTCCCGAACCGGTGCTCAGTGGGTTGACGGCGACCTATCCCGATGTGCAGCCGGGGATCGACCTGCAGGTCAAGGCGACTCGGACCGGGTTCGAGCAGTTCTTCATTGTCAAGCGCCGCCCGTCGGGCGAGGTCAACTTCACCCTCCCGGTCCGTGCCCAGGGTCTGCAGACCCGCGCGGATGCGGACGGGAACACGGAGATCATCGACGCTTCAGGCCAGACGATCGGCGCGCTGCCGGCACCGACGATGTGGGACGCCAAAGTCGATCCCCGGTCGGGGGATCCGTCGGCGATGAAGAAGATCGGGGTGCTGGGGCTTCGGAAGCCCGCCACTCGGACGATCCCACCGGGTGGGGTGGCTCGTGGTGTCGCAGGCCAGGACGTGGTCGAGGTGGTGGTCAGGGCGGACCAGGCGTACCTGAGTGATCCGCAGCGGCAGTACCCGGTGACGATCGATCCGGGCATCACGTTGTGGAACACCTTCGACACCTACACGCAGGTGGGCACGAGTACCGACCAGTCCACGGCGCCCGAGCTGCGCCTGGGGACGTTCGATGGCGGTCCGACCAAGGCGCGGACGTACTTGCACTTCGACGTGTCGAGGTTTCGGGGCAACAAGGTCCTCTCGGCGAACCTGTGGTTGTACGCCACGCACTCCTATTCGTGCTCGCCGCGGAACTGGGAGGTCTGGGACACCGCCCTGGTCGGAACGGGAACGAGGTGGTCGAACCAGCCCAATCCGTTCACCAGGTGGGCCGTGACGAATCAGACGCGCGGCAACTCGGGCGCCTGTGCTGCCGACTGGCTGGCGACCGATGTCGGCAACTTGATCGGTTTCTGGGCGGCGAACAACGTCGCAACCGGGTCGATGGTGCTCAAGGCCGAGAACGAGTCGGACTCCTACGGATGGAAGAAGTTCTCCTCCGGGGAGGGCGGCGCGGTGCCGCACCTGGACGTCACCTACAACACCCGCCCGAATCCGGCGGTGGGCTTGAACGTCTCCGACCGTGGCGACAACGGCGGTGCGACCTACACACGGACCCTCACACCGACGCTGACTTTCACCCCGTCCGATCCGGACGGCGACGCCCTTACCGCGGTGTTCTACGTCTACGAGGGCGACACGATGATCGCCGACTACTGGCAATGGGGGGTCCCCTCCGGCGGTGTCGCACAGTGGAAGATACCCGCCGGCCTGCTGCAAGAGGGGAAGTACTACAGCTTCAGAGCCACCTCGTTCGACGGATCCCGCAACTTCGCCGACGATGCCTGGGTGTCTCTGCGTTCGGTCCGCTCAGGACAGTTCGCCGACGTCGCCGGCTGTGGCAGTGCGTACGGGACCCCTGTCCTGCAGTACTACGGCAACGGCTCGGAATGTCAGAAGTTCTTCCTGTGGGGCACGGGTGACGGATATTATCAGTTCCGTGTTCGGCACTCCGGGCAGGTCATCGACAACGGGGGGTGCGGGACCGGCAACGGTAATCCCCTGATCACCTACGAGCAGGTGTACGGCGACTGCCAGAAGTGGGCATTGGAGCGCCAAGGCGTCGGCACCGGTGTGTACAAGTTCGCAGTGAAGAATGCGAACAAGGTGATCGATCAAGGCTGTTCGGGTGACGCCGGTCGTCAGCTCTACATCTGGGATCGGTTCCCGAACGACTGCCAGACCTGGGGCCTGGCGATGTCGCCGTTCGGTGGCGCGAACGTCCAATGGTTCGGATTCACCGTCGACACGCAGGCTCCGGGCGCACCCACGGTGGCCTCGAGCGACTACCCGGCGGACGGGACGTGGAACAAGGGCTCCGGGCAGGCCGGTGCGTTCACGTTCACTCCTCCGTCGGGCAGCTCCGACGTGGCGGGATACCTCTACGGCCTGGATGCCACTCCGGCGACCGAGGTCGCGGCCGGCGCCGGGGGAGGCGCGTCGGCGTCGATCACGCCGACCACTGACGGGTCGCACGTGCTGAATGTGCGGACCAAAGACCGTGCCGGGAACCTCTCGGCGGTCGTCGCGTATCGCTTCAACGTCGGACGCGCTGGACTGCTGCGCCCCAACGACGCCGACCGGACCGTGGCTCGACTGCCGATCCAGGTTCAGGCGCAGAGCGAGCTGACCCACGTGAAGCTGATGTGGCGCCGCGGCCCCGGGGCGGCGGTCGAGGCGGACATCCCGGCGGCGAACCTGCGCAAGGCGGACGGCACGCCGATGCCGGCGGGGTTCGTGCCGCTGGCGTCACTGGGCGGTCCGGCCCCAGGCGGATTGGCGGTCTGGAATGCCACCGACACCCTCGGTGCCGCAGCGGGCGTGGTGCAGGTCAAGGCTGTCCTGGCCACCGACGCGAACGGGACGGGGGCGTACTCGACGACCTGGCGCACCGCCGTGGTCGACCCCGACGCCGACGGCGCCGAGTCCGAGGAGATCGCGGGCGGTTCGCTGAACCTACTCACCGGGGATCTCACCCAGTCGACCACCGACGCGGAGGAGTTCGGGCTCACCGTCTCGCGCAGCGCCTCCTCGCGCAACCCGCGGCACGGCTACCAGACCCAACGTGAACGGCTGACGGTCAACCAGCAGAAGATCAGTACCGACACCGCCGGGTTCACCCCGACGGCGTCCACCCTGACCAGGGTCACCGACCGGGGCCACGAAAGCACCGACGCACTCCAGATCACGCCCCCGGCCGCCGGTGCCGGAACCGACACCTTCGCCGCGGTCGAAGCCGATGCCGGCGGGCTGCGCCTGGGGATGAAGGGCGGGCGGCTCTACCGGGTCTCCGGGTGGATGTACGTGCCCGCTGCGACCGGGCTCGAGCCACCGGATGCCCGCGGCGAGAAGATCGTTGTCGTCGTGAAGGACGCCTCCGGGGCCTACCAGGCGCTGTCCAGCGCCCGGCCGACCGTCACCGACGCGTGGGTTCAACTGAGCATCGACGTCCCCGTGCCGGTCGGGGCGACGGAGGCGTTCATCCGCCTCTACAACGGTTTCGCCCCCGGATCGGGCAAGCAGGTCTTCTTCGACGACCTGTCGGTGCGTGAGCTCACCGCCCCGTTCGGGCCGCAGTGGTTAGGCGGGACGTCAATCGGCGACGACGCCGCGGGCGAGTTCACCCGGCTCACTGTCGACATCGACAACGTCGTGCAGATCGACACCGTCTCCGGTGGGAAGGTGTGGTTCACCCGCGGCGCGGACGGGACCCTGTTCCCGGAGCCGGGCGCCGAGGATCTGACGCTGTCCTTCGACGGCGCCGTCTACACGTTGCGCGACACCGACGGCACGGTGACGACATTCGCCCGCGCCACCGAGGGCGGGGCCTGGCTCGTCTCCACCAGCACCCCGCCGATCCAGGCGGCGACGACCCGCTACATCTACGAGACCCTCGACGACCAGGTCCGGGTCAAGCGGGCCATCGCCCCCGCGGAGGCCGGCGTCGGGGACTGCGCCGCACCGACCCCGGCGCGGGGCTGCGAGGCGCTGGACTACGAGTACGCGCCGACCACCACGGCTGTGCCGGGCAGCTTCGGTGACTACGCCGGGCAGGTCCGTGCCGTCGCGGCGTGGACCACGAACCCGGCCAACGGGGCGGTCGAGAAGGTGACGGTCGCCCAGTACGCCTACGACGAGTTCGGGCGGCTTCGCGAGGTCTGGGATCCCCGCCTGGCCCAACCGTTGAAGACCGTCTACACCTACGACTCCGCAGGCCTGGTCGTGCAGGCAGGCGCGACCGGTGAGCTCCCGTGGAGCTTCGACTACGGCACAGCCGGGGTCGGTGACCCCAACTCCGGCCGGCTGCTGCGCGCCCGCCGCGCCGCGCTGGTCCCCGGCACCGTCGACACCCTCGACGGAGACGTTGCGAGCACCGTGGTCTACAACGTCCCGCTCACCCGCGGCGCGGGCGGCCCCTACGACCTCGACGCCGCAGCGGCCAGCACCTGGTCGCAGACCGACATACCCACCGACGCCACCGCGGTGTTCGGCCCCGAGGACACCCCCTCGACCTCCAGCGCGTCCTCGACCGCCCCAGGCTCGGACGGCTACCGCGCCGCCACCGTGCACTACCTCAACGCTGCGGCGAAGGAGACCAACACCGCCGTCCCGGGCGGCTACATCGACACCACCGAGTACGACCGCTTCGGTAACCCCATCCGCGTCCTCGAGGCATCCAACCGGGCCCTGGCGTTGGGGCAGCTTCCCGACAGCGACGCCAAGCTCGCCGCGCTCGGGCTGGCCCAGTACGACACCCGCACCCGGGCCACCTGGCTGGACACACAGAGCACCTACGCCGCGGACGGGATCGACCTGATCGGATCGCTGTCCCCGCTGCAGCGGGTCGCGCTCGACGCCGACGCCACCCAGCTCGTCAACGCCCGCGCCCAGGTCCTCAACACCTACGACGAGGGCAAACCCGACGGCACCGCCTACCACCTGATCACCACCGAACGCACCGGCGCCCGCGTGGTCGGCATGACCGACACCCAGGACGTCCGCGTCACCAAGACCGGCTACGCCCCCGCCCTCGGCGGGGTCTCCGGATGGCCGCTACGGGTCGCCACAAGCACGATGCTCGACGCCGAAGGACCCACCGGTGCCCCGCTGACCACCCAGGTCAAGCTCGACGACCGGGGCCGAGCCCGCGAGTCCCGCAAGATCGACGCCACCGGCTCCGACGCCGGCACCACCAAGTCCGTCTTCTACACCGCCGCAGCCAACCCCGACGACGGCTCCTGCGGCAACCGACCGGAATGGGCCGGCTCGGCCTGCCTGACCACTGTCGGCGGCCCGATCACCGGCCACGACCCGGCACGGATGAGCGGCAACCTGCCGGTCAAACGCGTCGAGTCCTACACCCGTTTCGGTGAGGCGGACCGGGTCAGCGAGACCGTCGACGGCAAGACCCGCACCACCGTCACCACCTTCGACGGCGCCGACCGCGTCACCGCCGTGGAGATCCTCGGCGACGTCGGCACCCCCGTCGGCAAGGTCACCACCACCTACGACCCCGCCACCGGCGACGCCCTGACCACCGCCCTCCCGGACGGCTCGACCATCACCCGCGGCTACGACCGCCTCGGCCGGCTGCGCACCTACACCGACGCCGACGGCGCCGCCACCACCACCGAGTTCGACCGGTTCGGCAAGCCGGCCAAGATCACCGACACCCTCGGCACCACCCAGACCTTCACCTACGACCGCACCATCGAGCCCCGCGGCCTGCTCACCTCCATCACCGACAGCGTCGCCGGGACGATGACCGCCCGCTACGGCCCCGACGGCCAGATCACCGAACAGGCCCTGCCCGGCGGGGTCAAACTCACCACCACCCAGGACCCCGCAGGGCGGATCACCGGCCGCACCTACGTCCGGGCCAGCGACAACATGCTCATCGCCGCCTCCACCGCCGTCGACAACGTCCGCGGCCAGACGATCGCGCTCAATGGCCCGGGATCCCAGAAGAAGTTCGGCTACGACCGCTGGGGACGCCTCACCACCGCCACCCAGCTCTCCACCGCCACCGGTACCTGCACCATCCGCAACTACGCCTACGACCGACGAAGCAACCGCACCGCCAAGACGACCCGTATCGGCAGCTCCGCAGGCATCTGCCCCGCCGCGAACGACCCGGCCCAGTCCGAGACGAACACCTACGACTCGGCCGACCGAATCACCAACCCCGGCTACACCTACGACACCTTCGGCCGCATCACCCAAACCGCCACCGGCCTGGCCAGCAGCTACTACGTCAACGATCTTCTCGCCAGCCAGCAGCAGGCCGACCAACGGATGACCTGGACCCTCGACCCCAACCTGCGCACCCGCCGTTTCACCAGCGAGAAGCAGATCAACGGGGCCTGGGCCAACAACTTCACCAAGATCAACCACTACGCCGCCGACAACGACGAACCCCGCTGGATCGCCGAGGACCTCACCCAACCCGACAACCTCACCCGCAACATCGAGTCCCCCGACGGCGACCTCGCCGCCACCACCGGCAAAACAGGAAACGTCGTCCTGCAACTGACCTCGCTACACGGCGACGTCATGGCCACCGTCCCCGTCGACCCAGGCGGCACCACCACCGGGGCAGTCACCGTCGTAGACACCGACGAGTTCGGACTGCCCTCCGCCGACACCCCCTCAGCGGCCACCGCCCGCTACGCCTGGCTCGGCGGCAAACAACGCTCCGGCGAGACCCTCGGCGAGACCATCCTCATGGGCGCCCGCGTCTACGACCCAGCCTCGGGCCGCTTCCTCCAAACCGACCCCGAACCCGGCGGAAACGCCACCGCCTACGACTACTGCGGCGCCGACCCCGTCAACTGCACCGACCTCGACGGCCGATGGAGCATCGGCTCCGTCTTCAAGTCCGTCGCCCGCGTCGCCGCCCGCGTCGGCGAGCTCGCCTCCTGGATCCCCGGACCCATCGGCGCCATCGGCGCAGGCGTCGCAGCAGGCGCCTACGCTGCCAGCGGAAACTGGCGCAAAGCTGGCGAAATGGCCCTCGTCGGCGCCGCCAACCTCGTAGGTGCTGGAGCTGCGGTCAAGGTCGGACTACGGGTGGTGAAGGCTGCATCCAAGGTCGTTCCCAAGATCGCATCACGGGCTCCCCGAGCAGCCCGCGCCATTGCCAGAGGATGCGCGAACTCCTTCGCCCCAGACACACCCATCCTGATGGCGGACGGAACTCAACAACCTATCTCCCAGGTTGCCGAGGGTGAACTGGTCGCTGCGACTGACCCACTGACCGGCATCACGACAGCCGAGCCCGTCGTCAACGTCATCAGTGGCCTTGGCGACAAGGAACTCGTGCAGCTCTCGATCCTCGGATCAGACCGCCCTGTGACAGCGACCTCGAACCACCCGATCTGGGTCGACGGGCGAGGCTGGACACAGGCCACCGACGTCGGCATCGACGATAGAATCGTCCAGGCCGATGGGAGCACTGCCCGCATCAGAGATGTTCGTCATCTCGGACTGGCGGGCACCGCGCTCGTGTACAACCTCACGGTCGACGGACCGCACACCTTCACAGTGGCGAGCGGTTCGAGCTCGATGGTCGTGCACAACTCAAGTTGTAAACTGGGTGGCGTCTACGTGCTCAACTTCGCTGATGGGTCGAAGTATGTCGGCCGCTCAGTAAATCTAAGCAAGCGCGTGGCGACGCATCAGCGAACTTTCGCCAAGAAGGGTCAGCAGTTTGAGGTTCAGATCGCTCACTACTTCCGCCCCGGTACCACGCGTAAGGTAATGCGAATGAGGGAGCAGGCGTACATAAATCTCTACAACACCGGAGGTCGAGGCCAGCTCAGAGGTCTCGTGAACAGCCGTCACGAGATTGCACCCAAGTACTGGAAGAGGAGGCGCTAGCACCCCCATGATGCACGTAAGTGAGTTGACTAAGGGTGTATCTGCAGAGAAGGTCTTTCAAGTACGAGTTAGGAAGTGGTCGGAGAAGGAGACGGATCTTTTCAATCGGAAGGACTATACCGGATTCGCGTACTTCCCCGAGGGAGATAGGCGTGAGCTCGACCTGGACTTCGTGCGCGATCTGCCGGGGCTTCGATACGTTGCGATCGGAGGTGATGTGGGAGACGACTCCGCCCTATTCGAGAAGGATGGACTGAGAGGTCTCCACCTTCATTACTCCTCGCAGAAGGTGGCCGATCTTACGAGGCTCGCTCCGAGCCTGGAAGAACTGACACTCGGCTGGCGTCGCAACCTTCGTATCCCCTCGTGCCCCCGCCTCATTACCGCCTTTGTCGACGGCTGCATTGCTGAGGACCTCGGGTTCATCGAGGACCAGCCGCGGCTCAGGCACCTTCAGGTGGAGCTGAAGCGGAACCATGTAATGTCTGCACTGAACGCTCCAAATATGCCTGAACTGCTCAAGTTTGAGCTTCAAGGAGGCGCTATCCAGGATCTCGGCACATTGAAGTTGAGTCCAACCACCCGTTCGGTCGGCCTTCATTCCGTCAAGGATGCCGATCTCACCTTTCTAGAACTGCTGCCTCGACTCGAGGTACTCGAGATAGACCGGTCCACTGTGGGATCCGTTAAGGTTATCGACGATCTTCCGACACTAGAGGTCGTCGACGACGAGAAAACGAAGATCCTCGATGGCGACCGTGGACCTATCGACCGGAATCGTGATCGTATCCGAAAGGCGCGGCTCGGTGGGCACTTGGGGTGAAGGGGTATTCGAGAACGATGATGCCGCCGATTGGGTCGAAGAGCTTCTGGAGTCGACTCGTGAAGAACAGCTCGCGAACATCGAAACAGCCTTCGCGGAAGTACTGAACAGCGCTGACTATGTCGAGGCGCCAGATGCATCGATCGCGATCACCGCAGCAACGTTGCTGGCCGCCACGCGGAATCCGTCCTTGTTGGAGGATAACGAGGAGAAAGATCAGCTCGCGGAGTTCGTCCAGACGTCGCCTCCCTTCGAGAGACTGATCCCGGTCGCCGTGCGCGCCCTGCGGCGAATTCTGGCTGATGACTCCGAGCTGGTCGAGCTTTGGGTCTCCGCAGGACGTGCAGATGTCCCGGCGATGCAGATTGAGCCAATTCTCACGGCCCTCCTTGGTGATGGCTCGGAGCGTCAGGAGGGCTAGATTGCCAGAGTCGCCCCCGTCAACCGGCTCGACCTCTGCTCTCCTCGGTAGATGTCGGGGCTGTTTTGATGCGGCGTCCCCCTACGGTGGAGTCGGCGCCGCCCTGCCGCCCCCGAGGTAGGTGGCCGGTCGAGAGGCCCCCAGGAAGTCGTCGCCATTCCATCTGTAGTTGGAGATCTGAACGGGTTCGCCGAACGTCGGCGCGTGGATCATGCGGTCGCCACCGATGTAGAGCGCGACATGGTGAACTTTCTGCGGGGTGCCGTAGAACAGGAGATCACCGGCACGCAGAGGCTGGTCGGCCGAAATGATCGGCCCGGCGAGATACTGAGTATGGGCCGTTCTCGGAAGTCGTATACCGCCCGCCAGATAGGCGAACGTCGTCAGTCCTGAGCAGTCGAATCCGTCGTCGCCGTTGGTGGGCCCGTCTCCGCCCCATACGTAGGGAAGTCCAAGTTGGCCCGCTGCCGCCAGAACCACCATCCTGATTCGCTCGTTGATGCCCGCGGCGGGCAACCGCGACTCGCTACCCCGCGGAGCGGGTGAGGCACCCGGGACCGATCGTCCGGAAGCAGGAGAAGTGAGCAAGTCGACAACAGCAGCAGGGTCGACCCCCTCAAGCCGAGGTGCCGCGGCGACCGCGAAACCGCTGCCAATTCCGTGATCGGAGTACTGCCCGGCCGCCGCAGAAGAGGAAGAATGGATCACGAGGGCTACCGCGATTCCGCAGGCGGTCGCCCCGGTCGTCGCGGCGACGAGACGTCGTCTCGTGTCACACGCCTTGCGGTGACGCACTGTCGCCCTTTCCGTTACATAGAGTGTCGAATGGTAGCGCTGTTCGACTATGAGCATGCTCCGTTCGCCGCTGATTGCGGATAACACACAAGGGTGAAACTGCGTGAGCATCGGCGTGTTCTACGTATTCGTCGGGTTCTAATGTGTCATCCGCCGATCTGCTCGATCAGAGCCCTCAGGAGTGCCCGTGTCGGTCGCGTCCCTTGCTCGCATCCTCGATACCCGGTTGCTTCTAGGAACTCTCGGAGTCCTCGTCTGCGCGGTGAGCAGTACGGCTCCGACCCCTGTTCAGGGCGCGAGGCTGATTCAGGGAATGAGCAGCTACCGAGTGTGTGATCCGGCGAACTGCGGGGATGGGCTACCGGGATCCGCGGGTTACTGGGGCGGACCTGCCGACGCCTGGGAGACCTTCACCATCACCCCGCCCACGGACGCGGACTCAGCCGCCCCATACGAGGCGTGGACTGCCGCAACCACCGCACCCGCCGGGGAGCTGAGTCCAGGCGGGGCAGGGCTCCAGGTGCCTAGCGGGGCCGTGAGCGGTCCGCTCCTCGATCTCACCGGGCCGCCGGAGGGCGGCCCTCAGTACGAAGTGATCACCGTTGGTCCGCCGCTTCCACCGCCCCCCGTCGTGCCCGAACCGGTCGTGGCGCAACCGGCGGCGCCAGCAGCTCCGGACGCCCCTCAGCCAGTCCAGCCCCACCCGCCAACAACGCCTCAGCCGACTGCACAGCTCTTCGGCTCAGAGCCTCCGGCCGGTCCGCCAACGCCTGGCCCGCCTCAGGATCCGCTAGCGCCCCAGCACGAGCCCACCCTGAGACCCACCGGCTCGACGGCCGCGGCGCCGACTGCCGTCGCTCCGGCCGCCTCAACTCCGCCAAGCTCAGTGCCGTCCGCAACGTCACCCGTCCCGGCTTGGACGGAACCCGGGACGGCGGCCCACGCCCAGGGCTGGGGCTCGCCGACCGCGTTTGACGACCTCGGGAAAGACGGCGACCAATGGACGATCGCTCGCAGTGGGCCGATATCGGACGAAAGCCCCCCGGCGACCAACCCGAGTGCGGGCGTCCTCACTCTCACTGTGCCCAGACCTGTGGGCAGCGGCGAGCTTCGCTCGGCGACAGAAGGGACATGGGTGCCGAGGGCCCCGGACGGTCGCTGGGAGTCCCGGATGAGACTGCACCTGCCCACCGGCTGTGCAGCGGCGCTCACCCTCATCAACACCGACGCGCAAGCCACGGCTCCCCTCGCTGGCCCGGTACTTCAAAGCAGCGCAGCAGCGAGTCGCCTCGCTGCGAGTGATCCGACGCTCGGGGACTGGCACAACTGGGCGGTCGAGCTGACGGACACGACTCAACGGCTCTACATCGACGGGCAGCTCGTCGAAGAGGAACCTCGAACGGCCGTGGCCACCTCCATGCGCCTGCAGGTCCAGCTCACCTGCTCCACAACAGCTGATCGGTCGGAAGACCAGCGACCGGATGCCATGGCCCACGCCGAAGTGGACTGGGCTGCGTACTACCAGGCGGTGGTCGGCTGAGTGGCGCCCACTTGCTCCGATGTCAAGCTGCCGTCGCGGTGGTCCGTCCTGGCCGAGAGCCGCCGTCAGTATCGGCAAGTAGTGCTCGGTAGACGACGTCGGAGAGCCTGCGCTTGAGGACCCGGATGGACTCGGCCTTGGTGTCGCCGCTGGCTCGGCGGCGCTGCAGCATCTCCTTGGCCCTGGGGGTGGTGATGGGCCTGGGTGACGGCGATGCGATGGATCGCGGCGTTGAGCTGCCGGTTTCCGGTGCGCGAGAGCCGGAGTCGATGACGGTTGCTCGACCAGACCGGAACCGTCGCAGTCCCGCTGTGGCGGGCGAAGGCGTGCCGTGAACGGAACCGCTCAACCCCGGCCGTCTCCCCAATGATCTTCGCGGCGGTGAGAGTGGCGCACCCGCAGAGCGCGACGAGCGCCGGTGCGGGCCGGGCGACCAGCGGTTCGAGTTCACGGTCGAGCTCGCGGATCTGGCTGGTCAGCTCGCGGCAGCGCTCGACGTGGGTCCGGGCAAGGCGAGCGACCAGCCCTTCGAGGCCGGTGAGTCGCTCGGTGATCGCGGACAGGTTCTTGGGACGCCAGAGGCTGCGGGCTGCGGGTTCCCAGCCGGGGTCGAGCTCGTGCAGGTGCCAGCGCAACCGATTGATGATCCTGGTCCGCTCGGCGACGAGGTCGTCGCGGTGGCCGGCGAGCAGCCGCACCTCCCGCGCAGGACCGTCGAGATGTGCGGTGGGCAGGTCGGGCTCACGCAGCGCAGCCCGTGCGACAGCGAGGGCGTCGATCGGTCGGACTTGCCGTAGCTGCGGGCGCTGTTGCGGACCTGGGCCATCATCTTCGGCGGCACCCGGACGATGCGTTCAGCAGCATCGAGAAGGTCGCGTTCGAGTCGACGCGAAGGTGACGGCAGTCCTCGACAGCCCACAGCCGCTCGGAGCCGAACTTCTCCGCCCAGGTCAGCAGGGTGAGATGATCGGCAGTGGTCGTCCCGAGAGTGCGCTCGCCGAGCTTGCGGCCGACGTCATCGACCACGACGACGGTGTGGCTGCGCTTGTGGGCATCGATCCCGAGAACCACCATGTGTCGGGTCTCCCTGTCCTTCGAGGTTCGGGGGCGACAGGACCGGCCGGCGGGCATAGCTCAGTGGGGGCGGTGCCACGCTCCTATCAAGCCACGCCGGTCGGTCCAGCTGGCTCGTCCGGCCGCACAAGGGGACCAGGCCATCAACGGCACAAGGTGGTAGAGCGAGCCGGACGAGCCAAGATCACTCTTACACTGACCAAGGGGGACTGCCCAGGGTTGGGTTGACTCCTGGCCTGTGAGGACGTGGTCCTCGCTGGAAGGATCGTCATCGTGCCCAAGCCGTTCCCGAAGGAGTTCCGCCGCGACGTGATCGCCGTGGCCCGCCAGGGCGAGCAGTCCATCGCCTCGGTCGCGAAGAGCTTCGGGATATCCGAGTCCTGCCTGCAGCGATGGCTCAAGATCGCTGACCGCGAGGACGGACTCACCATCGACAGCACCGAGCCGCGGCGGCCCGGCAGCACCGCAGCGGACCTCGAGGCGGAGAACCGCGAGCTACGCAAGCGCGCGAAGCAGCTTGAGCAGGAGAACGAGATCCTGCGCCGGGCCACGGCCTACTTCGCCCGCGACGTGCTCCCAAAATGATGTACCCGCTGGTCCTCGACCTCGCCGCCGACAAGATCCCCGTCGCGGTGACCTGCCGGGTGCTGGGCTTCTCCAAACAGGCCTTCTACCAGTGGAGGGCCAAGCCCGTGTCCGACCGCGACTACGACGACGCGCACCTGATCAACGCCGCCGTCGACGTGCACCACGACGACCCCGAGTTCGGCTACCGCTTCATCACCGACGAACTCACCGGGCAGGGCTGGGCGGCCTCGCGCAACCGCGTCAACCGGCTCT
>Ga0268266_10002021_pt1 | contig 22591 bp, 22 predicted proteins | sample KBSS13metaG_FD_190356 | JGI IMG/M metagenome (GOLD analysis project Ga0268266, IMG submission 190356) | Switchgrass rhizosphere microbial communities from Kellogg Biological Station, Michigan, USA - KBS S1-3 metaG (SPAdes) (version 2) | ecosystem: Host-associated > Plants > Roots > Rhizosphere... | reverse complement strand
TCGCCGCTCACAACAACACGCCCCGAAAGTGCCTCGGCTTCAAAACCCCCGCTGAAGTCTTTTCCGCAAAACTGTTGCACTTCAAACGTGACTCCACACCCTCGCTGCGCTCGGGATGACACCGGTGTGCGGCAAGCGGCCAGTTTCATCCCCGAGGGTCGGCGAGGCCGACGGTGAACAACTCCAGTGGCGCGTCTTCCTCGCTGTTGCATCACCGCATGACGCGCCACTGAAGTGGCGCGCCCCCAGCACAACGCCCCCTGAAATCAAAAACTCGCAAACTCTCATGACGAACGCCGAAAAGCTCCATCGAAGGGGCTCAAGTCTTGTCGTTCGGGTCCTTGTCCGGAACCGTCGGGAGGGCACGGTCGCCGTCCTTGATCGGTGCGGCCTGGACGAAGGAAACCGGATCGCTGCCGGGGAAGCTGTCCTTGAGCGCCTTGTCGAGCTTGCCGTCGACGGTCTTCGGCGGGGCGCTCGCCGGCTCGGGCCGTTTGGCCTTGAGTTTTTCGGCGACCACTTCCTGCTCGAGCAGCTTGAGGTCGGCTTTCTCCAGGGCTCCCGCTCCGTCGGCGCTCGCGGCGTCCTCGGCGCCGTGCAGCTTCTCGGTCAGGTCTTTCAACTTGGCGCGCGCTTGCTTGTTCGCGGGCATGGGGTGCTCCACCGTCTGGATAATGGTCTCGCTGCAACGGCCGGGAGCCGCCGGCGGTTGCGATCAAAATCGCTGCCACCTTTGGCGCGGAGCGGGCGTTTGAGGGGTCCGAGCTTTCGTTCGGTCCCTCAACCCTGGAGCCCAATCATGAAACGCCCGATCCTTCTCGCTGTCCTGGCCATTACGGCTGGTGTTATCGTCACGCCTGCCATCGTCACGTCTGCCGCCGCGCAGGTCGCGCCGCGCAACGGCGTCTGGGGCGATCGCGACCGAGACGGCGTTCCCAACGTGGTCGACCCGCGCAACAACAACCGTCCGCAGGCGTGGGGCGACAAGGACCATGACGGCGTTCCCAATACCTACGACCGGCACGACAACCGACAGCAGGCATGGGACAAGGACCGCGATGGCGTTCCGAACCGCCATGACCGGTTCGATAATCGCCAGTTGCAGGACCGGGACCATGACGGCGTTCCGCGCGTCGTCGACCCGAACGACCGCAATCCCTATCGCTAGGCCCGGCCACCATCAGCGCCGTGCATGAGTTGGGGCCGCGCGGCGGGGAGACGAATCGCCGCGCGGCCCACTCTCATTCCACGCTCACCTTTGCCAGCGCCGCAACGTCCTTCCAGGTCGCGATATCCTTCTTGAGGAACGCAGCAAACTCGGCCTGCGAGCTGCCGACGGGCGACATCGCCTGCTTGCCGAGCAGGTCCTTGATCTCCGGATTGGCCAGCGCTTTCACGATCTCGGTGTTGAGCTTGTCGACGATATCCTGCGGCGTGCGCGCCGGCACGAAGATGCCGTGCCACGCCACGGCCTCGACATCCGGATAGCCGCTCTCGGCCATGGTCGGCACAATCGGCGCCACCGACGAGCGCTGCGGGCTCGACACGGCGATCGCCCGCAGGGTGCCCGTGTTGACGTGCGGCAGCACGCTGACCGGATCGCCGAACACCATCGTCACCTGTCCGGAGACGCAATCGGCGACGGCGAGCGCCGTGCCGCGATAGGGGATGTGCGTCATCGTCACGCCGGCCTTGGCGCAGAACAGTTCGCTCATCAGATGGTTGGCGGCGCCGACACCGGTGGTGCCGTAGTTGAAGGCGCCGGCCTTCGCTTTGGCGAGCGCCACGAACTCCGCGAGCGTCGTGACGCCGAGCTTCGGATTGATCACCAGCACGTACGGATAGGAGTTGGTCATGGTGACCGGCGTCAGCTCCTTCACCGGATCGTACGGCAGGCTCTTGTAGACCGCCGGGTTGATCGAGATCGGGCCGGACTGGCCGAGCAGCAGCGTGTAGCCATCGGGCGCCGACTTCGCGACCAGGTCGGTGCCGACGATCGAACCCGCGCCGCCCTTGTTCTCGACCACGATCGACTGCCCCATGCTGGCGCCCGCGAGCCGGGCGATGATGCGCGCGACCGCGTCGGCGCCGCCGCCGGGCGCGTAGGGCACGATCAGGCGGATCGGGCGGGTGGGATAGTCCGCGGCGGATGCGCGGCTGGCAACGAACGGCGCCGCGAGCGTTCCCAGCAGCGCGGCGCGTCTATGGATCGATGTCATTTGTTCTCCCATTTTTCATATGCTGGGGGCGCGCCACTCCAGTGGCGCGCCCCCAGCGAAAGACGCTCAAGCTACGGCGAACTCTTCCTCGTGCCGGCCGACCTGCTCGCGATAGTTCTCAGCGTAGGCGTTATAGACGCGGTCGTGCGTCGCGAGCTCGGTTTCGCCCAATTCCCTGATCGGCGGCTCGTAGAGATCGAAATGCCCATACCGATCGGTGCCGCGCACGAGCAGCGCCGGCATGCGTCGCGAGCCGGTCGTCTTCACGTGCGCCGGGATGTAGTTGATGCCCAGCCCGACCCGGCGTTGCGGTGTGTTGTTCGGTGCGGAGCGGTGGACGCAAAGCGTGTGATGCAGGGAGAACTGGCCGGCCTTCAGCGGCATCGCCCGCACGTCCGATTCGTCGAGCGGTTCGGTGATGGTCTGGCCGGTGCGGTTGATGCTGTTGGCGAGCTTCTTCGGGACGTGGCGCATCTGGCGCGGCTTGCCATGCGCGGACAGCACCTCGATGCAGCCGGCATCCTGGCTGGCGTCGGTCAGGGCCACCCAGGCCGTCACCTGCTCGTAGGGATCGAGGCCGAAGTAGGTCGAATCCTGGTGCCAGGCGGCGAAGGTCGGAGACGACGCCTCCTTGATGAAGAAGGTGCTGGTCCACACCAGGATGTCCGGCCCGATCAGGTCCTCGACCACGTCGAGGATGCGCGGATTGCGCGCGAGGTCGGCGTAGAAGGGCAGGCAGGCATGGGTCAGCGAGCGCCAGTGCATGTCGGCCTTCGGGACGGGGCTGCCGAGCCATTGCTCGTAGCGCCCGAGTCCGGCCAGGCACGCGGCCGTCTCGTCCGGCGTGAGAGCGGTGAAGGGCGACAGGAATCCGTCGTGACGATAGGACTCCGCCTGCGCGTGCGTCAGCGCCTTCATGGGTTCCTCCTCTTACCGTCCTGCCGCGAGCTCGCGCGAGATCAGGATCTTCTGCACTTCGTTGGTACCGTCATAAATCTGGAAGACCCGCGCGTCGCGATAATATTTCTCGACCGGAAAGTCGGCGATGTAGCCGTAACCGCCGTGGATCTGGATCGCCGCCGAGCAGACGCGTTCGCTCATCTGCGAGGCGAACAGCTTGGCCATCGACGCTTCCTTGACGCAGCGGACCCCGGCCGTCTTGAGCCGCGCCACGTGATGGCACATCTGCCGCGCGACCTCGATCTCGGTCGCCATCTCGGCGAGGCGGAAGGCGATCGCCTGGTGCTCGAGGATCGGCTTGCCGAACGCCTGGCGTTCGCGAGCGTAAGCGAGCGCCGCATCGTGCGCTGCCCGCGCCACGCCGATCGCCTGCGCCGCGGCGGCTACCCGCGTGCTGTCCATCGCGGCGAGTGCAATACGCAGCCCGTCGCCGGGCTGGCCGAGCAAGTCTGCCGCCGGCACAGTGAGGTCCTCGAGCGCGATCTCGCAGGTGTCGTTGCTGCGATGGCCGAGCTTGCTCTCGAGCCGCACCACACGATAGCCCGGCCGGTCGGTGCGGGTCAGGAAGGCCGAAAGGCCACGCTTGCCGGCGTCGGGATCCGTGACGGCGAAGATCACGGCGTACTCGGCCGAGCGTCCCGAGGTGATGAAGCACTTGGAGCCGTTCAGCACATAGCTGTCGCCACGACGCACCGCGCGGCTGCGCATCGCCGCCGCGTCAGACCCGGCGTGGGGTTCGGTCATCAGCAGGCAGCCCAGGGCCTTGCCGCTCGCGACCGGGCGCAGGAAGCGCTCCTTCTGGTCGGATGTTCCGGAGTCGCGGACCTTGGCGCCGAACGAGTTGGCGGCATTGACCATGTTGCAGATGCCGGAATCGCCGTAGGCAAGCTCCTCGGTCATCAGCATGTAGGCGAGAAAGTCGGCGCCGGCGCCATCCCACTCGGTCGGCGCGCAGACGCCGAACAGGCCGAGCGCGCCCAGCTCGAGGACGGTGTCGAGCGGCACCCGTTCCTCGCGATCCCAAGCGGGTGCGAAAGGGATCACTTCGCGCTGCACAAAAGCGCGCGTCACGTCACGCAAGGCAATCTGCTCGGGCGAGAAGCCGTTCATGCCGCGAGCATACACCGCGGTTGCATGGCTCTCGCGGCGCATTTGCACGCCGTTCGATCTGCGGGTCGGCTAGGATGTACATCTGTCGGAGAGGAATTGATGTCTGCAGCAGCAAGCGTTTCTGTCGGTCGCGACGTCCGCGTGATGGCGTTGATTGGCGTTGCCCACGGTTCCAGCCACTACTACCAGCTCGCCTTCGTCACCATGCTGCTGATCGTGCGCGATCGCATCGGCCTGGGCTTCGAGCAGGTCGGCTTCCTCGGTGCGTTGTTCTACGCCGTGTCGGGCTTCGGCCAGACCGCGGCGGGCTTCGCCGTCGATCGCTTCGGCGCGCGGCCGATCCTGGCCGGTGGTCTGCTGGCGCTCGGCATCTCGCTCGGCTTGTTCTCCGTCACACATTCCTTTGCAGGCTTCGCCGCCATCGCCGTGCTGGGCGGGCTCGGCAACTCCGTGTTCCATCCGGCGGATTTCGCGCTCCTCAACGCGTCGATCGACCAGAAGCGCCTCGGCCGGGCCTTCAGCATCCACGGCCTCGGCGGCTCGCTGGGCTGGGCGGCGGGGCCGGCGATGTACTTCCTCGACGGCGCCGTCGGGCCGACGAACACCGCGCTGCTCGGCGCCATCCCTGGCCTCGTGCTCTCGGTGCTGGTCTGGGGGCACCGCGAGTCGCTGATCGATCATCGCATCAAGGCGCGCGCGGCGACGGCCGGCGGTCCGTCGCCCTGGTCGCTGTTCCTGCAGCCGACGATCCTGCTCTGCCTGGTCTTCTTCGCGCTGGTGGCGGCAAACACCGTCGGCATCCAGCAGTTCGCCGTGCCGGCCTTTCAGTCGATGTTCGGCGTGACGCAGGGCTACGCCGCGCTCTGCCTGATCGTGTTCGTGGTCGGATCGGCGTGCGGCATGTTGCTTGGAGGCTACTTCGCCGACCGCATGACCCATCACGAGCGAGTGGCGGCGATCGGCCTGGTCGTCGCGGCAGCGTTCACCATGCCGATCGCGATGCTGTCGGTGACGCCCGCACTGCTGCCGTTCCTGCTGTTCGGTGCGGGCTTCGCGGGCGGCACGACCAACCCGTCGCGCGACATGATCGTGCGGCAGGCGACGCCGCCCGGTGCCTCGGGCAAGGTCTACGGCTTCGTCTATTCGGGCCTCGATATCGGCTCGTTCCTGGCGCCGCTGGTGTTCGGCCAGGCGATGAACCTCGGCCATCCGGCCACGATGTTCTGGATCGCGGTCGGCCTCTATCTGGTCAACGCGACGCTGGTCACGGTGATCCGCCAGTCCTCCACGTCGCGCACCGTGACGGCTGCGGCGGAGTAGCCCTCGCCGTCGGGTGTGAGTTTTTGATTTCAGAAGATCTTGTGCTGGGGGCGCGCCACTCCAGTGGCGCGTCTTCCTCATCGTTGCAACACCGCATGACACGCCACTTCGGCGAATTCACATTCGCCTTTAGTGGCGCGCCCCCAGCGGAACTTATCTGATCAAAAATCATACGTTCTCAGGACGACAATCAGGCCGCTTCGAGCGCTTCTGCGTTACCTGGCAACGCATTTCCTGCCGGGACGTTGAACTCTGCGATGGCCGACCAAAGATCCTCACGCGCGGTTCTCGGCGTTGCAGCGACCGCGCTCGCGGCGCTGTTGTTGAGCGGACAGCCTGCGGCTGCGGAGAGCTGCATCGAGCAGGTTCGTGCTCTCGCCAGCCAGCACGGCATGAAAACGAACCCGCCGACCGTTCCTCCGGACGGCAAGGGGGATGTCAGGACACGGGAACTCGGCAAGTCCGGCGGCGTCATCGCGCCGCCCCCGGTGCAGGACAAATCGGTCATTGCTCCTCCGCCGGACAAGCACGATCCGATACCGACGGTGCCGGACGTTGCCTCCCGCAAGCAGCAGGACGGGCCGGAAGCGGAGCTCTCAGGACTGCAGGCAGCACTGGTGGCTGCGCGGGCTCAGGCCGAGCGCGGTGACGAGAAGGGATGCCAGGAAGCTCTGGCGCGCGCCCGGACCCTCGCCGAGCGCGCGAAAGGAGGCTGACGGCATGCTGAAATGGGCGCTCATCTTCTTCCTGATCTCGCTCGTCGCGGGGTTCTTCGGCTTCACGAACGTGGCCGCCGGTACGCGAACGATTGCGAAGATCCTGTTCTTCATCGCAATTGCGATCTTCCTGGTCTTCCTCGTGTTGGCGCTCGCCGCCGGCAGCATGGTGATCTGACCATTCGGCCGCGCCTCGAATGCGAAGACACTAGGCTGCTTCGAGCGCCTCTTGCGTGGTGAGCCACTCGTGCTCGGCGTGGGCGAGCTCGCGTTCCAGGCGGAGCTTTTCCTTCTGCAGCTCGGCGGCGACCGCCGGCGGGCCCGACCAGGTTGCCGGGTCGGCTAGCCTGGCTTCGAGGGCGGAACGCTCCTTGGTCAATTTGGCGATCGCCTTCTCGGCCTCTTCGAGTGCCCGCTTCAACGGGCCACGCTTGGGCTTCTCGGCGACGACCGGGGCAGGGGCCTGCGCTGCCGCCTTCTGCTTCTTGTCCTTCTTGCCCTTGGCGTCCTTGGCGGGACGGTTGCTGCGCTCGCGCAGGAGCTTGGCCTGGTATTCGTCGATGTCGCCTTCGAACGGCTTCACCGTGCCGCCGGCGACCAGCCAGAGCTGGTCGGCGACCATCTTCACCAGATGCGTGTCGTGGCTCACCAGCACGACGGCGCCCTCGAAGTCGTTGATCGCCTCGATCAGCGACTCGCGCGCATCCATGTCGAGATGGTTGGTCGGTTCGTCGAGCAGCAGCATGTGCGGCGCGGTGCGGGTGGCAAGGGCCAGCAGAAGGCGCGTTTTCTCGCCGCCCGACATTACGCCGACCTTGAGGTTGGCGCGGTCGCGCGAGAAGCCGAAGCGGCCGAGCTGAGCGCGCACCTTGGGTTCGGGCGTGCCCGGCCCGAGCGCCAGGGCCATGTGGTCGAACGGCGTCGCCTCGAAATCGAGGCTCTCTTCCTGGTCCTGAGAGAAGTAACCGACGCGCAGCTTCGGCGTCTTCTTCACCTTGCCCTCGCGAGCCTCGAGCCGCTGCGAGATCAGGCGGATGAAAGTCGACTTGCCGTTGCCGTTCTGGCCGAGCAGCGCGATGCGGTCTTCCATGTCGATGCGCAGGTCGAGACCGCGCAGCACCAGCGGACCGTTCGGATAGCCGACCGATACCTGGTCGAGCGTCTCGATCGGCGAGGCGAGCAGATCGGGCGAGGGGAAGTTGAAGCTGATCTTCTCGTCGATCGGCACCGACACGACGGGCCCGAGCTTCTCGATCATCTTCATGCGTGACTGAGCCTGGCGCGCCTTGCTCGCCTTCGCCTTGAAGCGGTCGACGAACGCCTGCATGTGCTTGCGCTGGGCTGCGATCCTGGCCTGCTGGGCGGCATCGTTGGCCATCCGCTCGGCGCGGGTGCGCTCGAAGAAGTCGTAGTTGCCGGTGTAGGCGACCAGCTTCTCGTTCTCGATGTGGACGATGTGGTCACATACGTCGTTCAGCAGATCGCGATCGTGGCTGACCATCAGCAGCGTGTTGCGGAACTTCCTCAGATGGTCGGTCAGCCAGAGCATCGCTTCGAGGTCGAGATGGTTCGACGGCTCGTCGAGGATCAGCAGGTCGGGATCGCTGAACAGCGTGCCGGCCAACGCGACGCGCATGCGCCAGCCGCCGGAGAACTCGCCGCACGGCCGGGCCTGCTTGTCGTTGTCGAAGCCGAGCCCGTTCAGGATCGAGGCCGCGCGCGAGGGCGCGGAGGCGGCGTTGATCTCCTCGAGCCGCATGTGGATCTCGGCGAGGCGGACGCCATCCTGCGACGTTTCGGCCTCGGCCAGCAGCGCGGTGCGCTCGACATCGGCTGCCAGCACGGCGTCGATCACGGTGATGTCGCCGCCCGGCGGGTCCTGCGGGACCGAGCCGATCCTGGTGCGGCCCATCAGGTTGATGGTGCCGGAATCGGCCTCGAGTTGGCCCTGGATCAACTTCAGGAGCGTCGACTTGCCGGCGCCGTTGCGACCGACGAGACCGACCTTCCAGCCGTCGGAGAAGGCCGTGCCGGCGCGGTCGAACAGGACACGCTCGCCATGGCGAAAGGAGAGGTCGGTGATGTGAAGCATGGGGCGGCGGCGTGTACCATGCGGAATGGGCAGAAACCAAGGCGAATGGCCGTCTTGCTCCCGTCAAACCCCGCGTCTATAAGCCCCGCCCACTCGCAAGTTGCACTGAGACAGAGGGTTAAATGGCCGTCGAACGTACTTTTTCGATCATCAAGCCGGACGCGACGCGCCGGAACCTGACCGGCAAGATCAACGCCCGCTTCGAGGAGAAGGGCCTGCGCATCGTCGCCCAGAAGCGCCTCTGGATGAGCCGCCAGCAGGCCGAGTCGTTCTACGGCGTGCACAAGGCGCGGCCGTTCTTCAACGACCTTTGCACTTTCATGACGTCCGGCCCGGTGGTCGTCCAGGTGCTCGAGGGCGAGAACGCGATCGCCGCCAACCGTGAGATCATGGGCGCGACCAACCCGGCCAACGCCGCGGCGGGCACCATCCGCAAAGACTTCGCCGAGTCGATCGAGGCCAACTCGGTGCATGGCTCGGATTCGCCCGAGAATGCGGCGATCGAGATCGCCTACTTCTTCTCCGGCACCGAGATCGTCGGTTAAGCGCGTTCACACGCGCTGGCGGGCGGCAGCGCCTTCATAGGCGCGAGAGCCCGCGCAGTTCAGAAAAGACAAGAAGGGCGCACCACTCAGGTGGCGCGCTCTTCGCTCGTCAGCCCAAGACGGCGAAGGCGACCAGCAGGGCGACCGTGCCGCCGACGCCCAGGACGACGGACAGGAAGCCGACGTGGGCGACGAGGCCGAGCGCCATCGATGCGAGCAGCAGCACGACCCAGAGGATCAGGAAAAGCACGAGCTTGTTGAAGCTCTGGTAGGTCTCGAGATGGGCGCGGTACTCGGCGTTGCTCGCTTCGGCCATTGGTCTCCCCGTTGAAATCAGTGCGGGTTCTATAACGGACTAGGGTTCTTCGGAAAAGAGCAGGGTGGCGCCCGGCGGCACCCCCGTCACGTCGACCCGTCCGTCCGTCTGGCGCAGGCGGCCCTCGGCAAACCAGCGCACGGCCAGCGGATAGAGCCGGTGCTCCTGCTGCAGGATGCGGTTTGCCAGCGTATCGGCCGTATCGCTTGCGAGCACCCGCACGGCCGCCTGGGCGATGATCGGGCCGCCGTCGATCTCGGGGACCACGAAATGCACCGTGCAGCCACTCACCCGGGCGCCGGCGTCGATCGCCTGCTGCTGGGCGTTCAGGCGCTTGAAGGCGGGTAGCAGCGAGGGGTGGATGTTGAGGATGCGGCCCTGCCAGTACTGGGGAAACCACGGGCTCAGCACCCGCATGAAGCCCGCCAGCGCGACGAGCCTGACACCATGCTTGTCGAGCTCGGCGGTGACCGCGCGCTCGAAGGTCTCGCGGTCCGGATAGTCGCCGTGCGGGATGACGGCCGTGGCAACGCCGGCATCGCGGGCGATCTTGACGCCGGGCGCATCGGCGACGTTGCTCACCACGCAGGCGATCTCGGCAGGGTAGTCCTCTTCCCAGGCGGCCCGGACCAGCGACGCCATGTTGCTGCCGCGGCCGGAAATCAGGACGCCGACTTTCAGCTTCGCCATAGGCTGTCCCCGTGTTCGACGATGCAGTCTGCTTCCGACGTGGGCGCAGGCTCGATGACACCGACCTCGCGCACCATCTCGCCGGCGGTGGTCAGGGCCTGTGCGACCAGTTCGGCATCGGCCCGCGCCACGATCACGACCATGCCGAGGCCGCAGTTGAAGGTGCGGAGCATGTCGTCGGTCGGCACGTTGCCCTCGGCGCGCAGCCAACCGAATACGGCCGGCGGCGTCCATTGCCGCGCATCGAGCCGGGCGCGCAGCCCGTCGGGCAGGCAGCGCGGCACGTTGCCCGGCAGTCCGCCGCCCGTGATATGCGCCAGGCCCTTGATCGCCTTCGTGCCCCGGATCGCCGCCAGCAGCGGCTTGACATAGATGCGGGTCGGTTCGAGCAGCGCCTTCATGTCGTAGCCGCCGCCGCGCGCCACGATCCGGCGCACCAGCGAATAGCCGTTCGAATGCAGGCCGCTCGAGGCCAGGCCGAGCACCACGTCGCCCGCAGTGATGTCGGTCCGCGGCAGCAGTTCGCCGCGCTCCGCGGCGCCGACCGAGAAGCCCGCGAGGTCGTAGTCGCCGTCGGAATACATGCCGGGCATCTCGGCCGTCTCGCCGCCGATCAGCGCGCAGCCGGCGCGGCGGCAGCCCTCGGCGATGCCGGCGACGATCCGCCGGCCGGTCTCGACCTCGAGCTTGCCGGTCGCGTAATAGTCGAGGAAGAACAGCGGCTCGGCACCCTGCACGACGATGTCGTTGACGCACATGGCGACCAGGTCGATGCCGACCGTGTCGGGGATGCCCGCCTCGATCGCGACCTTGAGCTTGGTGCCGACGCCGTCGGTGCCCGAGACCAGGATCGGGTCCCTGAAACCGGCCGCCTTGAGATCGAACAGGCCGCCGAAGCCGCCTAGCCCGCCCATCACGCCGCGGCGGTCGGTGCTACGGGCGAGCGGCTTGATGTGCTCGACGAGGGCGTCGCCGGCATCGATGTCGACGCCCGCTTCCTTGTAGGTCAGGGGCGGCCTGTTGTGGCCGGAGGGGGCGTCGGGCTTCAAGCCAGGCTCATTCGTGCTAGAGAAGGGGACGCGACCATAGCCAAGTACCGGACTCCCGCAATGCCGTCAGCCCGCAAGTTTTCCACGATTCTCGGCATGGTGCTGGTGTTTTTTGCCTGCGCCGTGCAGGCCCAGGTCACGACCAGCGGCAATACCTACTCGGTTGGCGACATCAATGTGGACGTGACCGGCGCCGATGCCATCCAGGCACGGCAGAAGGGGATACGGGAAGCGCAGCAGCAGGGCATCAAGCTGCTCGTCGAGCGCATGGTGCCGGCCGAGGACCGGGCGCGGGTCCCGCCGATCGACGACAGACGGCTCGGCGGGCTGGTGCGCGGCACCGAATTCCAGAGCGAACGCACTGCCGGCAACCGCTACATCGCGACGTTGACCGTGGTGTTCAATGCCCCCGCGGTGCGGGCCTGGCTCAACGAGGCGAATGTCGCGCCGGCGGAGACCGTGCGGCGCGCGGCTCTCGTCATCCCGCTCTGGAAGGGCAGGAACGGGCTGGAGCCGCTCGACGACCGCAACGGCTGGCGCGATGCCTGGAGCGGGCTCGACACTTCGGCCACGGCAGTTCCGATCACGGTGGTGCGCGGCGATCAGCTCGACCAGAACGCCCTGTCGGTCGAGGAAGCCTATGTCGGCGACGTGTCGGCGCTGGCGCGGCTGAACGAGCGTTATCGCGTCCCGACGGTCATCGTCGCCATCGTTGAAGGCGACAAGGCGGGACCGCTTACCGTCGGCGGCGTGCGCTACGACCTGCAGACCGGCGCGAAGGCCGACCTGCCCCGGATCACGGTGCCGGACGCCAGCCAGCTCGGCGACGCGGCGAAGCGGATGCACGCCAAGCTCGACGAGGAGTGGCGGGGCCTCGCCACCGTGCGGCGCGACCAGCAGGCCGCGCTCGATGTCGAGGTGCCGATCAAGGCACTCGCCGAGTGGGTGCAGATCCGCCAGCGGTTGGGCGCGATCCCTTCGATCAAGACGGTGTCGGTCCGTTCCCTCGAATCCGATCGCGCCGAGCTGCGGCTCGATTACTTCGGCACCCCCGAGCAACTCCAGAAGACGCTGGGGCAAGCCGGGCTGCAGCTCGACAAGGATGCCGACAAGTGGCGATTGCAGGTGCGGTGACCGCGCCTGTCTCCCGTTGGCGCTTCTGGCTCGGCGTCGCCGCCGGCTTCCTCCTGCTGCTGTGGCTGCTGAACGACATCCTGCTGCCCTTCGTGGTCGGCGCGGTCGTGGCCTATTTCTTCGATCCCGTCGTCACGCGCCTGCAACGCGCGGGTCTCGGCCGGACCTGGGCGACGGCCGTCGTGACCATTGCGGCCGTGCTGATCGCGACTGGCGCTGCGATGGCGATCCTGCCGCCGCTGTTTGCGCAGCTCCAGGCGCTTCTCCTGAAGGCACCGGAATACATCGTTACGGCGGCTCGGCGTGTGCAGCCCATGATCGAGCCGGTGCGCGAGAAGCTCGGCCTGCCGGCGCTCAGCCTGCAGGAGCTCCAGGCCGAAGCGACACAACGGGCGGGAGAGGCGCTCTCCCTGGTGGGAAGCGTCGCGGAGCGCGTGGCGCAGCGCGGGGTCGCCATCATCAATCTGCTGGGGTTGCTCTTCATCACGCCGGTGGTGACCTTCTACCTGCTGCGCGACTGGCCCAAGGTGCTGGCCGCGATCGACGGTGCACTGCCGCTCGACAATGCGCCGACCCTGCGGTCGCTCTCGCACGAGGCCAACGCCGCCGTCGCCGGATACCTGCGCGGTCAGGCCCTGGTCTGCCTGTGCCTCGCGACGCTCTACAGCGTCGGCCTGTCGGTGGTCGGGCTGCAGTTCGGATTCGTCATCGGCCTGATCGCCGGTCTGATCTCCTTCATTCCCTTCGTCGGCACCCTGGTCGGTGCGACGCTGTCGATCGGCATGGCGCTGGCGCAGTTTCCGCCCGACTGGTTCGGCGTCGCCAAGGTCGCGGCGGTGTTTCTTGCCGGCCACCTGCTCGAAGGCAACGTGCTGTCGCCCAAGCTGGTCGGTGATCGGGTCGGCCTGCACCCGGTCTGGATCATGTTCGCCCTGCTGGCCGGCGGCTCGCTGTTCGGCTTCGTCGGCGTGCTGATCGCTGTGCCGGTCGCGGCAATCGCCGGCGTGGTGGTGCGTCACCTTCTGGGACGGTACCGCGCGAGCAGCTTCTATCGCGGCGGCGTTTCCGGCTGATATCGAATGGTCACGCAGCTCACCCTCGATCTGGCACTGCCGCCGCCCACCTATGCGCGCGCCGACTTCGTGCCGTCGGACGGCAATCGCGAGGCCCTCGCCTGGATCGACCGCTGGCCCGACTGGCCGGCGCCGGTGCTAGCGTTGAGCGGGCCAGCGGGCAGCGGCAAGACCCATCTCGGCCGGATCTGGGCGGCGCAGGCAAAAGCGCTCGTGCTGGACGGCGCCGATCTCGAGGGCAGGAACGTCGCCGATCTCACCGCGCTCAGCGAGGCCAATGCCGCGCTGCTGATCGATCGTGCCGAGCGGGCGCCCGAACGCGGGCTGTTCCATCTTTACAACCTGATGCGCGAACGTCGCGGGCACCTGCTGCTGGTATCGGAGTTGCCGCCGGCCCGCTGGCAGATCGTGCTGCCCGATCTCGCGTCCCGGCTGCGCGCCGCACCGGCCGTGGCGGTGGCTCCGCCCGACGACGAGCTGCTGGGCTCGATCATCCTGAAGCAGCTCGCCGACCGGCAATTGCATGCCGGCCCCGGCGTCGTGCAGTATCTCGTCTCGCGCATGGAACGTTCGGCCGAGGTCGCGCGGCGGCTGGTCGCCGCGCTCGACCATCGTGCGCTCGCCGAAGGCCGCGAGATCGACCGCCGGCTGGCGGCCGATGTGCTGGCCGGACTATCGGGGGAGACGTCTTGAGAAGCCTGCGGCTCGCGGCCATTTTCGCTCCGCTTGCGCGACTGTGTCGGATCGCCGATGTTCGGCGAAACCGAGCTTGGGCGAGAGTCAGCCACTAGGGAGAAACGCAATGGATATGGGCATCAAGGGGCGCAAGGCGATCGTCTGCGCCGCGAGCAAGGGCTTGGGCAAGGGCTGCGCGACGGCGCTGGCGGGCGAGGGAGTGGATCTCGTCATCAACGCGCGCACCAAGTCGGAGCTCGAGGCAACGGCGGAGGAGATCCGCAAGAAGTACGGCGTGAAAGTCACCGCCGTCGCGGTCGACGTCACGACGGAGGAAGGGCGCAAGCAGGTGCTGGCGGCCTGTCCGGAGCCGGACATCATCGTCAACAATGCCGGCGGCCCGCCGCCGGGCAACTTCCGCGACTGGAACCGCGACGACTGGATCAAGGCGCTCGACGCCAACATGCTGACGCCGATCGAGTTCATCAAGGCGTCGGTCGACGGCATGATGAAGCGTGGCTTCGGGCGGATCGTGAACATCACCTCGAGCTCGGTGAAGGCGCCGATCGACATCCTCGGCCTCAGCAACGGCGCGCGTTCGGGCCTCACCGGCTTCGTCGCCGGCGTGGCGCGCACCACGATTCGTCACGGCGTGACGATCAACGGCCTGCTGCCGGGGCCGTTCGACACCGACCGCCTGCGCGGAACGACGAAGGCGCGCGCGGCCAAAGCCGGCCGCAGCTTCGAGGAGGAATACGCCGCGGGCGCCAAAGCCCATCCCGCCGGCCGCTTCGGGACAGCGGAAGAGTTCGGCATGATGTGCGCGTTCCTGTGCAGCGTGCATGCCGGTTACATGACCGGCCAGAACATCCTCATGGACGGCGGCCAGTACCCGGGCACGTACTGATATCGCTCATGTCATGATCTTCGTCTTCCAGAGCGCGAGCCGGAGGCTCGCGGTCCGGAAGAACATGAAACCCACCTACTCCGGCAACAGATCGCGCGGGCGAACGAACGACAGCAGTTCGGCGGAGCGGAAGGCGAGCTCGCCCCATCGGGTGTCCGGCGCGCGCAAGGTGGCCAGGGTGCCGGTCGGATATTTCGCGCGCAGGGCAGCGAGGTCGGTCGCCCTGCCGCTGCCGGCCAGGCTCTTTGCCAGCTCACCGATGCCTTCGTTGTGACCGACCAGCAGGACCGTGCCGACCTCTTCCGGGAGGGCACGCAGGCGTTCCATCAGCCCGCCCTCCGAGGCGAGGTAGAGGCCGCGTTCCAGCGCGATCGGTGGAGCAGGGACCGTCAACCGATGGACCAGGGGCGCCAGCGTCTGGCGGGTCCGCACCGATGTCGAGCACAGGATCAAATCCGGCCGCGGTGCGTTACGCACGATGTGATCGGCCACCGCCTCCGCGGCCCGCTCGCCGCGGCGGTTCAGGGGGCGGTCATGGTCATCCAGGCCCGGCTGGCTCCAGGCCGATTTCGCATGGCGCAGGAGGAGAACCAACTTCACGATACGACCCCAGGAAAATCCTTTGGAAACAGTTGTTTAGTGAATTGGCATGACACCGTCATGTTGAGGCGTTACGCTTGCTGTGAATAACTCGGAACCGACATGGACGCCCTCAATCCCGATATGGCCAGCGCCATCACGGCCGACAGTCCACGCCGCTTCATCAATCGTGAACTGTCGTGGCTGGCCTTCAATACGCGTGTGCTGGAGGAAGCCAGCAATCCGCGCCATCCTCTGCTCGAGCGGGTGCGCTTCCTGTCGATCTCTGCGGCCAACCTCGACGAGTTCTACATGGTCCGCGTGGCCGGTCTCGTCGACATGCTGCCGAACCGCTCGACCATGCTCAGCGATGACGGCCTGACGCCCGGCGAGCAGCTTGCGGCGATCCGCGAACGCGCGTCGGCCCTGATGGCCGAGCAGCAGCGGGTCTGGGGGACCCTGCAGGGCGAGCTGCGCGAGGCGGGTATCGCCGTTTTGGCCGGAAACGAGCTCGGCGATGGCGAGAGGACCTGGCTCGAGACCTACTTCATCGACCAGGTCTTCCCGATCCTCACGCCGCTGGCGGTCGATCCGGCGCATCCGTTCCCCTTCCTTCCCAACGGCGGCTTTTCGGCGATCTTCAAGCTGCAGCGCAAGGAGGACAAGCGGCCGCTGATGGCGCTGCTGCCGCTGCCGCCGCAGGTCGACCGCTTCGTGCGCCTGCCGGGGCCGGCCATCCGGTTCCTGCCGCTCGAGGAGCTGATCGCGATCTTCCTGCCGCGGCTGTTCCCCGGCTACGAAGTCACCGAGCGCGGCTTCTTCCGCCTGATCCGCGACAGCGACGTCGAGATCAACGAGGAGTCGGAAGATCTCGTGCTGCTCTACGAGAGCGCGCTGAAGCGGCGGCGCCGCGGCGACCTGATCTCGATCTCGCTCGATGTCGACATGCCGGCGGAGTTGCGCGACTTCCTGTTCGACCAGCTCGAGATCGCGGGCCAGATCGTGCATGTCTTCCACCTCGACCGCATGCTCAACATCGGCGACGTCAAGGCGGTGATCGTCGACGACCGCTCCGACCTCAAGTTCGTGCCCTACAATGCGCGTTTTCCCGAGCGCATCCGCGACTTCGCCGGCGACTGCTTCGCGGCCATCCGCGCCAAGGACATCGTCGTCCATCATCCCTACGAGAGCTTCGACGTGGTGGTGCAGTTCCTGCGCCAGGCCGCGCGCGATCCGGCGGTGGTCGCGATCAAGCAGACGCTCTATCGCACCTCCGCCGACTCGCCGATCGTCAAGGAGCTGATCGCGGCCGCCGAGGCGGGCAAGACCGTGACGGCGCTGGTCGAGCTCAAGGCGCGTTTCGACGAGGAGGCGAACATCCGTTGGGCGCGCGATCTCGAGCGCGCCGGCGTGCAGGTGGTCTACGGCTTCATCGACCTCAAGACCCACGCCAAGGTCTCGATGGTGGTGCGCCGCGAGGCGCAGGCGATCCGCACTTACGTCCATTTCGGCACGGGCAACTACCATCCGATCACGGCGCGCATCTATACCGACCTGTCGTTCTTCACCTGCGATCCGGCGATGGGGCGCGACGCCGCGCGCCTGTTCAACTACATGACCGGCTATGCCCGCCCCGAGAAGATGGAGAAGATCGCCTACGCGCCGGTCACGCTGCGCTCGACGATCTACGGCCTGATCGACGCGGAGATCGCCAATGCGACGGCCGGCAGGCCGGCGGCGATCTGGTGCAAGCTCAATTCCCTGGTCGATCCCGACATGATCGACCGGCTTTACGCTGCCTCGAAGGCCGGCGTGCATGTCGACCTCGTGATCCGCGGCATCTGCTGCCTGCGTCCGGGCGTTCCGGGCCTCAGCGAGAACATCCGGGTCAAGAGCATCATCGGCCGCTTCCTGGAACATGCGCGCATCGTGTGTTTCGGTAACGGCAAGGCGTTGCCGTCGCCCGACGCCAAGGTGTTCATTTCCTCGGCCGACTGGATGCCGCGCAATCTCGACCGCCGGGTCGAGCTGTTCTGCCCGGTCGAGAACCCGACGGTGCATGAGCAGGTGCTCGACCAGATCATGGTGGCGAACCTCAAGGATGACGCCCAGAGCTGGACCATGGGGCCGGACGGCGTCTTCACCCGCCGCCCGGCGGGCAAGGAACCGTTCATTGCCCATCACTATTTCATGACCAACCCGTCGCTCTCCGGCCGGGGCAGCGCCCTTCGGCTCAGCGGCGCCGTGCCGCGACTGGTTCTGAGCTCTTAGGCCGTTTCGGCGCTGCAATCCCGCCGGGATTGGGCTAGAGGGAGCGCGCATGGACGGCGAACCGACCATTGGCCCCGCGCCTGCCGGGGAGGAGACCGATCATGGCCGTCTCGGCCATGGCCGGGTGGGCATCATCGACGTCGGGTCCAATTCGATTCGCCTCGTGGTCTACGAGCGCGCCAGCCGGGCGCCGCTGCCGGTGTTCAACGAGAAGGTGCTGTGCGGGCTGGCCCGCGGGCTCGACGCGACCGGCCGGCTGAATCCGCAAGGCGTCGAGCTGGCGCTCGCCAACATCGACCGCTTCACGACGCTTGCCCGCAACATGAAGGTGACCTCGCTCGACCTGCTGGCGACGGCGGCGGTGCGCGATGCGTCGGACGGCCAGGATTTCATCCGCGAGATGACGAACCGGGGCATCAACGCGCATATCGTAAGCGGCCAGGACGAGGCGCGCTTCTCCGGTTACGGCGTGATGTGCGGCATGCCCGAGGCGTCCGGCGTGATGGGCGACCTCGGCGGCGGCAGCCTCGAACTGGTGGCCATGGGCCGCGGCCAGCTCGGCGCCTCGACGACCTTGCCGGTTGGGCCGCTGCGCCTGATGTCGTCGGGCAGGGGAGATCCCAAGCGCACGGTGGTCGAGGCGATCGAGAACGTCGGCTGGCTGCGCGAGGAGACCGGAAAGACCTTCTACGCGGTGGGCGGCGCCTGGCGTTCCTTCGCGCGCCTGCACATGGAGCAGGCGGGCTATCCGCTCCATATCATCCATCATTACGACGTTCCCGCCGAAGAGGTGCGAGCCGTGGCGCGGTTGATCGCGGTGCAGAGCGCCAAGTCGCTGGAGAAGATGCCGGGTGTCTCGCGCCGCCGTGTCGATACCTTGCCGCTCGCCTGCCTGGCGCTCGACCGGTTGCTGGCGGCGCTGAAGCCGCGCAACGTGGTGTTCTCCGCCTTCGGCCTGCGCGAAGGCTTCTACTATCAGCGTCTCAGCGAGGCCGAGCGCGCGCGCCATCCGCTGATCGCCTTCGCCGAGGAGCAGGGCGCGGACTGGCGCCGCTTCGATCTCGCGCCGTCGGAGATCTTCGACTGGCTGACGCCGATCTTCGCCGGCGAGACGGAGGCGGAGCGCATCCTGCGCATCGCCGCCTGCCACCTGAGCGACATCTCGTGGAACGACCATCCCGACTACCGCGCCGAGCAGGCCTATGTCCGCGTGCTCCACCTGCCGGCGCCGGGCATGAGCCATCGCGACCGCGCGATCCTCGCGATGACCATGGCCTACCGCTACAAGAGCGACGCCAAGGCGGGGATGCTCGATACCGCGATGCGCCTGTCCGACAACAAGGGCCGGACCTTCGCGCGCCGGCTCGGCGCCTGCCTGCGGCTCGCCTACAACCTGTCGGGCGGGGCGCCCGGCTTGCTGCCGCGGGTTCAGCTCCGCCGCACCGACCGAGAGCTCCGGCTCTCGGTGCCGGACGAGCTCAAGCGCAGCCTGGGAGAGGTCACCGCCCGCCGTCTCGAGAGCGCGGCCGAAGCCTTCGATCTGAGGGCGGTCATCGCCCCGAGCTGAAACTCATTGCTGGGGTCCCGGCGTCACCGGCAGGAGCTTGGCGCGCTCGCCGTCGAGGGCGAGGGCGAGCCGGCCTTCGATCAGGTCCACCGCGTCCTTGCCGAAGATCTCGTTGCGCCAGCCGCGCAGGACGGGGGCGTCGCGCTTGCCGGCCGCGAGCCGGTCGAGCTCGTCGGCGTTCGCCACCAGGCGTGCGGCGACGCCGGCTTCCTCGGCCTTCAGCCGGAGCAGGGTGCGCAGCAGATCGACCACCGCTCCTGGTGCGCGGATCTGCTCAGGGTGCTTGTCGCGGGTCGGCAGCTCCGAGTCGGGCAGGTTCCGTGCCTTCTCGATCGCCTCCATGATCTCGCGGCCCTGCCAGCCTTCGGAGAAGCCGCGGCCGAGGCCGCGGGTCAGCGCCAGCTCCTCGATCGTCTTGGGCGAATGGCTCGCGATTTCCAGCAGTTGCTCGTCGCGCAACAGGCGCTGGCGGGGGATATCGATGCGCTGGGCCGTGCGCTCGCGCCACGCCGCGACCTCTCTCAGCACGCCGAGCAGGCGCGGCGAGGCGCCGCGCGGCTTCAGTCGCCGCCAGGCCTGTTCCGGGTCGGCGCGGTAGGTCGCCGGGTCGTTCAGGACCGCCATTTCCTCGGCGATCCAGCTCATCCGGCCGGTCCTTTCGAGCTGCTGCTGGAGCTTCTCGTAGACCACGCGCAGATGGGTGACGTCGCTGAGCGCATAGGTGATCTGGCGCTCGCTGAGCGGCCGGCGGCTCCAGTCGGTGAAACGGCTCGATTTGTCGATTCGCGCCTTGGCGAGCTTGGTCGCCAGCGATTCGTAGGAGGCGGCCTCGCCGTGGCCGCACACCATTGCCGCCACCTGGGTGTCGAACAGGGGGGCCGGCACCTTGTTCATGCGGAGATAGAAGATTTCCAGGTCCTGGCGGGCGGCGTGGAAGACCTTGAGGACATGGGGGTTGGCCATCAGCTCGTCGAGCGGTGACAGGTCGATGCCTTCCGCCAGCGCATCGATCGCCGCAGCGTCCTCCGGGCCCGCCACCTGGGCCAGGCAGAGCCGGGGCCAGTAGGTGCGCTCGCGCATGAATTCGGTGTCGACCGCAATGAACTCGGCATTCGCCAGGGGCTTGCAGAAAGCCGCCAGGTCATCGGTCGTTGTGATCAGTTTCATTACACTGCTCTATAGCGGGCAAGTCGGCCTACGGAAAGTTCCCGCGAGCGGAAAGGGCCCAATCCCTTGACTTGCCGGAACAATCCGTGCCTTTTGCCGCCCCGTCCAACCCGGAAAATCCGCGATGTCCTCCGTTTACCGAACCCATACGTGCGGCCAGCTCCGGCCGCAACATGTTGGCCAGGAGGCCCGTCTGTCGGGCTGGGTCCAGCGCAAGCGCGACCACGGCAATCTGCTGTTCATCGACCTGCGCGATCACTATGGCGTGACCCAGGTCGTGGTCGACTCGTCGAGCCCGGTTTTCACGGCGGCTGAAGCCGTGCGGAACGAGAGCGTTATCACGGTGACCGGCAAGGTTGTCGCGCGCGACAAGGCCACGGTGAACCCCCGCCTCGCGACCGGCGAGGTCGAGCTCGATGCCGCGGAAATGGTCGTGCAGTCGATGGCCGATCCGCTGCCGATCCCGGTCTACCAGGAGAACGACACCACGCCGGAGGAGCTGCGGCTGAAATACCGCTTCCTCGACCTGCGCAAGGACAAGCTGCACCGGAACATCATCCTGCGCAGCCAGGTGATCGCCTCGCTGCGGCGGCGGATGATCGAGCAGGGCTTCACCGAGTTCCAGACGCCGATCCTGACGGCCGACAGCCCGGAGGGCGCGCGCTCGTACCTGGTGCCGAGCCGGTTGCATCCGGGCAAGTTCTACGCCCTGCCGCAGGCGCCGCAGATGTTCAAGCAGTTGCTCATGGTGTCGGGGTTCGACCGCTACTTCCAGATCGCCCCCTGCTTCCGCGACGAGGACGCCCGCGCCGATCGGGCACCGGGCGAATTCTATCAGCTCGATTTCGAGATGAGCTTCGTCACCCAGGAGGATGTGTTCGCCGCGATCGAGCCGGTTCTGGGCGGCGTGTTCCAGGAATTCGCTGGCTTCAACCGCGAGGCGCCACGCAAGGTGACCGGGTATCCGTTCCCGCGCATTCCCTATGCCGAGGCGCTGCTGACCTACGGCACGGACAAGCCCGATCTGCGCAACCCCTTGCGCATCTACGATGTCGGCGAGGTCTTCGCCGGCTCGGACTTCAAGGTCTTCGCAGGTATCGTCGCCAAGGGCGGAGTCGTGCGCGCCATCCGCGCGCCCAAGGCGGCGGGCCAGCCGCGCAGCTTCTTCGACAAGCTGAACTCCTGGGCGCAGGGCGAAGGCAAGCCGGGCCTCGGCTACATCTCGCTGGAAGGCGGAGCGGGGAAGGGCCCGATCGCCAAGTTCGTGGCCGATGAGCGCCTGGCCAGGCTGAAGAGCTTGACCGGTGCCGAGGACGGCGACTCGGTGTTCTTCGTCGCCGACCAGCCTGAGGCAGCCTGGAAGTTCGCCGGCTTCGCGCGCACGAAGATCGGCCAGGAGCTGGGCGTGATCGCGGAGGGCGAGTTCGCTTTCTGCTGGATCGTCGACTTCCCGATGTTCGAGTACGACGACAAGGCCAAGAAGATCGACTTCAGCCACAACCCGTTCTCGATGCCGCAGGGTGGGCTGGAGGCGCTGGAGAGCCAGGATCCGTTGACTATCAAGGCATGGCAGTACGACATCGTGTGCAACGGCATCGAGCTATGCTCGGGCGCGATCCGCAACCACAAGCCGGAGATCATGTACAAGGCCTTCGGCATCGCCGGGTACAGCAAGGAAGAGGTCGAGCTGCGCTTCGGCGGCATGCTGAACGCCTTCAAGTTCGGCGCTCCGCCGCACGGCGGCGCGGCGCCCGGCGTCGACCGTATCGTCATGCTGCTGGCCGACGAGCCGAACATCCGCGAGGTCATCACCTTCCCGATGAACCAGCAGGCCGTCGACCTGATGATGGACGCACCGACCGAAGTGCCGGCCGAGAAGCTGCGCGAACTGCATCTCGGTGTGCGGCTGCCGCCGGCGAAGAAAGAGTAGCCGAAGCCCGCTGTTCTTCGCTGGGACCGCGCCACTCCGTGGCGCTCATCTCATGAGTTCTTGAGCGCCACGGAGTGGCGCGGTCCCAGCGAAGATGCTTGCTGAATGCACTCTAGACTGACTCATAGATTTTCCCTATACTTCAGGGAGTTAGAGTAGTTTCCTCAGGAAGGAAATCAGCTTGTCGCGGCGTGTTTCGCTGGCCCTGTCCCTGGCTTTCGGCCTGCCGCTCCTGACCGTAGCCTGTGCACCGGCGGCGGTTACCGTGGCG
>Ga0268266_10002018_pt1 | contig 22633 bp, 24 predicted proteins | sample KBSS13metaG_FD_190356 | JGI IMG/M metagenome (GOLD analysis project Ga0268266, IMG submission 190356) | Switchgrass rhizosphere microbial communities from Kellogg Biological Station, Michigan, USA - KBS S1-3 metaG (SPAdes) (version 2) | ecosystem: Host-associated > Plants > Roots > Rhizosphere... | reverse complement strand
GAAATGCTCCGCATCCCTGGAGCAAATCGAGAATTCCGTATGACGCCAGGTGCGTTTCGCGCTGATGCCAATGAAGACGTGGCCGTCGGTCGGCACCAGCCTCCGTCGAGCGAGCGTGTCGCGCGAAATATGGAGTACTTCGCAGAGCGCTACGATTTTGAGCGCATGGGCAAGGCAACCCGAATTGTATCCATGGCGGCTGCCCATCACCGCTTCAACTTCATCCATCCCTTTTCTGACGGCAACGGCCGGGTGAGTCGATTGATGAGCCAGGCCATGGCATATCGCGCGGGCATAGGCGCCCACGGACTCTGGTCCATCTCACGCGGTCTTGCCCGGGGGCTCGAAAGCCGCACCGACTATAAGCGCATGATGGACCATGCCGATATGCCGAGACAGGGCGATCTCGATGGCCGGGGCAATCTTTCTCAACGCGCGCTCATCGAGTTCGTCTCATGGTTCCTTCGGACCTGCCTCGACCAGGTGACGTTTATGTCGGAGCTCTTCGACCTTCAGAACCTGGGGCGACGGCTGCGCAGCTACGTCGAACGCAACGAAAAGTTGAAACCTGAAGCGGCGCGTCTGCTCGAAGAGGCGCTCATCCGCGGCGAATTTGAACGCGGAGAGGTACCGCGGATCACGGGGCTGCCGGAGCGCACGGCGCGCCGGGTGTTCAACGACGTATTTGACGCGGGTCTGCTCGCTTCGGATACGCCGAAAGGTCCTGTATCGCTCCGCTTCCCGGTAGAAACACAAGAGATCCTGTTTCCGCTTCTGTTTCCGGCGGCCTAGTTCCAAAGACTTTCAGCCGGACATCGGCAACCTAAATGAGGCGCTCGGTTTTGCCGAGCGCCTCTACTGACACTTCGGCGCGCCGGCGTTCCCGATGCAGTAGCAAAGCCCGATGGCGACCTCGATTTAGCGGCACCCACGCCGGCGCGCGCGCATAGGCCTGCGGAGACGGGAAATGCCGGCCGCAATCCGTGCATTTCTTGTAGCGGGCTGCGGTCAGGGGTCGTGGCCTTCCGGCCGAAGCGTGCCGCCAGCAGCTGGTTTGTTCGCAGCGGAAGCGCTAATGCCGGTGCTGGTCAAGATCGGCATCGTCATCGCCATGATCGTCACCTCCGATGGTGGACGGCAGGACTGTCTTTGATATGGCCACGGACTCGAGTCGACAAGTGTTAATCCAATATGATATGAGATAAACCCAATGGACTAATCATATTTAGCACAGACGATAAGCTGAAAGCTCTTTCTGTTCGCCGGAAGTTAAGTCCACTGAACGACAGTTCGCATTATCATACTGGTAGTCTGCATATTTATTTTTCTGTCACATTGACTCCGATGCTAATCCTTGGTTAAGCAGCAGGAAATACTGCGTCGTAGCGGTATTTCACTAACAGAAGGATATTGCGTGCAGAGACCGGAAACGTCGCTTCCCAGAGACTTCTTCAAAATCTCCACATCGTTGCCGTTGTCCGGCTTTCCCCCTCGGTCGCCTGGCTTGAGAAACGATGCAATTCCGAGATAGTGACGCCAATTAGTCATCGACCGGTTAAAAGCAGAAGGCGGTTCGTGGCAGGAATAATTCTAATATGAATTCCTGCTTCGATGTCGTTGATATTGGTATTTTCTTTCCCATAAATGGGGCGTGTGTTTGCCGGGCAGGCTTGGGGGCTCGACCTTGTATTTCGACTTTTTGACAGGTGGTGGTGAGATGGGCGCGCGGATTCGCGCCTATGACTGGAGCCGTTCAGTTCTGGGACCGCCGGACAACTGGCCGCAAAGCCTGCGGGTCATCGTCAGGCTGATCCTCAATTCGCGCCAGCCAATGATGATCTGGTGGGGTCCCGAACTCATCCAATTCTACAATGACGCCTATATCCCGCTGATGGAGACGGAGCGGCATCCGGAGGCGCTCGGGGGCTGTGGCCGTGATTTCTCTGGGTGTGTCTGGGACGTTGTCGGTCCGCAGATCGACCATGTCATGGCCGGCAACGGATCGACCGGTCAAGAGGATCGGCTGGTGCCTGTCACGCGCAACGGCCGTCGGGAAAATGCCTGGTGGTCATATAGTCTCGCGCCGATCGATGCCGAGGATGGCGTCGGCGGCGTATTCGTGATCTGCGACGAGGTGACAGCGCAGCACCTGGCACGGGAAGCCCTCAAGGACCAGGCGCGCTATCTGATGCGGCTGTTCGAACAAGCCCCCGGCTATATAGCGGTGTTTCGTGGCCCCGATCATGTCTTCGAACTCACGAACGCCGCTTATGTGAACCTTGTCGGCGACCGCGAGTTCATCGGGAAGCCGCTGGGGGAAATCATGCCTGAAATCGTTGATCAAGGAGGCTTGGCACTCCTCGACGATGTTTACCGAACTGGCAAGGCGTGTGCGGGGAAATTGGAGCGCATGCGGGTGCGCCCCGTGGCTGGAGGGCCCGTGAAAGAAATATTCGTGGATTTTGTACTCCAGCCGATCGTAGAGGCGGATGGGGCAGTCTCAGGCATATTTACCATGGGCGTCGACGTCACCGACCATGTTCATGCTGAGCGGCATCTACATCTGGTCAATGCCGAGCTTGAACACCGGGTCAAAAACAGCCTTGCGGTTGTCGCTGCCATCGCATCGCAAACCTTGCGAGAAAATTGCACAGACACGGCATACCACGCCTTCCAAAACCGCCTGACCGCACTCGGTAAAGCCCACGATATCCTGACCTCTGCCAGTCGGCCGGCGGCTTCCATCCTCGATGTCGTTGAAAACGCACTGGCGCCTCATAGACCAGGTGCAGGGCGGATTTCGCTTTCGGGCCCGCCCGTCATGATCGGGTCCAAGCAAGCATTGTCGCTCTGGCTGGCCATTCACGAACTGGTGACGAATGCGATGAAGTACGGCGCATTGTCCAACGATCGCGGCCGAATCGATATTTCATGGCGGAAGAAGTCCGACCGCGGCTCACCCGTTTTCCGTTTCCTATGGCGGGAGCGCGAGGGCCCCCGTGTGGTGAAGCCGGTGAAAAAAGGCTTTGGCTCGGAGCTCATCGAGGGCGGCTTGGCATGGGATTTCGGCGGGTGCGTCGATGTCAGCTACAAGCCGAGCGGCTTTATCTGCCGGTTGACCGCCCTCATGGAAAATCTCGGCGCTCCCCTTTGCGAGCCCGCTTAGAACAATATGTACATCAGGGGGAGGTAGGAAGGATGCCCTACAGCAAAGACCTGCGCGATCTGCTTAAAGCCGCGAGGAAGGTCTCCCGGCCGTTGCCTGGGACCGTCAAACTGCGGGCCCAGAAGATACACGCCGCTGTCGCCGCCGCCTCAGGGACAGCTGATAAGCCGAGCGGCGAGCATTCCCGCTAGCGAGCGACCCACAATCGCAAAGCGCGCATCGCCCGCCGCCGGAACAGGAATCGCCCTTGGTTGACGACTCACTCGACGAATAGGGGAAGATCATGGCCGAGGATAAAAGCATGACGGGCAAGCCCGATCGCGAGCTGATCAGTCTCAATGACCCCACGAGCTGCAGGGTGGTGCGAGAAGCTGGGCGTGTCCCAGCACAAACTGCAGGTGGCCGTTGAGAAGGTAGGGCCAAGGTCGAGGATGTGCGCCACTTCCTGCGCAAATAGTTGAACGCCCGACGCCCCGCCGCGATCGATCATCCAGGCGGTTAATCTCCGTTGGGCAGCCGCGCCTCGGCTTCATTCCGGCAAAGCTCGATCACGTGGGGTTCGCTGTCGCCGGTCACCGAGATTGATAATTCCAGCGACCTCGCCGATGGCGACCCAATCGACGGGCGGTTCGTTGTACACCCCTACCCAAAAGGGGGCGCCACCGATCAAGATTCTGCGCCCACAAACACCTACCCAAATTGGGGCAGGTTGATGGTGCGACGCTTTAGCCGCCACGGGGCATTTGGGGGAGGAGCGGTAGCCGACGGACCCGACCGCATAGGCCATGATGACAAGAGAACCCGACGCCGCGAAATTCCAAACCACATCCTCACGACCAACCTGGTCCAAGCTTACCGGCGCATGGCTGCTGCCATGGTCACCAATGAGATTGCAGGAGTTGGCTGCCAAGCTAGAGCAGGAGCTCGACGCCGAGGCGGTGAAACCCGATCGGCAGGTGGCCGGTTCGAATCCCATCCCCCACATGGGGAAGAACCATGTCCGACGACAAGCGCAAGGCCGGGCGGAGCTGCATCTGCATCAGTGAGGAGTACGAGGTCCGGTATTGGAGCGAGACGCTCGGCGCGAGCAGGCTTGAGCTGCAGGCGGCCGTGGAAAAGATCGGGCCGATGGTCGAGGACGTCCGGCAGTTTCTCCGCAAATAGCCGTGGGGCACCGCGGCGCCGCACTCAATCCGTCGGCCGTACCGGGTGCGGTCCCGTGCCCAATGCCGGAAAAAACGGAGCCACAGCTTGCCACGCTCGCAGCCGAGGCGCCCGCCGGCTACGCTTGGCTGCACGAAATCAAGTTCGACGGCTACCGCATGCTGGCTCGGATCGAGGGCGGTCGGAAGCGCGTTTCATCAGCCGCAACGGCAACGACGGGACGGCGAAGTTTCCCGAGCTGGCCAAGCTACTGCCCGCCCGCCCCTGAGCGAGGCCATCGTCGACGGTGAGGTCTGCTACGTCCTGCTGACCGGGCGTTACCGGCTTCAGCGAGCTGCAGGCCGCGATCGCTGATAGGAAGACGGCCGGCCTAGTCTATTTCATCTTCGACCTGATCCATCTCGACGGCTAAAGCCTCGATCGAGCGAAGCTGCTCGACCGCAAGATGCAGCTTGCCCGGATCATGACAAGTCCGCCCGACGGCGGGCTGCGATACAGCGACCATCATATAGGGCAAGGCGGTACATGATCCGCTCTTGAGTCTGGAGCCACTCATTCATAATCTCGTCCATGGTCATCGCCACTTTCCTCCACGCTTGCGATGCAAACACCGGATCGGCCGCCCGGCTCCCTATCAGTGTTCGTTCGTTTGAATCTTTTTTGCAGTCTCGCGGGTTTAACCGTCGAGGAGGACGCATAATGACCAAAGCCACACTGCGTCGCTTTCGGGTGCACGCGGGCCATATCGACCGTCACCATGCTGTTTTCGTCGAAGAAGCCAGTTTCGAGGCCGCGGTCATCGCCTATGTCGAGGATCATCCCGCGGCGCCGGAGGCCGATGATGAAATGCGGGTTATTGTCCAGGACGTCGCCAGCGGTCACGAGCATTGCTTCAAGGTCGATCTCTCGACCGGCGAGACCTCGCCCTGCGGCTGACCGAACGAATCGCGGGGCGGTTTGTTGATTGAGTCTTCATCGGCCACCTTTGGCGACTTCGGAGACGACCCATGGCATATCGTCCGAGCTGGCAAGGCCACCTCAAGCTGTCGCTCGTAACCTGCCCGGTCGCGCTGTACACGGCGACCAATGCGGCCGGCGACGTGCATTTCAATCTGATCAATCCCAAGACCAACAACCGGATCAAGATGATCACGACCGATCCCGATACGGGCCCGATCAACCGGTCAGACCTGGTGAAGGGCTATGAGGTCGAGAAGGGCAAATACATCCTTCTCACCGACGAAGAAATCAAATCCGTGAAGCTTGAGAGCACGCGCTCGATCGATATCGAGCAGTTCGTGCCCGCGGATGAAATCGACCGGCTCTATTGGGACAACCCGTATTATCTCGTGCCGGATGGCAAGCTTGGCCAGGAGCCTTTCGCGGTAATCCGCGAAGCCATGGAGCGCTCGGGCATGGTCGCCCTGGCACGCATCGTGCTCGCCACCCGCGAGCGGATTCTCGCGATCGAGCCCCGCGACAAGGGCATGATCGCCTATACGATCCGCAGCGAGGCGGAAGTTCGCAAGCCGAGCGAGATCTTCGAATCGATCGCCGATGTGAAGCCAAAGGCGGATATGGTCGAAATTGCCGAGACGATTATCGAGCGTCAGGAGAAGCCGTTCGATCCAAGCAAGTTCGTCGACCGGTACGAGGAAGCGCTCAAGAAGCTCATCGCCGACAAGCAGAAGGGCCACAAGCCAGTGTCGGCCGAAGAGCCCGAGGACACCAACGTCGTCGATCTCATGGCGGCCCTAAAGGCCAGCCTGGCGGGCAAGGCGGCGAAGAGCGCCGCAGCCGGGAAGGGTGGGAAAGCCAAAACGCCTGAAAGAACCAAGGTCCCGCCCCGGCGCAAGGCAAGCTGACTTCAGTCCTTGCCGCCGGCCCTGCGGTACGCTGTACGCTCCGCCTCGAGCGCGGCGTCGGCCTTCTTTTTCGCCGCAATATAGGCGGCGCGGGCTTCGGCTTCCTCGCGGTCGAGCCTACCCCGCCGCCTGCGGTATTCCTCTTCCTCCGCTTTCCGGGCTTGTTCGAGCCTGCGCATCGCCGTTTCGGCGATGTCGAGCCCAGACCGGTCTGGCGGCCGGGGTTCCGGTTTGGCTTTGCGGTTGGTTCCCTTAGCCGATTTCGAGGCATTGGGGAGCTTCGGTAGGCTACGCGCCTCCAACGCGAAGGGATCATTCGATCCTACTGCTCGAAGGAGTGGCGTTTCGGGATGCGCCAGGGCCGCCTTAATCGCCGCCTCATCGGTGACGAGCTTCGCAAGACCCTCGCTGAACAGATTCTGATGCGAACCCCAGGCGCGCAATGCCGCTGCCTGGCTGGGGGCGGCGACTACGGACTCATAAAATCCGAATGGAGCCTGGAAGACTTTGAGCTTGCGCCCCTTAGCCGCCGCCACGTCGCCTACTTCCTGTGATGGTCGCCCTTATCGCCTTCGCCCGGCTTGGCGTCGTGCTTCGCCTCATGCTGCGCATCGGCGGAACAGCGAGCGGCCTTCGTCGACCTCGGTTTTGAACTGCCCCTTGTCATCGCGGCGCACAGAGCGTTTGTCACCGTGCGGTGCGCTTTCTTCACGTTTCGACATGGTTTCCTCCGATGAAGAGAGAATCGATGGGACGGAATCCGGTTCCTTTTTGGCCGGAACACCCATCATGCGGCCCGCTGGAATTTCACCAGTCGCTTCATAGCCTGCAGCAAGGATCTCTCGGAATCGCAATAGTTCTCCCACGCCTTGCTCTTGGTCAGCAGGGCGGGAGCGGTGCGGATGGTGAAACGCTTCGGATCGAGCCCCTTTCGGACCTGGTTCCAACTCAGCGGCATCGACACAGTGGCGCTGGCCCGCGCCCGCGGCGAGAGCGGCGCGACCGCCGTCGACATCCGATCGTTGCGGAGATAGTCGAGGAAGATCCGCCCGGTGCGATCGTTCTTTGCCATCGTCGTCAGATATTTGCCCGGACTATCCGCCGCCATCTGGACGCAGACCTCGCGCGCGGCCGCCTTCGCCTCAGGCCACCCGATTTTCGCCGGCTTGAGCGGCGTGACGACATGCAGGCCTTTCCCACCGGTCGTCTTGCAGAAGCTGACAAGCCCGATGGCGCTCAGCCTGTCGCGGACTTCAAGGGCGGCCTCGATGACACGGTCGAAGGCGACGTCAGGTGCCGGATCGAGATCGAAGACGAATCTGCCGGGCTGGTCCGGGTGTCCCGGCTGGCAATTCCAGGGATGAAGCTCGACGGCGGCGACCTGCGCCACCGCGGCTAGACCCTCGAGGCGGTCGATCTGGAGATAGGGCTTGCGGTCGCCGGACACGACGGTCAGTTCTAGCAGATGTGATGTGCCCTGCATCGCGTGGCGCTGGAAAAACAGTTCGCCGCGAATCCCGTCGGGAGCGCGGATGATCGAGCATGGGCGTCGCTTGATATGTCCGATGAGCCAGGGCCCGACAGCCTCGTAATAGCGCGCAAGCTCGAGCTTTGTGACCGGCTTGCCAGCGCCGTCGTCGGGCCAGAGCGGCTTGTCCGGATTCGATATGGGCACGCCCATAACGACACTCGATTGCGTCTTGCTGCGAACCGCAACGGCCGGTTCGGCAAGAGCTGTCGTCCGTGCCTTCGCAGGCAGTTCGGCCTCGACCTCGCCCGCCGGCTTGTCTTCGCGCAGCCCCTTGAACGACGCCTGCCTGACCTGCCCCTCGCTGGTCCAGCCGGCGAACTCGATTTCGGCGACGAGGGTGGGCCTCATCCAATGGACCTCGCGCTCGCGGCGCGGCGCGTTGATGCCGCCGAACGGGCTCGTGTCCCTGGCCTGTGCCTTCAGGCGGGGCAGGATCCGCGCAACCGTATCGCGACCGAACCCCGTGCCGACCCGCCCGACATAGATCAGATGATCGCCGCGATGCACGCCGACCAATAAGGAGCGAAACTTGCCGTCGGCTTCCGCCCAGCCGCCGATCACGACTTCGTGGCCGGCACGGCATTTGGACTTCGTCCAATCGTCGGTACGGCCAGATTGATAGGGGGCGGCCAGCCGTTTCGAGACGATGCCCTCGAGCGACATCTGGCAGGCCGATTTGAGAACCGCATCGCCACCGGTTTCGAAATGCTCGACATAGCGGATCAACGGACCGGTTTTCGGCCGGGCGTCGAGATGCGCCTGCAAACGGGACTTTCGGTCGATCAGCGGCACCAATCTTAGGTCCTCGCCATCGGCGAAGAGCAGATCGAAGACGAAGAAGACCAGCTGGTCGGTCTTGCCGTCCGACAAGGCAGCCTGCAGCGCGGCAAAGTCCGGCGCCCCATTATGGTCGAGCGCGACAATCTCGCCATCGATGATGCAGTCCGGGAGCAACTCCGCCGATCGCGCAATAGCGGCGAACTTACTGGTCCAGTCCAGTCCCTTGCGCGTCCGCAGGACGGACTTGCCGCCTTCGACACGCAACTGAATGCGGTAGCCATCGAACTTGATCTCATGCCCCCAGTTCGTGCTGGCGGGCGGGCGTGAAACCAGTGTGGCGAGCTGGGGCGCCACAAATGCCGGCATTTCCTCTACCCGCCTGCTCCGCGCGGTGGAGCGTTTGGCTGGTGTCGGGGATGAAACTCGGGCCGTAACCTTGGCGGCGACCGGATCGTCCGCCGATGCACGGTTTGAATTCCAGATCGCGTCAGCACCCCGTTTCATCGCCGGCCGCATGAATGGTTTGGGAGACCGTCCTTTTCCCGCCGAGATCGCCGCCATCGTCCGACCGGACGCAATGGACCTATCGTCGGCTAGGAGGGCATCGCCGTCGCCTTCGCGTTCGAAGCCGTCGCGGTGCTTGATCAGCAGCCAGTTGTTGCGCTTGCTTCCTTCGCGGTCGTTGCGCATCCGCACGAGCGCCCACGAGCCATGCAGGCGCTCGCCGTCGAACCTGACCTTGAGGTCGCCTTTCTTCAGAGCCGCCTCGGCCGAGAGATTGCCCTCGGGCTGCCAGTAACCACGGTCCCAAAGCTGGACCGTGCCGCCGCCATATTGGCCCTTGGGGATTGTGCCCTCAAAGTCGCCGTAGTCGAGTGGATGGTCTTCAACCTCGACCGCCAGGCGTCTGTCGTGCGGATCGAGCGACGGCCCTTTGGTAACCGCCCAGGATTTGAAAACACCGTCGAGTTCGAGACGAAGATCGTAATGCAGGCGCGTGGCGGCGTGCTTCTGGATGACATAGCGCAGGCGCTCAGCGGCCGGCACGGCGTTGCGCCCGCTCGGCTCGGCAGTTTTCTCGAAGTCTCTTTTCGCCACGTAAGCGGCCAGCTTTTTCGCGGGCATCTCCGTTTCCTCGTTTTGCCGATGCAATTCAATAACCGTTCAGGGACGCTTCCTGTGCCGACCAATCTGTCGCTTCGGCTCTCAGTTGCCTGGGACCGCTCGGATCATTTCTGGCTTCTTTCGGATTTCGTGACTGGACATCGCGTGAAATCAGGGCCGCACAGCGATTCCTGGGACGTCCGGACAAAGGAGTCGATAATGGGACGCAATCTTTCCCGCCTCTCGCTGAAAACCGACGACGGCGGCATCCGTGCGGTGATTGAGACGCCGCTCGGTAGCTTCAACAAATACGACTACAACCCCGATCTCGATATCTTCGAGGTCAAGGAGACGTTGCCGCGCGGCAACGAATTTCCATTCGATTTCGGCTTCTTCCCCTCCACTTTGGGCCAGGACGGCGATCCAGTCGATGCGCTCGTACTAAGCGACCGAGGACTTGATCTCGGCTCGGTCGTTTCCACGCGCCTCATCGGCGCCATCGAATTCTCCGACGAAAAGCATGGAGAGTCGGTGCGCAACGACCGGCTTATCGCCGTGCCGACGATTTCTGTCGTCTATAAAAAGATCGAGACTCTCGCGGATCTGCCGCCCGCACTGATCGAGCAGATTGAAGCCTTCTTCGAACAGGACGCCTATTTCAAGGGAAAAAAACGCAAATTCCTTGGACGCTGCGATGCGAAGCAGGCCGCCTCGCTGCTGGCGAAAGGCAAGACCTTGTTCAAGAAAAAGAGGTGACAGATCAGCACGGGTGCTCGTTCGTGCGACGTCGGTCCAGTATCGGATGATCGAACGGCAGGCAGACATCTTGGAAGACTGGATAAGCTTGCCGTCGAGGCGCAGGACGGCGAAAAGCCAGGTGCCGCCGCCGCCTTTCCATTCGTAGGCAAGCACCCTGCGATTTAGGTTTGAGCGGCGTGGAGGACCCCGCTTAGATCCAGCGCAATCCTCACAGTCATGCTCGCGGGAGGAGATCCACGATGTCGAGCACATTCTGCTGTGCGTCGCTCGGCATCGTACCCACCGTCCGGCACGCCGATTATATCGGCTCCTGGCTGGAGGTCCTTCGCGAGGATAACCGCGCGGTCGTCCGGGCCGCCTCCCAGGCCAGCAAGGCCGCCGATTTCCTGCTCGCCTTCCTGCCGGCCGCAGACAGTGTCGGTCCCGCCGAAGAACCGAGCGTTCAGCAGGCTGCGTGATTCTTCTTAAATCCCCTCCGCCGGCTGGGCGGTATCAAGAGTGAGAGTGCTGCGCCGGTCTTCGCGGCGGGTTGTCAGCCGAAAGAGAGTCTTTCGGCGCCCGTCGCGGAGAAATCGTTATGGCGCGTGCTGTTGAGAAAATTACCCTGTCCCCCTCCCGGGACATCCCCTTCAGCCAACTGGTTCTTAGTCAGGCCAATGTCCGGCGCGTGAAAGCTGGCGTGTCCGTGGAGGAGCTTGCTGCCGACATCGGGCGGCGCGGGCTACTGATGTTCGAGTACGAGATCAACGTCCTGCCTGAGAGGAGGGCAGGGAGATCATCTCGCTACGTCCAGACGCCCGATTGCGCGATGCGCGTGCCCTGATGGATAATTCTCCGATTTCCGCAGGGCAATCAGTTCAACCAATGACTTGGCGTTAGGACGACATGCAGCATCGCGTTCGCATAGGCGATCGACCCTACTGGTTCACGACTCACTGTCTGGACGGCGAATGGTATGCGGTCGGGAAGTTCGAAAGTGAGACGATCACGGTTGCGGCTGGGAGCGAAGCAGACGCGATCGAGCTGTGGCGGCAAGCCGCGCAGCTACCCGAAGAATCGCAAGAGCACGGAGCCTCCTGAGCACCTCAATTCCGCCAGTCTGGGGTACAGCCAAGTCTAGAATGATGACAGTTGGTCGAACGACGATATAGCTCTCCTTGAAATCTTCAACATTATTTGCTGAGTTCGTCGCAAAACCGCAGCTTTGCGCAATACGCTCAAGCTTAGCCGTGACCGACGACTTATCAACCGCCCATCCCTGGCGGCGAAGCTCTGCGGTGACGCGGCGATAACCTTAATGCTTGCTCCTCAGAACGGCGCGCTGGATCAGATCGCGCAACTCCGTCTCCTCGCGGCCGGGCGCTGTGCTTTGCCCAGTCACGATAGGAGCTGGCGCGGCTCACCCAGGCGAGCGGACACAGCCGCTCGATGGAGGCCGCCGATCCCTTGCCCTGCGGACGCGTCATCGCTTGGATCTGGGCGAAGACGCCGTCGCGCCAGAACCGATGGTCGGCTGGCGTAACGCCTCGATGCGCCGCAAGGCTTGCTTGAAAAAATCCAGATCGACTGCTGCTGCCCGACCTTGCGTTGCAGCTCAGCGAATCTGTCGCCGCGCCTCGGCCAGATCGGTCGCACGCGCCGCAACCCCGCGCGCCCGTTCCAGCTCCAACCCCTCCGCCTTCGTTCGAGGTCCAGGCTTGCCCCGTAGCGCCGCCGTCCCGCAATGGCGCCACAGATCACGCCAGCGGTAGATGATCGTACGCTTGATTGACAACTCAAGCGCCAGAGCCGTGCCGCTCTCCCCACCTTCTAGTCGCTCGATAACCTTCAACTCGAACTCGCGGCTGAAACGCCGCCGCTTCTCATCGGACATCCTTTCTCCTTCGTAGAGAACTGTCCCTTACCCTACTGTCTTATTCCAGGGGGGCACTCCAGAAGTCCCCTAACTCCAGATTTCAGTGAAGCGTGGTCGCAACTGCCCAGGCCGCATACCCCTCGGCCCGGAAGGCACGAAGAGTTTTGCGACTGACGAGGTGACGTTCGGTGTTGAAGGTGTTGTAGACGGCGGCGTGGGTAATCAGGAGCGCTGAGCTGATGGCGGGGATTTGAAGCCCTGCATCTTTCGTTCCCGTCTTCGAATCGGCAGGTGATGGCGCGCTCTTGGTACTGCACGGCCAAGGCCAGGCAGGAATTGATTCGCTCCCCATCGACCAGCGCCGTACAGGCGCCGCAGGCACCCTGGTCGCAGCCTTTCTTCGTTCCGGTCAGGTACTCGCGCAGCAGGTCGAGCACGGAGGTCCGGGCGGGGCCAAGTTATAGGCCTGGCCATTGACGTGAAAGCGCATGGCAATGTTCCTGTCGCGGTGGAAGGGCGAAGCGCCGGTGGCGCGCGCTCTTATTCGGAACGATGAGGGATCGGATCGGTTCTGAGGCGCGTTCTTGTCATATGGCGAGATCGGGGAAGCATGGCGCCGTTCGCATCGGCATTTCGGGCTGGACCTACGCCCCCTGGCGCGGGGTCTTCTATCCCAAGGGCTTGGCCCAAAAACAGGAACTCGGTTACGCCGCCGGCATATTCCCGTCGATCGAGATCAACGGAACCTTCTATGGCCTGCAGCGGCCCGAAGCCTTCGCGCGCTGGCGGGACGAGACGCCCGACGGCTTCGTCTTCGCCATCAAGGGGTCGCGCTATATCACCCACATGCTGAAGTTGCGGAACGTCGAGACTCCGCTCGCGAATTTCTTCGCGTCCGGCGTGCTGCGGCTGGGACCCAAGCTGGGGCCGATCCTGTGGCAGTTTCCGCCGCGCATGAAGTTCGATCCCGACCGTTTCCGTGAATTCCTTGAATTGCTGCCCAAAACCACGCTCGCGGCGGCAGACCTGGCGCACAGTCATGACAAACGGCTGAACGGCCGCAGCTGCCTTACCTGCGACATCTATAGTCCGTTGCGCCATGCGCTGGAAATCCGCGGCGACTCTTTCCGCGATCCGCGCTTTATCGCCTTGCTGCGTGAATATGGCGTCGCGCTAGTTTGCGCCGATACCGTGGAATGGCCTCTGCTGATGGATGTGACAGCCGATTTCATCTATTGCCGGCTGCATGGTTCGGAGCAGCTTTATGTGAGCGGCTACGACGATAAGGCATTGGACCGTTGGGCCACCCGTGTGCGCATCTGGACCGAGGGCGGCGAGCCGGACGATGCCGACCGTGTCCTTGAACCGACGAAACCGCTGATCACGGGGCGGGACGTGTATGTCTATTTCGACAACGATGCCAAGGTCAGGGCGCCGTTCGACGCAAAATCTCTTATGGACCGCCTTGCTTCATGACGCCGGAATTCGCCACAAGAGCATCGGGCGGGAACCGTCGATACGCCCGAGCGAAGTCGAGAACGCGCTCGTCGCCTATCGCACCGACAAGATCGCCCGCGACGCTGCGGCGGAAACTGTGAAATCGGCGGAGCTGGCGCATTACCTTGCACGCAATCGCTATGAGCACGGCCTGTCGGATTTCATTCAGGCGCTGGATGCGCAACGCACCCTGATCTCCGCGCGTCAGCAGCTTGTCCAGGCAGACATCGCCCTGACCGATGACATCGTGGCGCTCTATAAGGCGCTTGGTGGAGGCTGGGAGAAGCGTTACAGCTTCGACGAAATCGTGCAATCGATCCGCGCCGTGCCCGCCAGCGATCTCGTCGCCGCGGCCCTGTTCACGGCCGGTAGCTATGCCTGCCTCACCGGCTTCAAATGGCTCGGCATCCGCTATACCGGAAACCGGTTGCCCTACAGGAAGATAGCGCTGGCGTCGTTTACCAGCCTGTCGCTGGCGCACAGCATCGGATTCTCGGGTTTCAGCAGCGGCGCGATCCGCTATCGTTTCTATACGCGCTGGGGCCTGCCGGGCGGCGATGTCGCCAAACTCGTGCTGTACTCCGGCGCGACCGTCGGACTGGGTCTGGCGGTGCTGGGTGGCGTCGCGCTGCTGACCCAGTCGCGGGCGATCGCCGGACTGGTGCATGTCGGACCGTTGACGCTGCAGGTCGCCGGCGGGGTTTTCCTCGCCGCGGCAGCCGGTTATCTGGTGCTGGCCTTCGCGCGGAAGCCTCGCGATCCGGCAATGGACCTTGGACATGCCGCCGCCCTGGATCGCGGCGGCCCAGACCGTCATCGACACGGTCAATTTCCTCTGCGTCGCCGGGGCATTGCATGCTTTGGTCACCTCCGTGTCCGACGGCGGCTATCTGCGGGTCGCAGCCGCCTATGTGTCAGGCAATGTGCTCACGCTGATGATCCACGTGCCGGGCGGGCTCGGCGTCATCGAGACGGTGACGCTCTATCTGGTGCTCAGCTGGCAGAACCTGATCGGGCCGCTGCTGGTCTTCCGTACCGTGTACTACATCCTGCCGCTGATGGCCGGGCTCACGAGCCTTGCCGTCAGCGAGTTGGTTTTCCGGCGGAAGCGGCGCGCAGCACCAAGCGCCTGAGCGGGGCGAGCATCCGAAGCGGCCGGGCGGGGTCGACCAGGAAAGTCCCCCAGACGCGCCGTGTCCCCAGCCCTAAAGGCGCGATCCGGTAACGCCGCAGCGAGCGGGGGCCGCCGCTCAGCATGTCGAGTGCCTTCACGAACGACCCTGTCGAGGCAACACGATCGGCCACCATATCGACCGCTACGTCGAGATGTTCGGCCAGCAGCCTGTTGCGGATTTCGGCGATCTTCCGGCGATCAAACTCGCTCATCGCCTCGATCGTGAGGTCACATTCCGTGTCGAGGCCGGTGGAGCGGTAATTGAGGTTGGATGAGCCGATCCTGAGATACGTATCGTCGACGATCATCAGCTTGGCGTGAACCTTGACCATGCAGTCGCCGCCGATATCGGGTACGACAGGATGGACGACGCGCAAGCGGCCGAACCGGTCGGCTCGCTTCAACCGGCTGAGCAGCCGGTCGCGATTGCCGCCCATGTAGATACGCTCCACCGACCCGTCGAGCTTGTCGTTCAGGATCAGCACCACCTCCGGCCCGTCGGCCTGCCGAAGCGCCCGCGCCAGGATGCGGCCGAAGGGCATGACGGTGAAATATTGCTGCTCGATGAAGATCAATTTCCGGGCGGCGCGTAACAGGGCCTTCATCGATTCCTGGCCTTCGCGAATTCCATCCTGGCCGCGCCAGGGCGGGGCGGTACGCGACAGCGCGACATCGATCTTCCTGAAGTCGGGCGTAACGCCCGCGGGCCAGATGTCGGTATCGGCCCCGACACGGTCCAGCCGCTGCTTGGTCGCGGCCCGCCAGCGACGCCGTGCAAGGTCGGACACGGCGCGGGCCGCGGCACCATCGACCGCGATCTGGCTGTCATGCAACGGCCCGTAAGGGGTGCCGTCGGGATTGCGCCTTCGCGGATCCTGCGCCAGGTGATCGGACGTATCCCAGCGCCCGAGCGTCAGGTCGATGCCGCCGACGAAAGCCAGCCCGTCGTCGATGCAGACGATCTTCTGATGATGGGCGGCATAGATCGGATGCTCGGTATCGAGCCTCAGCTGGATTCGCGGGTGGTCCGGCCAGCCGAGCCCGGTCAGCAGGGGAATCGGCGCGCCGCTGGCATGGACGATGGCCATGCTCCAGATCAGGATGCGTATTTCCAGATCCGGCTTCGCCTCGACCAGGCTGCGCAGGTAGGAGCCCAGCGTCAGGGACGACTTGCCGGGACGCAGCGTGATCCCGCCGTCGAAATCCCAGCCGACGATGATGATGGAGCGCTCGGCCTGCGCCAGCGTATCTTCCAGCGCCGCGAAATAGCTTTCGGAATCGATCAGGATCGCGGCGCGGTCTGCCTGGACGATGCGCCAGCAGGTCTTGCCGGGTTCGAGCACCGGAGCATGCGGATCGGATATGGCGGCCTCGGCGATGCTGACAAGGAAAGGCCGGCCGGAGCGGGGAATCTGATCCCGGGTGATGCCGGCCTCTGCTTAAACACCGGAAAGCGTAATTTGGATGCAGGCCCACCCTGCGCCGGTAGGTCGCGGCCTATTTGGGCCCGCTGGCGCTGGCGCCGATCTCCTTGGCGATCACGTCCTCGCTGTGCCCGCATTTGGGATGGCCGTAGCCCGAGCCGCTGTTGCCGGTAGCGTCCACGTCATAGATGATCGCATCGTTGGCCTTGTCGGTGACTCCGGCCGGCACCTTGTCCAACCCCAGCGCCTTGCGCACCCGCCACGCGACATTGTGGTCGCCACAGGACGTGTCGCCGCTGACGCCCAGCGCCGACGATAGTCTTGCCGTCGTAGAGCGGCAGGCCGCCGCCGAACACCACCACGCCCCTGGCGGGTTTCTTCACCATTGGGTCGGACGCGGTGCCGTATTTTTCAGCCGGGCCGGCATACAAGCTTGCCGTGTCGACCGGGTTGGAATTCGCCAGGCCGAACCGCCGGGCTGCGTGCCGGCATAGAGATTGGCGGTCGACAGGGCGAATTTGGGCAGCGAGAGCGCGTTGGGCGTATTGGCCTTTTCGATCGCGATGGCGCGGCTGCCCGGCCACTGGTTGCCCGCGGCCGCGCCGGTAAGGTGACAGCGCAGACCAAGCCCTCGCGGTCGACCACGGCGCCCCGCATATTGTTATCGAGCCCGCCGTTCGACGGCCCGCCGGACGGCCTGACCGCTGCCTTCATCGCCTGGGTCAGCTTGGCGTGGTCTACGGCGCAGTGCGGCAGAGGAAATTACAGAGCCCGCCGTGGCAATGCCTATGACGATGAGGCGGGTGGTTCTGACGGCGGACAGATATTCCTTTCGGGCCATGAATAGACCTGTAATTCATCGCCTCTTTCAGGTTCCTCTGTTCTGATATAGCAAGTATCATTTGCTAGATCGGAACTTGAAATGCCTCATTTTGTTAGAAATGTAGCTCCCAACAAATGGAGGAATTTCATGACAACCCCTTCGGGTCATACGTCCGCGATCCGCGGCAAGAAGGTCATCGGCACCACAGTCAAGGATATGGCTGGCCAGGTCATCGGCGAGGTCGAGGACGTCGTGCTCGACAAGACCTCGAACAACATCATGTTCGCCATAATCAGCTTCGGCGGCTTCCTCGGCATCGGTGAGAAGTACCACCCGATCCCCTGGGCGGCGCTGGATTACGTGCCGAACGAAGACGCCTATATGGTCAAATATACCAAGGACCAGCTGAAGGCGGCGCCCTATGACACGATCGAGGAGCTGACGCGGGACAACGGCGTCTCCTACCGCGACCGGAGCTACGATTATTACGGCGTGGCCCGCTACTGGCGGTAGACGGACCGTCGCATAGTTTCGAGGGGGCCGGGAGGTATCTTCCGGCCCTCGTCTTGTGCGGCCGTATCGAGCACGCGGCGGTCATCTGCCAGGAGCGGGCATACGCCTTCAGGCGAATTTCGGCAGTACGCTCCGGCCGTAGAAATCGATCAGCTTCTTCTGATCGGCCTGCCCGGTATGGATGTTGACGATGGTGGCGCCGCTGTCGAACAGCTCCTGCACTTTCTTGATATGCACTGCGGGGTCGGTGCCGATCGCCCAGGAGCTCATGACCTTTTCCAGCGGAATCTCGCTTTCGGCGTGGCTTTGGATCGAAACCGGGTCAGGATTGTTCTCATAGCCTTTGAAGGCTTTCGGCCCGAACCGCCACAACTCGGCAGCCTGTTGCGCCTCCTCGGGTGTGCCAACAACGGCATACTGTTCGATCAGGACCGGCATCTCGGCTGTGTTCTTGCCGGCGGCCCGTGCCCCGGCCTCCCACTCCGATTTATACTGTTTCCAGGTTTCCGGATCGGTGATCAACCCGTCGCCATGTTGGCCGGCCAGCTTCATCGATTTCTTGGCATTGGCCGCAGTCAGCAGCGGGATCGGCTTTGTCGGCGGATCGTAGAGTTTCGCATCCACTTGGTAATATTGACCCTTGTGGTGCACCGGATTACCGGTCCATAGCGCCCGGATGATGCCGATCGCCTCGATCAGCCTGTCCCAGCGTTCCTCCCATTTCGGCCAATGGCCAGCCGCCGCCTGTTCGTTCAGCGCTTCGCCGGAACCCACGCCGAGGAAGACGCGGCCCGGATAAAAGAGGCTGAGCGACGCAAAGGCTTCGGCGACAACCGCCGGGTTATAGCGCAGAGTGGGGCAGGTGACGGTGGTGCCCATCCAGGCATCGCCGGTCCGGCCGCCCAGGGCTCCCATCGTGACCCAGGCTTGGCCGGAATGGCCTTCGTTCGCTTGCCAGGGCTGGAAATGGTCGCTGGTCGCCAGAAGTTGGAACCCGGCATTTGCGGCGGCCGCGCCGATGTCGGTCAGTTGCGGTCCGGTGAACTGTTCATGGCCCAGCATCAGCCCGATTGTCTTCCCAGTCAGGGATTTGGAACCGCCAACCGGCTCAGTCGCTGTCGCAGCCTTCGCGCCACCGCCGCCGGCTGCACCGAGCGCGGCGGCAAAGGCGACCGAGTTCAGCAACTGACGTCGGTCGACCGAATGGGAAGCAATGAAGTCGGTCATCGTCGGAATCCTCTCGTGGTGAGAATCCTAACGGTCTCGATATATCCGCGTTCCGCATCAAGGAGGCTGTGGATTTGGCGGCTCTGGAACTTCACGCTCACGGCTCAGTTCCGGAAAGATCGCCTCTCGCCGAGTATCTCTCATGCCGCAGACGACGCCCCGCAAAGGTATGCCCAGCCCGAAATTGCCGGAGGACGCATTCAAGGCGCGCTACCGCGAGCAGTTCACCGATCCCGAATTCGACGGCCTGTCCGCGGATATCGAGCGCATCGCCGAGGTCGCTTGGCACGCCTACAGGGATAGCCGCAAGAGCCCGAGAACCCGAAAGGCCGGACCTGGCTATGCCGATCCGGATTATGATCTGTCCCTGGACTGGATTGCCGCCCGTGAGGCGATCGACCGGGCGCGGGAGCAATATGACGATCCTGCCCATCCGCTTCATGTGCTGGTGATCAACGCATCGTCACGCAGCGAGCACACGTGCCCGGGCGAAATGTCGAAATCCTATCGGTTGGCCGAAATCGCAAGCTGCGTGATCTCCGGCATGGGTTGCGAAACCGAGATCCTCGATCTCAGCCGGCTGGCGTCCGAGTACGGCCGCAACATCCACCCCTGCAAGGCGTGCTTTTCCACCGCGGCTCCGCTCTGCCACTGGCCATGCTCCTGCTATCCCAATCATTCGCTGGGCCAGACGCAGGACTGGATGAACGCGATCTACCCGATGTGGGTGCGGGCGCATGGCATCATGATCATCACGCCGGTCAACTGGTACCAAGTCTCGTCGCCGCTCAAATTGATGATGGACCGGCTGGTCTGCGCCGACGGCGGCAATCCCGATCCTAGCTCCACCCAGGGCAAGCATGCCGACATCGCCAAGGAGATCGAGCTGAAAGGCTGGGACTATCCCGGACATCTGGAAGGACGCGTCTTCTCGGTGGTCGTCCATGGCGATGTCGAGGGGGCGGAGAATGTTCGCCGTTCCATCGCCGACTGGTTGGGGTTCATGCGGTTGGAATCCGCAGGCAATCTCGCCGAGCTCGACCGCTATATCGGCTATTGGAAGCCTTACGCGACAAACCATCTCGAGCTGGATGCGGACCAGGCGGTTCAGGATGAGGTTCGGAACGTGGCTAGGACGCTCGCCAATGCGGTTATCGCCAAACGCGAAAACAGGCGTTCGACCGCCGACGAGGGGCTCGTCGAGCCACGCCGAAAATGACCCGGTCTTCGCCATTCAAGCTTTCGGCCGTCATCTTCGATGTCGATGGCACGCTGATCAACAGCGTCGATTTGCACGCCCAGGCCTGGGCCGATGCGTTTGCCGAGTTCGGCTGCGATGTGCCGTTCGAACGGGTTCGCCGTCAGATCGGCAAGGGCGGTGATAAGCTGCTTCCGGTCTTTTTGACCAAGTCCCAGATTAAGCAATTCGGCGACGATCTCGAGACATTCCGCGGCGAACACTTTAAGCGGAAGTACCTACCCCTGCTGCGCCCCTTCGCGGGCGTGCGCAGCCTGTTCGAACGGCTGATTGGCGAGGGCATCCGGATCGCCCTGGCGTCTTCGGCCAAGCCCGATGAGCTCGAAATATACAAGCGGATGGCGGAGGTGTTGGATCTGCTGGATGCCGTGACCTCGTCAGAGGATGCCGAGGCATCTAAACCGGCGCCGGACATCGTGCATGCGGCACTACGTAAGCTGGGCGGCGTGCGGAAGGATGAAATCGTGATGATCGGCGACACGCCGTACGATGCCCAGGCAGCGGTGAAGGCGGGCCTGCGATGCATCGGGGTGCTGTGCGGCGGCTTCGCCGCCTCCAGTCTGACCAGGGGTGGCTGCTCCGCCATCTATCGCAGCCCAAGCAACATCCTGGTCAATTACGATGCAATCTTCGCCAGCGCCCACGGTTAGGCCGCCGGAACGGGACGGCTGCCATTCCCGTTTCATCCAGACAGTTGAATGTGCTGGAGGTGGACGATGAAGCTGTATTACGCGCCGGGCGCATGCAGTCTCGCAGACCATATCGCATTGATTGAGACCAACACCGCCTATGAGCTGGAGAATGTCGATCTCAAGACAAAGCGCACCGAGAGCGGCGAGGACTACATCAAGGTCAATCCAAAGGGCTATGTGCCGGCGTTGAAGCTCGATGGCGGCGAGATACTGACGGAGAATATCGCGATTTTGTCTTATCTCGCCACGCAGTCCGGCACTCTCATGCCAGCCGAGGGAATCGCGCATTGGCGGGTCATCGAGACCACTGCGTTTATCACGACCGAACTCCATAAGAACTTCAAACCGCTGCTGGCCCCCGGATCGAGCGACGACGAGAAGGACCGGGCGAAGGAAATCCTCTCAAAGCGGTTCGGGTTGCTGGAGGAACATCTCGGCGATCGAACCTTCATCCTCGGCGACGGTATGACGATCGCGGACTGCTATCTTTTCGTGATGCTGATGTGGGCCAAGGAGAAGGTCGGACTGGCACTGCCGCCCCGTCTCACCGGCTATTACGAAACTCTGAAACTGCGCCCTTCAATCGTCCACGCTTTTCAGGAGGAAGGCTTGAGCTGACCGAAGCTTACTTCAGCTGACTGTCTTTGCTGCCCCTGCGATTGAAGCCGATATTGACCGGACGCCGGTCATGCACCGACTGACACGCGACGCACTTTCGCACTCCCGGAAGAATCTTGCGGCGCGCCTCCGGTATTTCTTCCCCGCACTCCACGCAATGGGTTTCGCTTTCGCCCGCCGGCAGGTTCGCCCGCGCTCTCAGAACCGCGTCCATGACAGTATCGTCGATTTGATCCTGCACCGCCCCGTCAGGTGCCCAACCGTTTGCCATTTCCTAACCGGTTCGCTGGTCTACCAAGAAAACGACATAGGTAGCGTCCGCGCCCGTTCCAAGACGGGTGATCCGCGTCCCCTCGGTCACCGCCCAGGATTGGAACACACCGTCGAGTTCGAGACGGAGATCGTAATGTAGACGCGCGGCGGCCGACCGCGACGCGTGTCTCGACACACTCGGCCGATCGGATGTCCACTTCTCCGTGGTCCCGGACCGACGCACCGACGGTGATTGCGGCATCGAAAATGCCGTGCATGCGGCGCACATGCCGATCGCCATGGAGCCCAGCGTGACCTCGACATGCAGCCTGATGGCCGCGCTCGATTGGTATGAACACGAGCTGCAGCCGACGGCGGAGCGCGATTTGGGCACGCCGTTGGTCGGCATCGATCATCTGGGAACCTTTGCCTGCCGGAACATAAATTCCGAGAAGTCCGGACCGAGAAGCGAGCATGCCACCGCTAACGCCATCGATATCGCGGCATTCCGATTTGCCGATCGACGGAAGATCTCTGTCCTGGCCGATTGGGGCAGACCGACCCGGAGGGCCAGTTCCTGGCAGATGCCCACTGCGCGGCCTGCGGCCTGTTCAATGTGGTGCTGGGCCCGGACTACAACCGGCTGCACGCCCATCATTTCCACTTCGATCTTGGCCGCTTTCGCTTGTGCCGTTGATTGACCTGTAAGTGAGGGGCGGGAAAATTCCTCGCGTGAATCGGCGGCCACTTTGGTTCGATAGCTTCAGCGTGGAGTGGCAGGGGCAGCCATCCGAACGTGCCGTCAATTCCTGATGGCAGATGCCGAACCAAAGGCTGCGAGCCCCGTTCAGGTTTCAAACAAGGCCACGTCGAACTGGACCAGGCTTATGTCGGCGGTCACCGTCCCGGCAAGCGTGGTCGCGGCGCGGCT
>Ga0268266_10002017_pt1 | contig 22635 bp, 22 predicted proteins | sample KBSS13metaG_FD_190356 | JGI IMG/M metagenome (GOLD analysis project Ga0268266, IMG submission 190356) | Switchgrass rhizosphere microbial communities from Kellogg Biological Station, Michigan, USA - KBS S1-3 metaG (SPAdes) (version 2) | ecosystem: Host-associated > Plants > Roots > Rhizosphere... | reverse complement strand
TCCTCTCGTCGAGCTCCTCTGGAGTCATCGATTCACACCTGGATAAGACGTAAAATCGGTGCCGAAACTTCTTCGCCCTAGAACGGTATGGGTTTGCGAGGGGGGTATGGCGTATTTTCAGAGATTCAGGAAGTTTTCAGCAACGATTCCGCCCGCGCCCCTGATCCCGCTCGCCCTGCTCCTGGCCTGCCGGAGCGCGCCCCCGGCGCCTCCGCGGCCTCCGGACTTCGCGAGCTGCCCGGACCTCGCCGGCACGTACCTTTTCGAGGACCTCGCGGCCTCCTGCGCGCTCGACGGCCCCAAGGGGGTGTTCCCGACCTATGCCTTCATCAGGAACGGGAAGCTCCGGCAGCCCCGCGACCGCCAGGAGGTCCTCCCCCTGCCGCTCTACCACTGGGCCGACCCGGGCAGCCGGTTGAAGGTCGAGCAGAAGGGCTGCGGCCGGATCGCGCTGAGCCTCTACGATCCCGGGCCCGCCTCCGATCCCTACAACAGCTACGAGATCGACCTCGCGGACCTCGCCCGCCGCGGCACGCTCGAGATGAGCACGTCCCGGCTGAGCTTCCAGGGAAGCGGGGAATGGGAGGCCGCGCAGATCCCGGTCGGGGCCGCGCGCCGGCGGGAAAACTGGTCGTTCTCCCGCGACCCGCAGGGGCGGCTGGTCTTTTCCCAGTCCTTCCGCACGGTGGGAGCGTTCCTGGTGATCCCCGTACGGCGCACCGCCGAGGTGAGATGCGTGCTGCCGCCGGGATGAGCGGGGCCGCCCTGCCATGACCCTCTACCTCCTGAGCCTCCTCGGCGTCGCCGTCTTCGCCGTCATCCTCTGGCGGCTCCGGCTGCCGGTCTTCCAGGTTCCCGATGAGGAGTCGTAACGCGGCGAGGAGACCGGATGATCTCTTCAGGTCGAGTCCATCTCAGGGACCCAAAGAGGCTGGAATCAACGCATATCCAAGTGGGAGGGATTCTCCTCCCAGACTTCAGGAGGATACGATATGTCCAGAGCTTGTCTTCGCCGCACCATTCTGGCTGTCCCCCTCTTCACCGTCCTTTGGATGCTTCTCCAGCCAGGCTTTCTGGAAGCGCGGCCGGCGGACTGCGTGACCTGCGCCGAGATCGGCTGCAAGACATGCGAGCTCAGCGGCGGCTTGTACCGATGCTCGGATTGCGGCAGATAGCCCGGCCGCCGATTCGATGACCCGGCGCGCTACCCGATAACGGTAGCTCCCCTGGAGGAGCCCGGTCGCCGGGCTCCTCCAGGTTCCAGGAGCCGCTTATCTGCATAACATTATTTTATGGTACAGTGGTGAGAGGAGGTGTCCTATGGTCCGCAAAACTCGGATTCCGCTCCTTCTTCTCTGGGTAGCTCTCTTCGCCCTGGTCGAGGCCCCGGCCTTTGCCGCCACCTGCTCCGGAGGGCCCCGCAACGGTCTTTCCTGCTTCTCGACCTCGGACTGCGGCACGGCTTGCGCGGGAGGCCCGCGCAACAACTTGTCCTGCTTTTCAACTTCGGACTGCGGCATGATTTGCTCCGGGGGGCCGCGCAACGGACTCTCCTGTTCTTCGACTTCGTCCTGTGGCATGACCTGCTCCGGAGGACCGCGCAATGGCCTCACCTGCAGCTCGACCTCGGACTGCGGCATGACCTGCAGCGGCGGATCGCGTAACGGCCTGTCGTGCTTTTCGAGCTCCGATTGCCCGGGCGGCGGCTTCTGCAAGAGCTACGTCTGCCAGTCGTTCGTCTGCCAATCCTTCGTCTGCCAGTCCTTCTTGTGTGTAGGCTCGTTTGCCGCCTCCATTGAAGGGGGCGAAGCTCCGGCCTGCGTTCCGCCGCTCTTTGAGCTGTCGACGGCGGAGGGCGATCCCGGCCGGTAACGTCTCGATCCTGGTGGTCATACAGGAATCGGCTTGACTGGTTATTGCCGTCCTCCTCTTCCGGGAACAGACTTCTGGTGGCCGAGAGACACGGCCGCGGGGCAACCAGAAGGGGAGGGCGATGCGGGTTCTCGAGCTGCGGAACTATCTTCTAGGGGAAGGCGCCACCGGCGAGTTCATCCGGTTCTTCGAGGAACACTTCCTCTTCTCGCAGAGGGAAGAGGGGATGACCGTTCTCGGGCAGTTCGCGGTAGTGGGGGAGCCGGACCGCTTCGTCTGGATCCGCGCCTTCGAGAGCCTGGATACCCGCCGGCGCGGGCTCGGCGGCTTCTACGGCGGGCCGGTCTGGAAAGCCCATGGCCCCACGGCCAATGGCATGATGCTCGAATTCCACGACGTGCACCTGCTGCGGCCCCTCGCGCCCATCGCGGACCTCACCGGCGGCCTCTCGCTGGAGGATCGGGCGGCGGAGCCGGCCGGCGCCCTGCCGCCGCACACCGGGCTCGTCGCCGTCGATTTCTACCGGAGCCCGCCGGGCGGGCTGGATCGGCTGGCCGAGCTCTTCGAGCGGCGCCTGCGGCCGGCCCTCGTCGAGCAGGGAGCCCGGGTGCTCGGCCACTTCGTCGCCGAGATGGCGCCCAACGACTATCCGGGGCTGCCCGTCTATCAGGATGAGAATCTCCTCGTGGTCCTCTCGGCGTACCGGGATCGCGAGCATCACGCCGCCCTGAACACCTCCGCGCTCCCGGCCACGGAGGTGGAGACGACGCTCCTGCGGCCGACGGCGAGGTCGGTGATCCGGTACTGATCAGGGCACGGGCCGGGATTCTCAATCCGCCCCTCCGCAAGCTATGATGCCGCGATTTTTCACCAGATCCGGCTCTCGGCGGCAGGAGGCTCATGCCCACTCCGGTCCTTTCCCTGTTCGACGTCCTGGCGGCGGAGTATGAAAGCCAGGGGCTCGAGCCCCGGTTTCCCCGCGAGGACTTCGCGGCGCGCCGCGAGCGCCATGGCGCGGCGCTCGCCGGTGCCTACGCTCCGGAGTCGGAAGAGTTCCGCCGGCGGCTCGACGCCGCGATGGTCAAGGAGTTCTACGCCTGGCTCCATGCCGGCGGCGTCCGGCGCTCGGCGCTCTGCTTCTCGGGGGGCGGCATCCGGAGCGCGACGTTCGGCCTCGGAGTCGCGCAGGGGCTCGCCCGCAACGGGTTGCTCAAGCGCTTCGATTTCCTGTCGACCGTCTCGGGCGGCGGGTATCTGGGGAGCTGGCTGTCGGCGTGGATCCACCGTACGCGGCGGGAGCTCGAGCGGACGCAGGACCCGCGCTCCGCCGTCGAGGTGGTCGAGGAGCAGCTCCGCGGCCAGCCCGCCTCGCCGCTGGTGCCCGAGCCGGAGCCGGTGCGCCATCTGCGCGCCTACAGCCGCTACATGAGCCCCAGCCTGGGCCTCCTCTCGGCGGACACCTGGGCGCTGGTCGCGGTCTTCCTGGGCAACCTGTTCCTGAACTGGCTCGTCCTGCTGCCGCTGCTCGCCGCGGCGCTGATGGTCCCGCGATTGAGCGTGCTCCTCGTCCGCGTGGGGACGCGCCCCTGGTTCCCGGCGCAGGCCGGGTGGCTCCTGCCGGCGACCTTCTGGGGGGCGGCCCTCCTCGGCATGATCGCCATCGCCTACACCGCCCTCAACCGATCGGGAATCGAGGCGCGCCGGCCCATCCCGCCGCGCCTGCGCGGCCAGAGATCGTTTCTCCTCCTCTTCCTGCTGCCGCTCTATCTCATGTCCGTGCTGATCTCCCTCTACGGAGCGTGGCGGCGGAGCCTGCCGGACCCGGTCTCGGGGTTGAGCGTGCTGGGCCGGCAGCTCCACCCCATGGAGAGCTGCATCCTGTTCGCCCTGCTGGTCTACCTGGGCGGCTTCCTGCTCTCCCGGATCTGGGTGCGGCGGAGCGCGCGCGGGCAGCTCCTGGTGATCCTCGCCTCGGGGGTGCTCGCCGGCGGTGCGGCATGGCTGGTGGTCGAGCGGATCTTTCCGCGCTCCTTCGGCCGGCCGCTCGTCGCGGAGCTCTACGCCTGCCTCGCGGCCCCTCTGCTGCTGTTGATCTTCCTACTCGCCGTCACCCTGTTCGTGGGCCTGTCGAGCTATTACACCAGCGACGCCGACCGCGAATGGCTGGCCCGCGCCGGCGCCTGGGTGCTGATCGCGGTCGCCGTCCGCGCTGCCCTTGCCGTGATCGTGATCTTCGGGCCGGACGCGCTCGTCCAGGGCTTCGCGTGGGCCGCCTCGATCGGCGGCGTCTCCGGCCTGGTGACCCTCGTCCTCGGCCGCCGGTCCTCATCTGGTGAAGCCGGCGAAGCCCGCGGCGCGGAATCGCCGTCCGCCGAGCCGCCAGGGAAGAAGAGCTCCTTCCTGAAGCTGGCGCTGGCGCTCGCGGCGCCGGTGTTCGCTCTCTTCGTCCTGGTCGTCCTCTCGCTGGCGACCACCCTGCTGATCTACGGGCTGACGAAGGCGCTGCGGCCGGGCTACGTCTGGCCGAGCCAGCAGGGGGTGCTGCCCGACGTCGCGCTGCTGATGGACGTCGTCTACGGCTCCCCCGGGTGGGCGGTCGCCGCCGTGTTCGCCGGCCTGACCGCGGCCGGGTGCCTGATGGGCTGGTTCGTGGACATCAACCGGTTCTCCCTCCACGCCGCCTACCGCGACCGGCTGATCCGGGCCTACATGGGCGCCTCGCGAGGGGGCCGGCGGCGGCCGCACCCGTTCACCGGCTTCGACGAGGACGACAACCTCCCGATGGCGGCGCTGCGCGGCAACCGCCCGTTCCACCTCGTGAACATGACGCTGAACCTGGTGGCCGGCAAGGATCTCGCCTGGCGGGACCGCAAGGCGGAGACCTTCACCGCCTCGCCGCTGCACGCCGGGAGCTTCCGGCTGGGCTACCGCGACGTGGCGGAGTACGGCCGCCGCCGGGACGGCAGCGGCGCGCTGTCGCTCGGCACCGCGATGGCGATCTCCGGCGCCGCGGCGAGCCCGAACATGGGGTACAACTCCTCGCCGCTGGTCACCTTCCTGCTCGCCCTGTTCAACGTCCGCCTCGGCTGGTGGCTGGGCAATCCGGGCCGGGCCGGCGACCAGACCTGGGACACCCCCGGCCCGCGCTTCGCGCCGTCGCCGCTGTGCGCCGAGGCGTTCGGCCTCACCGACGACCGCAACCCCTACGTCTATCTCTCGGACGGCGGGCACTTCGAGAATCTCGGTCTCTACGAGATGGTCCTGCGCCGCTGCCACTTCCTGGTGGTCTCCGACGCCGCCAGCGACGCCGCCTTCACCTTCCAGAGCCTGGGCAACGCCGTCGCCAAGATCCGGATCGACCTCGGTGTGCCGATCCGGTTCGAAAAGATCCTGATGCGGCCGCGGCCGAAGAACGCCGAGACCTACGACCTGGGGGCCGGACAGGAGCGGGGGAGCGCGCAGCCCTACTGCGCCATCGCGCGCGTCTGCTACTCCTGCGTCGACCGTCTCCCGGACGGCGGCGAGGTCGCGGACGGGCTGCTCCTCTATCTCCGGCCATCGCTGAACGGCACCGAGCCGGTCGACGTCTTCCACTATGCCCGGCGCCATCCGTCGTTCCCGCACGAGTCCACCGCCGACCAGCTCTACACCGAGCCGCAGTTCGAGAGCTACCGCGAGCTGGGCTCGCACGCGATGAGCGCGATCCTCGCGGGTCTCCCTGCGGAGGCCTCGTTCGAGGAGCTGTTCGAGAAGATCGGAAAGGAGCTGGGGCTGCCCGGCTGCTAGCCCCGCCGGCTCAGCGTCACCCGCACGCCGTTCTTCGGCCGCAGGGTGATGCGCGGGTGGGGCTCGATCCGCTGGCCGGGGACCAGCCGCATCCGCCACCGGCGGCCGATCGTGGCCAGCAGCACCGCCCCCTCCATCCTCGCGAAGCCCATGCCGATGCAGAGCCTGGGGCCGCCGCCGAACGGGAAGTAGGCGAGCTTCGGCAGCCCCGCCTCGAACTCCTCCGTCCAGCGCTCCGGGCGGAAGGCGAGCGGGTCCGGAAAGAAGCGCGGATCGCGGTGGGCCACCCACTGGGAGGCGAGGACCCCGGTGCCGGCGGGGACCGGATAGCCACCGATCGTGACCGGCTCGATCGACCGCCGGGAGACCGCCCAGGCCGGCGGATAGAGGCGCATCGCTTCGGCGAAGATCTGGCGCGTATAGGGCAGGTCCGCCACGTCCTGGGCGCCGGGGAGGCGGTTCCCGAGGACGGCGTCGAGCTCGGCGTGGAAGCGCGCCTCGGCCTCCGGATGCAGGGCGAGCAGATACCACGACCAGGCCAGGGCGTTCGCCGTGGTCTCGTGGCCGGCGAGGAAGAGGGTCAGGGCCTCGTCGCGCACCTGGGCGGCATCCATCAGGCCGCCGTCCTCGTCGCGGGCGGCGAGGAGCAGCGAGAGGAGATCCTCGCCGGCATTCTCCGCGCCGGCCTGCCGCCGCTGGTCGATCAGGCCGTAGATCAGGGCGTCGAGGGTCGCGCGCCCCTGCTCGGCCCGCCGCTTCGCGGGGGTGGGGATCTTCCGCAGCAGGCCCCCCAGGGGGACGGCGACCAGGCTGAAGGCGGCGATCAGTCCGTCGAGCGCGCGCCCCACCTCGCGCGCCGACTCCTCCTCGACGTCGACGCTGAACAGCGAGCGCGCCACGATCCGCAGCGTCAGGGTCATCATCTCCCGCGCGATGTCCAGAGTCTCGCCGTCCCGCCACCGCGCCGCCGCGGCGGCGGCATCGGCGGCCATGGCCTCGGCATAGGCCTCCACCCGCCGCCGGTGGAACGCCGGCTGGATCAGCCGCCGCTGCCGTTTGTGGAGCTCCCCCTCGCTGGTCAGCAGCCCCTTGCCGAAGACCTCCTTCGCCTGATCGAGCGCCCGCCCCTTGATGAAGCTCGCGTCCTTGGCGACCAGCACCTCGTGGACGAGGTCGGGGTGGTTCACATAGACCAGCCGGTAGGGGCCGACCCGCAGATGGGCGATGTCGCCATGGCGGGCGGCGATCCGCTCCAGGTAGCGCAGCGGATCCCGGCGCAAGGCGAGGATCGTCGACCAGGGGCGGCTCTCGCCGGGCGGAGCGGGGGAGGGGCTCATGACGGCCCTATGCTACTGGATCGGCGCGGCGAGGGTGGCGGCGCGGGCGGCCGCCTTGAACCAGAACGGCTTGTTCCGCAGCTCTTCCCGGGTCATCCGGCGCGCCTGGGCGAAGTCGTCCACGAGCATGCTCTCCACCCGCGCGGCGACCTCGTGGTCGGCGAAAATCGCGGTGATCTCGAAATTGAGCCGGAAGGAGCGGTTGTCGAGATTCGCCGTGCCGACGCCGGCCACCGCGTCGTCGATCAGAAAGACTTTCTGGTGCAGAAAGCCCGCCTGGTAGCGGTAGATCTCGATGCCGGCGTCGATCATCTCGCCGACGAAGGCAAAAGCCGACAGATAGACCAGCAGGTGGTCGGGATCGTTGGGGATCAGGATCCGCACCTCGACCCCGCGCAGCGCCGCCAGATGGAGCGCGCCGGCCACCGCCGGGTCGGGGACGAAGTAGGGGCTGGTGATCCAGAGCCGCCGGCGCGCGGAATGGATCACGTCCTGGAACATCAGGCTCGCGGTCTCGAGCGGGTCGGCCGGCCCCGAGGCCAGGATCAGCGCCGGCACGTCCCCCCGGCCGGACGGCTGGGCCAGCCAGTCGAGCTGCAGCTTTTCACCCGTGGCCCAGCGCCAGTCGTCATAGAAGGACTTCTGCATGCCGAGCACGGCGGGGCCGGTGACGCGGACGTGGGTGTCCCGCCAGGGGCCGAGACGCGGGCTCAGGCCCAGATATTCGTTCCCCACGTTGTGGCCGCCGATCCAGCCGGTGCGGCCGTCGACGACGACCACCTTGCGATGATTGCGGAAGTTGAGCTGGAACCGGTTGCCGGGGCCGCGGGTGGTGTGGAACGGCCGGGCCGCGACCCCGCCGCCGCGAAGCTCGCGCAAGTAGGCCCGCGGCAGGGCGTGGCTGCCGAACTCGTCGAACAGGAAGTAGACCCTGACTCCGGCGGCGGCCTTGCGGAGCAGGCGCGCTTTCAGCTCCCGCCCGAGCTCGTCGTCATGCACGATGAAAAACTGCACGAGCACGTAGCCTCGAGCCTCTTCGATGCCGGCGAAAATGTCGTCGAAGGTAGCCCGGCCGTCCACCAGCAGCTCGACCTCATTGCCTTTCAGAAAGGGGATAGTGGCCAGCGCGACAGCGGCAAGCAGGGGGCCATGGTCCTCCGGCTGAACGACGAACGGCCGCACGGCCCTGGCGGCTCTCTCCTCCGAGCTCGCCTCCAGAACCTGCCGGGCGATCTTGTAGCCGTGGAACTTCGACCGCCCGAGCACGAAGTAGGCGGGCACCGCGAAGTAGGGGAACGCGATCAGGGCGACCCCCCAGGCCATGGTCCCCTGAGGGGTCCGCACCGACATCAGGGCATGGACGGCGCAGAGGAAGCCGGCGGCATGGCAGGTGAGGAGAATCAGTCCCCACAGTGATTCCGTGCCGGTCATCCCCTGGATCTTACTTCACGGACCCGCCTGCGGCTGGAGCAGGGGAGGGGTTCGCCGATCGGGCCTTCGTGGCCGGCGACCTCATCCTCTATCTCCTTCTCCTAAAGGAGAAGGAGGACGACTTCGAGTCGGATGGCCAATAGGGTACGTTGTGCGCACCTTCAAGATCCTCAAGGAGTGCACAGCACACCCTATGGGCAATCCCGTCCGGAGTCGTCCCCCTTCTCCTTCAGGAGAAGGGGATAGGGGTTGAGGTCGCAGGCCACGAACGCCCCCCGCTTCAGCCTTCCCCCGGGGAAATCACATGCTCGATCCGCCGGTCGGGCACGATCCAGATCAGCGCGGCAAAGCTATAAATGGCTTGCGCGACCCAGGGATTCCAGACCGTCGACACGATGGCCGCGAGATACAGAATCGGCGACAGCTTACCCTTCCAATCGCGTCCGACCGCCGTGGCCAGGATGGAGCCCGGGCCCTCGACGGCGATGATGGTCTGCTGAAGCACGTAATACGCGATGGCGGCACCGAGGAGAATCACTCCGTAGAGCGCCGACGGCAGTGCCGCGAAATGGTTCTCGCCCATCCAGCCCGTGGCGAACGGCAGCAGCGACAGCCAGAACAGAAGATGCAGATTGGCCCACAGAATCGACCCGGACACCTTCCGGCTGGCATGCAGCATGTGGTGATGATTGTTCCAGTAGATCCCCACATAGACAAAGCTGAGAACATAGCTGAGAAAGACCGGTATCAAAGGTTTCAGGGTGCCCACCGACTCGCCGTGAGGCACCTTCAACTCCAGCACCATGATGGTAATGATGATGGCCAGCACGCCATCGCTGAACGCCTCCAGACGACCTTTCCCCATGCTTCCTCCATGCACTCAACGGCCCGGCTCGGAGCACCCGACCAAACGCGATTCCGTACGTAGGGGAGGGGCTTGTCCCCTCCCTCGCCCTGAAAGGGCGAACTTTGAACAGCCCGGGGCTTCAGCCCCGGCCTCGGGCCTGGGGTTGAAACCCCAGCCTGTTCAAAGGCCGCCCTTTCAGGGCTACGAAAGAGGTTTTGATCGGGCCCTCTTGGCCGGGCATGCTACCACGCCGTCGAGAGGTCGCCAGGGCGCTGCCGGGTGCCTCAACGAGGGTCAGGCGACACCGCGTTCAAAGACTGGTGATCGCATAACCGAATGCGATGCCGACCAGCAGACCGATCGCTACCTCGGCGGGTCTGTGACGCTCGAGGGCCAACCGCGACCACGCGAGGACGGGCATCACTGCCAGCAGTACCCAGCCTGCCGGAGAGCCGAGAGACAGGAGCGTCGTCGTGGCGAGCGCACCAAAGGCCATGTGGAGTGAGACCTTGACCCACCGCGTGGCGATAGCACAAACGGCCAGCATGATCATGACGCCGACCACACCCCGAAGGAGGAAGGACCCTGGCCGAAACACGAGCACGGCTCCGAGCAGTACCGCCAAGGCGACGATACCCACCGCGAAGAGTAGCGGTCGTTCAGCGCGATCGGATGCGTCCACGTTGGTCCAGGAGCCCCTGCGGACCTGACGGACCATCAGAACAGCAACGGGCACGAGCGCTATCAGAGTGACGAGGAGCAGAGTCCGAAACGCTTCGCGTGGGGTACTGAAGCGCAGTGCCGCCCCCAGAACCATGACTATGGTCATGGCAAAGGGGTGGCCGAGGATGGAGACCCATCGAGCTAAAGTGTTCATTTCGAGGGTCGCCGCCGTAGTGCCTAAGAGAGCGGAATCAGCCGTCCGCTTGAGGCTTCGGCATATCAGGTCTCATAGACAACAGGGACTTCTGAGTGCTTGTGGTCGTCACTGCCTATATGAGATTTGAATGGCGTTTATAGCTGAACCACCGCCGCACTTGTCATCGTGGAACCGGCGCACGATTGACCAACTTGGCTCAACCGGTGTTGGAGAAAGGTTAGCAGGACTTCCAACGGAAGGAAGCGTTGCAGGTATCCCCGTCCGTCCACGGCCCCGCGAGCGTGGAATAGAATCGCTTCCTCTTCCAAGCGAATCTGAGCAGGCGAAGACGGGTTCGGTAGTCGGCGGCTGTACGATCCGTAGGACGAACGCATTGGGCTCGTTATCGGGGCTTGGCGGACAGAGTGTACTGAAGAAGCGCCGCACGAGCAGCACCCGTGGTTCAGCAATTTGCTCTGCTACTGCGGAGAGGCGAAGCCTCTTTAGCTGAGACTGATTGGTTGCTACACAAAAGGGATATTCTACGAGGCCGGTTCGGCCTTGTAGGTCAGCAAATGAGGCCTCGGTCCTTGGACCACTGTCTTGAGGCGGGCACGCTTGTGGATCACTCCGTACAAAGGCAATCCATCCTCTATTGCCCAGCTGCTCCGGGTACGTGCCTGAACGTAGCTGCTCCTGGTTGACGCACTGCATTTGGAGCCGACGACCTAGAACGGCGGTCAACTTGGCACATTCCGCAGGCTCTCGTATCTCGAAAGCATTCGGACCTCCGTCAAGATGTGGAGGGCAGTTTGGCGTCGTCACTTCTCGGCAGTTAACGAACGATATGCCAGGTGCATGGCCATTCTCATAATCCAACTTCTCACAGGCCACCATGCCACTATGGACTTCGTCGACCTCCCACGCATTCTTTTCGAGGGGATCTTTGGAGTCACACTGGGAACTGTTGAATTCCTTGACAGGTAAGTGATTGGGAGGTAGAGCCTCTGCCTTGCAGATGCCATCTTTGGCCCCCGAGGCTTCTGCCGGATTCCAGAACTGTACCATTGTGATACCCGCAATGAGAATGAACGAACATAGTCGCATGAATATCCTCCGATTTATGGACACTTAATGGTTGGCTCGTGGTAACGAGAGCCATCAACCACTTTGCCGTAGGCAAAATGCTGGCCGGGACACGTGCACCGGGTCCAACCAATAGGTATTCGGCGTGCCTCGGCTTCGGCTGCTGCTGCTGCCTGGCGCTGGCGCTCCTCTGCAGCCCTAGTCTGAATTTCAATTTCTCTTAGACGTTCACGGCCTTCTTCGACCTGGCGCTCAACCGATTGGCGTTGCGCCTCAAGGTTGCGTCGCTGGTTCTCCTGCTCCACGAGAGCTTTAAGAGAAGAGATGTACTCCACTGGGGTCTGAAGAACTGAGCGCGCCGGGACAGGGTATCCGAGTGTTTCGGCGACGGCCGCCACGAAGTCTTTACAGTTTTGGTCCGCTAGGCGATATTGCTTTTGGTTCCAAGAGGATACCTGGTGAAAGATCGCCGTTAACTGATCGGGCGTGACTGGTATCTTAACAGATATCTCTGCCTCTGATAGTCGCTTAAGAGTCTCGGCGGTTTTTTCGGGACTACAGTCATCCGCGGGGGTGCAGCGGTATTCTGCTTTAAGCATTCCCGGACCTTTGATTAATGCTCGAAGATTGTCATCCGAAGGATAGAATCCATAGATTTCCTCCTTGATTCCTGTGCGTGTTCGGACACCAATGATCATATATGCGTGACCGAAGAACGAGATGCCGTGCCGGTCACCTGTGGCGATGTCAGTCGCGGTTGGCCGACTACCCCGTGCAACGAATTGGACCGAGAGTCCCGAATCTGGGGCGGCAGCGGCTAGGAGTATCGAGGATAGTATGATAGCCGTAATAGCGAGGCTTCGGAGGACTTGGTTGTGACGTCGCATGCTCTCTTCTTTAACGAAAAATTAGTCTGACGCTAAGCCTCGGGCCTCAGCGCGCATCTGGGCATGAGCCCAAGTGCCCGCTGCAGGCCGGTGACACCGCTGCGTTGCGATAACTGCATGAAGCTTAATACTCTCAGCGGCTGCTCCAATTCTACCCCGAGTGCCTCAACAAACCGCGCCGGGGCGAGGTGCCAAGCGATTCGTAGCGGCACGCTAGGTACCGCTCGGAGGTGGGAGGGGAAGGCCGGGGGAGAAACGCCTGATGGTGGCCCTGGTCATCAGCTCGACACTGAGCTCCATGAACCGTCTACCCTCGGGGCTCTGCCAGAACCGGTCAAGCCATTCGGCATCGGCGTCCGCGTGGAACCAGTGGCGGATAACCTCGATACCCTCCTCCTGTAGTCCGTTGTCCTCGACCTCTCTCTCGGCTACGTCGGTAACCTCTGCGGCAATTTCCGGGAAGAGTCGATGTGTCAGTTCGAACGTCATGTTTCTCGACGCCTGCATGAACCGCCCTGCCACGTCCCTCTGATAATCGTCCGAATTAGCCATGTGGATATCCTCCTTTGATTTCAAGGAGATGCTAGCACGACGGGGCGACCGCGGGGCGCGAGGTGCCAGGCGATTCGTAGCGGCGAATCCCCCGGGCGCGGGCACCGGTGGCTGGCTCTGCTGGCGGCGGCCGTCCTCCCCGGCACCGGGGGGGACGCGGCGTTCCGTCTTCAGCAGGATTCCGGACCGGAACGCTTCGCCGTCGAGGCCGGCCTCGGCGGTGAGGTGGTAGAGTATGTGGAGCTGTTCGACCCCAACTTGATCGAGGCCCTGCGGGTTGCCGAGGGGCTCCTGCGGTCTCCCGGGGCGCTCGCCGTCCTGCTAGCGGCTGCCGGACAGGTCGCGCTCGAACGGGCCGGGGCCATCCTCGACGAGCGGATTCAAAAGTAGGCACGACGAACGGGTTTTTCCGAACGGAAAATCCCCGGTGGATGGCTCGCCGGCTCCGGTGGATGACTCGCCGGCTCCGGCGAATGGCTCGCCGGCTCCGGCGAATGACTCGCCGGCTCCGGCGGATGGCTCGCCGGCTCCGGCGGATGGCTCGCCGGCTCCGGCGGATGACTCGCCGGCTCCGGCGGATGACTCGCCGGCTCCGGCGGATGACTCGCCGGCCCCGGCGGATGACTCGCCGGCTCCGGCGGATGGCTCGCCGGCTCCGGCGGATGACTCGCCGGCTCCGGCGGATGACTCGCCGGCTCCGGCGGATGACTCGCCGGCTCCGGCGGATGGCTCGCCGGCCCCGGCGGATGGCTCGCCGGCTCCGGCGGATGACTCGCCGGCCCCGGCGGACGACTCGCCGCGCGAGGTGCCAGGTGATTCGTGGAGGCACGCCTTTCGCAATCCAGAGGTCGCCATGAGCGCCGGATGAGGCGGCGCCGGCAGACCCGCTCCATTGAAGGTAGAGACATGGCGCAGTACGACACGATCGCCCTCGACTACCAGAGAATCTCCGCCGCCGTGCCGCTCCGCGACGCCGAGTGGTACTCGCTCCGTCAGCGGCTTGGCGACCTGACGGGGCTCTCCGTCCTCGACCTGGCCTGCGGCGACGGGATGGGCACGCGCCTGCTCAAGCGGTGGGGGGCCGCGCGCGTGATGGGCGTCGACATCTCGGCGCAGATGATCGCGCTGGCCCGGCAGCGGGAAGACGCGGAGCCCATGGGGATCGAGTACCGTGTCGCGGACGCCGCGACGCTGGGGAAAATCGACTCGTTCGACCGTGTCCCGCCGCGTACCTCCTGCACTATGCCGAGAGCCGGGAACAACTGCTCCAGATGATGCGGACGGTCTACGACAACCTCGAGCCGGGCCAGCCGTTCGTCGCCAGCATCGCCAATCCGCTCCTGCCGCCGCGGCCCGTATTCGACCAGCGAAAATATGGCTTCAGCTATCGGCTCGTGGACGAGACCCTTCACGAGGGGGCGAGGGTCCGCGGCACGCTCTACCTCGGTGCGAACACGGTGGAGTTCGACTTCTACTGGTGGCCCTGGGAGGTCTACGAGGGGGCATGCCGAGCCGCGGGATTCCGCTCCTGCGAGATCGAGCCGTTCCTGGTTCCCGCGGAATCGGAGCACGAGCGGGGCGAGGGCTTCTGGGATGAGCTCGTCGCCGCACCCTCGGCGATGCATATCCTCTGTCGAAAATAGAAGCTACCGGGGCGGGGTGGTACACGTGCGGCGCGAACTCACCCAAGCGCGGCCTTTTGCACCAGGACCCGTGCAAAAGGCCGCAATTCGGGGAGCAGAGTGGCGACGACTTTCTCGCTCCGGTCGTCGACGGCGTGCCGGCTCTGGCGACCGGGTCCCCGACGTCGCTCAATTCAGCCGGTCGAGATCCATCAGCACAGGTAGGTCGTGCAGGTGTTGTGGCTGGTCGTGCAGGTCCTGGTGCAGAAGGTAGAATCGCAGGTGGTGGTGGCCCCACCGACGACGTTTACCAGGGTGTCGAGCTCGCAGAGCGTCTCCTTGGCGAGATTGAGCTTCTTGAACGTTTTCTTCATAAATTCTCCAGTTATTGAAAAGTAGCGCAAAAGCGCGCAGGTAAGTTTGCTCCCCGAGACATTGGGCTGTCAATCGTGGCTCTCCGCCAATCTTGGAGAATGACCCAGCCTTACTCGGACACCACCGCCGTCGCCTCGATCTCCACTTTCGCGCGATCCTCGATCAGGGCGCTCACCACGACTACCGCCATCGCCGGATAGATCCTGCCCAGGATTTCGCGCCAGGCGCGGCCGATGTCGCGCCGGGCGGCGAGGTAGGCGGGTTTGTCGGTGATGTACCAGGTCATCCGCGCGATGTGCTCGGGGCCGGCTCCGGCCTCGCGCAGCACGGCGGCTACGTTGCGCAGGGTCTGCTCGGTCTGCGCCGCGAAATCGTCGGTCTCGAACGCGCAAGTCGCCGGGTTCCAGCCGATCTGGCCGGCGACGAAGACCAGCCGGCCGCGGGCGGCGATGCCGTTGGCGTAGCCGATGGGCTTAGCCCAACCTTCCGGCAGGAGGATGTCGCTCAACCTGCACGCTCCCGCAGGCGGAAGCGCTGGAGCTTGCCGGTCTCGGTGCGCGGCAGGCTGTCGACGAACTCAATCGCTCGCGGATATTTGTACGGCGCGATCTCCGTCTTCACGAAATCCTGCAACTCTTTGGTCAACTCCTGGCAGGGGACGACCCCGGCGCGCGGCACGATGTAGGCCTTGACGATCTGCCCGCGGATCTCGTCCGGCGCTCCCACCACCCCGCACTCGGCGACCGCCGGATGGTCGAGTTGTTTCTAGTAGGGTGGACGCCAAGTCGCGGCCCGCTACATGTTTCCGTAGGACTGTGGTGCTGGGGGGCTCTGCCCCCCAGGCCCTCCCAAGAAAAACTTGGGAACCCAAGCACCGAAACTGTCCACCAAAACGGGGCAGGTTCAGAACCTATTTTGGGGTCAACGCTTGCGGTTTCGGGCTTCCTGCAAGCTTAAGGGGCGGGGTGAAATTTGAGGGCTAGAAGTTTCAACTCCGATTTCTTGTCTAGACCTTTCGAAGCCTAGGTGCTCTGGTAAAGTATCGTAGGTGGTCTGAAGAATTTTCTCAAGGGCGGCAAAATCCTTGGCCGTCATATCCTTCGGAACTCTCAAAAAGGCGTATTTTTTATTCGCCATGATCATCGGTATATCGTACCAATAGTCTCTATCTGGAACGTTCCGACGGTGTCCAATTTCTTGGTGAATATCAGGCAACGGATTCGTGGCTGTGATTGGGCTTTGCGCGACAACGAAGAAGCCTTCCGTGTCCGTAACGCCAGCAAACAGAGCAGATTTCCTGAATAGGTTTTCCACCTCAGCACTAACCCGCTCCGTTATGCCGAACGAGGCAAGCTCTTGGGCCAGAGAGTTTGGAAGTTGGCCCACTCCACGGTAGCGTTCTAGGATTGCTTTGAACAACGTGGGTTGTTCGAGGGCAGCACGGATGGCCGAAGGGAATTCTGCGTCGTCGTGGCTTAGTCGCTGAAGTCGGAGGCCTAGAGGACTCAGTCCATAGCTATTGCCGCGACGATCGAGAATACCAAAATGCACGAGACCGCCAATCTTTCGCGCAGCTAATCCCCCAAGCGCGGTCTGGTAGCCAAACCTCTTAGCCATTTCGGCCCGATCAAGCTCGGTTGCCCCTAGCTCCTTCAGTTCCTGACGCACGATCCTATATGCAGTCGCGAGATCCAGGACAGGGTACCCAGTGCTGCGTTCGCGTTTCATGGCCTCAGGTCGTCAACTTGTGTGGGCCTCAAGAGTAGAGCTCTGGTCCACAGTAAGAGTCAGCCTGAGGATAAACCCCGAATAGGTATCGGGTCAAGCTTATCTGTAGTCTCAGAAACGGCTCGCGGCTCTTGACAGAGGCTAAAAATAGCCTAAGATTAGACTATGAACGGCTTGGTGGACATGCCATGAGCGACCCACCACCGCTTCTCTGTACTCTAGAGCCATCATTATGAGGCCGCACAAGAGTCCCTTAGTGTTGGCTCCCGCGGGGGAGGCTTCCCCTGTTCCCTGCTGGATAGAGCAGTCTCAATGGGCCCTACGCTATGGTCTCTTCATGCTCTCAGTTGGAGTCGCGGGACTGACGGCAGGAATTCTACGGTTCCCGCCAAATGTAGTTTCAATAACTGCCACAAATAGCGCAAAAGAGCCTCTGGAGTTTAATCTTCAGGTGACAGGCGTCGCTGTCCTTAGCGGCTTCTTGATCCTGGTCTGCTTCATGGAGGCATTTCGCTCATTCCTTCGTGCACGCGAGCTTCAGGATCGTATAACACGTTGGCTGCTTATCCTGGAGGAAGACCTATCTCCTGAGGAGCGCCTCCGGTTGATCGAGCAAGGGCCGCGTAAAGTAAGCGAGCCCAATGCGGAATCCAGGGTCTTGAAGCGGCGACCAGTCCAACTCCATCTCGCGTGGCCGGCACGTACCGAGCAAGCCAGCCGCGACGAGACTGATACTAAGTAAGCCAGTATCCACTTCACACGATTCCGAGATTTCAGGATGGTACCTGTCGGAGGCCAGTGGATTCTTGTCCTTCTGGTTCCTACGCCTGCTTCGAACTGATTCGAGTCATCGGTCAAGTCGAAGCTCAAGCCCGCACCTGTCGTCAGTGCCGTCCTGAGATCACTATCCAAGAAGGTGCCGGACAATTCCTCGACGGTGACGTACTTGGGATCAGGCATTCAGTACCGTAATCGTTACTACCAATAAAGCCTCGATGGCATCTTCCACCATTGGGCTTTGGGCAAGTTCTTCATCCAGTACATCGTGGTGTGCAACATAGTTTCTTAAAATGGCGAAGTTGCAAAAACAAGAGAGTAAGCGGCGAGTCAGTGGATCGCTGTGAGTGAAGTCTGATTCGCTGACGAAGGGATTCTGCGGATTCGTGGGAAGATCGTGGAGATCTGCTCTGTTTTCGAGAACGAATTTTAGCTCGTTGGTTGCGATACCTGTGCCTTTAGTTTTGAGAGAAGAGAGTACGCTTCGCACGGAATCTAAGATTAATGGAATAAATTTGGGTGATCGTGTTCCGCTACCTCTGGTCTCAAGAACACGATCTCGAAGAATTTTTTCGCTGAGTAAGGCGCAGAGGGTTATGAACTCGACAGGCGTGCTCTCGCGAAGGTCAATGAGGCCTTCCTTGGAATAAAAATATTGATGAAGCCTTTTAAACGCCAAGCAAAAGCGCCGGAATGCAACCGATTTCGGCCACCAAATATTTGTGACATTTTCAATCTTGCTCTCGTCGAACTTGAGAAGCTTGCTAAGGCTTTCTAGGTAGATGGATGCTTGGACAGGAAAGCTAGTCTTTGCAGTGAATGCTTCGTATGGAAGGACCTCGGGTAGCGGTGTCCAGCCTCGATTCATTCGATCCTTCGGAACTCCCCAAAATGGATCTCCGAGATCTATTTCTTTCCCGGTAGCGTCTCTAAGAAAATCAATGGCTCTGGATATGTCTTCCTGAAGATGTTGCCGGATGAGTTGTGGAACGATCTCATGCTTACCCTTCCAGGGTTCCCAATATTGCCAGAGCGTGAGTAGAGTGTCGCGAATCCCCTCTCTCATCCGGTCTGGTGTCAGGTCCAACTGTTTCATTAGTCGGGGGGCTGCTTTCAAGACTTTATCTTGATCTCCTCTTGCTTCTAAATGGGCTGCTAACAAGGTTCTGTATCGAGAAATCCAATCAAAAACAGGTTTGCGTTTCTCCCATCGCTGCTGAACGCCGCGAATCCTTGCCTGTGTGTCGTTGCGCAAGTCTTTGAGGTTTGTCGATACCCATTCGATGCGGTCTGCTGCCTGCGGCGTATCACGAATTGGTGAAAAAAGAATGGTCGCGTTCAAGATTTCCGCCAACTCGTATGCTTGCCAGTAGGAGAAGACGTCGATCCACGGATATATAGTCTGATTCCCCCGCGGATGTTGAATAGGTTCGGGGTCTACTATTCCCGGTCCTGTCGGGATTGCATTATCCAGAATCCTCTTGGTCAGGGGATGATCTTTGCGGTCAAGATAGTGCGTATACCAATTGCCCTCGGAAGTCTCAGGCCTCTCGACTATTGAAGGATGGTTGGTCGCGCAGCGTAGGTAGAATTGGGCTGCCCACTCATCGCTCTCTGCTACGTTCATGAAAGAAATAGTGGCGTAATGCTCCCAGTTGAGGTAGAAGCTCTCGGGAAGGCGGACGCGAAGAACCGGGGTAAGCCACCCATACTGAACTATCTCTCGAAGGCTTATGGGAAGTTCAATCCCCAGTTGTTCGAGAAAACTGCCAAACCGAGACGGACTGGTCTTACCTCCGGGAGCGCAGAGATAGCGGCAGTATTTATCTGCTCCGCTGATTGTGATTGTTGCCATGCATTCCTCTATAAATCTCTGCTGTCTCTTCAACTATCATGTGTGCATCCGTCATGCTGACAGATACACTCCGGTAGCGCAGTTTTGTCAGCCGGCGCGAGGTGCCAGGCGATTCGCCGCGGGTGTTCCGCTACTCGGGCACCACCGCCGTGGCTTCGATCTCGATTTTCGCGCGATCCTCGATCAGGGCGCTCACCACGACTACCGCTATCGCCGGATAGATCCTGCCCAGGATCTCGCGCCAGGCGCGGCCGATGTCGCGCCGGGCGGCGAGGTAGGCGGGTTTGTCGGTGATGTACCAGGTCATCCGCGCGATGTGCTCGGGGCCGGCTCCGGCCTCGCGCAGCACGGCGGCGACGTTGCGCAGGGTCTGCTCGGTCTGGGCCGCGAAATCGTCGGTCTCGAACTCGCAAGTCGCCGGGTTCCAGCCGATCTGGCCGGCGACGAAGACCAGCCGGCCGCGGGCGGCGATGCCGTTGGCGTAGCCGATGGGCTTGGCCCAACCTTCCGGCAGGAGGATGTCGCTCATCGGTCGCGCTCCCGCAGGCGGAAACGCTGGAGCTTGCCGGTCTCGGTGCGCGGCAGGGCGTCGAGGAACTCGATCGCCCGCGGATATTTGTACGGCGCGATCTCCGCCTTCACGAAGTCCTGCAGCTCCTTGATCAGATCCTGGCCGGGGGTGAAGCCCGGGCGCGTCACGACGTAGGCCTTCACGATGTAGCCGCGACCCTCGTCCGGCGCCGCCACCACGCCGCACTCCGCGACCGCCGGATGGTCGAGCAGCACGCTCTCGACCTCGGGGCCGGAGATCTTGTGCCCCGCCGAGACGATCAGGTCGTCCGTGCGCGCCTGGTACCAGAAGTAGCCGTCCGCGTCCTGGACGTAGGAGTCGCCCGGGAGGTTCCAGCCGTTGCGGACGTAGACCCGCTGCCGCTCCAGGTTGTCCAGGTAGCGGCAGCCGGTCGGCCCCTTCACCGCGAGATGTCCGATGGTGCCGGGCGGCACCTCGTTGCCGTCCTCGTCCACCACCCGCGCCTCGTAGCCGGGGACGACCCGGCCGGTGGAGCCGGGGCGGATGTCGGCGCCGGAGGAGCTGATGAAGATGTGCAGCATCTCGGTCGAGCCGATGCCGTCGATGATCTCGAGGCCGGTCGCTTCCTTCCACTTTTCGAAGGTCGGCTTCGGCAGGGTCTCGCCGGCCGAGACGCACTTCCTGAGGCTCGAGATGTCGAACCCCCGCACCAGATCGGCCATGGCGCGATAGGCGGTCGGCGCGGTGAAGACGATCGTCGCGCGGTGATCCTGAATCCCTTGCAACAGGTTGGGCGGCGAGGCCTGCTCGAGGAGCAGCGTCGAGGCGCCGATCCGGATGGGGAAGAGGAGGATGCCGCCGAGCCCGAAGGTGAAGGCGAGCGGGGGGGAGCCGCAGAAGATGTCGTCCCGCTCCGCTTTCAGGATGTAGGGGGGAAAGCAGTCGCAGCAGGCGATCACGTCGCGGTGGAAGTGCATGGTCCCCTTCGCCTGCCCGGTGGTGCCGGAGGTGAAGGCGATCAGGGCGGTGTCGTCCGCGGCGGTGTCGCAGTTGTCGAAGGTCGCGGGTTTCCCCGCCATCAGGGATTCGAGCGAGCCGGGCTCGGCGCCGCTGAAATGGATCACGTTCGGCATCGCCTGCTCGCAGTCGGCGGCGATCCGCGTGTCGGTGAGCGCGAGGCTGATCTTTGCCTTATTGGCGATATAGGTCAGCTCGCGCACGCGCAGCAGCGGCATGGTGCAGACCACCACGCCGCCGGCCTTGAGCACGGCGAACCAGCAGGCCGCCATCATCGGGTTGTTCGGTCCGCGCAGCAGCACGCGGTTGCCGGGCACGATCCCGAGATCCTCCACCAGAACGTGAGCAATGCGATTGGCGGTCTCGAGGAGCTGGCGGTAGGTCCAGTGGCCATTGGCGGAGTGGAAGACCACGCGGTCGCCGTCGCCTTCCGCGATCCGGCGGTCGAGCAGCTCGGCGGCGCAGTTCAGCCGGTCCGGATAGGAGAGCTCCGGCAGCGCGTCATAGCGCAGGTCCGGCATCAGCTCCGGCGGCGGCAGGGACTCCCGGCAGAAGGTGTCCACGTGGGCGCTGGATGTTGGACGTTCTTCCAAGATCACCCCTCCTGGCCCGCGGCGCCGGCGAGGAGCTGGCCGGCGATGACGAGCCGCTGAATTTCGCTGGTCCCCTCGTAGATGCGCAGCGCCCGGACCTCGCGGTAGAGCCGCTCGACCGGCGCGCCGGCCACCACGCCGCGGCCGCCGAGAAGCTGCACGGCCTGATCGATCACCCGCTGCGCGGCCTCGGTAGAGAAGAGCTTGGCCATCGCGGCCTCGCGGGTGACCCGCTCGGCCCCGGCGTCCCGCGTCCAGGCGGCGCGGTAGACGAGCAGGGCGGAAGCATCGACGTCGAGCGCCATGTCGGCCAGCCGCGCTTGCGTCAACTGGAAATCAGAAAGGTTTTTTCCGAAGGCGCGGCGCTGGACGCTCCAGGCCAGGGCCTCGTCCAGCGCGCGGCGGGCGAACCCGAGGGCGGCGGCGCCGACGGTGGAGCGGAAGACGTCGAGCGTCGCCAGCGCCACCTTGAGCCCCTTGCCCGGCGCGCCGATCAGGGCATCCGCCGGCACGCGGCAATCCTCGAACGTGATCGTTCCCAGCGGATGCGGAGCGAGGACGTCGATGCGGCCGGAGACCCGGAGCCCGGGGTTGTCCGCCGCCACGAGAAAGGCTGCGAAACCTTTTTCTCCGGCTTCCGGCAGGCGGCAGAAGACGACGTAGAAATCGGCCAGGCCGGCGTTGGAGATCCAGGTCTTCTCGCCGTCGATCACCCAGGAGTCGCCGTCGCGCCGCGCCGTGGTGGACATGGCGGCGACGTCCGAGCCGGCGTCCGCCTCGGAGAGCGCGAAGGCGGGGATCGCCTCGCCGGCGGCCACCCGCGGCAGCCACGCCCGGCGCTGCGCTTCGGAGCCGAAGAGGGAGAGCGGGCCGCTCCCCAGCCCTTGCAGGGCGAAGGCGAAATCGGCGATCCCCGAATGGCGGCCCAGGGTCTCGCGGATCAGGCAGAGGGAGCGGACATCCAGCCGTCCGCCGTGCTTTTCCCCAGAAGGGGAGACGGCGTGGCGCAGCCAACCCCCCGCGCCGAGCCGGCGGACGATCTCGCGGCAGGTGCCGTCGAGATCCCGATCCTCCTGCCCTTCCAGGGGAGCGATCTCGCGTTCGCACCAGGCGTCGAGATCGCGGGCGATCTCCCGATGAGTTTCCTCGAAGAAGGGCCAACCGAGAAAGGAGGTGTCAGGCATCGATCTTCAATTGCCCTCGAACGTCGGCTTTTCCTTGGCGGCGAAGGCGCGGTAGGCGCGGGCGAAGTCCTCCGTCTGCATGCAGATCGCCTGTGCCTGCGCCTCGGCCTCGATCGCCGCGTCGACTCCCAGGCCCCACTCGTGATGGAGCTGGCGCTTGGTCATCGCGTGCGCGAAGGTGGGGCCGTGGGCGATCGATCGCGCGAGGGCGGCGGCCTCCTCGCGCAGCGCCTCGGGCTGGATCAGGCGGTTGTAGAACCCCCAGCGCTCGGCGCTGCGCGAGGAGGCCACCGCC
>Ga0268266_10002015_pt1 | contig 22648 bp, 15 predicted proteins | sample KBSS13metaG_FD_190356 | JGI IMG/M metagenome (GOLD analysis project Ga0268266, IMG submission 190356) | Switchgrass rhizosphere microbial communities from Kellogg Biological Station, Michigan, USA - KBS S1-3 metaG (SPAdes) (version 2) | ecosystem: Host-associated > Plants > Roots > Rhizosphere... | reverse complement strand
CGACGACATCCCAATCGATGTTGCCAGCCTCGTTGCCCGCGCGGTCACTCATCTTGCACCCTCGCGAGCGAGCAGCACCCGCTTCCGTTCAACACCCCAGCGATACCCTGACAATCCACCATCACTGCGCACAACCCGATGACAAGGGATCGCAATCGCGATCGGGTTGGCAGCGCAGGCAGCAGCGACAGCGCGCACGGACTTCGGTGACCCGATCCGGTTGGCGATGTCGAGGTAGCTCGCCGTCGCCCCCGCCGGAATCTCCCGCAGGGCCCGCCAGACCTTGCGTTGAAAGTCGGTTCCCCGAGCGTCCAAAGGCACATCGAAGCTGCCCCGAGGCGCATCCACAAACGCAATGACCTTCTTGTGCAACGCGGTGACCGCAGTGATCCTCAGCTCCGCATCCGAAAATCGCTCCTGCAAGTCCTGCTTCAGAACCGCAGGCGACGCTCCCAGGAGAACCGCGCAAACACCCTTGGCGCTGGAGGCAACCAGCACTGACCCGAGCGAGCAGTCACTGACCGAATATTCGACTGTAGACTTCATGGCACGTCCTGAAGCATTGGATGATGCGTACCATTTTCACGACCGAGAGACGCAAGCGCATTCCGATTCTTGCGCACCTCAAACCAGGGTGGCGATGAACACGGCCAGGATGGCCAGCGGACAAACATACCGCAGCAACCACACCATTGCGGTACGAGCCAGGGGCGTAGTCTCGGCCAGCTCCTCGCGCTCGAAGACCGAACTGACACGCCACCCCACCAGGACACTGGTCAGCAGCGCCCCCACCGGCATCATGATGTTGGACGACACATAATCCAACAGGTCGAACACCGTCTTGTGCGCGAACACGGGAATGAAGCTCAGCGGGAACCACCCAGCCCACAGATTGAACGACAGCACCGAACCGATGCCCAGCACCCAGGAGGAAATGCCGATCGCCCAAACCGCCGCAACCCGCGACAACCCGAAACGGGACATCACCCAGGCCGCCACAGGCTCCAGCAGCGCAATGGACGGCGTCGTCGCGGCCAGCACCAACAGCAGAAAAAACAAACTCCCAATGAGCCGACCGCCCGGCATTTCGGTAAAGACGCGCGGCAGTACATCGAATACCAGCGCCGGCCCCTGCGCCGGGTTCATTCCATAGCCGAACACCAACGGGAAAATCATCATCGTGGCCAGCAGCGACACCCCCAGAATCGAGGCTGTGATCACCAGCGAAGTGCGGACCAAGGAGGTGCCGCGCTCGATGTAGGCGCCGAAGGCGATCATCATGGCTTGCCCGACGCCTGTTGCGTAGAAGGCCTGGCCGATGGCGGACAACACCACTTGGGCGTTGACCGCGGAGAAGTCAGGTTTGAAGGCAAAGGTCAATCCGCGGCGCACATCCCCGGTGGACAGTGCGTACCCCACCAGGATCAGCAACAACACCAACAGCGCCGGTGCCCGGATTTTGTTTGCAGGCTCGATGCCACCCTGCAGCCCGCGCGCTGAGATCACGACCACGATGGCGACAAACGCGGCATGCCAGCACTCCACCTCGAGGGGCCGAGCCTGAAACTCGGTCCACAACCCCGCCACATGCTGAGGACCCGCATCCGCCAGCAGGCCGATCGCGCATTTCCATGCGTAGGCCAACACCCAGCCGGCGATCACCGTGTAGTACGAGAAAATCAGGTACGCCGCCAGCGTTCCCAGGATGCCGATGGCATTCCAGCGTGGATTCCCCGCCACTGCACCCGCGGCGTCCGGGGGGCTGAGTCGCGCCTTTCGACCCAGCGCGAACTCCGCAGCAAGCAGCGGCGTCGCCACCAACACGCATGCCAGGATGAAGATGAGAATGAAGGCGCTGCCACCGCCCGTGCCGGCCAGATACGGGAAGCGCCAGATGCTTCCCAGGCCCACAGAGGCACCCGCCGTACATAAGTAGACCGAAAGGTTCGACGACCAGGCAGCCGCCGGCCGGCCTTCAGATTGCGCCATTCAGTCAAAGACCCCCGCTCTTGTTTCCACGACCGCGGGGCCCATTCTGGACGCGCGCAGCTTCGTCGCCGGGCCCCGGGAGGCTGGCGCATGCAATGAGGCTACCCCAATTCACCGTTGCCCGGAGCAGCCTTTGGCGGTGGCGCAACACCTGGGCAACGAGGACAGCCCCCATCCGGGCGATTTCCCAGCTGCGTTCTCTCTGTCACATTCCCTGATCAAAATGGATGACAGCCAAAAAGGGGCACACCATGGCAGCAGACGGCTCCACGAAAGCGGTCAGGTTCGACAGCTACGAACGCCACCTCGTCACCGATACCATTGTAGATCCAAGCTCGGCAGCCCCGCGGGATCGCTTCGAAGCCTTTGCTCGCGCGGTGCGCGACATCCTCTCGCAGCGGTGGATCGACACCGAAGCCACCTACTCTCGCGCCAACCCCAAGCGCATCTATTACCTCTCGATGGAATTCCTGATCGGCCGCACGTTGGCGAACAACGTGACGAACCTGTTCCTGGATGACGCAGTCCGGAATCTGATCGCCCAGCACGGCCTGGATTGGCCCACCCTGCTCGACGAAGAGCCCGACGCGGGCCTCGGCAACGGCGGCTTGGGCCGCCTCGCGGCCTGCTTCCTGGACTCCATGGCCACCATGCAACTCCCGGCCATGGGCTACGGCCTCCGCTACGAATACGGCATGTTCCGCCAGGTCTTCCGCGACGGCTGGCAGCAGGAACAGCCCGACAACTGGCTGCGATACCGCGATCCCTGGGAAGTCGCCCGGCCCCAGGAACAGGTCGAAGTGAAGCTCAACGCCTCATATGAGGTTCGTGAAGGCGGCTTGCGCGCCATCGTGGGCAAGCCTTCGACGCTCATCGGCATCCCCTACGATCGTCCTGTCGTCGGCTACGGCGGCAAGACCATCAACACGCTGCGTCTGTGGGCTGCGAGCGCCACCGACTATTTCGATTTCCAGGTGTTCAGCCATGGCGAGTTTGTGGGTGCCGTCGCCGAAACACTCGAAGCCATGTCGCTTACGCGGGTGCTCTACCCTGACGACTCCACCAGCATGGGCCAGGGCCTGCGCTTCGTGCAGGAGTACTTCCTGGTCGCCTGCTCGCTGGCCGACCTGATCCGCCGTTTCCGGCGCAACGGCGGCCAATGGAGCCAGTTGCCCGACAAAGTCGCCATCCAGATGAACGACACGCACCCTTCACTCAGCGTGCCGGAGCTGATGCGTATTCTGTTGGATGAGGCGCATCTGGGTTGGGATGAGGCCTGGGACCTGACGAGGCGGACACTCGCGTACACCAACCACACCCTCCTGCCCGAGGCGCTCGAGAAGTGGCCGCTGGCGTGGTTTGAGGCTCTGCTGCCGCGGCACCTGGAAATCATCTACGAAATCAACCGGCGGCTGCTCGACGAAGTGCGTGCCCGCTATCCCGGCGATGACGGTCGCGTGCAGCGAATCAGCCTGATCGAAGGTGACAGCAACAAGAAAGTCCGCATGGCCAACATCGCCATCGTGGGCTCGCACAGCACCAACGGCGTCGCCGCAATTCACTCCGAGCTGCTGCGCAAGACCACGGTCAAAGACCTGGCCGAGTTGTATCCAGAGCGTTTCAGCAACAAGACCAACGGCGTCACGCCACGCCGCTGGCTGCTGATCGCCAACCCGCCGGTGGCCGGCTGGGTCACCGAGTCAATCGGCGGCGGCTGGGTGACCGACCTGTCCGAGCTCAGTCGCCTGAAGCCGCTGGCCGACAACGCGAGCGTACGCAATGCCTATCGCGCCGCGAAGAGCGAAGCCAAGGTGCGCTTCGCCACATGGCTCGAGAAAACTCATGGCATCAGCATCGCCGCAGACTCCATGTTTGACTGCCAGGTCAAGCGCATCCACGAGTACAAGCGCCAGTTGTTGAATGCATTGCGCATTGTCGTGTTGTACAACCGCATGCGCGCCCACCCGAAGGCCCCATTCGCGCCGCGTACCTTCATTTTCGCGGGCAAGGCAGCGCCGGCCTACCTGCTGGCGAAGCTGATCATCAAGTTCATCCACGACCTCGCCGACACCGTCGACAACGACCCGGTGGTCGGTGGGCGCATGAAGGTGTTGTTCCTGCCGGAATACGATGTCTCTCTGGCAGAGATCCTGATTCCTGCGGCGGATGTCTCCAACCAGATCTCAACTGCCGGCTACGAAGCGAGCGGCACGAGCAACATGAAGTTCATGATGAACGGGGCGCTGACCCTGGGCACCCGGGACGGCGCCACCATCGAGATGGCGGAGGAAGCCGGTGAGGAGAACTTCTTCCTCTTCGGCCTGACGGCGGAAGAAGTCGCCAACAGCCGCGGCTGGTACAACCCGTACTGGCACTTCGACAACGAGGCGGAAACGCGCGCCGCCATCGAGCTGATCAGCTCAGGACACTTCAATCGTTCCAATCCCGGCATCTACGCGCCGATCGTCGACACCTTGCTGAAGAACGGCGATCACTACATGCACTTGGCGGACCTGACGTCCTACCTCGCCGCGGATGAACGTGTGCGTGAGTTGTACGCAAACCCGGATGAGTGGGCCCGCAAGGCGATCCTGAACATTGCCGGCTCCGGCAAGTTCTCGAGCGACCGAACCATCGGCGAGTACGCGCGCGGGATCTGGAACACCCCGCCCTGCCCGGTCAACAAGTAATCAGGTCGCGAACAGCTGCGACTCGATGTCCTTGAATGCCTTGAACTCCAGGGCATTCCCGGAAGGGTCCAGGAAAAACAGGGTAGCCTGCTCGCCAGGCTCACCCTTGAAGCGGATATAGGGCTCGATCACAAACTTCACGCCGTGTTGTTTGAGGCGGTCGGCCAGTGTCTGCCAGTTTTCCATTTCCAACACCACACCGAAGTGCGGAACCGGCACGCCGTGCCCGTCAACCGGGTTGTAGTGAGCGCAGATGCGCCCTTCCGGCCCGAGCGCCGGGTTCAGGTGGCACACGAACTGGTGCCCGAACAGGTTGAAATCCACCCACTCCGGGGCACTGCGCCCCTCGGTGCATCCGAGCAGACCCTTGTAGAAACGGCGTGCCTCTTCGATGTCGCGCACCTGGACGGCAATGTGAAATGGGGTGAGTTTCATTGGGTCAACCGCGCAGGGGATAACATTTCGGCACTGAGCCCCGCATCAGCAACATGCTGCGGGAAGGGAACACCCCGCGCGAGTGCGGCACACACCTCGCCCATCGCCGCGGAAGTTTGAATTCCGTACCCGCCCTGGGCCGCCACCCAGAAGAAGCCGGGAACCACCGGATCGAAACCGCCGACCAGCGCCCCATCGGACACGAAGGAGCGCAACCCCGCCCAGACACGAGACGGCCGGTTGACTGTCAACGTGGTGATGGACTCGATCCGGTCGATCGCCAGGGCAACATCCAACTCCTCTGCCTGCACATCGTGCGGGTCGACGGGGTCGGCATTGGCCGGCGAGCCGAGCAACATCCCGGCCTCCGGTTTGAAGTACCAATCCTCTTCGGCGCCCATCACAGCCGGCCACGAGGCGGTGGCCATACCTGCAGGCGGCGCAAAGATGAACGCGGACCGGCGGCGCGGCTCGAGACCAATCGGCCTCACACCCGCCAGCTTGGCGATCACATCCGCCCAGGCCCCGGCCGCATTGAGCACCACAGGCGCCGCAAACACTCTGTCGCCGGCGTACACACGCCAACCAGCGCCATCCCGTTCGAAGCGCGTCACTTCGCAATCACAATGTACGACACCGCCTCGCCGCTTCAGCTCGCGCAGGTAGCCCTGGTGAAGCGCGTTCACATCGATGTCACAGGCGTGCGGCTCATACACTGAGCCGAGCACTTCACCCTCGCGGAAGACCGGTACCAGGTCGATCGTCTCAGCCGGATTGAGGCGCCGGGTGAGCGTAGTCGAGGAGCTGATCTCCTCCCAGTATTCTTCGAGTTGCGCCTCCTGGCCCTGCGTGGCGACTGTGAGCGTTCCGCGCTGCGACAGCAGGGGATGCTCGACGAATCCGTCCGGCGGGTTCTCAAAGAAGCGGCGGCTGGCACGAGTGAGGGCACGGACCTGTTCGGGACCATAGGTCTCCATGAACAGGGCTGCCGAGCGGCCCGTGGAGTGGTATCCAGGGTGCGGCTCACGTTCCAACACCACGACGCGGGCATGCCGGGCCAGAAAATGAGCCACGGAGGCCCCGGCGACACCTGCCCCGATGACTATGAAATCAGCATTGTCCACCCGCGCAGTATGCCATTACTTGGATACTTCCTTCCGCAGATCGGCCACATTGGCCGCCGTCACGCCGGAAGGCTGCGCGCCAAAGCGGGCCGTGACATAGTTGGCCACAGCCGCAATCTCCGTATCCGAATACGCGTTGCCAAAGTCGGGCATATATAAGTCCCCATGCACATTGGTGCGTGAGGTGCCCGCGACCACGATCTGGACCACGTTGGTGGCGGAGGGATCGTTCACGGCCCGGGAGCCAGTCAGATCCGCGTAGGAGAGGATTGGGCTGTTGCCACTCCAGCCATGGCAGCTTGCGCAGGCACCCTCGTAGACCTCTTTGCCGCGCGGATCGATTGAAGCTGCCACTCCCATGTTGTGGTCGGCAGGCGCTGCCGCATTCTTCACCACGGGTTGGTCCTTGGAAACGGTGGGAGGCACACTGGCTACGTACGCTGCCAGAGCATTGACATCGGAGGGTGTCAGATACTTCAGGCTGAACTCAACGGCCTCGCCCATGGGCCCATCGGCAGTACCGCGGCCGGCCGCATGGCCTGTCGAGATGTACTTGGCAATCTCGGCAGGACTCCATTCGCCGATACCGGATTGCTTGTCACTGGAGATGTTGTAGGCCACCCAGCCTGCTTGCTTTGCGCCGGCGAACTTCTTGCGGTTGTCGAGGGCAAACGCGGCGTTGCGCGGCGTATGACACTCGCCGCAGTGACCCATCGCTTCAGCCAGGTAGGCGCCGCGATTCCACTCGGCGCTGCGCTCGGTGTTCGGCGCGAAGCGCTTGTCCGGATTGAAGAATGTCGCCCACAGCCCCATCAGCCATCGCTGGTTATAGGGGAATGACAGTGTGTTGGCCGGAGGCGCCGACTCAACCGGTTGCAGGCTGAACAGATAGGCTTTGATTGCCAGCGCATCCGCGTCAGTCATGTACGTGTACGAAGCAAACGGCATTGCCGGATACAAGCGCTTGCCATCGCGCCCGATGCCCTGGCGCAAAGCGCGAAGAAACTCCGCGTCCGTGTAATCACCGATTCCCGTCTTCTTGTCCGGAGTGATGTTGGTGGAGTACATCGTGCCGAACGGCAGGACGAAGGGCCGGCCGCCAACGAAGGACTGTCCGTCCTGAGTGGTGTGGCAGGCGACGCAATCCGCCGCCCGAGTCAGGTACTCACCGCGCTGGGCCGCAGTGGCGTTCGCCAGCTCCGCCGGCACACCCGAGCCGCTCGATCCCGGGGCACCCCGTTTGCCATTGGCAAAATCCATCGGCCCGGGCCCCAGGACCAACCAGGCACCGAAAGCCGCTGCCAGCACCGCTACGACTGCTATCCCAATGACGAGGGATCGCAACGCCGAACCCCGCTGGGTCCGCCATGCTCGCGGATTCACCCCGCTCGTCCGCGTCCGCTTGATTGATGCCGCCATGTGCTCTCCGAAGTCAGGCCGTCTTTCGCCCCGTAATAGCATCTTTCTTGCCCGCCAGCACCTCACGGTCGATGGGGAGCCGGCGAAGGGGGATTCCCGTGGCGGCAAAGATGGCATTGCGCACGGCCGGGGGACCTGCGGTGGTCCCCGTCTCCCCGATGCCGCCCGGCAGCTCGGTGCTGGGAATCAGATGCACTTCGATCTCGGGCGTCTGGTCCATCCGCAGCATCCGGTAATCGTGGAAGTTGCTCTGTTGCACGCGCCCTTTTTCCACGGTGATTTCGCCGTACAGCGCTGCAGTGAGCCCGAATATGAGCCCCCCCTGGATCTGGGCGATCACGGTGTCGGGATTCACGGCTATGCCGGTATCTACGGCGCTGACGATGCGGTGGACGCGAACCTCACCTGACTTCTCGACCTCAACTTCGGCGACCGTGGCGATGTAGCTGCCGAAGGCCGCCTGTGCACAGATGCCACGACCCATTCGGCCGCCGTTCCGGGCCGTCAAAGGCTGGCCCCATCCGGATTTGCTGGCAACGAGGTCGATCGCGGCGCGCATGCGTGGATTTTTTTCCAGCAGGCCGCGACGGAATTCAATCGGGTCCTTGCCGACCTTCCTGGCCAACTCGTCAATGAAGCCTTCGATAGCGAAGACGTTGTTGTTCGGGCCCACGCCGCGCCAGAACCCGGTCGGGACGCCGGGCGGTTCCTGGCGGACGTACTCGATCTGCAGGTCCGAGAATTCATAAGGCAGGTCGACGGCGGCATCCACCGCATCGATATCGACCCCTTTCTGGAACGCCGGCGGCAGCCACCGGGCAATAATTGCAGAGCCCACTATCCGGTGCCGCCAGCCGACGATCTTGCCACCTGCAATCGAGGCAGCCATCCGGTCCTGATACACCGGGCGATACACGTCGTGTTGGATGTCCTCTTCGCGCGTCCAGAGGATTTTGACCGGTCCCTCGACCTTCTGGGCGATACGGACCGCCGTCTCGACGTAGTCGACCTCGAGTCGACGGCCGAAGCCGCCGCCGATGAGATGGTTGTGTACGGTCACTTTCTCCAGCGGCAGGCCGGTGACCTTGGCGGCGATCGCCTGTGCCCGGGCCAGCACCTGGGAGCCGACCCACACCTCGCAACTATCCGGCTTCACGTGGACGGTTGCGTTCAATGGCTCCATCGTGGCGTGCGCCAGGAAAGGCAACTCGAAGTCAGCCTCGATCCGCTCGCCCTGGGACAGGGCCTTGTTGACATCGCCTGCCGCCTTGGCGGTGACACCCTCACCCTGACCCGCGGCACGCAGTTGCTTCCACACTTCGTGGGTATCGACTGTGGCATGGGGGCCGGACTTCCAGACTATGTTGAGAGCTGCGAGACCTTGTTTGGCGGCCCACATGTGATCGCCAACCACGGCGACGACATCATTGAGCACCACAATCTGGCGGACTCCCGGCAGGGCCTTGGCTTTCGCGTCGTCGACGCGGTCCACCGTGCCGCCGAATTCCGGGCACAGCGCCAGGGTGGCGAATTTGACTCCTGGCGGCAGGACGTCGATGCCGTACTGGACCTTGCCGTTGACCTTGTCAGGCGTGTCGTAGCGCTTCAGGGACTGGCCGACCAACTTGAAGGTGTTGATTGGCTTCAGGGGTGGGTCTGGCGGCGGAACCACACCGGCTGTGTGATCGATCAACGCGCCGTAGGCAAGCTTTTTACCGCTGGCAGCGTGAATGACCTGGCCGCGCTCGGTATGACACGAAGCCGGATCCGCATTCCACATTTTGGCTGCGGCCTGCACCAACACCGCCCGCGCACTGGCGCCGGCCTTGCGCATGGGCATCCAGAATGCGCGCATGGAGGTGGAGCCACCGGTCGCCTGCAAACCGAAGATGGGGTTGGCGTACAACTTGTCATTGGGGGGTGCGTGTTCCAGCACCACCTGGTCGGCTGCAACATCCAGCTCTTCAGCCAGCACCATCGCCAAACCGGTGTAGATACCCTGCCCCATTTCAACCTGAGGCATCACCAACGTGACCAGCCCCTGCCGATCAACGCGAATGAATGCGTTGGGCTCAAACCGTTGCGCCGCCGGGGTCGCTCCACGCCCGAACGGCAGGTAGAAGCTCACTAAAAGTGTGCTACCGGTCTGTAGAAATGCGCGTCGACTGACACTCATGACTTCGACCCCGCCGCCTGCTTGATGGCATTGCGGATGCGCACATAGGTGCCACACCGGCAGATATTCCCGGACATGGCCGCGTTGATATCCGCATCGTTGGGAGCAGGTGTCGAGGCCAACAGGGCCGCGGCGGACATGATCTGCCCGGATTGGCAGTAGCCACACTGGATCACTTCGAGATCCAGCCACGCCTTCTGAATTTTGGCGCCCTCAGCCGTGGCCCCCACACCTTCAATGGTGGTGACAGGTCGCCCAGCCACCGCACCGATCGGCAGGATGCACGAGCGGGTCGGCTTCCCATCCAGGTGAACAGTGCAAGCGCCGCACTGCCCGATCCCGCAACCGAACTTGGTGCCGGTCAGCCCGACGAGGTCGCGCAGCACCCACAGGAGCGGCATGTCCTCCGGCGCATCGACGCTCTTGTCTTCGCCATTGATGTGCAGAGTAATCATTCAGTAACGGTATCCCCGGTGGGAACAAATTACTTGAACGTTACTGCTCTCGCGTGAGGACAGACGGACACGAAGCCCTCGTTTTAGGACCCGCACCGCGGACCCAACATGGACCGACTCTCCACGCGAGCGCTCAGGCTCGCATACGCACTCCGGTCGGGTCGAACGCCGGGGCTGTCAGCCGCTCGGCCTTGCGTCGCTCGCCCATCAGCTCGATTTCAAAGCCGAGGGTGTCAGTCGCTATATTCGTTGGAACATAACCTAACGCAAGGGATTTCTGAACGCTGTGGCCGTAGGCGCCCGACGTCACCCATCCAACAACCTGGCCATTGTGCCAGATCGGCTCATCGCCCAGGCAGTCGGCATCGAGCGATTCGACTGCGAACGACACCAACCGCAGGGCCCCACCGCCCTCTTTCTCCGCCACTGCGGCCTGGCGGCCAATGAATTCGCCCTTTTTCAGGTCGACGAACCGGCCCAGGCCCGCCTCATAGGGTCCGTAGATGGGCCGGTACTCGCGGGACCAGGTACCGAAACTTTTCTCCACACGCATGGAGTGCAAGGCCCGCCCCCCGAACGACTTGATCCCATACGGCTGGCCCGCCGACTTCAGCAGATCAAACAGTGCACGCTGATAGTCCGTGGTCACCCAGATCTCGTAACCCAGGTCCCCGGTGAACGAGACGCGGCCGACGAACGCCGGGATCATGCCGACATCCATCTGTCGGAAGGACATGAACGAGAACTTCGACAAATCCTCTCGCACCAGAGCCTGCAACAGCGCACGTGACTTCGGACCCGCAATGGACAACCCGACATACTCCATCGCCACCGAGCGCAGCGACACGCCCGACTGAGCCGAATGCCTCTCGAACCAGCGCTGGTAGAAACTCTCCGCCGCATAGGTGCCGATCAGGAAGAAGCGCTGCTGCGACGGACGGCAGATCGTGAAATCGCCGATCAACTTACCGCGCTCATTCAACATCGGCGTCAGCGTAATGCGGCCGACCTCCGGCACATGGTTGGCCATCACATGGGACAACCACTGCGTCGCACCCGGCCCGGTCACTTCGAACTTGCCGTAGTTCGAGATCTCCAACAGGCCGACGCTCTCACGGACCGCCTTGATCTCCGCCGCTACATGCTTGTCAGCGTTGGAACGGCGGAAAGTCACGTCTTCAGTTGCCTCAGCGGCGCTGGGCGCGAACCACAACGGATGCTCGAGTCCGCAGTAGTCACCAAACACCGCGTGCTCAGCCTGCAGGCGATCGTAAATCGGTGTCGTGCGCAAAGGCCGCGCCGCAGTCAGCTCTTCATTCGGGAACCGAATCCGGAACCGGCGCGAGTAGTTCTCGCGCACCTTGGCGTTGGTGTAAGCCAACGTGGCCCAATCTCCATAGCGCGCGACATCCATCGCCCAGATATCCGCACCCGGATCGCCATCCACCATCCAATGCGACAGCGCGAGGCCGACGCCACCACCCTGGCTGAATCCGGCCATCACGCCGCACGCCACCCAGAAGTTCTTCAGGCCTTTGACGGGACCCACGAGTGGATTGCCGTCAGGTGCAAAGGTGAACGGACCATTCACCACCTTCGCGATGCCCGACTCGCCGAGAATCGGGAAGTGTTGGAATGCGACATCCAGGCTGGGCGCGATGCGGTCCAGGTCGTTCGGCAGCAGGTTCTGACCGAAGTCCCAAGGCGTTTCTGTCGGCGACCACGGCACGCCTGCGCGCTCGTAGGTGCCGATCAGCATCCCACCGCGCTCCTCGCGCATGTAGATCTCGCCCTCGAAGTCGATGACGTGCAACTGCTCCTTCTTCCCGGGAGGTGGCGTCAAAGTGGGGATCTTTTCCGTGATGAGGTACTGGTGCTCCATGGCCAGGATGGGCAACTCGAGGCCGACCATGCGCCCGACTTCGCGTGCCCACAGTCCGCCCGCGTTGACGACGTGCTCGGCATGAACATTCCCGTGGTCGGTGATGACGTCCCAGGAACCATCCAGACGCTGCTTCAGATCAACAACGCGCGTGTGGCGAACCACTTCCGCACCACCAATCTGCGCAGACTTCGCATAAGCGTGCGTCACGCCGTACGGGTCAACATGCCCCTCGATGGGATCGTACATGGCACCGACGAAGTGCTTCTCGTCCATCATCGGAAACAGTGTCTTCGCTTCGCTGACCGAGATGAGCTCCAGCTCCATGCCGAGGTAACGGCCGCGGGCCTTGGCCATCCGCAGCCAGTCCATCCGCTCCTTCGTTCCAGCGAGCATGATGCCGCCGGTGATATGCAGTCCGCACGACTGGCCCGAGATCTGCTCCAGCTCCTTGTAGAGATTGATGGTGTACTGCTGGAGCTTTGCGACGTTGGGATCGCCGTTCACGGTATGCATGCCGCCGGCGGCGTGCCACGTTGAGCCGGAGGTCAGTTCATCGCGCTCAATCAACAGAACGTCTTTCCAACCTGCCCTGGTCAGGTGAAACAGAACACTGGCGCCGACGACGCCTCCGCCGATCACCACGACTTTAGCAGCACTCTTCATGTAGTTACTCGTTTGAAACAGCCAGATGGACCGAGGATTCAGTCGCACCCTTGGGATTGGTTCCGAAACGCTCGATGAGCCAGGAGCGGAACAGTGCTACCGCGGTGTCGCCGAGCGCTTCGGGATGTGTAATCAGGTAATAGCCGTAGCCATCGTCCAGCGAGGCATCGAACGGCCTGACGAGGCGGCCTTGCTCGAGGGCTTCGCTGAATAGAAGCGGATCGCACAGAGCAACGCCCTGTCCACTCAACGCATACTGGACTGCCAGCACGGCGGTATCAAACACCAGCCCGCGCTCGTATTTGACATTGGGGATGCCGTTCTGGCGGACAAACTGCGACCACAGGTGGTGGCGCGGCAGGTCGGCGATGCGTACGTGCACAATTTCATTTGCATCAATGAACGCCGCGAGATCCTTGCCCGCGTGCTTCGCGGCGACGTTGGGATGACACAACAGCGTCGGCCGTGCTGCCCAAAGCAAGTCGGCGACCAGGTCCGTCACGGTGGGCTTCGAATACACAACTGCCACATCGACATCGCCGAGTGGTGGCCCCACGCCGTACGGACTGATGAGATCAATGTCGACTTCAGTGCTCGCGCCGCGGAAATCACGGAGGATCGGGACTGCCAGTTGCACCGCAAAGCTGGGTGGCATCTGCACACGCAATGTGCGTTGAACGGGAGTGCCGTCGTTACGGATGTCGTCGAGAGCATATTCCAGCCGATCGAACGACTTGATCACAGCGGGCAACAGATGTTGGCCGGCTTTGGTGAGCGACAAGGCATGGGGCTTGCGATCGAACAGCTGGACCCCGACCAGGCGCTCGAGGGCGATGACGTGGCGCGACAGCGCGCTCTGTGAAATCAGCAGTGCATTCGCCGCGGCAGTAAAACTGCCGTGCTTTGCAACACCCTCAAACGCGCGCAACGCATTCAGGGGCAACCAGCGCCGATCGATGCTCTTTTTACTCATGAGTCTGCCGTCCCGATTCTAACGTGACCAAGGCCCACAGCCGCCGCAAACCGATGCCTTTTTTCGATGGCCATAGCCAATTTCTCGGCTTTGTACACCGAAGCCCGATATGGAAGTCTCCTGCCATGCCCGAGCACAAAATTGCCTCTATTCAGATTACCCAGCATCGCCTGGACCTTCATCCCCCGTTCAATGCGAGCTGGGATACCCAGCCGCGCCACCACTTTGACGCCACCCTGGTCCGCGTGACCACGGATACCGGGTTGGTAGGCTTCGGCTCGGGCGACCTGATGGTCGGTTTCGCGGGGCACGAAAATCTGTTCATCGGGCAGGACCCGCTGGCCATTGAGCGCCACTACCGCGTTCTGTCCAATATCGACTTCCATTACGGTCGCTGCTGGCCCCTGGACCTCGCCCTGTGGGATCTCGCCGGCAAGATCACCGGCCAGCCGGTCTGGAAGCTGCTGGGCGGCCTGTCCAATCGGGTGCGGGCTTACGCCTCCTCGGGAACGCTCCGCGACCCCGGCGCCACGGCAGATGCCGCCGAGCGTTACCTGGCTCAGGGCTTTCCGGCGCTGAAGCTGCGTTTTCATCGCGGCGACTGGCGCGATGACGTCAAAGCGCTCGAAGCGGTCCGCGCGCGAGTTGGGAATCGGCTGGAGTTGATGGTTGACTGCAACCAGGGTTGGCGCATGTCGTGGGATACGGAGCCGCCCTGGACTTTGAAGGATGCCGTTGCCGTTGCGCGCGAGCTGGAGCGACTCGACGTTTACTGGATGGAGGAGCCGCTGCATCGGGCTGATTACGAGGGCATGCGGACTTTGCGAGAGAGGGTGGATGTTCGCATTGCCGGGGGTGAGATGACCCGGCAGGCGCATGAGCTGCGGGAGTTGGTCAGCCGAGGATGCCTGGACGTGCTGCAGCCGGATGCGGCGCTCGTTGGCGGCATTACCGGGCTGCGGCGGGCGGCCATCATGGCGCAGGATCACAACATCGTGTTCACGCCGCACACCTGGACTAACGGCATGGGTGTGATGGCCAACGCACAGTTGGTGGCAGGGCTCGGGCATTCGCCGTTCATAGAGTTCCCCTACGATCCGCCGGAGTGGAGCCTCGATCGCCGGGATTACATCATGGCCGAGCCGCTCACAGTCGACGGCCAGGGCTGGCTGAATCTCAGCAACACGCCGGGCATGGGCTACGCAGTGGACGAGGCCAGGTTGGCATTGACCCGCATCGGCTAGGGGGCGGCGCACAGGTTGGCGCAAGGGCACAGGCGGTCGGCTCGCGGACCGGCGCCATCGCGCCAGGCTGAGGGCAGCCCGGCGAACGCTGACTGGCGCCGGGACAACTAGGCACCATGGCGCCCCGGTTGGCGACGTGGACCGTTGGCCGTCTCCGTAGCCGGCTCACGGCGTGTCGAGGAACCCGTTGATCACCTTTGCGACGGCCTCGGGCTCTTCCCAGAAGGGGTTGTGGCCGAGGCCTTCGAATACTTTGACCTTCGCCGCCGGCAGTGCGTCGCGTAGTGACTGGCGCACATCCTCTTCCATGATCGGGTCCTTGCTGCCCCAGATGAGCAGCGTCGGCGCCTTCAGCTTCGGCAACATGCCCTGAATGTCCGCCGTGTTAGCCCCCTGCTCCAACACCGCCAGCCACACCCCCAGCGGAATGTTGGCCGCATCGCGCCGCTGACGGCGAATGAACTCCTCATTCACCGGCGTAGGCGAAGCCCACCACTCGACCATGAAAGGTGAGTCGGGATCGATCGGCTCCTGCAGCTTGCGAATTTCCGAGGCGAAATCGTACGCAGGCTTCTTGGGCAGCGTCCCCGGCTTCGGGCCGCCGGTGGAGGAAATGAGGATCACCTTGCGCACCCGATCCGGCCACTGCTCCGCCAGCACCTGGGTGATCATGCTGCCCAGTGAATGGCCGACGATGTCTGCCTTCTGGATGTGCAGCGAATCCAGCAGCAGCTTGATGTCATACGCGAAGTCGATCTTCGCGTAGCAACACTCCGGCTTGTCCGACAGCCCATGCCCGCGGATGTCGACCACAATCAGCCGGTAGTGTTTGTTGAGATAGGGAATCAACGGCACCCAGTCGCGCGCGTTGTCCGTATAACCGTGAATAAGGACCACGGGCGGCCCCTTGGGGTCGCCCATGTCGATGTAGGCCAGGTGCTCGCCATTCGGCAGCAACACTTTGTGCTTGCGGCCGTCAAAGTCATCCAGGTTGATCAGCAAGGGCGGCGCTGTGGGCGCGGCAACCACACCCGTGCACAACAGGGCGAATAGGGCAACCGACAACCACTTTGTCACGATAGCGCCTCTTGCAACGGCCCGAGCCACGGCTCAAAGTGCCGCCATTGATCCAACCCCTCCTTGAAAATCGGCCGGCGCACCTGCTCGGAGCTGGCGGTGCGCACATGGCGCTCGGTCTTCCAGAACTCCAGGCACGCCGCCTCAAACGGCAGGCCGCAGAACTCCAACAGCCGGCGCACACTCCCCTCCAGGTCGTCGACGACCACCTCGTGCTGCATGCGCAGCACCTTGCCGGGCAACGCCTCATCCCAGTGTTGCATCAGCTCCACATACGTCCGGTAGTAGTGCCCGATGTCTTCCAGGCTGTAGGTGAACTCCTGTCCGTTGGCAAACAGCTGCTTGAAGTTGCTGAAGCAACAGGCCATCGGCTCGCGCCGCGCATCGATGATCTTCGCGTTCGGCAGGATCAGATGAATCAGACCCACGTGCCGGAAGTTGTTCGGCATCTTGTCAATGAAGAACGGCCGCCCGCTGGTGCGGTAGATACGCGTCTCGGCGATAAATTGCTCGCCAAACTGACGGCACTGCCCGGGGGTCAGCGTAGCCAACACATCCGGATACTCGGTCGACTCCCGGCCGCTCAACACATGCACCAGGCGCGGGATCTCAGCCAGCTCCTTGGTCCCCTCCACCGCCGAATGCGAGGCCAGGATCTGCTCCAACAGAGTCGAGCCGGCCCGCGGCAAGCCCACGATGAAAATGGGATCGGGCGCCGGACATCCCCAACCCTCGTGGGTGGTAAAAAACTGGCGTGTACAAACCTCAGTCTGCCGCCGCGCATTCCGCTCAAACGACGCACGGTCGTAGCGCGTCTCGGCTTTCTTCAGCGCGTTACCCTGCGAGTAGAAGTGAAACGACTGCTGGTACTCGCCCCTGTCCTCCAGCGCTTTGCCAAGCGCGAAATCCAGGTGATAGCGATCGACGACCGGTGTCGACGGGTCCGATTCAGCCCGGCGCATCGCGGCGATCTCCTCATCAGGAAATCGGTAAGTCTTGAGGTTAGCGAGACTCCAGTAGGCATCGCCGAACGACGGTCGCACCTCGGCAGCGCGCCGATATGACTCGATTGCCTCCGTCTGTCGACCGACCGTCTTCAACGCGTGCGCAATCGCCAGGTGCAACGTAGGGTTCGATGGAGTCTCTTCACGCAACGCAAAGAACTTCTCGAGCGCCTCGTCGTTCCGCCCCAACCCAACCAACGCATTGCCCTCGAGGGCCCGGAACACAGGATTGCGGGGCTCGACTGCCAGCAACTTGCGAATCTGCTCGAGCGCCTCGAGGTGCTTGTGCCGGTCCGCCAACACTTCCGCATAGTTGTGGCGAGCCGCGTGATAGTCGGGTGACAGCTCCAACACGTTCTGCAACAGAAACTCGGCGTCATCCAGCACACCCATGTGCATGCCGATCCGGGCGAGCAGCCGCATACCTTCGACGTGTTGCGGGTTCTCCAGCAGGAACGGGCGGATCACCTGTTCAGCCGCCTGCGCAGAGCCTTCCGCGAAAAGACTGTTCGCTGTAACCACAGCAACAGGCAGGCGATCGAGGGTCGCGGCTACGTTGGCTGCATTGTTGGCCTCTGCGTTGCGCCCCGCGGCACGGTACAGGGCCACCAGCGCCTTCCAGCTCGCCGGCAGCGAGGGATTCAGGTTGACCGCGTGCTGATACGCCTTGATGGCGGCCTCATTATCACCGAGCCCGCGATAGCAGTGTCCGCGCTCCTGGAACAGCCGGCCGTAGTCGGGATGCAGCGTCTCGAATTGGGCGAGAGTGGCCAGGGCGTCCTGGATCCGCCCTGTATAGCGTTGGTTGACCGCGATCAGGTACAGGACATCGCGGTTCTCGGGAACCTGTTTGAGCAGGGAGTCGGCGAGCGCCAGTGCTTGCGCAAACTGGCGCTTCGCCATCAGCCCTTTGGCACGTTCAATCTCGTCAGCAATCACTTCACTGGAACTTATACCCCAACCTGATCGAGATTGTACGCGGCCGGATGACCGTGTCTTCACGAATGCGCTGCGCAAAGGTCGCGAAGGTAATGCCGCGGGAATCCGTCAGGTTCTCGCCGTAGAGCTGCACCGACCAAGCGTCCCTGCTGACGCCCAATGCGCCGTCGTAGCTGGTGTAAGCCGGCAGATCGTAGGCAATGGACGAGTTGTCGACCGGATTGGTCTGCAGCCGGTCCGTCGTCGAGAACATGTGGCCCCGGTGGATCGCCGATCCTTGAACCCACGCCGTGTAGTCCCCGACCGGGAATTCGTATCGCACCTGCGCGTTGCCCTGGACCGGTGGCGACAGCGCCAGGGGGCTGCCTTGCTCGCCGTATGGGTTGTGCAGACCGATCGCTTCAAAGTTGATGGGCTTGCCGTCGGCACCGTTCAGCGCCGGCGTGTTGGTCAGCTCGCTGTGGTTCCAGGCAGCACTCAGGGAGACCGTCAAGCCGCGGATCACGACCGCTGTGATCTCCGTCTCGAAGCCACGGACGCGGTAATCCGGACCGTTGGTGGTAAAGGTGAGGTTACCCAGCACGCCCGGGTCGAACAGGCCGATCTGCGCGTTCTTCCAATCCTCGCGGTAGAACGTACCGTTGAACCGGATGCGGTGATCGAACCATTCGGTCTTGAAGCCGATTTCGTTGTTGGTCAGGTTGTCCGGCGCAAAGCCGATCGGCGTCAGGAAGATGCCTTTCAAAGGCGACTGGCCGGCGCTGACGAATCCGGACGAGCGGTTGAATCCGCCCGGACGGAAGCCCTGCGACCAGGTGTAATACACCATGGCTTCAGGCGTGATCTTCCACGTCAGGTTGGCGCGGCTGCGAAAGCCCTTGTACGTCTTGTTGAGTCCGATCGAGGTATCCGAATACCGCTCGTTGCCCGGTGGCACCGGGAACGTATCCAGGTTCAAGCCGCTGTTGCACGCGCCCGGAATGTCACCCGGGTTGAAGGTGTAGAGGCCGCCGGGACGGCAACCGTAGCTGCCACCCTTCGCACCCTTCTGGAAGGTATCCATGCTGTAGTAGCGGGTACCGCCCGTGATCGTCAGGTTCTTGAGGATGTCGAAATCGACTGACAGGAACCCCGCGGTCTGCTTGTAGCCGCGTTTCATGTCGTCATAGAAGCCGATCAGCGGGTCGCGGATATTCGGATTGTTGACGCTGGAGCCCGGAGGCGCGATCAGCGGAATGAATCCCGCGCCATCCGCGCGGTAGTACCAGTCCGAGATGTCATCGATCTTGAAGTCTTCCCAGAACGCGCCACCGATGGCGCGGATGCGCCAGTCATCCGGCGTGCTCAGGCGGAACTCGTGGCTCTGGTGGCTATTGCGTTCCGTGACTTTGAATGTCGACACGGGAGACAGACACTCACCCTGAGGGACCCCCATGTTGGTCGCTTGCTGCGTGTTCGGAATGATACAGGTGTAGTAATCACCGTACGCGCCGCGCATGTAGTTGGTGTAGTCGGCAACCTCGTCGACCTTACGGACCAGGTAGCCTCCGGTGTACACGGCCTTCAGGGGTCCGATCTTGCCGTTGACCGTCCAGGCCGTGTTCTCAAACTTGTCCTTGTCATATTGCGGCGTGAACAGATTGACGGACAGATCCGGCAGCGTCTGCAGATCCGAGCCTTGCGGCATCTCGGCGAAGACACCGTCCGCTTCCATGTTTTGCCAGGACTGCGTGACCAACACGTTCCAGTCGTCGTTGATCTGGTACAGGCCCGACAGGCGGAATCCCTTGTACGTAACCGGGTTGATGTCTCTGCCCGCGATCTGCGAGTTGTTGGCAACGACGTTGTTCGTCGGCACCACGCCCTTGAAGTAGTACGCGATGCCGAGGTCCGAGGGACGTCGCGTGAATGTGCCGGGCACGTTGTCGATATATCCGCCGCGCGATTCGCTGTAGATGACGCCGCGCACCGCGAGCTTGTCGTCGATCAACGGTATATTGACCATTGCATCGAGGCTGCTGCTGTTATCACCGTGGGCAGTAGTGCCGTAACTACCGTTGAACGCAGCCTCCGTCTTGTTCAGTTTCGGCTTGTTGGTGATGTAACGCACGACACCCGCCTGGGCGCCGGCGCCGAACAGAGTACCCTGCGGGCCTTCCAACACCTCGACACGCTCGAGGTCAGCGGCGTAGATGTCGAGGTTACGACCTGGTAACTGCGCGGATTGATCGTCAAGGTACACCGCAACGTTCGGGAAGCTTCCGGTTGCACCGGAAGACTGCTCGCCGTCCTGCGTGGTACCTAGGCCGCGCATGTAGATCTGACCGCGGCCCGGACCCTGGTTGGCCACAGTGACGCTGGGCAGGTACTTCACGTAATCGTCGAATGTGGTGACGTTCAGTTTGGTAAGTGTTTCTGACGTCAACGTCGTCATCGTGATTGGGACGTCCTGAGCGCTCTGCTCGCGACGCTGTGCGGTAACGACAACTTCGCCAATAGTCAGGCCGTTGTCGGGTTGCGCCGCTTCCGCCGCTGCTGGTACATCCGCAGGTGCGGCGGCACTGGCGGCAGCGGCGTGGGCGCTCAGGATGGCTGCGACTGCGCAGTACACTTTACGGTTTGCTTTCAAGCTGCTCTCCCCGATATTTAAATAATCTTTCGGAAGAACCCCCGGCCCGAGCCCCCTGCTCTTTCTGACAGTGTTGCCGCACGTCGTCGCGCACGTACAACACAGCCCTTGGCGGGCGACACCCCCAACTCAAACTTTCACTTCAGCCCATCCCTTTCAAGCGGTTTATTTGGATTGGCCCATCTAATTTTTTGATGGTACCCCCCTGACATCCGCCAACGCTCATCCGTTGGGTGATGGCAACACACGGCGACATGTCGCGAAATGAACAGCGGCGACATATCACCTGTATAGAGGCGCCTATGCGACCTCTGCGGCCACGGCAAGGCCGTCAGACCCGTCTGACAAGCGACCGGGGCCGGTTCCGATAACGTTAAATCCGGCTCGCGGCCAATATTCTCCCGCACAACGCCAACGCATCGTTCGCGGGCGGCGGGAGAGAAATCAAATGCTTCACTACGCAGTCGTGTTTTTCATCATTGCCATCATTGCCGCGATTCTGGGCTTCGGCGGTATCGCTGCGGGCGCAGCCGGTATCGCGAAGGTGCTGTTCTTTGTATTCCTGATCCTTGCGGTCCTGACCTTCCTGCGTCGCGCTTAGCTACGCGGCGAGTTTCTTGGGGCGGCGGTCCTGAGGGGGCTACCTCCGGGACCTCCCGCCCCGGGGCAGGCAGGGCATAATCGGGGGATGGATATATCCCCCCTGGGCGAATTTTTCGCCGGCGCCTTCGTAGCAGCCCTCCTCCTCGGCACAGGCCTGCGTCTGTGGCTCACATCCCGACAGCTCACGGCTGTCAGAGGTCACCGGGATCAGGTCCCGGAGGCTTTTGCCGACCGCGTTTCCCTGGCTGACCACCAGAAAGCGGCCGACTACACCATCGCGACCGTGCGGTTCGGTCGCAAATCCGTCGTTGCAGACAGCCTTGTTACGCTCGCCCTCACGGTTGGCGGCGTTATCGGCAGCATCGATCTGTTGTGGCAACACAGCTTGGGCAGCACGCTCTGGAGCGGCGCCCTCGTCATCCTGTCCGTGGTGATTCTGACAGGCATCATCGACCTGCCCTTCTCTCTGTGGCGCACCTTCAGGATCGAGGCCCGGTTCGGCTTCAACCGCATGACCCCTGCCCTGTTTGTAGCCGACCTCGCCAAGAGTTGCCTGTTGGGACTGTTGATCGGCGGTCCCGTGGTGCTTGCTGCGCTGGCGTTGATGGATCGCGCCGGTCCTTACTGGTGGCTGTATGCCTGGGTCGGTTGGATGGCGCTGATGCTGCTGATGACCTGGGCCTGGCCCGCGTTTATCGCACCGTGGTTCAACAAGTTCACGCCTCTTCAGGATGCGGAGCTGAAAGCGCGTATCGAGGCGCTGTTGCAGCGTTGCGGGTTCGAGTCCGAGGGCGTGTTTGTGGTCGACGGCTCACGCCGATCGGCTCATGGAAATGCTTATTTTACCGGCATGGGACGCCACAAACGGATCGTGTTTTTCGACACTTTGCTGTCCCGGCTCAGCCACTCGGAAGTGGAAGCAGTATTGGCGCACGAGTTGGGACACTTCAAACTGAAACACGTCCGCAAGCGACTGTTGGTGACCATGGCCGGCTCGCTGGGCGCGTTGGCGCTGCTCGGTTGGCTGACTGCACAGACACCGTTCTACACCGCCTTCGGGGTGCAGATTCCTTCATCACACGCGGCGCTGCTCTTGTTCATGTTTGTCACGCCGGCGTTCGGATTCTTCGCTACTCCGCTCGGATCGCTGTGGTCGCGGCGGCATGAGTTTGAGGCGGATGCGTTCGCGGCGCAGCACGCGAGTGCCGGGGACCTTGCGACCGCCCTCGTCAAGCTCTACCGTGACAATGCGACAACCCTGACACCGGACTCACTGTACTCGGCGTTCTATTACTCGCACCCGCCGGCAACCGAGCGGATCGCGCAGTTAAGGCGGAATGAAG
>Ga0268266_10002013_pt1 | contig 22668 bp, 23 predicted proteins | sample KBSS13metaG_FD_190356 | JGI IMG/M metagenome (GOLD analysis project Ga0268266, IMG submission 190356) | Switchgrass rhizosphere microbial communities from Kellogg Biological Station, Michigan, USA - KBS S1-3 metaG (SPAdes) (version 2) | ecosystem: Host-associated > Plants > Roots > Rhizosphere... | reverse complement strand
TGGGGCCCATCGGCACTTCGCCGACGGGAAATTGCATTCGGCAATTCGCCGATCGGAGCGTCAATTGGACCAACAACCGGTCGAAACCACAGTTTACTCGCTCAGCGACTCCCCTCCACTCGCCCCTGAACGCCGCACTGACGAACGCTACCTGAGCCTGTTCAGGGTCGGGACGCTGACTATCGACGACAGACGGGAGCTGTGCCTGATCAGGAATGTTTCGGCGGGCGGGATGATGATCCGGCCCTATTGCCCGCTCGCGATCGGTACGCGCCTCAGCGTGGAGCTGAAGCAAGGCGAGCCGGTCAACGGCACCGCGCTTTGGGACAAGGACGATTGCATCGGGATTACCTTCGACGAGCAGATCGATGTTCTGGCTTTGCTCTCGTCGGAAGATGGACCGCGTCCGCGAATGCCTCGCGTGGAAGTCGAAAGCGACGCCTCCATCCGCGTCGAAGCCGACGTGTATCCGGCCCGCATCGAAAATATCTCCCAAGGTGGGATAAAGATCGAATGCGGAGCGAGGCTTCCGCTTGGACCTCAGGTCGTCGTCAGGATCGATGGCTTGGAAGCGTGCCGGGCAGTGGTGCGCTGGAAGAACGGCAATTCCTACGGAGTCACGTTCAATCGCGTGCTTCCGCTGCCGACGTTGGTAAATTGGCTTCAGGATCAGCGCGAACAGCTTCGGGCCGCAGGCTGATTAGTCGCCGAGTTTTCCGACCGGCGACGCGACCATCCACTTTTCGACCATCTTGCGCTCGCTGTCGGTGAGCGGACGACAGGCGAGGCCCGGGCGGCGGAAGTCGGAATTGATCTTCTGCTTGGGCTGCGGAACGTAGCGCAGCACTTCTTCAGACTTCAGCTGGCGAGCAAACGCGATTCCGGCGAAGCGGCCATGGACCCAAACCACGCGGCCCTTCACTCGAAGGTCGTTGCGCTGGAAAAAGGTCGTCGTGCCTTCGAGCGGCAGCCGCTCGCCTTCAATCAGCGCACCGTCTTCCGACAGGTTGCGCAGCTTCACCGCCTGCGGTGCACCGGCAACTTCCACGCTTGCAGCGAGAAGGACGGGCGAGCGGCGCGAACGGCGGTTCTGCGAGACGTTACTCTGATCCATCGCGGAACCCTAAGCCCGCGACGGTAAAACTTCGTTTAACGCTGATTGGAATTTCGTCGCAGCAGCAGCATCAAATTGTTGGCGGGCATCTGGCGCCATTCAATGAGGTCGAACGATCCGCGGGCGGCATCCGTAAAATCCTCGACCCGGCGCAGCCCCCATTGCGGATCGCGACGCTTGAGGTCGGCATCGAACGCCACATTGCTGTCGATGGTCGCGATGTCGTCCATGAGCCACGGTCCGTAAAGAATGAGCGGCGCACCGGAAGGAAGCAACCGCGCGGCGCCAGCGATCAGCCCCAGCGCGGATGCCCACGGACTGATGTGAACCATATTGATACTGAGCAGCGCGTCGGCTCGATCGAGTGGCCAGTTATCCGAAGACGCGTCGAGGGGTAGCGGAGGGTGCAGATTAGGCAGTCTAACTTCGTCTCGCCATCCCGCGATCGAGCCGAGCGCATCAGGGTGTAAATCGGTCGGCTGCCAGTCGAGATCGGGAAAGCGCTCGGCGAAATAGACAGCGTGCTCCCCCGTCCCGCTGGCTATTTCTACGACTTTGCCGCTCTTGGGCAGCCAATCGGCAAGAATCTCGGCGATCGGCTCACGATTGCGAAGCGCTGCCGGAGCCGAGCGCTTCGCGCCGGCGGTCGGCGCCTCGTAGAAGCGCCGCTCATCGGTCATGCCGTCGCCAGTATCTTCTGCGCCCGCAGGTACAGTTCAACCCGGGTAGCCGTCAGCAATCCCAGCGCAAACCCGAGGAACGCATCGGTCAGGAGCATTGCACCGCTGCTGGGGTGAGTGACCGCAGAGTCTCCGAAGATCGCGCGAGCGCCCATCTTCAGGGCAATCAGGCCGACGATCAGCAACATTGCCAGCGGCGATGCCTTCTGACGAAGCTCGCCACTCTGCTCGTCGCGATGGATCCGGATCAGCTTGCCCCGGTGCCAGCCGATCGCCGCGCCAATTCCTACTCCCGCGCCCATCAGTCCCCAGCCAAGCGGCGACGGCCGAAGCGTCACGAGCGTGAATCCCACCAGCGCCAGGTAGATCACCGGGACAACCCACAGGGTCTCGACTTTGAGCGGCCGCTCCTTGCTCATTGAACGCATACGAAGCGCAATGACGACGGCGATGATGACGAACGGAATTAAGGTACTGAGCCAATTACCCGGCTGGTTCTGCACGGCTTACCCTCCCCTATTCGGCGGCTTGGGCCACCTCCGGGTCACGATAAGTAAGGATGGGCTTCCTTGCCGCAAGCGTTTCGTCGAGCCGGCGTCTGGGTGCGAGGAACGGCGCGGCCTTCAGGCTTTGATCGCCTGCCTTCGCCCGTTCGGCGATCGAGCGCACTGCGGCGATGAACTGATCGAGGCTCGCCTTCGATTCCGTCTCGGTCGGCTCGACCAGCATCGCGCCGTGAACCACCAGCGGGAAATACATGGTCATCGGGTGGAAGCCTTCGTCGATCAGGGCCTTCGCAAGATCGAGTGTGTTGACGTCGCCGGTGAAGCCTTTGTCCGAGAAGATCGCCTCGTGCATGCACGGGCCGCTCTTGCCGAACGGCGCGTCGAGCACGTCTTCCAGGCTGCGCAGGATGTAGTTGGCATTGAGCACCGAATCCTCGGCGACCTGCTTAAGGCCATCGGCGCCATGGCTGAGGATGTAGGTCAACGCGCGCGTGAACATGCCCATCTGGCCGTGGAAGGCGACCATCCGCCCGAACGCACCCGGATGCTCTTCGTCCGCCGTCTCTTCCTCGACGATCTTGAAGCTGCCGTCGGGGTACTTCGCCGCGTACGGGATCGGCCCGTAGGGCGAGAGCGCCTCCGACAGAACCACCGGACCCGACCCCGGCCCGCCACCGCCGTGCGGCGTCGAGAAGGTCTTGTGCAAGTTGATGTGCATCGCGTCGATGCCGAGGTCGCCCGGACGGACCTTGCCGACGATCGCGTTGAAGTTGGCGCCGTCGCAGTAAACGAACGCGCCCACCGCATGCACCGCGTCGCTGATCGCCTTCATGTCCGGCTCGAACAGCCCGCAGGTGTTGGGGTTGGTGATCATCACCGCCGCAACGTCGGGACCGAGCCGCGCCTTCAGCGCTTCGAGGTCGACGCGCCCCGCGGCGTTCGCGGGGATGTTTTCGACGCGATAGCCGGCGAAGGCCGCTGTCGCTGGGTTGGTGCCGTGAGCGCTCTCGGGAACCAGCACGACTTCGCGCTTGTCGCCGCGCGCTTCGAGCGCCGCGCGGATGCACAGCAGGCCGCAGAGCTCACCATGCGCGCCCGCTTTTGGGCTCATCGCGACGCCATGCATGCCAGTGAGGTCGATCAGCCAGAAGGCGAGCTGGTTGATAACCTCTAGCGCGCCTTGGACCGTCTCCTGGGGCTGTAGCGGATGGACGTCCGCGAAGCCCGGCATCCGGGCAACCTTCTCGTTCAGCCGCGGGTTGTGCTTCATGGTGCACGAACCGAGCGGGAATAGACCAAGATCGATGGCGTAATTCTGCCGCGACAGGCGGGTGTAGTGCCGGACGGTCTCCGGCTCGGACAGGCCGGGCAGTCCGATGTCGCGATTTCGCTCCAGCCCACCCAGGCGTGACCGATGTTGCGGGATTTCGGCGAAGTCGACGCCGGTCGATTCTCCGTCGTCGATCTCGAAGATCAGCGGCTCTTCGAGCATCAGGGCGCGATTGCCGGTCACGGTTTGCACCTCGCCCCGCTCGTTCGCCGGCGCAGAAGGCCGCCAGCCTGAAGGATTGACGGTCATTGGACGACCTCCTTCAGTGCGCCTTCAAAGGCATCAATATCTTCGTCGGTGACGGTCTCGGTCACCGCGACGACCAAGCCGTTCTGAAGTGCGTCTACGCCCGGATAAAGCCGCCCTAACGACACGCCGCCGAGCACGCCCTTCTCGACCATCGCGTGAACCGCGGGCCGTGCCTCGACCGGAAGCCTCAGCGTGAACTCGTTGAAGAAGCTGTCATTGACCAACTCCACGCCCGGGATCGCAGCCAGCCGATCCGCCGCCTCGCACGCGCGCGCGTGATTCAGGGAAGCCAGCTGCCGCAGCCCCTTCTCGCCGAGCAGGGTCAGGTGCGCCGTGAACGCCAGCGCGCACAGCACCGAGCTGGTACAGATGTTCGACGTCGCCTTCTCGCGGCGGATATGCTGCTCTCGGGTTGAGAGCGTCAGCACGAACCCGCGCTTCCCTTCCGCATCGACCGTCTCGCCGGCAAGCCGGCCCGGCATCTGGCGAACATGCTTCTCACGACAGGCGAACAGCCCGACGTACGGCCCACCGAACTGCAGCCCGACGCCGATCGACTGGCCTTCGCCGACGACGATGTCCGCGCCCATCTCGCCCGGCGACTTGATCAGCCCCAGCGCGACCGGCTCGGTCACTACCGCAATCAGCAACGCGCCAGCCGCGTGCGCCGCCTCGGCGATCGGCACCAGGTCGGCGATGCGTCCGAGGATGTCGGGATATTGGACGACGACCGCGCTGGTCTCGGGCCCGATCTTGGCGATTAGCCGATCGGTGTCAGGCTCCGCGTCAAGCTGCGGCAGCGCTGTCGCCAGCGCATCTTCGCTGAATTGGGCCAGCGTCTTTGCGACATTCACGTAATGCGGATGCACGCCCGAGCTGATCACCGTCTTGTTCCGGCGCGTGATGCGGTGCGCCATCAGGATCGCTTCCCACATCGCGGTCGAGCCGTCGTACATCGACGCGTTCGCGACCTCGCACCCGAGCAGCCGCGCGACCTGCGTCTGGAACTCGAACATCATCTGCAGCGTGCCCTGCGCGATTTCGGGCTGGTAGGGCGTGTAGCTGGTCAGGAACTCGCCGCGCTGGATGATGTGATCGACGCTCGCCGGGATGTGGTGCCGATAAGCGCCGCAGCCCAGGAAGAAGGGCACGTCGCCCGCCGCAACATTCTTGCGTGACAGCGCGGTCATGTGCCGCTCCACCGCCAGCTCGGACGCGTGCATCGGCAAGCCGTGGATCGGGCCTTTCAGCCGCGCTTCTTCCGGCACGTCGTTGAACAGTTCGTCGATAGAGCCGGCACCAATCACGCGCAGCATCTCGCTGCGGTCGGCGTCACTCAGCGGCAAATAACGCATCAGGCGGGCTTCCTCATGATGAAGCGAAGGCGGACATAATCGGCGACATTCGATCCGACGCGGTCGGCGACGGCAGAGCCGATCTCGGCGCGCTCGCCTTCCGGAACCTGGGCGCGGTCGAGCCAGCCTTTGCGGAAGGTCGTGACCCAGGCGGCGACCCCATGCTCGATCGGGGTCGGACGTTCGATCAGGCGCGCGTCGATCTCGCGGAAGCCGGCGGCTTCATAGACTTTGGCGAACTCGTCGGGCGACGCATACCAGTTGGTTGCCTCAACCGGCGGGACGTAGCCACGGATGATCAGCTCCTCGTCGAGGGCCTCGCGCAGCTTCTTGAGGTTCCCCTCGCCGCCCATCTCACCCGCGAACCGGCCGCCGGGTTTCAACGCGCGGAAGATGGCGCGAGCCGCCTGCTCCTTCTCCAGCACCCAATGCAGGGTCGCATTGGAGAAAGCGGCGTCGAACTCGCCGAAGAACTGCATGTCCTCGGCCGCGAGTTGCACCGCGTCGATTCCAGCCGCGCGGGCCGCCGCGATCATCTCGGGCGAATTGTCGATGCCGAGGACCGTCGCACCGCGCTCGACGATTTTCTTCGTCAGCGTCCCCTCACCGCAACCAACATCGAGAATCCGCTCCCCCGGCTTGGGGTCGAGCAGGTCCAATGCCGCCCCCCCGAGCTCGGCAACGAACGCGCCAATCTTGGCGTAGTCCGCGGCGTCCCACTTGGAAGTCGAGGCAGCGCGCTGGTTCAAAGCGACGCCACGAAATCGCGATAGGCGTTTTCGTCCATCAGGCCTTCGAGCTCCGACGGGTCGGTAACCTCGAGCTTGAAGAACCAGCCCTCGCCTTCGGGATCGTTGTTGATGATCGCCGGATCGTCGGCGAGCGCCGGGTTGCCCTCGATCACATTGCCGCTGATCGGCGAATAGACGTCCGACGCGGCCTTCACCGACTCGACTACCGCGGCTTCCTCGCCCTTGCGAAGCGAGCGGCCGGCATCGGGCGCCTCGGCGAACACGATATCGCCAAGCTGCTCCTGCGCGTGGCTGGAAATCCCAACGGTTGCTTGATTGCCTTCGACCCGGACCCACTCATGGTCCTTGGTGAAATATGTCGTCATCAGGCGGCTCCCTTGCGGTGATAGCGGTGGGGTACGAACGGCATTGCGGCGACCGTCGCGTCGAAGAGTTTGCCGCGTTGCTCGAGTTTCAACTTCGTGCCGGGTTCGGCGAACGGCGTCGCGACATAGCCCATAGCGATCGGGCGCTGCAGCGTCGGCGAGAAGCCGCCGCTCGTGATCTTGCCGAGCTCATTGCCCTCATCGTCGAGGATCAAAGCGCCCTCGCGAACCGGCTGGCGGCCCTCCACGTCGAAGCCCACGCGCTTCTGGGCCGGGCCATTCTCGATTTCGGCGAGGATGCGCATCGCGCCGGCGAACCCGCCATCGGCGCGGCGGCGCTTGTTGATGGCGAAATTCAGGCCGGCCATCACCGGCGTCGTGTCGTGGTCGAGGTCGTGGCCGTAGAGCGGAAGCCCCGCTTCCAGCCGGAGCGAATCGCGGGCGCCAAGACCGATCGGCTTGACCAGCTCGCTGGCGGTCAGTGCGTCGGCCAGCTCTTCCGCGTGCGTCGCGGGGACCGAGATTTCGAACCCGTCCTCACCGGTGTAGCCCGAGCGGCTGATCCACAGGCTCTGGTCGTTCCAGTCGAACGCCCGGCCTTCCATGAAGCTGAGTTCGCTGACGCCGGGTACGATGGTTTCTAGAGCTTCAGCCGCGCGTGGGCCCTGGAGCGCGAGCAAAGCCTGCTCCTTCATGTAATCGACGACGATCTCGCGCGGTAGGCGCGTTTCGAACTGGTGGATGTCGCCATGCTTGGTCGCGCCGTTGACGACGACGTAGAAATCCTCGCCGCGCCGCGTCGCCATCAGGTCGTCGATGATCCCGCCGGCCTCGTCGAGGAGGAGCGAATATTTGAGCTTCATGTCGCCTTGCGCCTGGAAGTCGCCGGGCATCAGTTTCTCGAGCGCCTTGTCCACGCCTTTGCCGTGAAACAGCAGCTGGCCCATGTGGCTGACGTCGAACAGGCCGGCGTTCTCGCGGGTCCAGTTATGCTCGGCCATGATGCCTTCATACTGGACCGGCATGTCGTAGCCCGCGAAGGGCACCATCCGCGCGCCCTTGGCGCGGTGCCACGAATCGAGCGGCAGCTGTTCGGTCGGTTGATCGGCGTCCATGCTCATTCGCGCTCCGGGCATAGGGTGCGACGGCCATGGCGCACCTCCGGCGCCGTGACTGCCGCCCCCGTCTGTCTCTAGCGCCTGAGAGCTTTGCCCCTTCGGCGGCCCGCTCCGGCACAGAGCCGGGCGAACGCTTTCCAGACTGTCAGGCGCACGCGGTCCTTGATGCCTGAGAGATTCCGGGGGCGGTTGCTCCTTCGGCGCCGTCCTTTCGAACGAACTCTCCCGCGCGGCCTTCCGGAAGCAAGCCTCCGGCGACGCGCACGGCCTTGGCCGTGCCGGGCGGGCGAGTCAACGCGACTGAGCGTGAGAACCTAACGCGTTGCGTTATACTTGAGCTGGTCCTGGCTCATCTGGAACCCGACCAGATGTTCGAACGTCGCGTTCGCGACTGCCGAGCGGATGGCGGGATCGGACAGCGGATCCACGGCCGCATCGGCCTGGCCGGCCTTGCGCGGCTGGGTCAACGTACGTTTGACATTGTCCGGAAGCGTCGCCGCGCCGCGGTTGACCCGGACCGTTGCCTGAACGCGGGTCCAGGCATGAATCCCGCCGGGTTTAAAATTCAGTGCGAGCTGCCCGACCTGCTTTGCGGCAACATCGCTGCCACCACGAAGAGCGACGTCGAAGTAGGGCAGGATGACCTGGCGGGCCGGACCGGCATCGCGGCGAAGAGCAACCACCGTGAACGTCGCCGTCGAGACTACGTCATTGCCGGCATCCTGGCAGGTGGAGCGGACGTCGGTGATTGTCGCAGTCACGTCGATTGCGCGCGAATCGGTGCTTCCGGCGGGGTCGAACAAGGTGACATCGCCCGTACCAGCGGGCACGCCGACAAGCGGGCAAGTGTTGCGGACGGACCAGATGCCGCCGCCATTTTCCGTAGTCAGGTCACCAGCGTGACGGCAGCCCGCAAGCAAAGTGGCGGCAAGCAATGCGGCGATGCGAAATTTCACGAGCGATCCTTACGAAGGCGGAAAGGTGTTGCGGGGTTCTATGGCAAGCCCCTTCTATGCCTGCAAGCGAAGGCTTACATGGCTTTCCCAATGCTGAATAAGCCACCACTCCGCGTCCTCATCGCCGCCCCGCGAGGCTTTTGCGCGGGTGTCGATCGCGCCATCCAGATCGTCGAGCTTGCGCTCGAACGGTTCGGAGCGCCGGTCTATGTTCGCCACGAAATCGTCCACAATCGCTTCGTCGTGGAGCGCCTCCGCGACCTCGGCGCGATCTTCGTCGACGAGCTTGACGAAGTCCCCGATGACCGTCCGGTTGTGTTTTCCGCCCACGGCGTTCCCAAGTCCGTCCCAGCGGCGGCTCAGGAGCGGCGCCTGACCTATGTCGATGCCACCTGCCCTCTGGTTTCGAAGGTTCACAGGCAGGCCGAGCGGCTGATCGAGGAAGGCCGTCACATTCTTTTCATCGGTCATGCCGGCCATCCCGAAGTCATCGGCACATTCGGCCAGGTGCCGGCTGGATCGATGACATTGGTCGAGACGGTTGAAGACGTCGCAAGCATCGAGGTGCCCAAATCGGCGACCCTCGCCTTCCTGACGCAGACGACGCTCTCGGTCGATGATACGTCGGCAATCGTCGATGCGCTGAAAATCCGCTTCCCCGATATCCGCGTGCCGCGCAGCGAAGACATTTGTTACGCGACATCGAATCGGCAGGCGGCGGTCAAGGCGATCGCGCCCGAATGCGACCGGATGCTGGTGATCGGCTCTCCCAACAGCAGCAATTCGTTGCGGCTTGCTGAAGTCGCTGAACGAATCGGCGTTCCTGCCCGTCTGATCGAGCGCGCGGCGAACATCGACTGGGACTGGCTAGGGCAACCCGCCACGCTAGGACTGACAGCCGGGGCATCAGCGCCTGAGCTGCTTGTTCGCGAAGTCCTCGATGCTTTGCGCGAGCGTTTCGAAGTGACCGAAGAAATTGCCGACCACACGCCGGAACGCATGGTGTTCAAGCTGCCTCGTGAGCTGGTCGCCTAGTGGCGGAGCTGCAGCTCGTCGAAATCTACACGGACGGCGCGTGCCGGGGGAATCCCGGCCCGGGCGGCTGGGCCGCGCTGCTCCGGATGGGTCAGAAGGAAAAGGAAATCGCCGGCGGCGAGCCGCTTACCACTAACAACCGGATGGAGCTGCTGGCGGCGATTCGCGCACTCGAAGCTCTGAAGCGACCGTGCCGGGTCGAGCTCCACACCGACAGCGTCTACGTGAAGGACGGAATCACCCGCTGGATCCACAAGTGGCGCCAGAACGGCTGGCGCACCTCAGACAAAAAACCAGTGAAAAATGCCGAGCTATGGCAGGAACTGGTCACGGCCTGCGAACCGCACCGGATCGACTGGCATTGGGTGAAGGGACACAGTGGTCACCCTGAGAACGATCGGGTCGATGCGTTGGCTTGCGCTGAGGCCGACAGCCAGCGGACCCATCACCGCCTCTAACTAGGTGAATCGTCTCGGCGAAAAGATAGCTGGATCAATGTGCGCGACCATGTCCTCCGGCTGCTCGCTCAGCAGTATCGCAGCCGCCATCTTCGCCGCGGCGGGCGCCGTCTGAATTCCGAATCCTCCCTGCCCGGCGCACCAGAAAAAGCCGTCTGCGCCTGAATCAAATCCGTAAACCGGGAGCCGGTCCGGCGCGAATGATCGCAACCCCGCCCACTTTCGTTCGATTCGCTCGACCGGCCAATCGACGACAGACTGAAAGCGGTCGATCGCGATCGCGATGTCGATTTCGTCGGGCGCTGCATCGCAGGGGTCGGTTTCAATCTCGTCGTGCGGGCTTAGCCAAATGGTGCTGTCGCTCTCGCCCTTGAAATAGAAAGTCCCCGCAGCGTCATCGACGAGCGGCAGGGCTTTGAGACCTGTCTGCCCGACCTTGACCTGGGCCATCGTGCGCCTCTTCGGCTCGATCCCGAGCGGCTGCACACCACAGGCTTCGGACACCGGATCCGCCCACGCGCCGGCAGCGTTGACGATAACGGACGCCATGACCGACGCCCCGTCGTCGAGCGAAATTGCCCAGCGATCGTCTCGGCGCTCGGCACGCTGAAGCCCCGAACTCGTGGCGACCGTCCCACTCCGTTTGCGAAACTGGCGCAGATAGGCGGCGTGAAGCCCGGCGACATCGATGTCGGCACAGCCGGGCTCGAACAAACCTTTCGTCCAGCGCGGGCGGATGCCCGGGATTAGTTGTTCCAGCTTTTGGCGATCGAGGCGTTGTGCCCTGATTCCGTTGGGCACTTCAGGCCAGTCTCCATCAGACACATGCACGTCCCCCCGCGTGTTGAGGAAGCCCGAATCAGCAAACTCCGGCGGTGGCGCATCCAAAAAATCGCGTGAGGCCGAGGTCAATTTCGCGACGTCTGGCCCGCCGTAGCTCTCGAGCCAGAAAGCCGCCGACCGACCAGTGGAATGATATCCGCATTGCGATTCGGCCTCGATGATCAAGGTTCGCCGCTTGGCGGCGAGCTCGGCCCCAAGGCTCGTGCCGGCGATTCCTCCGCCGACAATCACGATGTCGAAGTCGCTCATCTCTGGCGCCGGTTACGAATTTGAAAGCCGCGCCGTCTAGGGGTGCAAGTCATGTTCAACGTCGCATTTACCGATATTCTGCTCCTCGTTCTCGGCGCGATCCTGATTGTCGCCGCGGTAATCGACGTGCGCACGTTCACGATTTCCAACAAGCTAAACCTCACCGTCGCCCTGTTGGCGCCGCTCTACTGGTGGGCGGCTCACGTCCCGCTGTGGCCGGACGTCGGCATACAGGTCGCCATCGCGGCCGCGGTATTCGTTCTATTCGCCCTCGCGTTCTACGCGGGAATGATGGGGGGCGGCGACGTGAAGCTCGCGGCCGCACTTGCGCTGTGGTTTTCACTTCAATCAACAATCAAGTTTCTGGTCCTGACGTCGCTCGCCGGCGGGGTGCTCACACTCGGCATTCTCGCCTGGCACAAACTGAAGCGTCGCGAGGGCCGTCCTGAAATTCCGTACGGGGTCGCAATCGCCGTTGGTGGCCTCGTCATTCTCGCCCAACGGTTTCTTAACCAATTTGCCTGATTTGTGAGGGCTGAAACGGGGAGCCCTCAAGGGGAGGCGTACACGTCATGGACGTCAAGAAAGTAGCTCTGCTCATCGGAGCATTGGTCATCGCGGTGGTCACCGCCGTCATGGCCAAGAATATGTTCGCTGGAGCGGGAGCCCAGCAGGCCGTTGCCGCGCCTGCGGTACCGACTGGTCCGAAGGTTTTGGTCGCCAAGAAGGCGCTCCCGGCCGGAACGATCATCGATCCCGAAGCTCTGACTTGGCAGCCTTGGCCGAAGGAGCTCATGCAGAGCGCCTACTACACCGAGGGCCAGCCCGATTCCGACATGAAGAACCTGCTCGGAACCGTGGTTCGCTATCCTGTCACTGCCGGCCAGCCCGTCACTCGCGGTGCACTCGTCGGTCCGAAGGATCGTGGCTTCCTAGCCGCTGCCCTTGGCGCTGGCATGCGCGCAATCACCGTTCCTGTGAACGCGTCGACTGGTGTCGCCGGCTTCGTCTTCCCGGGCGATCATGTCGACATGGTGCTCACGCAGACCGTCCAGGGTGGCGGCGATGGTCCGCCGCTGAAAGCGGCTGAGACGATCGTTCGCAACCTGCGCGTGCTTGCAACCGACCAGCGCGTCGACAGCAAGGATGCAGACGGCAAGACCGAGGTCAGGACTTTCTCCAACGTCACGCTCGAGGTGACCCCGCGCATCGCCGAGAAGATCTCGGTCGCGCAGAGCCTCGGTACGCTGTCGCTGTCCCTTCGCTCGATCGCCGATAATACGGCGGAGCTGGAGCGTGCGGTTGCGGCTGGCGACGTCAAAGTTCCGGCCAACGCCAATCCGGCCGAAGAGCGCCAGATGCTTCTGGCGGTCGCCAATCGTCCGATCGACAGCAATACAACCTACTCGACCGGTGGTGACGTGTCGCGCTTCCAGCGCCGCACGGTCCCTGCACGGCCCGAAGAGCGTATGGCGCAAGCCATGTCGTCTTTCGGCCGGGGTGTCGGCTCGGCTCTCGCAGGCCAGTCAACGCCAGGGATTGCCGCTGGGCCAGTCGTCCGCGTCGCACGCGGCAATGATGTCACCGTCGTTCCGGTGGGAGCTCGCTAACATGAAAACTCGTAACAGTATGAGCCGGGCTCGCCTCGGCACGGCGATTGCCGCCATTGCGTTCGGCGCACTGGTGACCGCCGCTCCGGCTTCGGCCGCTCCGAAGGGGTACACGTCGAGCTATCGCCCGGCCAATCAGGTCGCGCTGTCGGTCGGCGAAGGCTCGATGATCAACCTGCCGCGCAGTGTGGCCAGCGTCTGGACATCGAACCCCAAGGTCGCGGACGTCTATGTCCAGGGTCCCCGGCAGATCAATCTGTTCGGCAAAGACTTCGGCGAGGCGACCATCATCGCGACAGCCGCTGACGGTTCGGTCGTTTACGGCGCGCAGGTGAAGGTCAGCCAGAACCTGCCGACGATCAACGACGTGATGCGGGCCGCGATGCCGGAATCGGACGTTCGCGTCATGACCGTCGGTCAGACGGCAATCCTTCAGGGCACGGTCCTCTCGCCGGCTGACTCCGCCTTTGCGCAGCAGCTTGCAATGAGTGAGCTGAACCCGGGTGTCGATTTCTCGAAGGATGGCGCACTCTGCAAGATCTGCGTCATTAACCGGCTTAAGGTTGCGACCCCGCTGCAGGTGACCCTCAAGGTTCGCTTCGCCGAGGTCAACCGGTCCGTTCTCAAGCAGATCGGCGTCAATCTCGCTAACCGGGATTCGCGCAGCGGACACCTGTTCGGAATCGGTCAGGGCAAGCCGGGCACGATCAACGTGGCCAAGGGCCCGGCCGATCCGGTTACAGGCGTCCAAAGTGAGACCGTCACGGGTGTGACCTTTAACAACATCCTCGGTGGAACGACGTTGGGCCTCTTTGGGCATATCCTGGGAACCGACCTGCTCGGAACTCTGGATCTGCTGCAGAACGACGGTCTCAGCACCACTCTGGCAGAGCCGAACCTGACCGCCCTTTCAGGCGAGACGGCCAGCTTCCTTGCCGGCGGCGAATATCCCATCCCGGTCTCGCAGTCGCTGGGCTCGACCTCGATCGAGTACAAGCAATACGGTGTTGGCCTTGCCTTCACGCCGATTGTTCTGGCCGACGGCCGCATCTCGATGCGTATTCGTCCCGAAGTCAGCGAACTGAGCGACGCCGGATCGGTCAAGCTCGGCGACGTGCAGGTTCCTGCGCTCGTCACTCGCCGGGCCGAGACGACGGTCGAGCTTGGCTCGGGCCAGTCGTTCATGATCGCCGGGCTGCTGCAGAACAAGAACCGCAACAACATCAACAAGGCACCGTTCCTTGGTGACCTGCCGATCCTCGGCGCGCTGTTCCGGTCGACGAGCTACCAGCGGGACGAAACCGAGTTGGTGATCATCGTCACTCCGTACCTCGTCCGGCCGGTCTCGCATCAGCTTGCTCTGCCGACGGACGGCTACCGTGCGCCGACTGACGCCCAGCTCAACCTCGAGGGGCAGCTGTCCGGGGGCACATCGGGCGCCCGTTCGCCAACGGCCATTCCGGCACCTTCGGGCGTCGTCGCCGCACCGGGGTTCAGCCGGTGACCCGCAGCTACATCAGGAAGGATGCACTCATGCGTTCCAAACTCATCCCGCTCCTGGCTCTGACCAGCTCGCTTGCGGCCTGCCAGACCGACATTGGACGCGATGCTCCCGAGCGCGGCATTAGCGCCGTCAACGTCCCGGTCGTCACGACGGCGGACTACGTCTTCGACGCCGCGGCGCCAGGCGGGTCTCTCGCGCCGGGCGAGTCCGAGCGCTTGAACGGGTGGTTCCAGGGCCTCGGCCTCGGATACGGTGATTCGATCTACGTCGACGGCGCCGACTCCTATGCGGCCCGTAACCAGGTTGCGAGCATCGCCGGCAACTATGGTATGATGGTTCAACCCGGTGCGCCTGTGACCGCGGGCGCTGTCGCTCCTGGCAATGTCCGGGTGGTTGTGGCTCGTCGCCGCGCCGAAGTGCCGGGCTGCCCGAATTGGAGCGTCCCTTCGGAGCCTAATCACTCCAATCGGATGGCGTCCAACTACGGTTGCAGCGTGAATTCAGCCTTGGCGGCGCAGGTCGCCAATCCGGAAGACCTGCTCCACGGGCAGGAAGCCGGCTCGGTCGGTGACGCCATGACCGGCGCCAAGGCAGTGCTCATGTACCGCCGGCAGGCGCCAACGGGCACCGAAGGCCTCAAGGACATCAGCACCAAGAAGGATAGTCAGTGATGAACGCCCCCTTCCAGGCACGCGCGGGCCTCCGCGATCCGTTCACAGCCTTCGTGTGCGACGACGCCACGGCAGATATGCTGCGGCCAGTCGCGGTCGAGCACGGCTGGTCGCCGGAGAAGGTCAACAAGGGTGGCCTTCGCAACGCGGTCCAGTCGCTGTCGGTCTCGGCAAGCCCGAACATCCTGTTCGTGGATCTCAGTGAGTCTGCCGATCCGCTCAACGACATCAATGCCCTGGCGGAAGTCTGCGAGCCCGGTACGATCGTGATCGCGTCGGGCACCGTCAACGACGTCCGTCTGTATCGCGACCTCGTTGCCAGCGGCATTCACGATTATCTTCTAAAGCCGTTCACCGTGGACCAGCTGCGCGACACATTCGCTCATGCGCAGATGATCCTCTCGGGTCCGCGCGGCGAAGCGCAGGTCGACAAGCCGCACGTCATGTCGGCCGTGATCGGCGTTCGCGGTGGTGTTGGTGCTTCGACTGTCGCCACCTCGCTGGCATGGTTGCTGGGTGAGAAGGCGCGTCGCACGACCGCCCTCCTCGACCTCGACGTCCACTTCGGCACCGGCGCGCTGGCGCTCGATCTCGAGCCTGGCCGTGGCCTGACGGACGCGATCGAGAACCCGAGCCGCATTGACGGCCTGTTCATCGAGCGAGCGATGGTTCGTGCGAATGAGCGTCTTTCGGTTCTGTCGGCCGAGGCGCCGATTCACCAGCCGCTCGTGACCGACGGCACCGCCTTCTTCCAGCTTCAGGAAGAAATGCGGAACGCGTTCGAATCGACCGTGCTCGACCTGCCGCGCCACATGCTGATCCAGTATCCGCACCTGGTGCACGATGCGCACGTTGCCGTCGTCGTCTCCGAACTCACGCTTGCTGCGACCCGCGACACCATTCGCATCCTGGCGTGGCTGAAATCGAACGCTCCGCAGACGAAGGTCATCGTGGTCGCCAACCGGGTTCCGGGCGGCGGCGCGCTGGAGATCAGCCGCAAGGACTTCGAACAGTCGATCGAGCGTCCGGTGGACGTCGTTTTCCCGGTCGACAGCAAGCTGGCGGCCCAGGCTGCGAAGCTCGGCAAGCCGATGGCGGAAGTCGCCAGTGGCAAGATGGCCGCTCCGTTCACCCAATTGTCCGGCATGGTGCTGAGCCACGCCAGCGAGGAAGGTGCCGCGGCAGCCGGCGAGTCCAAGGCGGCCGCAAACGCCAAGGGCCTGGTCGATAACCTGAAGTCGATGCTGTCGAAGCCCAAGGAGGCGAAGGCGGCGTAATCGTTGGCGGCCGGGCTAGCTCGGCCGCGTGAATTTGAGGGGCGAAGGCACGGATATGCTTCTGTGGATCATCATGATCGGTGGCGTCGGAGCGCTGGCGCTTGCTTACTTCGCGATGCGTGGGCCCTCGGCGTCAAAAGCGCTGAAGCGGCGCGTCGAGCTGGTCAAGGAGCGCCACGGCGACATCGTCGCCGGAAACGCCCAGGCCCAGATCCGCAAGCTGATGGCGCAACGCGCCGGCCGGATCGAAAGCTTCGCGTCCACGCTGGTCCCGAAGCCGGCTTTGCTGCGCAAGCGGCTGGAAATGACCGGCAAGGAAATCACCCTCGGCAAATATGCGATGGTGTGCCTTGGCGTCGCATTGTTCGTCGCGGCGTTGCTCATGCTGCGCGGCGCTCCATTGCTGCTGTCGATTTTCATTGGCCTGTTCTTCGGAATCGGCGGGCCGCATTTCGTCATCGGCAAGTTGATCGCGCGCCGCCTCAAGAAATTTAACGTCAACTTCCCGGACGCCATCGAACTGATGGTCCGCGGCCTTCGCTCAGGCCTTCCGATTACGGAGACCCTGGGCATCGTCGCCCAGGAAATCACCGGCCCAGTCGGAGTCGAGTTCCGCATGGTCGCCGACAAGATGAAGATCGGTAAGACCATGGAGTCAGCGCTCCAGGATACTGCCGACCGCCTTGGCACTCCGGAGTTCCAGTTCTTCGTCATCACGCTCGCAATCCAACGCGAGACCGGTGGTAACTTGGCCGAGACCTTGTCGAACCTCGCCGACGTGCTTCGCAAGCGTGCTCAGATGAAGCTGAAGATCCGCGCGATGAGCTCGGAATCTAAGGCTTCGGCATGGATCGTCGGCTCGCTGCCGTTCGTGGTGTTCTCGCTCGTGTGGTTCATCAACCCGAAGTACATGGGCGGCTTCTTCGTTGATCAGCGACTGATGGTCGCGGGCATGGTCGGGCTCATTTGGATGAGCATCGGCGCATTCATCATGTCCAAAATGGTCAACTTCGAGATTTAAGGGGGGATTAGAGATCATGGATCCGGCTGTACCTTCCGGCCCTACCCTCCTTGGCTTCGACGTCATCTGGATCGCGACGATCCTGAGCGCGGTGGCGACCTTCGCCGTCCTGCTCGCGATCTACGCTGCCACCACCGTCAAGGACCCGATGGCGCGCCGCGTGAAAGCGCTGAACGAGCGTCGCGAGCAGTTGAAGGCGGGTATCGTCGCCTCGACCAACAAGCGCCGCAAGCTGAGCAACCGCAACGAAGCGGCGGACCGCGTCCGCTCGATCCTGGGCAATTTCAAGATGCTCCAGGACGACCAGATCAAGAAGACCCAGCAGCGCCTGATGCAGGCGGGTATCCGGACCAAGGATCTCGCCTTCTTCATCATCGCTGCGCGCTTCGTGGCTCCGCTCGTGCTCGGCACGATCGCGGTGCTCGTGATCTACGTCTTCGACGTTTTCCCGACCTGGTCGGCGCTGCGTCAGTACATGACGGTCGCCGGCACGCTGGTGCTAAGCTACAAGGCGCCGGACATCTGGCTAAAGAACAAGGTCACCAAGCGCAGCCACGCCGTGCGCAAGGGCCTCCCGGACGCTCTCGATCTTCTGGTCATCTGCGCCGAAGCCGGCCTTACGGTCGACGCTGCCTTCGGCCGTGTCGCCAAGGAATTGGGTAAGGCCTATCCGGAGCTGGGCGACGAGTTCGGCCTGACCGCGATCGAGCTTGGCTTCCTCAACGAACGCCGCCAGGCTTTCGAGAATCTAGCAATGCGTGTCGACTTGGAAGCGGTTCGCGGCGTGGTCACCACCATGATCCAGACGGAGAAATACGGTACTCCGCTTGCTTCCGCGCTCCGCGTGCTATCGGCCGAGTTCCGCAACGAGCGCATGATGCGCGCCGAAGAAAAGGCCGCGCGCCTTCCGGCGATCATGACCGTGCCGCTCATTCTCTTCATTCTGCCGAGCCTGTTCATCGTCATTCTCGGCCCGGCAAGCTGCTCGATCCACGACAGCTTCATCAACGGCTAAGTCTTCCCTCCCGGGGTTCGTCCCCGGGAGGAAGGAACGGCAGAACCTTCCCAAGCGTAGTCAGCGCAACTATCCTCAAGCGAGGGGAAGCGCATGACTTACAATCTGACCAATGATCCGAACGTCTGGGTAATAGCCGGGCTCGTTTTTGTGCTCGGCGTCCTTGTCGGCATGTTTCTGACGGCAGGCGGCCGACGCAAGTGGCGAGGCCGCTACAAGGACGAAGTGGGCCGCCGCGAAGCGCTTGAGAGCGAACATGCGAAGCAGCGCGCCGATTGGGAAGAAAAGGACAAGACCTGGCGCGAGCGGGACAGCCTTCGCACCGCTGCCATCAAGGACCGCACCGAGCCCGGAGACGGCGAAGTTCGCTCGCTCTAGCCCTCGATCTTCGAGAAATCGGCGACCTGGTTCACGGCGTCGCGGAAGCGCAACAACAGATTCAACCGACGTTCCCGCTTTGCATCGTCGGCGTCATTGACCGTCACATGGTCGAAGAAGTTGTCGATGGGCTCTCGAAGCATCGCGAGCGCGGCCATCGCGCCGGTAAAGTCCTCCGCCTCAACCGCCGCCGACGCCTTGGGCTCCGCTTCATCCAAGGCTGAAACCAGCGCCTTTTCCTCGGGCAAGTCCGCACCGGCATGGCCGGTCGCGATCTCGGCGATTGCATCGCCCAAAATCGGATCGTCGACGAGTACCAGCGGATCCTCCTCTCCGGTCTGAGGAATGCCCTGCTCGTCCTCCGAGCTCAGCACCTGAGGACCGGTCCAGTCCTCCTTTTTGAGGATGTTGGCCGCGCGCTTGTAGGCGGTCAGCAAATTCGTGCCGTCCTCGGTGCCCATAAATTGCTGTAGCGCCGTCACTCGCGCGAGCAGCCGGACAAGATCATCCTCACCACCAAGTGAAAAAACCGCATCAATCAAATCGTGGCGAACGCCCGCCTCGCGCTGCTGGACTTTCAGGCGATCGGCGAAAAACTCGATGATGTCTGGCGCGGTTTTGTCGAGTCGATGCGCTGCGGCGGGATCGGCTTGCTGCCCGGCAAGGTTTGCGAGGCTTCCACGTACCGCCTCGGTGAGGTTCAACCGCAAGCCGTTGCCGACGATCAGTTCGATCGAGTTGAGCGCGGCACGGCGAACCGCGAATGGATCCTTCGATCCGGTCGGCCGCTCGTCGATCGCAAAGAAGGCGCAGATCGTGTCGAGCTTGTCCGCAAGTGCCACCGCAATCGAGGTTGGTTCGCTCGGTGTGCCGTACTGTTCGCCAATCGATCCGACGACTGACTTCGGTTCGTCTTGGGCCTCGGCCAGATAGCCACCGATCACGCCCTGCAATTCGGGAAACTCACCGACCATTCCCGTGACCAGATCGGCTTTGGCCAGCCTCGCCGCGCGTTCGGCTTGATCGGCGTCGGCGTTGACGATGCGACCCTCGGCTAACCAACGCGCGAGCTTGGCGATCCGCTCGACCTTGCCCGCTACCGTCCCGAGCTTCTCGTGGAAGACGATCCCGTCGAGTTTCTTCGCCTGCTCTTCGAGCGGGATTTTCAGGTCCTGCTCCCAGAAGAAGCGCGCGTCGGACAAGCGCGCCGCGAGCACCCGCGCGTTGCCATGCGCAATCGCCTCGCCTCCGTCATTTGCGTCGATATTCGCGACGCAGACAAACGCCGGCGCGAGCAGGCCATCCGAGCCCGTGCACGCGAAGTACTTCTGGTTTGTCCGCATGGTGAGGACGATCACTTCGCGCGGGACATCCAGGAATTCAGGATCGAATTTGCCAACGAGCGGCATCGGCCATTCGGTCAGGCCGGCATTCTCGACGACCAGCCCTTCATCCTCGAGCAGGGTCAGCCCGGCCTTCGTCGCAGCGCTGGCCGCCCCCTCACGGATGAGCTTCTCGCGCTCTTCCTGGTCGACGATCACGTGGCAAGCGCGCAGTTTCTCAATGTAATCGTGAGTGCCGCCGATCGTTATCGGGCCGGGATGATGGAAGCGGTGCCCGACGGTCGTCGCACTGCTGGCGATACCGTCGATCTCGACCGGCACGATCTCCTCACCGAGGATTGCGATGATGCCATGCAAGGGCCGAACCCAGCGTTGTGAGCCGGCTCCCCAACGCATCGATTTCGGCCAGGGAAAATCGGCGATTATGCCCTTCACCGCATCGGCCAGGACATCGGGTGCCCTCCTGCCCTGCCGCTCGATCACTGCGAAATAGACACCGTCGCGCTCTTGCAGCTGGTCCTGCGTAAGACCGGTCTTGCGCAGGAATCCTTCCAGTGCTTGCGGTGGAGCCGAAGAGCGCGGGCCTTTGATCTCCTCGCGGCTTGCTTGAGTAGCATCCGCCACATCCCGTGCGATCAGCGCCAGGCGCCGCGGCGTCGAAAACACGTCCACCGCGCCGGTCTTCAATCCGGCGTCGCTGGCGCGCTCCGCGAACAAACGCGCGAGGTCGTTGCGCGCCTTTGCTTGCATCCGCGCCGGGATCTCTTCGCTAAGAAGCTCGAGCAGAAAATCCGCCATCAGGCGCTCCGCTCCAGCCAAGCGCCGCAAGCCGCCTTCGCCAGGTCGCGAACGCGGCCGATATAGGCCTGCCGCTCGGCGACCGAGATTACGCCGCGGGCCTGCAACGTGTTGAAGACGTGGCTGGCTTTGATCGCCTGCTCATAGGCCGGGATCGGCAGCTTGGCCTCCAGGCAATTCTCGCACTCAGCCGCGGCCTTGCGGAACAGGTCGAACAGCGCGTCGGTATTCGCGACCTCGAAATTCCAGGTCGACATTTCGCGTTCATTCTCTAGGAACACGTCGCCGTACGTCACGCCAGCGTCGTTGAACCGCAGGTCGAAGACGTTGTCGACGCCCTGGATGTACATTGCCAGCCGCTCGAGACCATAGGTCAGTTCACCCGTCACCGGCTTGCATTCGAACCCGCCAACCTGCTGGAAGTAGGTGAACTGCGTCACCTCCATCCCGTCGCACCAGACTTCCCAGCCCAGGCCCCACGCGCCGAGCGTTGGGCTTTCCCAATCGTCCTCGACGAAGCGAATATCGTGCTTCAGCGGGTCGATGCCGATTTCGACGAGGCTACCGAGATAGAGATCCTGAAGATTATCAGGGCTCGGCTTCAGCACGACCTGAAACTGATAGTAAGCGCCGAGCCGGTTCGGGTTCTCGCCGTAACGCCCGTCGGTCGGACGGCGACACGGCTGGACATAGGCCGCGCGCCACGGATCCGGCCCAAGTGACCTCAGCACCGTCGCCGGATGAAACGTCCCTGCTCCCATTTCCATGTCATAGGGCTGCAGCAGCACGCACCCCTGCGCGCCCCAATAGCGTTGGAGCGTCAAGATGAGGTCCTGGAAACTGAGGCTCCCCGTCGATGGCATGACCGCGGCTTTGGCGAGCGCTTAAGCGAAGCGCAAGCTTGAGCGCGGCATCAGACGGCTTACATCCGGAGACTATGATGAAGTTGTTCAAGCGTCTTTTCGCGCCCCTGGCGGTATTTCTGGCCGTTGCATCGCCAGCGGCCGCGCGCGCACCGCAGCAGGCGAAACCGGCACTCTGGGAGGTCTCGGGCGCGGGCAGCACCGTCTATCTCTTCGGCACGATCCACTTGCTGCCGACCGGCTATCACTGGCGCACGCCCAGGTTCGACCAAGCGCTCAACAGCTCGAACGAACTGATTGTCGAGACCATCGTCGACCTCCAGCACCCCGACGAAATCCTCGCCGCAAAACGGGACCTTGGCTATTCTGCGGGGTTGCCGCCGATCGAGGATCGTGTCCCACCCGCCAAGCGCCCCCGACTTCGCGCGATGATCGCGAAGACCGGTGTCCCGGAGCAATATTTCACGAGCATGGAGAGCTGGCTCGCGGCGTTTGAGCTGCTTGGAGTCCAGTTCCAGCAAATGGGCCTGAAGGGCGAAGCAGGACCGGAGCAGTTGCTTCGCACGGAATTTCAGGCGGCCAAGAAGCCGATCGGCCAGCTCGAAACCAACGCCGAGCAGCTCGGCTACTTCGATCGCCTGCCGGAAAAGGCCCAGCGCCTGCTCCTCGAAGGGGCGATCGATGAGCCTAAGAGCACAGACAGCGACTTTTCCAAGATGCTGGGTTCCTGGTCGCGCGGGGACGTGAAGGCGATCGCCGTCACCTTCAACCGCGACCTGTCGGGTTCGCCCGATCTCATGAATGCGCTGATCAAGCAGCGAAACGCCAATTGGACGCGCTGGATCGAGCAGCGCCTTACCAAGCCCGGCACTGCTTTCGTGGCGGTTGGCGCAGGGCACCTGGCTGGTCCGTCGTCGGTCATCAGCCTCCTGCAGAAGCAGGGCTACAAGGTACGCCGCGTACAGTGACGCGGAAGCCCGCTTGTTGTTGATCCGTAACGAGAATTCTTAACCTATCGGTAGTTTCCGCTAGACTTTTGTTAACTCGTCGGTGACCATAATCACCGGGTATCGGGCTGGGGGGCCACGATGCGAGTTGAGGGGGGACGCGGAGCTGCCGCGATAGGGTGGATTGCACCCTTCGGCCGCTCATCGGACCTCATCAATTTCATCTGACAT
>Ga0268266_10002011_pt1 | contig 22687 bp, 21 predicted proteins | sample KBSS13metaG_FD_190356 | JGI IMG/M metagenome (GOLD analysis project Ga0268266, IMG submission 190356) | Switchgrass rhizosphere microbial communities from Kellogg Biological Station, Michigan, USA - KBS S1-3 metaG (SPAdes) (version 2) | ecosystem: Host-associated > Plants > Roots > Rhizosphere... | reverse complement strand
AGCTTCGGGCGCTGGAGGACGACAAGCTCGTAATCCGCAAGGTCTATGCCGAGGTGCCGCCGCGGGTCGAATACACGCTGTCTGACATCGGCGAGAGCCTGCGGCCGGTGATCGAGACGCTACGGGCGTGGGGCGAGGGCCATCGGGAACGGTTATCCTGTGCGCCGGCGCCCGACGCCGTCACAACGCCCGATCGCGCCGCCTGACTTTCGGCATATGTATCGCTTTATCTTCTCTCGTTGCCGCCTCGCTCCTATATGTGGGCGGCTGAATTCCAGGATTTTCGCATGAATTTGATCCGGTCCTTCACCCTGCTGCTGGCTTCCGTAGTCGTCGCAACGCCTGTGCTGGCGCAGGATCGCCGCGTGCCGGCCTCGGGCGCCGAACTGCGGCTGTCCTACGCGCCGATCGTGCAGCGCGCGCAGCCGGCGGTGGTGAATGTCTATGCCGCCAAGACCGTGCAGAACCGCAACCCGCTTTTGGACGACCCGCTCTTCCGCCGCTTCTTCGGCGTCCCCGGCCAGCAGCCCGAGCAGATGCAGCGCTCGCTCGGATCGGGCGTGATGGTCGATTCTTCCGGCCTCGTCGTCACCAACAACCACGTCATCGAGGGCGCCGATCAGGTGAAAATTTCGCTCGCCGACAAGCGCGAGTTCGAGGCCGAGATCGTGCTCAAGGACAGCCGCACCGATCTGGCCGTGCTGCGCGTGAAGGACGGAAAAGAGAAATTCGCCACGCTGGATTTCGCCAATTCCGACGAGCTGCTGGTCGGCGACGTCGTTCTCGCGATCGGCAATCCCTTTGGCGTCGGCCAGACCGTGACCCACGGCATCGTCTCGGCGCTGGCGCGGACGCAAGTCGGCATTACCGACTACCAGTTCTTCATCCAGACCGATGCCGCGATCAATCCCGGCAATTCCGGCGGCGCGCTGGTCGACATGACCGGCAAGCTCGCCGGCATCAACACCGCGATCTTCTCGCGCTCCGGGGGTTCACAGGGCATTGGCTTTGCGATTCCGGCCAACATGGTCCGCGTGGTCGTGGCGTCCGCCAAGAGCGGCGGCAAGGCGGTCAAGCGGCCGTGGCTGGGGGCGAAACTGCAGGCGGTGACGCCCGAAATCGCCGACACGCTCGGGCTGAAACTGCCGAATGGGGCGTTGATCGCCAATGTCGCGCCGAACAGCCCGGCCGCCCGCGCCGGCCTGAAGCCGTCAGATCTGATTATCGCGATCGAAGGGCAGACAATCGACGATCCCAACGCGTTCGATTACCGCTTCGCCACGCGGCAGCTCGGCGGCTCAGCCCAGATCGACGTGCAGCGTTCCGGCAAGACCGTGAAATTGACGGTGCCGCTGGAAACCGCGCCCGACACCAACCGCGAGGAAGTCGTGCTCACCGGGCGCTCGCCATTCCAGGGCGCCAAGGTCGCCAATATTTCGCCGGCGCTTGCCGACGAACTGCATCTGGATTCCCAGACCGAGGGCGTCGTGGTGATCGATCTCGCCGATGACGCAACCGCCGCCAGCGTCGGATTCCAGAAGGGCGACATCATCCTTGCCGTCAACAACCAGAAGATCGCCAAGACCAGCGATCTCGACAAGGCTTCGAAAGCGGGGGCCAGGCTCTGGCGCATCGTCGTGGTGCGCGGCGGCCAGCAGATCAACGTGACGCTGGGCGGATGAGCCCTAAGCAACCCCGCGAAGTGACCAATCTCTTCGCCGCGGCGGGGATGGAGCACGATGCGCCGCATCCGCTGCCCGACCGGCTGCGCCCGCGCACGCTCGCCGATGTCGTGGGCCAGGATCACATTCTCGGTCCCGACGGCGCGCTGACACGCATGCTAGCGACACGTACGCTCGGCTCGCTGGTGTTCTGGGGTCCGCCCGGCACCGGCAAGACCACGGTGGCGCGGCTGCTGGCGGACGCCACCGAACTGCATTTCGAGCAGATTTCCGCGGTATTTTCCGGCGTTGCCGACCTCAAGAAGGTGTTCGACGCGGCGCGCGCCCGGCGCGAGATGGGCAAGGGCACGCTGCTGTTCGTCGATGAGGTGCATCGTTTCAACCGCGCGCAGCAGGATTCCTTTCTGCCCGTGATGGAAGACGGCACTGTGGTGCTGGTCGGCGCCACCACGGAAAACCCGTCGTTCGAACTGAACGCCGCGCTTTTGTCACGCGCGCGCGTGCTGGTGTTTCATTCGCTCGATGCCGCCGCGATCGAAAAACTGTTTGGGCATGCCGAGAAGGCCGAGGGCCGAAAACTGCCGCTCGATGCGGAGGCGCGCGCCGTGCTGGTGCGGATGGCCGATGGCGACGGCCGCGCCTCGCTGACGCTGGCCGAGGAAGTCTGGCGCGCCGCGCGCAAGGACGAAATCTTCAACGCCGCGCAGTTGCAGGAAATTTTGCAGCGCCGCGCGCCGATCTACGACAAATCCGCCGACGGCCACTACAATCTGATCTCGGCGCTGCATAAATCGGTGCGCGGCTCCGATCCGGATGCGGCGCTGTATTATCTCGCGCGCATGCTGGACGCCGGCGAGGATCCGCTGTTTCTGGCGCGGCGCGTGGTGCGGATGGCGGTGGAGGACATCGGCCTCGCCGATCCGCAGGCGCTGGCGATCTGCAACGCCGCCAAGGATGCCTACGATTTTCTCGGGTCTCCCGAGGGCGAGCTTGCGATCGCGCAGGCGGTGATCTATCTCGCCACCGCGCCGAAATCGAACGCCGCCTACAAGGCCTTTGGCGCGGCGATGCGCACGGCGAAGGAGGGCGGTTCGCTGCTGCCGCCGAAACATATTTTGAATTCGCCGACCAAGCTGATGAAGTCGGAAGGCTATGGTTCCGGCTACGAATACGACCACGACGCGCCGGACGCCTTCTCCGGGCAGGACTACTTTCCGGAAGCATTGGGACGGCAAAGCTTCTACGATCCACCCGACCGCGGTTTCGAGCGCGAAATTCGCAAGCGGCTGGATTACTGGGCGAAGTTGCGTAGGGAGCGTGAGCGCGAATGAGAAGTTTCGGCAACCATTTTGCGCAGACCCTTCGGGCGATCGCTGTCGTGACGCTGGCGTCGACGCTTCCTGCGGCCGCGGAAACCGTCGAGGTGGCGCCGGGCGTGCAGGTGACGAAGCGAAGCTTCACGGCTCCGGTCAACGAGCAGCCGTTCTTCGGATTTACGGCCAAGAGTCCGGAGCAGAAGGCCGAGGATGAGAAGTTCGTTACCGCCATCGTCGGCGCCACCGGGTCGCGCGAAAAGGCCTTTGAGGAAACAACCAAGCGCGCCTGGATAGCGATACAGGCCGGCAAGGTGCGAGAGGCCGCGGTTCGGTTCAATCAGGCGTTTCTCATTTCACCCGAACAGAGCACCGTCTATCACGGCTTTGCGGTGATCGCCCAGGCGCGCTTCAATGATTTCGATGCCGCCGACGAACTGTTCAAGATCGCGTTGAAGCAGCCCAATCCGGTGAAGGCGCTCAAGGCCGACTACGGCCGCCTGCTCCTGATCGCCAAACGGCCGCGCGATGCGCAGGAGGTGCTGGACCAGGCGGTCAAGGAGACCCCTGACTTCAGCGATGCCTGGACCAATCTCGCCTGGGCGAGATTCCAGAACGGAGACGCAGCGGCGGCCTGTGCCGCCGCGGAGGAGGCCGCCAAGAAGCGCCCGTCGAACAATTCGATCAGCGACCTGACCGCGGTGCGGAATGTCGCACAGTGCAAATAGCGCTGACTATTTCCCCGTCTTTACGAAATCCAGAATCTCGTCGGTGAGGCGCGAACCCGCCGCGTTGATCGCATACACTTCCGACATGTGACTGTGCTGCGGCACCATCGCCGCCCGCGCGCAGCCGTTCGGTCCCTTGCAGGTGGCCTGCTTCAACAGATTGAACTGTTCGACGAAGCGCGGCGGGTCGAGTTCGGCGGCGGCGATCAGCAGCGGGATCTTCGTCGCGAGCAAACCCTGCAGCGAGGAGCGCTCGGCATAGCGCGACGGGTCGGAACCGAAATAGGCGATCTCGGGATCGCCGAGCGGCGAGGCGTTCAGGTCGTAGATGCCGGATACCATCACCGCGCCGGCGAGGCCGCCATCCCTGACCTTGTAGAATTCCGGACGCGACACGTAGTTGGCGACATGAACCGCGCCCGCCGAATGACCCATCAGGTAGATGCGCGCGGGATCGCCGCCGCGCTCGCCGATCTTGCTCGCGACCCAGGCCACGACGGCGGCGAGATCCTCGGCGCCCGCCGGGTAGGGCGATTGCGGCGCGAGCCGATAGGTGGCGTTGACGCCGACGAAGCCGTTGTGGACGGCCCACAGCATCACATTGTCGTAGAACGGGCTGGTCGGACTTGTGCGCTTGTTGCCTCCGACGAAGGCGCCGCCGTGGATGAAGATCAGCACCGGCCGGGCCGATGCCGCCGTTTCCGGCGTGAAGACGTCGAGCAGATGGCGATCGGCCGGCCCGTATTTGACCTCGCGCTCGGTCTTTGCCTGCTGATACGGTTCCTGCTCCTGCATCGGTGCGAACAGCGCCGCGGTCTTGGCCGGGTCGACGACGCGGCCGATTTCCAGCAGCTTCCAGACGAGATCCTCCGACATCGGGGCTTGCTGCGCGGAGGCCGCGCTCGCTAGGAGGGCGGCCATCACGGCCAGCAGCGCCGATCTCGAAAATGCCATCCCCGATACTCCTTCGTTTCTTCTGTATTGGGCCAGCATGGCCGATTGCGCGGTCGATTTGTACCCTTTTAATCGTGAGGGTCCGCAGCATTTTACGCACTGCGCAGCGAACGCTGGAAGGCCGACTTCTGCCGTGCAAGGCGCTCGGGGGGGCGAGGAATTACTATTTACGTAAGTCGTAAATACGGCTAACCTTGCAAGCGATGATCGTGAGCTATCGGGATAGGCGCACCGAGCGGTTTGCTTCCGGTCAGCGTGTCAGGAGTTCTCGGGTTTTGCGCGGCAAGCCGAGATGCGTCTCGATCGGCTGGATGCTGCAACGAGCCTCGCTGACCTGGCGGGATTGCCGGGCAATCGCCTGGAAGCGCTCAAGGGCGATCGTGCCGGACAGTTTTCAATTCGGATAAACGATCAATGGCGTATCTACTTCGCATGGCCGGATGGGATGCCTGGGCCTGTCGAGGTAGAGATCGTCGACTATCACTGAGGGAAGACCATCGTGCCTCGTACACCAATCCATCCCGGCGAACATCTTGCCGAAGAGTTGCGCGAACTTGGCTTGAGCGCTGCCGAGCTATCGCGTCAGATTGACGTGCCAGTGAACCGGATCACGGGGATCATTCATGGCCAGCGCGGCATCACGGCTGATACGGCTCTCCGTCTTGGGCACTGGTTTGGCACCAGCCCGCAATTCTGGATGAACCTGCAGCAGAATTACGAGCTGCGTCTCGCCGAAAGCCAGGTCGGTGCGAAGATTGCGGTATTGCCGCGTCGTGCCAACCGTCCGACTTCTCGAAAGCTTGGAAAAACGGCATGAGCCGCCGCGTCAAAAAACCTCTCCGCCCGGCGGGTGATCGCCCCAAGGGCGCGCGCCCGTATCGGGGCTCGTCAGCCGAGCGGCCGCAATCGTTTCGTCCGGGCGGCAAGCCACCGGCGCGGTTTCCGCCTTCGCCGCCCCGTGCGGCAAAGCCCTTTGTTCCTGAGCCGGAGAAGGTCGCGCCCGAACCGCCGCCGCTGCCGACCAAGGTTCAGACCGTCGTTGTCACATCAGACGAGAACAACATGCGCGTCGACCGCTTCCTCGAGGCGCGCTTTCCCGGCCTGTCGTTCTCCCATATCCAGCGCATCGTCCGCAAAGGCGAGCTGCGCGTCAACGGCAAGCGGGCCGACAGCAAGGACCGGCTGGAAGAGGGCCAGAGCGTTCGCATCCCGCCGCTCAAGCTCGATACGCCAAAGGGCGGCGGTCAGCTCTCGGAAGCCGCGACCAAGACGCTGCAGGCCCTCAAGGACATGATCCTGTTTGAGGATGCCGACGTCATGGTGCTGAACAAGCCCGCGGGCCTCGCCGTGCAGGGCGGCTCGGGTATCACGCGAAATGTCGACGACATGCTGGAAGTGATGCGCGACGCCAAGGGACAGAAGCCGCGGCTGGTGCACCGGCTGGACCGGGAAACCTCGGGCTGTCTCCTGATCGCGAAAACCCGCTTTGCCGCTACCGCCCTGACGGGCTCGTTCCGTCACCGTTCGGCGCGCAAGATTTACTGGGCGCTGGTGGCCGGCGTGCCGAAGCCGAAGCAGGGCCGCATCTCGACCTATCTCGCCAAGGAGGAGAGCGAGGACGACAGCATCATGCGGGTGGCAAAACACGGCGACGAGGGCGCGAGCCACGCGGTGACCTACTATGCCGTGGTCGAAACCTCGGCCCAGAAGCTTGCCTGGGTATCGCTGAAGCCGGTGACCGGCCGGACCCATCAATTGCGCGCCCATATGGCGCATATCGACCACGCCATCGTCGGCGATCCCAAATATTTCAACAAGGAGAACTGGCAGCTGCCGGGTGGCCTGCAGAACCGGCTGCATCTCTTGGCACGCCGCATCGTGATTCCGCATCCGCGCGGCGGCGTGATCGATGCCAGCGCGCCGCTGCCGCCGCACATGCTGCAATCCTGGAATCTGCTCGGGCTTGAGCACGACCGGTTCGATCCGATCGAGAACGCGCCGGAGGAATAACGGCCCATCTGGTGGCGCCGGTTGCGCAACAACTGTCAAACCGGAAACGCAGGCATCGCGTAGGTTCGGCCGTGTCATCCAGTTGAGGACTCCACATGATTGGAAATCTGCTCCGCGCCGCGCTCTTCCATGGCCTGCTTGCGGTGGTCGTCGGCATCGGCGCGATGGCCAATGCGCAGACGCTCGCGCTCGTGGGCGGCAAGGTCTACGCGTCGCCTGACGCCGCACCGCTCGACGATGCGGTCGTCCTCACGGTCAACGGCGTCATCACCGCGATCGGCAGCCGCAGCGACGTGCAGCTGCCGTCGGATGCGCGCGTTGTCGATTGCACCGGCAAGACTGTCGTGGCCGGCTTCTGGAACAGTCACGCTCATTTCACGGAAGCGGTTTGGAGGAACGCCGCCAGTGCGCCGGCGGCGCCGCTCACGGCGCATATGCAGGAAATGCTGACGCGTTGGGGGTTTACCACTGTGTGGAGTCTCGGCTCGGACCCCGACAACTCGATGGCGCTGCGCCGCCGCGTCTATGCGGATGAGATCCTCGGTCCCAATATTTTCCTTGTCGGCAGCATTTTCCCGAGGGATGGCCGTCCTGCTTACCTGCCGGACGCGCGAATACCCGAGGCCGAAACGCCGGAGCGGGCGGCGGAGATGGCGCGGAACTATATGCGGATCGGCCTCGACGGCATCAAACTGTTCACCGGCGCGTACAAGGGAGAAGACAAGCCGGTCGTGAACATGGAGGCGGCCATTGCCAAGGCCGCGGTCGATGTCGCGCACGCGCAGGGCAAGCCGGTGTTCGCGCACCCGCAGAATACGGCCGGTATCGAGGCCGTGCTCGCCGCCGGGGTCGACGTGATGGCGCACACGGTCGGCAGGCAGCCGGGTTATTCCGTCGAGCAGCTCGCACGCTTCAAGCAGCAGGGAACTGCGCTGACGCCGACCTTGTCGCTGTTTGCGAAGCTGCCGCTGCCGCCCGAGATCGTCGGGCGCGTCGTCGACAACATTGTCGGCCAGCTCAAGGGCTTTTCGGAAAACGGCAACACGGTGCTGTTCGGCACCGACGTCGGCTACACTCAGCTCTATGACACCACGCTCGAATTCCAATTGATGGGCCGAGCGCTTTCGGGACGGCAGGTGTTGGCCTCGCTGACGACGAATCCGGCGAGCTATTTCAAGGCCGCGAACAAGGGCAGGGTCGAAAAGGGGTTTGATGCCGACGTCGTGGTGCTCGACGGCGATCCGCTCGCCGACGTCACCAACTTCGCCAAGGTGGCCTACACCATCCGCGCGGGAAAGGTGATCTATCAAAAGCCTTGAGTTCCGTAGTTCCGTAGGATGGGTAGAGCGAAGCGAAACCCATCAATCAGGTACGCGGAAGCGCGATGGGTTTCGCTTCGCTCTACCCATCCTACTTGCACGTCTCGCCGCAACCTCCTCATCGGCTTTATTTGTATCCACTGTTATCGTATTGTCAGACCTGAATTTTATCATCGCCCGCGGGAAGCCGGACACGAGATGCGTGAACTATTCGATGAAGTCGCCGGACATTCGCCGCTCGATCCGGAGGAGGCGGTGCGACGCGCCACCCGCACGCCCCGGCGCAGGCGCTTCTACAAGGAGGCCGGCACTGCCGCCGCCGACGGCGGGTTTTCCGTCACGCTCGACGGCAAGCAGATCCGTACCCCCTCCGGCCGCCACGTCGTGGCGCCAACGCGCGGAATCGCGGAAGCCATCGCCGTCGAGTGGAATGCGCAAGGCGAGACCATCGATCCCCTGACCATGCCGCTGACGCGCTTTGCCAACAGCGTCGCGGAGGTGACCGACCGCGTCGATGCCGTGGCCGACGACGTCGCAAAATACCTTGGCTCGGATCTGCTGTTCTATCGCGCCGGCCATCCCGAGGCGCTGGTCGCGCGCGAAGCCGCGCATTGGGATCCGGTGCTGTCCTGGGCCGCGAACGAACTCGGCGCCCATTTCATCCTGTCCGAGGGGATCGTGCATGTCGTCCAGCCGGCGCAGGCGATCAGCGCGGCCCGTGGCGTGTTTCCGGCCGACCCCTGGTCGGTAGCCGCCCTGCACGTGGTGACGACGCTCACGGGCTCGGCATTGCTGGCGCTGGCGCTGCTGCACGGCGTCCGCGATCCCGATCAGGTCTGGACCGCCGCCCATGTCGATGAGGACTGGAACGCCGAAAAATGGGGCGTCGACGAGGAGGTCGCGGCCCGCCGCGCCGCCCGGCTGGTCGATTTCAGGGCCGCGGTGAGCATTCTGGACGCCCTGAAGGCCTGAGCGCTCCCCGCGGGTTAACGAGAGGTTTACGCCGCCGGGTTAGCCTCTAGCCTGGCCGAGACCTCAGATATGGCGATATCGATCAATCCCGTTCTCCCGGTACTTGCCGCCCAAGAAGTTGGCGGCGTGGCGCCCGAACTCGTGCTGCAGCCGGGGAGCGTAGTCAACGCCCAGGTCCTGAAAGTGCTGTCCGCCGATCTGGTGCGGATCGCGATTGCCAGCCTCTCGATCGACGTGGCCACTGAAATTCCGTTGCAGCAGGGCCAGAACCTGCAGCTTGCGGTCATGCAGACCAGGGACGGCATCCGCCTCGCCATGGTCGGGCAGGGCGGCGATGCCGGCGGGGCATCGGCCGACGCCGTCACGTTGTCACCGGACGCGTTGGCCGATGCGGCGATCAATCGCCCGGCCATTCTGTCACCGAAGAGCGTACTGACGCCGCTGGAGCGCGCAGCCGTCTCGGCCGCCGCGCAGGCCGCGGTCACCGAACAGGACAGCCTGGCGCCGCTGTTTGCCAATCTTGGTGCTGCGGTTTCCGCCAGCAACCTGCCGCCGAAGCTGCAGGCGTCGATTGCGCAGGTGCTGGCGCAGCAGACCAGCCTCGATCAAAATCTCGACGGCAGCGACATCAAGACCGCGTTCCAGAAATCCGGAATTTTCCTCGAGGCGTCGCTGGCGGCGGGTTCAGTCCCCGCCAGCGGCGTTCCTGATCTCAAGGCCGCGCTGATCGTGCTGCGCCAGACGCTGCAGTCGGCGCTCGGCAGCAATTCGACGGTCGCAACTCCGGCCGCGCCGGCAGGCGCACCGCAAGCCGCTGCGCCGCAGGGCACTGCCGCGAGCCTTGCACCGTCTCTGTCGCCCCATCTCGATATGCAGGAAATCCTCCTGCCGCAGGCACGCTTGGTCGTCGCCGAAAATCTCGCGCTGGCCGGCCAGGCCGCGCGCAGTCCGCTTGCGGCGGCGCTCGACGCCGGACCTTCCGCCGGGGCGACCTTGAACCTGCTGCAGGAAGCGCTGCAGGAGCTTGGCAACCCGGCGCGCGTCGCCGCCGCATCGAAAGACTCTCGCGGCGCGGACGCAGCCTTTCACACCAATACCCCGCCGCCGCCGGTCCGCGGCGCGCTTCCCGCCGCCCAGCCGATTGCATCGCCGACGATCGCGCCGGATGCGCCGCTCGCGACGACCGCGCATCATCTGCTCGACGACACCGATGCCGCCATCGCACGGCAGACCCTGCTGCAGGTGGCGTCCTTGCCGGACCGTATCGACAATTCGGCACCGAAGGCCGACATGAATGTGCCACGGTGGAATTTCGAAATTCCGTTTGCGACGCCGCAGGGTACGGCGATGGCGCAATTCGAGATTTCCCGCGATGGCGCCGAGCAGGAAGTCGAGGCCGCCAAGCGGGTGTGGCGCGCGCGATTTTCGCTCGACGTCGAGCCGGCCGGTCCGGTTCACGCGCTGATCTCGCTTACCGGCGACAAGACCTCGGTGCGGATCTGGGCGGAACGATTTGCTACCGCGCAGCAGCTGCGCGCCGGCGCTTCCGAACTAAGCCAAGCGCTCAGCCGGGCCGAGCTACAGCCCGGCGATATCGTAATCCGCGACGGGGCGCCGCCACAGGCCGCCCCCGCCGCCCGTGCCGGCCACTTTCTGGACCGCGCGCTATGAGCGTCGATATCAAAAGCAAGCTCGCCGTCGCGCTGCATTATGACAAGACCGGTGCGCCGCGGGTCGTTGCCAAGGGCAAGGGCACCATCGGCGCCAAGATCGTCGAACTCGCCCGCGAACATGACATCCCGATCGAGGAGAACGAGGTACTGGCCGGCGCCTTGTCTCATGTCGAAATCGGCGACGAAATTCCGCCGGACCTCTACAAGGCAGTCGCCGAAGTGCTGGTCTTCGTGCTTCGGCTGTCGGGGCGGATCCGCTAGACGCGTCAGACAAAAGTTCCCCTTGTCAATGCTTTGCCGCGATGCCATCCGTTTGGCGTTCCTCAACCAGTTCGGACAAAGCCGTGATCAATCGCCGCCATGCGCTCGGCCTTCTCGCCGCCGCGAGCATTCTTCCCAACCGCAGTTTCGCCAATGTCTCCTACCAGCGCAGCGAGTTTCGCGACGATCTGCCCAAGCGGTTTTTCGACCTCGGCACCACCGGCACCTTCGTCGGCTACAAGGTTGACGATTACCTGATCATCGCCAGCGACAAGGTGCGCTCGGGCGAGGGCAGGCTGCCGGCCTCGACCTTCAAGATTCCGAACTCGATCATCGCGCTGGAGACCGGCGTGGTCGGGGACCCCGACAAGGACGTCTTCAAGTGGGACGGCGTGACGCGCAGCATCGAGGCCTGGAACAAGGACCACACGCTGCGCTCGGCAATCGCTGTGTCAGCCGTGCCGGTCTATCAGGAGATCGCCCGCCGCATCGGGGCCGAGCGCATGCAGAAATATGTCGACCTGTTCGACTATGGCAACCGCGACATCGGCGGCGGCATCGATCAGTTCTGGCTGACCGGCAATTTGCGTATCGACCCGATGCAGCAGATCGATTTCGTCGACCGGCTGCGCCGCGGCGTGCTCCCGGTGTCCAAGCGCAGCCAGGATTTGGTGCGCGACATTCTGCCGGTCACGAAAGTCGGCGACGCCACCATCCGCGCCAAGAGCGGCCTTCTGGGTGCCGAGCAGGGCAAGCCGTCTTTGGGCTGGATGGTCGGCTGGGTCGAGAAGGGGTCTTCCGCCACCGTGTTCGCCATGAACATGGACTGCAAGGAGCCAAGCCACGTCGCCGCCCGCATGACGGTGGTGCAGCAGTGCCTCGCCGATATCGTGGCCTATTAACTTGACGTAACTTGACGGACCAGCCCGCGCCGCGCAGGCTGACGTTGGCATGAACCCGGCCGGCATCGGTGTCGGGGGCAGGTACGGCCCACGGAGCTTTGCATGCTGCATCGCCGCTCGGTTCTGTTCGCAGGTCCGGCGCTGCTGCTCGCGCGTGGAAGGGGGCAGGCCCAGTCAATGCAATCCCCGTCCACGCAAGCCCAATCAATGCCAGTGCAAGACGTCCCCGCCATCCTGAAAGAGCGCGTGGATGTCGCTCGCGATACGATGGGGATCGTCGCCGCGACGATCGACGGTGGCCGGCCCAGCGTCACCGTCTACGGGCGTTCCGGTACCGATCGCCCGCTCGATGCCGACACCGTGTTCGAGATCGGCTCGATCACAAAAGTGCTCACCTCGCTATTGCTGGCCGACATGGTGCTGCGGGGCGAGGTGGCGGCGGACGACCCTGCGGCCAAATTTCTGCCCGCCAGCGCCAAGATGCCGGATTTCGAAGGCGCGCCAATCACCTTGCTTGATCTTGCGACGTACACGTCGGGCCTGCCGCGAATGCCGTCGAATTTCGCGCCAAATGACTGGGGCAATCCTTACATCGATTACACGGCCGAGCGGCTGTACGACTACCTGTCGAACCACAAGCTCGGCTTCAAGCCGGGCAGACACTTCGAATATTCCAATCTCGGCTTCGGCCTGCTTGGCCACGTCCTCGAACTGCGCGCCGGCAGGAGCTACGAGGATCTGGTGATATCGCGCATCTGCGCGCCGCTTGGCATGGACGACACCCGCATCACCCTCACGAATTCGATGAAACAGCGGCTGGTGCAGGGCCACAATGCTGGCCTCGCGCCGGTCCCGAACTGGGATTTCCTGGCGCTTGCGGGGGCCGGTGCGTTTCGTTCAACGGCGAACGACCTGCTGAAGTTTCTTGCACTGTGTCTCGATCCCCCCGATACGCCGGTCGCCGCCGCGCTGAAGATGACGCTAGCCGAGCGCCGCCCGCGGATGGAGCAGCGCGACGTGGGGCTCGGCTGGTTCGTCTCCTCGCGGTTCGGCGACGAGCTGATCTGGAAGAGCGGCGGCACCGGCGGCTATGCGACCTTCATCGGTTACTCCACCAGGACCCGGCGAAACCGCATCCTGCTCTCCAATGCGGCCGACTATGACGCCAACATCGCGCTTGGCACCCATCTGATCAACGCGGCATATCCAGCCCCAAAACTGCGCCGCGAGGTGCCGGTCGATCCGGCGGTGCTCGCGACCTATGCCGGCCGCTACGAAATTTCGCCGGCCTTCATCCTCACGGTGCGCCCGGACGGCGGACGTCTGTATATCCAGGCGACAGCGCAGTCTGAATTCGAGGTCTATGCCGAGAGCGAGACTGAGTTTTTCTATCGCGCGGTGGACGCGCAGGTCAGCTTTGCCAAGCCAGAGGGCGGCGCGGCGCCGTCTCTGACGCTGCATCAGAATGGCAGGCACATGCCGGGCAAGCGGCTGCCGTAATGACGGATCGCCGCTGCGCCGGATTTGCGGCGCAGCGGCGCCTCGCCCATATCGCTAACGCCGGTTCAGCGCGAGCGAGACCGATGTGATGTTGCCGCCCTGAGGCTGGATCGACACCGTCTGGCGGCCGCCATGCGTCGTCAACGACAGGTTGGCCGAGAAGCTGTCGCCTCGTGCTGCAGCCTCGACGTGATTGCCGGCGGCGCGTCCGGAGAGGGTGCCGGATGCGTTGCGACTGGCTTCGGTCCATGAACCGCTGATCGCGCCGCCGCGGTATTCGACCTCGCTTGCGAGATCGAATTTATAGCTCGCGCTCGCGCATGTCAGGTTGAGCCGAAGCTGGTCGCCGCCGCCGTCGACATCGTACGCCGCACGGCACCGCAATTGCTCCTGCTGGCCGTCGGTGGTGCTGATCACGCCGCCACCCGTCCATGACCCCGCCAGGGCTGTGAAAGGCGAGGCGGGTGCGGCCAGCGCCGCGCCGCCGGCCAGCGATAGCGATGCGAACAGCAGCGCAGTTTTAGTCAAACTGGATCGAGACATCTTGATGGCCTCCATTTCGGTGTGACCATCAACGCCAAGATCGCAAACAGGTTCACCGGTTCACCGCGGCCTGACCTGTGAGGCGGTTTCCATCACGCCGCCGCTACCCCAGCTTGAGGAGCGTTTGCAGGAAATCGCTCACCGCCTTGCGCGCTTCCTGCGCGGTCGCCGGGTTACCGCCGACATGCGGATTGAGCGCGATGCAGGCGTCCTGGTAGGTGAAGGGTTGCTTGGTGTCGTCGTTTACCAGAACGCCGCCTTCGCCTTCCCTGAGGCGGCAGTTTCGGGCGGACTGGGCATTGGCCGATACGGCGACCGTGCTGAGGCCGAGCAGACCGGCATCGAAGCCGTGTGCGGAATCCGGATACTCCGTCAGCACTGCATCGCGCTTGGCTTCCTGCAGGCGGGCGAGATAGGCCTTGCAGCTTGCGACCGGGTTGTAGTCGTCGGGCGTGCCGTGAAAGATCCGGATCGGACGTGCCACCGTCTCGGTGTCGGTGGCGTAGCTGGTCGAGCAATCCGGATAGAACGGAATATAGGCGGCGAACTGTGCGCCGGATTTGTTCCAGAGCTTGTGGAAGCGATCGAGGCTGGCGTAGAGCGCGGCCTGTCCGCCGCGTGAAAATCCCATCAGCACAATGCGATCAGGGTCGACGCGCGGATGCTTGGCGAGGATCTCCAGCGAGCGGTAGATATCGACGATGAAATTGAGCCGGCCGAGCAGCGCCTGGTTGGGGCCGACCGCCGTCAGCCCGCGGCCGCTAAAGCCGTCGATCACGAAGGTCGAAATCCCCATCGTATTGAAGTGGCGCACCCACGGATCCATGCCGGCGCCGACGCCGCTCGACCCGTGCATCAGCACCACGACGGGGAGTTTTCCGCTGCCTTGCGCGATGCGGAATTCGCCGGCGACCGTGACCTGCTTGCCGTTGGCGTCGCCGGTGAGGAATTGCTGGTCGGAGATCGTCAGCGACGGGATTGCGTAGATTTCGGTGCGCGCCGCGACGTCTTTCGGCATCGATTGCGCCGATGTTTCGATGCAGGTGAGCAATAGTCCGATGCAGAAAATCGCGGCTGCGGCCGCAACGCGCCAATCCGTCAGCATCAATCCCCCCAAATTTTATCGCTGTCCTGCGGCAGCTTTGGGTGGGACTACATCAAGCGGTCAATCGGCTGTCAATTCGGAAGCTTCCCGATCCGTCCCATATGGGTGAAGCCAAAACCGCTGGCGTATTTCAGGCCGTAGCCGAGCGCGCGGTCGAAGCCGATATGGGCCAGCCAGATCATGGCGATCGAGAGAATGAGCGGCTCGGCGGTGGCAAATCCGCCGGTCATCATCGCCATTGGCGCCAGATAGCTGTGGGCTGCGTTGTAGATAAGGGCGCCGAAACGCGGTCCCGACAGGTAGGCCGCAAAGCTGAGATCGGGCACGAAGAAGAGGATGCCATAAACCCACCAGTCGCCGTCCCAGATATAGTAAAGCAGCGTCATGCCGATAAAGAGCGCCAGTCCCTCCAGCCGGAGCACCGTTCGCGGCCCCCCGGTAACGGCGCCGGACGTGTCGGCGCTTGCGGTCTCGGTCATTCCATTCCCCTGATCAGGATGGGGATATAGGGCGTGCCGGATGGCGGTACCAGAGGCCGGAAGGGGTGTTTCCGGATCGGAAAATGCCGTGTTAGAACCCCCTCAAATCGTTACCCAAAAGGCGGGCGGAAGCAGCATGAAGGATATCCTGGACACCCTCGAAGAACGGCGCGCCGGCGCCAAGCTCGGCGGCGGCGAAAAGCGCATCGAGGCGCAGCACGCCCGCGGAAAATTGACCGCGCGGGAGCGCATCGAACTGCTGCTCGACAAGGGCTCGTTCGAGGAATTCGACATGTTCGTCGAGCACCGCTCGACCGAATTCGGCATGGAAAAGACGAAAGTGCCGGGTGACGGCGTCGTCACCGGCTGGGGCACCGTGAACGGCCGCAAGACCTTCGTCTTCGCCAAGGACTTTACAGTGTTCGGCGGCTCGCTGTCGGAAACCCACGCGCTGAAGATCACAAAGCTGCAGGACATGGCGATGAAGGCGAGGGCGCCGATCATCGGCCTCTATGACGCCGGCGGTGCGCGCATCCAGGAGGGCGTAGCCGCGCTGGCGGGCTATTCCTACGTGTTCCGCCGCAACGTCATTGCGTCGGGCGTGATCCCTCAGATATCCGTCATCATGGGCCCCTGCGCCGGCGGCGACGTCTATTCGCCCGCGATGACCGACTTCATCTTCATGGTGAAGAACACGAGCTACATGTTCGTCACCGGCCCCGACGTGGTGAAGACCGTCACCAACGAGGTGGTGACTGCCGAAGAACTCGGCGGCGCCTCGGTCCACGCCACGCGCTCGTCGATCGCCGACGGCGCATTCGAGAACGACGTCGAGACGCTGCTGCAGATGCGCCGGCTGATCGACTTCCTGCCGTCCAACAACACCGACGGCGTGCCGGAATGGCCGAGCTTTGACGACATCGAGCGCGTCGACATGTCGCTGGATACGCTAATCCCCGACAATCCGAACAAGCCGTACGACATGAAGGAGTTGATCCAGAAGGTCGTGGACGAGGGCGACTTTTTCGAAATTTCCGAGACGTTTGCGAAAAACATCGTCACCGGCTTCGGCCGCATCGCCGGCCGCACCGTCGGCTTCGTCGCCAACCAGCCGATGGTGCTGGCCGGCGTGCTCGACTCTGACGCGTCACGGAAGGCTGCGCGCTTCGTGCGCTTCTGTGATGCCTTCAACATCCCGATCGTGACGTTCGTCGACGTACCGGGCTTCCTGCCGGGCACCGCGCAGGAATACGGCGGCCTGATCAAGCACGGCGCCAAACTGCTGTTCGCCTATTCGCAATGCACGGTGCCGCTGGTCACCGTCATCACCCGCAAGGCCTATGGCGGCGCGTTCGACGTCATGGCGTCCAAGGAAATCGGCGCCGACATGAACTACGCCTGGCCCACCGCCCAGATCGCCGTGATGGGCGCCAAGGGCGCGGTGGAAATCATCTTCCGCAGCGATATCGGCGACGCCGACAAGATCGCCGCGCGGACGAAAGAATACGAAGACCGCTTCCTGTCCCCGTTCATCGCCGCCGAGCGCGGCTATCTCGACGACGTCATCATGCCGCATTCGACCCGGCGGCGGATCGCCCGCGCGCTGGCGATGCTGAAAGACAAGAAGGTCGAGATGCCGGCGAAGAAGCACGACAATTTGCCGTTGTAGACGGTGCGTAGGGTGGGTTAGGCGAAGCCGTAACCCACCGGCCGAACTTGCCGCGCATCGAGACTTTGGTGGGTTACGCTTCGCTAACCCACCCTACGAAGCTGAATCTCGTTTCAGCTCAGCGTCCTACGCCGCCTTCTGTTTCTTGATGGCTTCAGCCGCACGCTTTTTCAATTCCGCTGGCGCGACGTCTTCGATATGCGTGCCGAAGAACCAGCTGTTGCCGGCGGCATCCTTCACGCCGCCGCTGCGATCGCCGTAGAATTGATCCGACGGCTCCATGATCGAGGTGGCGCCTGCCTTGATGGCGCGCTGATAGGCGGCGTCGACATCGGGCACGTAGAGATACAGCATGACGGGCATGGCCTTGGCATGTTCCGAGGCGTCGGAGACCATCACCATGGAATCGCCGATCTTGACGGCCGCATGCATGATGGTGCCGTCCGGCCGCAAGGTCGGCTCGTGATCGTGCTTTGCACCCAGCGCCTGCTGCATGAAGTCAATGACCTTCTTCGCGCCATCGACGATCAGATAAGGCGTCACGGTATGAAAACCGTCCGGGATCGGTTTTACTTTCGCAGCCATGGCAATCTCCTCTGGCGTTGAATGGATCCGAACCAACGCAAAACCTCCGGATTGGTTTGCGGGAACACAAAAATCGTCTGATCAAATCGTGCCCATTTTGCTGCCTGCGCAGGGTTCCCAGTAACCCGCCAATATCGCGATACGCTGTTGGTCTCACGCGGCCGAGCGCCTGGTCGCGCAGCGCGATGCGAGATTCAATCGTCGCAACAGGTCCGAAAATCGGCTTTGCGATCCGCATGCCCTGGCGTTGGCCATTCGCTTCCTGGCTGGCAGTTGCGCGTTGCTGTCTTTGGGCTTTCTGGTTGGCCGAGCCTCGCCTTCCGGCGGCTTGATGTCGGCTTTGGCGTCTTGCCCTGGTTGGCCGGCAAGGGTCTTTGCTGGAGCGAGTGGCGAGGGCGCGAGCAGCCCCTCGGCCACCCGCGTCGGCGGCGGTGCGCCGGGTGCGACGAACCAGCGAGCAAGTGCTTCATTTCCAACAGCCGGTCTTGGCGGCACGTCATCGAGCATCGCAACGGGGACCTCCGGCTCGGCTGGTTTCGCGCGCGCCGCGACGGCGGGTTGTGGCGCCTCCACCACGGTTGCTGGCCCAGTCGTCTCGGCCGTGGCCGCTGGCCAGAATGTGTCGGCGGTGACCGAGAGGATCGCGCCGATCGCAAACAACAACGCCAATGCCAGCCACAAGACGCTTTGCTTCATTGCCGCTTCCCCGAGGCCAATCGAACAAAAAATCCGCCGTATTCCCCAAGGCCGGGGCGGCGCTTGGCAGCTTCAAAATCAATTCGGGCTGGTTAGAGGCCGACTGATGGCGCTGGCGGGTCGACCTCGGGGCAAGCGCCTTACGGTTGAGACCAGGCCTAGGATGAGTTTTGCTGAGCTCTACCCATCCTCACTGCCCAAGCTTGGCGAGCTTGCCTTGCTTCGCGGCCTCGACCGCACGCTCCGCATCCTCCGGCAACAGCAGCCGCTCGGCCACCTGCCGCGCCGCCTCTCGACGCACCGCGGCGACATAGACGTCGTTATCCGCGTAACGCTCCGCGATCGACGGCCGCGGATCGTGCACTTCCTTTCGTGCCGCTTCGCTCGGCGCGAATGGCACTACCGCACCTTGCAACGGATAGAGCGCGGTCGGGCCAAAACCCTGCGCGCGTGGATTCCACGCCGTGTAGGTCGCGCGCGGCACGGCAAGCGCGAGCTGGCGGATGCCTGATATCGCCATGCCGTCGTTGTCCGCCCTCGGCACGAACACCGGATAGCGGCCGATATCTTTCGGCGGCAGCACGCGCTGGTCGGAGAAGGCAGCCGCCGTGTGGATGGCGTTGAAAGGCAGGCCGGGGATATCGGTGCGCACCGCGCCATCGGCTGCGACCAGCGTGCCATGGGCGCGCATCGGCACGCGGCTCGAGGGCGGCGGGACACCATCGCTGATCCAGGCATTGAGATCGGTCAGCAGCGCGCGCATCGGCGCGCCGGCATGCATCGGGTTCTGCGGCAGCGACAGCGCAGCCAGGCCCTTGCGCATCACGTCGGTGGGGTCGGCGAAATGCGGCGTGCCGGCGATCATGTAGGCGCGGACATTGTCGGGCAGATCGAGGTGATCGCCCGCAAGGTCGGTCACCAGCAGCGAGGCGCGGGAGGCCCACCATTCATGCTCGCTGTCGGTCTGCATCACCCTGGGGCAGGTCGTTGATAGCGCGCAGCGGCGCAACAGGCCGTCGGTCTTGCCGGAGAGCGGATCGCTCAGCGTCGCATAGGTGAACGGAAACAGGTCGGCCTGCCAGGCCGGGTCCTGCGAATGGCGCGGGTTGCGGCCGGGGAGGCCGAAGCGGACATTGGTCGCCATTCGCCGTGTGCCCGCGACATGCGGCATCAGCCCGTCGAACACGACGCGGCCCTGCAAATCCTCGTTGAAGCCGAGATGGAGGAAGTCGCGCAGGAAGCGGCCGGATTGCGAAACGCCGAAGCCGATCGCGCGGCTGACGGATGGATGCAGGCCGCTGAGCAGCGGATTGGCTGGCGTCGCATCGCGGCGCAGGAAGCTCGCGACATCGCGTACCGCGGCAAAGCCCATGCCGAGCAGCGCCGGATCGCGCGCCGTGTAGGTAGTCTCATAGAGCGCGCCGGCATCGAAACCATCGGGCCGCGTGACCTCGACGGTGACGGGATCAACGAGGCGTGCAGAGAGGCCTGACGGCGTCTGGCGCGCGTCGGGCCAGGCGGCGCGAACGGTGATGATGAGGTTGGCGGGATCGGCCGCGGGCCAGGTCAGGGTCGCCCGCGCGGGACTTGTCGTGGTGTCGAAGACGAATTCCTCGCGCGCAGGGCCCGTGACGCCTTTCAGCACCGGCGCAGTCAGCGCCATCTGTCCGGGCTTCGAGGGAATGTCGCCCTGCCAACCGACCCACACCATCGTGTAGCCCTGACGGTGCAGGAAGCCGATGCCGGCATCGTCGGCGCCTTGCGCGTTGTTCGCGCCGGGCTGCGATGCATCGTCGAACAGTTGCGGCGCGAGCTTGCGGCCGCGATTGGGCACGTCCAGCAGCAGCGTCCCGTTGCCGCGCGCGGCGTCGGCGGGCCGCAGGATCACGACATCGGTGATCGCTTCCACTCTGCCTTCGGGATTGCGCGGCGCCTGCGCGAGATCGGTGATGACGGCGTTGCGATCGTCGGACGGATTGAGGGCGATGGTGGCGCGTGCGGTGATCCGCTCATAGGGGCCGACCTCGCCAAAGCTGCGGCCGGCGAAGGCCGGCGCGCGTTCCACGATATCGAAGCGGATGACTTCGGCGCGCAAGCCGGCCGGTGAGAGGCAAACTGCCGCGATCGCGCCCGCGATGATCCTGCGCATGGCCGTTCCTTCCTGTCTGGCGCGAGAGGTTGAAATCCTCTCCGCGCTCATTTTTGTCGCGGCCATCTATAGCATTGCGGGACGAGGGCGCGCGGAAAATCTCAGCGCATTTCAGTGTCGTGCAATTCGCATAGATGCGTAGCGCGTAGGGTGGGCAAAGGAGCGAAGCGACGTGCCCACCATCTATCCCGATGACGATTGAATGGTGGGCACGCTTCGCTTTGCCCACCCTACTAAGGCGATTACTTCGTCGCCAGCAGCGGCACAAAATCGTATTCGCCAACGCCTTGCAAAATCAGGAAGGTGAGCGAGGTCGTGCCGCCGTTGGTTACCAGATGCGGCCGCGTCGGCCTGACGACATAGACTTCGCCGGGCTTCAAGTTTACTTCCTCTTTCGGGTTCTGCAGGAACAGCCGCATCTGGCCTTCCAGAACGTAGAAGGTGTCGGAGATATTGGTGTGGGTGTGCCACGGCACTTTCTGCGTGGCGGAGAGCTGCAACTCCGCAATGCGAAAGCCGGGGCACGACGTTCGACTTCGTAGAGGTGACTGGCGTCCTTGACTGGCTGCGGCTGGTTCATGACGGCCTCCCTCGGATCATCCGCCCCCATCGCGTGGATGATAGCCTTGCTCCGCCAATCGCGAAACGGTCAAGGAAGCGTGTAGGATGGGTGGAGCGCAGCGATACCCATCAATACCGGTCGCGCATCGATGGGTATCGCTGCGCTCGACCCGTCCTACGAGGCTGCGACCGTCACCGGCGGCAGTTCACTCCAGTTCTTCCCGCTTCCGCTGCTCGCCTTCGCGAAGGCGCTGTGCGATCGCCGTTCGCCGGGAGATCAGCGCGGCCTCGTCCGCCAGGCGCTGCGCGAGGTCGGCGTGATAGTGCTGCACGACGTCGAGCACGGCTTCCTTGGCAAGCCTCCGATGGTGATCGGCAAGGAATTTGTGCAAGTCAGCGAGCTGTTCGTCGTCCATCGGTTTTGCGCCTCAGCCGCAATCGCCCAAATATACCGCAACCTGTTGATCCCGTGCCAGCTTTTGACGCGCTTGGTTACCTTGCGAATGCGAATTTGGGATGGCCATCACGGCCCTGCGGCGCCGCAATCGGCGGCTGGTCGCCCGCCCGTTAACCATCTGTCATAGGTGCTGACGACACGACGGTGCGAGAAGTGCCTATTTTATAAGGGTTTCTTGCACGCTGCCTTGGAATGGTGCCAAGGAAGGCTCTTAGGAAGGTCCGCGACAAAGCTGGGGATAGGGCAGCCCGATCTGGCCAAGGGAGCCCCGCCCGTGGCCAGCGCTGCGTTAAATCGGTCTCGGGGCTACCACAAGGAGCGGGCGGCCAGAAAGCCTCTGTGCGGGCTTCCCATTGAGCCGGGAAAATTCAGCTTATAGCGCGGGTAGGGCGGCTGTATTAGATTTGTGCAGTACGGAGATGCCAGCCGATGAAAAAGTTGCTGCTGATATTCCTGCTAACGTCGTCGCCGGCTTGGGCGCAGACGCAGCCGGGGCCTGCGCCCAAGACCCAGAAGAGCACAGCAGCGCGCGTCGACCCCTGTAAACCGATCGGCAAGACGGCCAAGGGTGAACTTGTCTATTCCCTGAATTGCGAGAGCGTACCGGCGCCAGTCGCAGCACCTCCAGCGCCGCAGGCGGAAGGGAAGCCACCGCCGCCTGAGCCGGAGTCTCGTAGCGGCTTGTTCGGCTGGTCCTTTGATCGCCGTAAGCCGGAAGATTAGCGTGCAGGCACAAAGTCCCGCCTAAGGTTAGTGGCAGAGCTGAGGTCATCTGAATGCGAGGGCATCCCCTAACGCCGGGGATGGCTGCGCTGGTCCCTGAAAGCCCTGCATGCGCTTAACGAGAGGCCGGGCGTTAACCTTCTGTTAACCATGCCGGCCTAGCCTGTGGTTATTGCCTGTGATCACTAGCGGATTACCGCCGGTTCGTTCGAGGAGAACAGCCGATGTCCGTCGAAATACTGACCTACAGCGCCCTCGGCGCCCGATTGAACATTTCGCCGGTTGCCGCCCGTTCGCTGGCCAGGCGGCTCGGCCTGCCGCGTTCGCGGGCGGAGGACGGCAAGGCGCTGGTGAGCGTCGATCTGGCTGAAATCAAGCATAGGCCGCACCCATCGGCGCGTCGCGA
>Ga0268266_10002010_pt1 | contig 22711 bp, 30 predicted proteins | sample KBSS13metaG_FD_190356 | JGI IMG/M metagenome (GOLD analysis project Ga0268266, IMG submission 190356) | Switchgrass rhizosphere microbial communities from Kellogg Biological Station, Michigan, USA - KBS S1-3 metaG (SPAdes) (version 2) | ecosystem: Host-associated > Plants > Roots > Rhizosphere... | reverse complement strand
CGGGATGCGGAGCACTTCGGTCTGGCCAGGGAGCAGCACGCCGCCCTCGCCGGCATAGACCATGGTTTCCTGGCCGCTGGTGAGATCGAATGACATGCCGCCGGCCGTTTGCGTCCAACCGAATTGGTTTACTTCGCTGACGGTGTACGACCCCGGACCGAGATTTACGAACGAGTACTCGCCGTTTACGTCAGTCACAGTCGAGGCCGCAATCGCGTTACCCAGGCCGTCAACGCCAACCAAGTTAATCGTCCAATTTGCGAGCCGCGGATCCAGGTTGCCGTTGTTCTGTCCGTTGCCGTTCAGGTCGTCGAACTTGTAACCATGAATCGAGGTCCGCAAATAATTTCCGAAGGCCAACGGGATGCGGAGCACTTCAGTCTGGCCAGGGAGCAGCACGCCGCCCTCGCCGGTGTAGACCATGGTTTCCTGGCCGCTGGTGAGATCGAATGACATGCCGCCGGCCGTTTGCGTCCAACCGAATTGGTTTACTTCGCTGACGGTGTACGACCCCGGACCGAGATTTACGAACGAGTACTCGCCGTTCACGTCAGTCACGGTCGAGGCTGCGATCGCGTTACCCAGCCCGTCAACGCCGACCAAGTTGATCGTCCAATTTGCGAGCCGCGGATCCAGGTTGCCGTTGTTCTGTCCGTTGCCGTTCAGGTCGTCGAACTTGTAACCATGAATCGAGGTCCGCAGGTAATTTCCGAAGGCCAACGGGATGCGGAGCACTTCAGTCTGGCCAGGGAGCAGCACGCCGCCCTCGCCGGTGTAGACCATCGTCTCCTGGCCACTCGTGAGGTCGAAGGATATGCCACCGGCGGTTTGTGTCCAGCCGAATTGGTTTACTTCGCTGACGGTGTACGACCCTGGCGCGAGACCGACAAACGAGTACTCGCCATTGATGTCTGTCACCGTCGAGGTCGAAATTGCATTGCCCATCCCGTCGACGCCAACAAGGGCAATCGTCCAACCGGCCAGCCGCGGATCCAGGTTGCCGTTGTTCTGTCCGTTGCCATTCAGATCGTCGAACTTGTAGCCATGGATCGAGGTCTGTAGGTAATTTCCGAAGGCGACCCCGGACACGGTGCCATCTGGCGGTACGACGACCGATTGAAAACGGCCGAAAGCGTCGCTCGTTCCCGGAAAAGAGTTCGTCCAGCCGAACTGGCCGACTTCGCGCACGTTCCACGTGCCAGGCGCGACCGAGATAATGGTGTACGCTCCGCCAACTCCCGTTATGGCCGAGGGCTCCGTCAGAGGATCAAACACGCCGTCATTATTGTAGTCGACATAAATCGTCCAACCCGCAAGTCCCGGATCTTCCCCGTCCATCACGCCGTTGCCATTCAGATCATCGAACTTCAAGCCGCTGATCGTGCTCGCGTTCGGTGGAACCGGCACAATATTCCCATCTGCGTCAAACTCCAGACCTCCACTGTAGCCGGGTCCGCCATTACCTGGGCCGCCAATCGGACAGACGTTGCTCAGTGTGTTGGTATCGAGCGTCACAGCACCGACTTGCGCAAGTGCCCTGCCATTCAGAATTGTCGCAGTTGTATTGAGCGTAATACTGGCGAGCGCAAGGATATTGCCTTCGAATGCCGTGCTTGTGCCCAGAGTGGCAGAGCTGCCAACCTGCCAGAACACACCATCATCCGAGCCGCCGTTGGAGCCGAAATTGATGACATTTACGGCTGAGCCGCTGGCAGTCGTCAAACTACTGCCAATCTGGAACACCCAATACGCGTTGTTATTGCCTTGGGCGTCTAGTTGGAGTGTTCCGGTCAACTGCGCGACCGAGCTGAATCGATACACGCCGGATATCAGCGTAAGTCCACCGAGATCAATTCCGCTCAAGTCCGTAGTGAAGGCCATTGCCGCCAGCCCGTTGTACGCCGTCGTGTTATCAATCTGCGCCTGCTGTGCGACGGCATCCGTCTGATGCACTGTTCCGTTAAGCGTGATGCTGCCCAGGCCTGTAATGGACGTGCCTGGATAGACGCCCAAGTCTCCCGTGATCGTTGTCGCCCCGGTGTTGGTCACGGTCGACCCACCCAGCACCGCGAAATCGGCCGCCGTTCCCAGAATACTGAGCATCCGACGATCCTCGAGACACTCCACGCCTAGGATGGTGAGGGTGAGATTGTGCGTCGGCCGCCTTTTGCCTCGGGTGCGACGCACGCGGTTGCCAGGCTGAGATTGGCCAAAGAATTTTGCGAAGCTAGTCATAAACATGAATCACCTGCGCGTTTTGTCCAAGCAAGACCAAATCGGCGAATCGAACTGCGCCGAAGTGTGGTTGAAGGCATCGACGCCGCAGAGTCGTCCGCATGCTCGACCTTAGAATGTCGCGATGTGTGCATGCAGCATGGAGCGAGTGACTTTCACTCGTGCGCGCAAGTATAGGTGCGCAAATGCTCGTTGGTCGCCACAGATCATCGTGGAAGTCAACGCAGCGCACACACGCTGCAGGCGACGCGCATTGCCTGGTCAGGCACTCGACTTTGCAATAGAGCGCAATGAACCGCGAGTTGGTGTGGATCTCGCGGATCGCGAGGTGACCTGTAAGACAATCTCCTACACGCGTGTAGTCGTATCTACTATCGCGAGGCGTTTTGGCCGACGCGTAGATTCTTTCCGTTTTTTGCCGATGGTCGGCAAAATAGCAGAATGGCTAAAGAAATAGCAGACACGGCATTGTCGAGGCTGGATGGCTAACACCGTACTCGCGCTATTCGTCTTATGCCCCCACCGCTACCTGCATTCGTCGACAGGATACGTGTGAGGCAATTCAGCGAAAGCCACCGGTGCGTTGTCACTGAACGGAATACCAGGTGGGCTGACTGCGGACTGTGGGGCTGCCGCGCTGAATTCAATGCGATTTCGTCCGCCGCGCTTTGCGCGGTAGAGCGCCTCGTCGGCCGTTCTCAGAAGTTCATGCACCGTGGTGTCTTTCGCATGATCCCACTCGGAGACTCCCACGCTGATGGTCAAGCGCAGGTTAGCTTCTGAACTTGCGGCCGTGTTGGCGATTTCTTCGCGCAATCGATCCGAGCGACGCTCGGCGCTGATGCCATCGCAGTCAGTGAATACAATCAGAAATTCCTCGCCTCCATAGCGACCTACTGAATCATTAGCTCGCAGCGATTCGCGCAGGCTGCGCGAGACAGCTCGAATCGCTTCATCCCCTATCAAGTGCCCGTAGGTATCGTTGACGTGCTTGAACGAGTCGATATCCACCAACGCAATCGCCAGCGCGCTTGCCTGGCGTCGCGCTCGATCAATCTCGTTCTTGAGAATCTCAAGAATCGTCCCGCGGTTCCAGAGGCCAGTCAACGAATCCTGCGTCGCCTGGCCGCGGAGCTTCTCGCCGGCGCTGATCAGTTCCTGTTGCAGTTCCAGGATGCGTTGGCCGGTGCGCAGACGTACCTTCAATTCGGCTGGATCGAAGGGCTTTCTCAGATAGTCGTCCGCTCCGGCCTCCAATCCGCGGATGAGATCGTGCCGCGATCGCTTGCCCGTTAGCATGACAACATACGTATACCGTTCAGACTCGCCATGTCGGATCGCCTGGCAGAGCGCGGCGCCATCGATGCCGGGCATCAGCCAGTCCAGCACGACCATTTGGGGCGCATCGGGTGAATTTAATTCGCGTGCGGCCTCATCGCCGTCCTTGGCCACGACAACTTCGTAGCCCCATTTTGTCAACGAGGAGTCGAGCAACTTGCGAGAAATCAATTCGTCATCCGCGATCAGAATTTTCATCGTTACCCGCTCTTTGTAGTACGGTCAGATGCGATTTCAATTGGGCATATTCCAGCTTGAGGCAAGTCAGCAGGTCACCTGCCCGCAGCAGATCGCCTCCGCGCCCCGCGTCTTCCAAATCAGCCGCTGTGCGCGCCGCAGGAATGGCGCCAACGTTTTGCAACGCGCCACGGAGCGAATGCGCGGCGGACTCAATTGCCTGGCAGTCGTGCCGCGCGTAAGCGGCTTCGATCGCGGCCAGCAACGGCGGCGAGCTTTCCATCAGCAGATTGAGGATTTCATGCATCAGGTCGAGATCGTCTTCGACTCGCGACATCAGGTCAGCCAAATCAAGGCACTCCGATGGCATGGCTGACCTGCTTATAGCTGCCGCCGGTTCAGTGCCGGACGCTGGCGTCCGTTGTCGATCGAGTTGGTCTGCAGACGCCAGCCTCGCAATGGCTTCTTGGAGCTCCGCGGAGTGGATTGGCTTCGACAGATAGTCATCCATCCCAGCCGCCAGGCAGCGATTTCGATCCCCTTTCATGGCGTGCGCAGTCATCGCGACGATGGGGATGTGCCGACCCGCAGCAGTTTCCAATTGGCGGATCGCAGCGGTCGCTTCGAAGCCATCCATCTCAGGCATCTGCACGTCCATCAATACGAGGTCGAATTCCTCGCGTTCTATCGCTGCCAGCGCCTCTCGGCCGTTGCGAGCGAGGGTGGCCGAGTGCCCCTGCTTCTTCAGCAGATGCAGCGCCACCCTCTGGTTGACGGGGTTATCTTCAGCCAACAGAATTCGTAAAGGCGCGGTGCTGACTCCGGCGTCGACCGAGCGCTGTTGGTCAATCCGACCCGTCGCGGGCAGTTCCGCCGGTTCACTCCGGCGTTGGAAACCCAGACAAGCAGAGATAGCGCCCTGCAGTTCAGCGGCTCGAATCGGTTTGATGAGATACGCAGCCAGGCCGAGCTTGCGGCAGCGCTCCGCGTCGCCCTCGCGATCGGCCGAAGTCAACATCATGATCGTCGGGGGCGCCCAGTTCGGATGCTGTTGGATCTGTTTCACCAACTCGAAACCGTCCATTTCGGGCATTACGGCGTCGACCAGCACCAATGGGTATGGCTCACCGCAGGCGGCGGCACGGTTCATTTCAGCCAATGCCACGGGACCACTCTCGACCGCCGTCGGCAGCGCCCGCCAGTGATGCAACATTTCATTGAGAATGCGGCGGTTGGTCGCGTTGTCGTCCACGATCAACACGGCAACTCCAGACAGGTCGGCCACTATTCCGCCGCGTGAGATCTGGCCAGGTTCGAGCGGTCGCTTCAAACGCACGCCGAAGCGAAAAACACTCCCTAGGCCGATCCGACTCTCAACTTCAATCTGTCCTCCCATCAGCGCTACAAGTTGAGACGATATGGACAGCCCCAGACCGGTTCCGCCGAAACGTCTGGTCATTGAACCGTCGGCTTGAGAGAAGGGCGCGAATATGGCGAGCTGCCGATCTGCCGGAATGCCGATGCCTGTATCGACAACGGCGAACTCGATTTCAAACTCGTCCTGCGAATGACCACGCAGCCTGGCCTGCAGAATGACTTCGCCGTGCTCCGTGAACTTGATCGCATTCCCTATCAGATTTACCAGGACTTGCCGCAGCCGACCGGGGTCTCCCACGACAAACTCCGGCACATCCGGCTGCAGGTCACAGGTCAGCTCAAGACCTTTTCGATGTGCCCTGAGGGCGAATGGTTTAAGAATATCTTCCAGCAGCGCTCGGAGCTGAAACTCCGTCGACTCCAGGTCGAGCTTGCCCGCTTCGATCTTGGAGAAATCGAGAATGTCGTTGATTACGGTCATCAGCGACTCGGCCGACGATTTGACCATATCCAACGATTCGCGCTGTTCAGCGGAGACCTCTCCGTCAAGCAGCAACTCGGTTAGCCCAAGTACTCCGTTCATGGGCGTTCGTATTTCGTGACTCATGTTGGCTAGGAATTCGCTCTTGGCGCAGCTGGCGGCCTCGGCGTCACGTTTGGCCTGGCGCAACGCTTCCTCGGTAAGCTTGGAAGTTGTGATATCTTCGTGGGAAATGACCACGCGGAGCGGACCATCTTCGTCGAACCGCGTGGCGCGAACCATAAACCAGCGCTTCACATCGCGCGAGTTGCAGGGATATTCGACGGTGAAGGTTGTGCTCTCTCCACGAATGACCGCCCGGATGCCGGCGGCCACGATGTGAGCTTCCTCACTGAAGGGTCCAGTGGCGAGGTCACACACGTCGAGATAATTGAAGCCGGCTCCCAGATCGGACTTCGCGCCGTTAATACGTGCGAACGCCGACCAGGCCCGATTGGTGTTTAATATCGCCCCGTGTTCATCCAGGATGGCGATGTGGGCGCTAAGCGCATTCAGAGTCGATCGCGCGAATCGCTCGGATTCGGCCAGCGCTTCTTCGGCCCGCTTCCGTTCGGTGATGTCCGTATGGACGCCAATCCATTCGACAATGGTTCCGTCATCGGCCAGCACGGGCACGCCACGGGCGGACATTTCTCGATACACACCATCGTGGCGGCGCAGGCGGTGTTCGACCACGTAGATTCCGCATCCATCGAGCGCAGCCTGCCAGTTGCGACGAGTTTTTTCATGATCGTCAGGATGTATGGCCTGCAGCCACCCCCAACCGCGAATCTCGTCCGTAGTCTGTCCGGTGAATTTTGTCCATTCGGGAAGCGCGCCGGTCACCTGGCCAGACGCGGGCGTGTGCCAGACAATTTCGCTGATCGCCTCAACCAGCGTTCGATAGCGACGTTCGTTTTGCAGAGCTTGCCCATGTGACGTCCTTAATTGATGGCCCGCATAGTGCAACTTGTAGCCGATGGTTGCCACCAATCCAGTTCCCACCGACAGACCAAGCAAAGCGTTGAGCTCCAGCTGCCACAGGCTGCGCCGCGCGTCGTCGCCTTTTTGCGAGAGCAATTCATAGCCGACCTGGTCCATCTGATCGATGACCTGGCGAATTCGATCCATCAACCGGCGGCCGTGATTCGTTGCGACAATTCGCTGGGATTCGGTGAAGCTTGTCTGGCGTGCTTCGAGAGCCACCGTGATCTCGCTCAACTTATCGATCGTCAGCTGGCGCAATTCGGCAGCCAGCGCGGCCAGCTTTTGATTCTGTTCTGTCTGGCGATCGAGCCGGTCGAGCAATTGCTCCACATTGTTCACCGCTTCGTGATAAGGGACCAGGTAGTCCACGTCCCCCACGATGATGTAGCCACGTTGTCCAGTCTCGGCGTCTTTGAGAGCTGAGAATGTAGCGGCCACCGTGTCGAGCATTTCATAGGTGTTGTTGATCCCCTGTTCCGACTGAAACAGCCGCCGCGCGCTCCAATCAGACACAGCCGCATTGGTCACCAGAAACATCACGATCAGCGCAAAGCCAATCCAGATCCCTCGTCGGCGGATGACGCTGCCGGACATCAGATGTCCCTTATGGTTGCAATCGATGGAAACTACTGAAAAAGTGCTACCTCTCCAACTCTCTGGAACCGTAGCTTGATATTCCCTGAATTCGGGCCTGGACCACGCCGCGAAGTTGCTTGGCGCCGATTGCGCGGAAGCTTGCGACGGAAAGCGCTAACCGCGAATGAATAGACAGGTCATTGCCATTTGATCGGCAACCGCTCTCTTGCCAGAGATTGCACACTGGTGAAGGCCATTCCTCCAGCAGCGGCAGCCTTAATCGAAATCGCCGGGCGCTCGACCTAGGAATGAATTCTTCCTTCGACAGGACGAAATGAGCGTATGTCCAGATTGCACGAAGTCGATGCTTTTTGACTGAAACGGCGATCTATGTCGTACCGCACGGGTCGCATCTCTAGGAACGCCCAATCGAAAAGCGACATCGATCCGACCACCGCTCTAATCAAACCCCATCGTAACGGAGCTTGACTTGACTCTGGCTAGATCCGCTCGACAATGAACGATCACAGCACCTTTGAGCCGGAGCACCCCAGATGGAAATTCGATTCGCAGACCGACCGCCAGTATACGAGTTCGACAATGACTCGATTTCGTTCATCGTCTTCGCGGATGGCCAGCCCGTGAAATGTATCGCCACTTCCGAGTTCCTCGGGGTCGCATCTTCCAATGACGAGGGCGCGGCTGCCCTTCAGGCCTTCGACGAACAATGGGAGGCCATCCAAGCCCTGGCGTCGGACCTGCTTCAAAAGAGTGAGGTCAAGGACGGTGAGTTACTGCTAGCCAGAGAAAAAGGGCAGGGCTGAACCGGCATGATCGTCAGCGCACCGTCCTACCATCTTTCGGGTTGGCGGAGCAATGTACCTAAGGAGCGAGGCCAGACGATCATCGTTGAGTGTGGCATGGCGCGACGTTGTACGCAGGCGTCCAGTCGTCATCGAATGTTCGCGCGACGCCGATGACCTCGGCCAAGAAATGCGGACTCGCGAAGAGGTTGAAGCGGCCGCACATGATTGCCTCAAGCCCGCCGCCGCCGATTTATGCCCGGCCTCTATCGTGGCGAACCTAACCGTGGTGTCGCGTTCGGATAGGGGAAAGCTTGATTCGGGCCTTTTTGACGCGGCTTTTGGCGGCGGGTGTGCGGAGTATAATGGCCATGACGTTTGACCCTGGAGATTGCCCGAGGGTGTGCGACCAGGTGGCAACTCAAAATAGCAGACTCGGGGGGAACGTCAAAAATGGCGCCAAGCACGCTGGATCGTGCGATTCGCGCCCGTAGCTCAATTGGATAGAGCAGCGGACTTCTAATGCAAACGGCGGTTTGTCCGTATGCCGCCAATTAGCTCGGATTTCCCGTAAATCCCAGGGTTTGTTAGGAGGTCGCCTTTCGAGGTCGAATAGTGTACAAACTAGTGTAAACACCTGCTTGCGGGTGTACGTACACCTTTTGTATCCGGCTTGCAAAGGATGGCAATCATGGCAGACAAAATGCAGGGACCCGACCGCTACGGCAAGGGGTCGATCCAGCACGATGGTCGAAAGATCCTGGGGAACGATAGCAGGGAGATCGAGCAGATCGTCGTGAAGCCGCTTCCAGACCCCACGATTCGAATTACCGAACGGCGCGGAGATGCGTCCAAAGGTAACAGTAAAGACTGACCGCCTGCGGATGACAGAGGACAAACAGCACAGTGGCCACAATCAGCCCAATGCTGCTTTTGAGAACTTGGCGTGCCTTCGAATCGGACACGACCAGGCACCCTGCGGCCGCTACGTGATACGATCCGATGAGCAAAAGGATCGGATTAATTCGTTGCGCGCTATCCAACAGCGACTTTGCGTCCAGTGGCGCTGGTCGTGGTGCCGGTGAACGGGCGTGCAGCGCAGTCACCATTGACCACAGAAGGACCAGCAACGATCCCACGAAGTACGCTAGCTGGTGCTTTTCGTCATCGAGGGCGACGAGCGCAAAGACTCCGCCAACAAAGGCGGACTCGATGCCAAAAAACCATTCAGCTTTCTTGTCTAGTCGTTCGCACGTGTCCATACGGTCGCCGAACGATTCCTTTGCATGCGCCAGCGCGACCTCGATTGTTTTGTCAGAGGGAGCATCGGCAGGGGAATCGAGCCTTTGATACCACGATGTGGCGTCGGCGACTGCTGGGGCAAGCCCGTAATCAATTTTGGACTCCCACAGCCATTGTGGAACCCAACGCCCAGCGGCAGTCGGCTCAGCACTTTTCGCAGGCTTCGCTTTGGGCGTGGCTTCAGTCGACTGCATAGTCCAGTATCCATTTCCGGGGCCGTCCATCTTCGAGATGGTTTTAGGCTACACGTTGGCTGTCAGAATTCTGGCTTCCACCAGTCTGCCGGATCGTCGTCGTTGGGGGCGTTGGCTCCCCAGTCTCGTGCGGCATAATCTGTCGACCGCCAGATGCGATTGCGCTACGTCGGCGAAGACTTTAGTAGTCGCTCGGCTCAACGGTGCTTGCACCAGCGGTTTTCGTCCGCGCGACAGGTGCGTCGGCGGCTCTCATAGTATATGTCGCTGGAAGCAAGGCAGCCCTGATCGACATCGGGCGCAGTGCAAGCGCCCCTACGACGCGGTGATTAGATATCCGGGGACTAGTGGTACTTCATCGGATCGTGCGGCAACGCGTCCCGACCTCGGGCAATTCGATAATAGGGTCGGACATGCTTCAGTACCCACTCTGCAGTGCTCGGAAAGAGTTGGCCACTTTTGATCCTCCAATAGGCCTCTTTAAGTATCGATCGCTCGCCGTAAATCCACACGGTAGGAAATGTTGCGCGCATGAAGCCGCGCCCGCTGGGACCAGGACGAATATTAGAGACTTCGTGCTTATTGTTGTATCGCCACAAGAGCAGGTCACCTGGCTGCGCGTCGAGGTCGTTGCCTAGGGTGAGTGACTCCCCTTGATTCGTCTCGAAAGAGAACCCTTCGCCGATGTAGTCATCGCCCAACTTGGAAAGGACCAACGTCGCCTGCAGGCGCATCGGATCGTTGGCCGGCTTGTCCACCCAATCACGGTGTGGGGGCACGACCGTATCGCCGTGCTTATTGATACTAATTCGGTAGCAGGTGTTGTAGCCGAACAGTGTGGTCGTTAGCGGAGCCGGATAGAGCTCGTGGACCAACTGCCGGCCTTCGATTCGACTCCTCAACAATTGGACTTCATGGGCAACCAATTGAGTCTTCTGGTCGGGCGGCGCATTCCAAAAGAAGTTGTAGTACTGCACGTCGCCAAGATCGGTGGGACCTTGGCGGAAATTCGGGCACCGAATGTAAAAGCATTGGCGGTGAACAAAAAGTTGGTGACCGCGAACTGGGTTCAATTTCTCCCAGAAGTTCGCGATGTCTTCGGCCATTGTCGACTCAAGAAATCCCCGGAATAGGTAGAATCCTGGTCGATCCGGATGGTAGAGCTCCGTTCGAATTGGCCGTAGTTGCTCCGACAGCTTGTGCAGATAACCATAATCGATCCGCGCCAATTCCATGGACAATTAACCTTACGACTTCAGGCAATTCAACGCACGACATGCATTATCTCGCTGCGTTGCCGTTTGGTCTACCGCCCCGCTGGGTTTGTAATCTTCCGTCGCGGCGCGACTTGTGCATCTACCGTCGTCCGCCTCACGCTCGGCTACCAAGCCAGCGAACGGTTCCAGTTGCCGGGCTGCACATTCTACGCCAGATTGAGACGTGATATTGTTCGTTCCGGCCGCTCGGCCTGCGATACCCTTCCATACGTGCGCCGTCGCCCATTTTTATCCCCAGCATCTCGTGATGCTCATGGCTCGCTGGTTGCACGAAAGCGCTCGCGTATTTGCATCTTCAATTCTGCGAGCTAAGATTTCCCCGAGGCGTCCGCCGCATCCTCTAAGGGCGCTATCGGAAGGTACTGGAGCCCCGCCGTGGTTTGCGATTCCACGGCGGGGCTATTTTATGCGCCAACCGTGGCGGGCGCTTGCTATTCAAAAACGCGGTCGATCATGCGGTCGATCATAGTCGCGGCCCCGACAAGCAGGCCCAATTGCGACGTAAGGCGCGCGCGTCCTGTACGCAGGGCGCTGACGATAAGGGGCTTTCTCACGCTGCGAATGATTGCGGCGTCTCGAATCTTCGTTTCTGCTTCCGCATCAAGGCACACGCCCATGTCGCGGCATATCGTGATGGCGTTGAATAGCGCCTCAGCACCCTTTGCCTCGGTGATGGGTAGACGGTAAGGGCCAATCTTTAATCGAGCGTCGCACGGATATGCGTCCATGCGATCCTCAACAACCCCGAATCTCAACTCAATTGAGCGGTCGTTCCAATCAAGCAGTGCGCCGTCTTGCGCAACAATATCTGCTGACTCAGCGAACTCTATCAATTCGTCGCTGCTTCCGGGTCCAAAGACTACTTCCATCGGGACCTTGAATATGCTTTCCCCGGGCAATTGCCGCGCGGCCTCCGCAGCCTCCCGATTGTGGCAGGTCACCAAGTCGCTAATTATCTCCCGCACTTCTTGGAGCAAGATTTGTTTTTGGTCATCTTGTTCGTCCATGGGTTCGTCCTTCCCGTTTTTTCGGCCGATTTGCATATTTAATTCTGTGAGGTACGTTTCCGATGGCGTTCGCCTTTCCGACCTTCCCGAACGCCCTAGGAAGGCATGGTTTAAAGTCGGCCCTGCCACAGTGCTGCATCGCTGTGGCAGGGCTCTTTAGTTCCTTCGCGTGATGGCAGCAACCATCTCGGCGTAGGGAATCTCGACCGCCTCTTTCGCCAGAGTGGTCTCCGGCATGTCGTCGCTTTCAACCACGTTGAACGTCGAGCCGTTGATGGTTCGCGTTTCCATCACATAGCGGTTAACCCCGTCGGCGTTGGTCTCTCGCCAGAACCTGACTGTGCCTTCTGCGATCAGGCACTTCATGATGGCGTTTGATACTTCGAGTGGGATGGTCATTTAGTTTCCTTCCAAAAGGTCCCAGGGGGTTGTGCAAACCGTGGCGGGGCTCTTTTGTTTCGCTAGCATCGGTACGGAAAATGCTTTTCTGCTGGCCTACTCTCTTAACCCAATAGGGGAACACGTCATGCAATGCAAATGCTGCGGGGCGCATGCCGAATTGTCCGTCTCAAATCTTATATCTGCGGCGGAACAGGCAGCAGACAGCTCGCCAAGCGTCTTGGGCACAACCGAGAACCTAATTTGCTTGAGTTGCGCTGAGTCTGCGCTGGATGGATTAGAGCAGTTGAGCTGGCTTCGTAACGCTCATGCTGGCAACCGGCTTTCCACTTGGCGGAGATTATGGGCGTCGAGTTTCGGTCGTGCCTCCAACGGTCGGAATCAATCGTTGGTTACCTCCAGGTAAAAGCCCCGCGGCGACCGCCGAGCCGGCGCCGCATTTAATGCTCCCCGTTCCGCCTTTGCCGCTGATCCAGTGTCAGCATCGCATCGGCCAGCGCCACGAAGCTGATGGACCGAACGGTCTCAATCAGCATGGGTTCCAGCAACAGGGGATAGTCGTGGTGAAAATCCGCAGGACCGAGGCTGTCCATGGTCCTGGTTGTGTTCATCGTCTCCAGGCTGTTCCGCAGAACGCCCTTGATGAACTGCCGCAGCAGCCGTGCGAGGCAGACCACGACTCGCCCTTTCGATTCGCCCTCGTCGGTCAACTCGGTCATCAAGTCGACGCCGGCCGCATGCTTGGCTCGGCTGACCATGGAACGCAAGTCCAGGATTTCAGCATGAATGAGCCACCGTAGGTAGTGGTGCGTCTGTTTGTTCGGCAGGAAAACGATTTTGTCGGTCATGATGTCGCTCGTGGGTGAAAGAACCCGTGGCGCCAGTCGTCCAGCGCCACGGGGTGGTTCTCAATTACTTCAACGTCAACGTCGCCGAGACTGCGTGGACCTCGACGTCGGTCGGTCTCGGGTACGTTCGCCTGAAGCCACGCAGCCAAGCGTTGGCGCTGTCCTCGGTCATATGCAGGGACAACACCTCGTCGCCGTCTACGCTGGCAAAGGCGTCCAGGACGATAGAGCCGTGCGTTTGGCTCGACAACTCGTGGATATACGCCCGAGCGTCTATCCAGGACTTGTGACGCATGTCGTCTTCAATTTCCTTGTGGAACCGCTCGACCCAACGTTCGGCGCGTTCCCGTTCAAACATGCAGTTGACGAGCTTCGACTTGCCTTGGTCGACGACCTCGATGATGTAGACCGTCACGGCTGGCATGGGGCGACGGTCGACGATTGGGGTGGCGTCTCGCTTCATACGGCACCGTCCTTTCCGTCGTCCTCGATTTGCTTGGCCAGGCTGCGGTACAGCTTGGCGACACGACGCAGTTCGGACACTACTTGTTCTGCGACGTTGCCGTCTCGGTCGTCTGCCCACATACATTGGGGACCGTTCATGCTGAACCGGTCGTGGCCAATGACCTGGATCTCGAATTGATGGCCTTTCGAGTCCGGGTCGTCGCCGATGACCGTGATCTCCGATAGCTCGACGTTACACGTCCCGGCCGTGATGCGGGTGATACGACGGGCCTCTGCGATACGCTGCGATTTGGTCCGTAGCTGCTTTGGTTTCGGTTGTGTTGCTGCAATCATGCGCCACCCCCTTTCCCGGAGCCGAGAATGATTGCAGCCTTCATCGGGCAGAGTCGCCCGAAGGTGGCTCCGTAGTGTTGCCGGACGCCATCTAGATTCGCCTGTGCGTCGGCTTCGTCGAGCCACGTCCCGAGGATGCGGTCAGTAGCGGAGTCGACAACAGCGAAGGCGTTGACTTCGACCTTGCGAACGCCCAGTGACTCTTCCAGTGTGTCGGCATCTGAACGCAACAGGTCGATAACCTGCTGCTGTAACTCCTCAATCGTCGCTGGTGCGTCGATGGCGTTACGCAACGTGACGTTGATTTCCACGCCATCGCTGAATTCCTCCCAAGTAAAATCCTCGTCTCGCCAGTTGGTGCGAATGACGCCTAGGTACTTGAGCCAGCACTCCACTCGCTCAAAGACGTCGCTAGCGTCGCCTTCTGCCTCCACGCTGGGCGACTCGGTGATCACAGGCTTGGGAGCGAGAACTTCAGACGGGGGCACTAGGGCTTCGACTACGGTTGCCATGATGGTCAACCTTTCTTGCGCCGGCTGACAACCAGCGCAAAGATGAGTCCCGGCCGACACACTCACTGTCAGGCGGTGTGTAGCCAGCCTTGCGGTCCTTGCGCGGATTACTCCACGCTTGGATTGCGCGCAAGCGCATCGGCCGGGGCTCGTGTTTCTACACATAGACTTTGACACTACACTCGTGCCACGTTTGAGTACGCGGCGAACTTTGACGCCCGCATTGTGGTGGTCGCCACGATGCCTGTCAATAAACTTGGGGCGAATGTTCGCACTGGGGGCCAATATTGCTGCTAACCTCATGCTCCCGCCTCGCCCTTACCTTTTTCGCCCACCATGACGACCCCAGTTTTTATTCGCAGGCAATTCATCCAAATGGGGCGGCAGACTGCGCATCTCGCAATCCATCGATTGGACGATACGATTCTGGCGACGTGGGAATGTAGCTGCGGTAAAAGTAGCCTGGAACCAGTCAAAGGCTTGAATATTGCGGCGGTAATCGAACTTGGGCGCCGTGACTATTGGGGTCATTGCGCCGAAGTTCACCCTGCTCTAGCTGAGTGAGATTTCTGACCTTCGTTTCGAGAGACTTGACCATGAGCGCCCTAGGCGAACGTCGGACCATTTACTCCCGGGAGGTTAGCGTTCGACAAGTCACTGGCGAACTTAAGGCTTACGCCGTCGATACGGTTTTTGGCTGCACCTGGAAATGCGATTGCGGACAAAGCAGCTTTTGCCAAATTGGCGCCATTACCCTTGATGCGGTTTTAGATTTTGCCGAGAAGGACTTCCGTGGTCACTGCGATCGCCACCACATTTGACGTTCAACACAGTTCTGCTCGTCCTCATGTTCCAGGCGGCGGTTCGATTCTTAACCGGCGTATGACACGCGTGGCCAACTTCCGAGTTATTTGGAACGGACATTGCACTACGTTCCAAACGGGTGAACAGATGTTGACGGAGGGCCTCCCATGGTCACGGCAGCGCTAGTGCGTCCGCGTGTTCTGGTGGTCGACGATGAAGGCGATTTGACCTACGTGCTCGTTAGGCTGCTACAAGCAATGGGCTGCGAAGCAAAAGATTGCTGCGATCCCTGCGACTGCGTCGAGTCAGCGAAGCGACTTAAGCCGCATCTGGTACTGCTCGATTTAATCATGCCAAGATTAGATGGATTCCGGGTAGCAGAACAGCTTCGAAGGTTAGAGCAGCCACGGCCGATGATTGTCGCGCTCACGGGATTTGTAGATTCCGGCTCCAAGCAGAAGGCGAAAGCGGTGGGAGTTCATTCGCTCTTCGAAAAGCCGCTGACTCGCGAAGTGTTGAGAAGATTAGTTCACGAGGCTTCAGTCTTGGCGAGCCGCGAAAATGCTTGATGAAACTCGCGTAAGTAAGGGCAGGGCGATGGATGAGCCAAGTGAGTATGTTATCTGCGAAACGATTGAGGCTAGCGGCAGAGAAGCGGTGGTGACCGTCTGGAAGTTTGCCAATAGTTTCGTCGCCACCTGGAAGTGCTCTTGCGGTGCTCGTGAGGAACGGAGTTTTGGCCACCACATTCTTGCTCGCGCGATCGAAGTCGCCAAAGAAGACTGCCTGGACCACTGTAAACCTTGCCATTTGTGAGTACGAAATTCGGACGGGCAGCTTCAGCCCGGTCCACTGAGAAGGGAGACGCGGCCTCGGCGAGCAGGGAGCTGCTTGCGAAGTTCTAGGGTGGAGATGCCAGCTCTCCACCGTAGTGGAAATTACAGGCTCGGCATGGCATAATCTCACCCAGGGCAGGCCTACCTCATTTGCCCCGCCACAGATTCCTGCCCGTGCGACAAGATCAAGTTACCGTGGAATGGGTAGGCGGCGCCTGGGATGGCCGCACGCTAATCATTGAAAAGCACACCGCGTTCACCCTATTAGGCATGGTTCTTCGGTGCCCGTCTCAGGGGGCGCCTTTTATGGTCCTAAGCGGAGTGGACGTCGACGCCGGCCCAATCTTGAGTTACCAGGCTGACGACGAGCTATCAGGGGACCACGTTCTCTATCTGCGAGCCTTAACTGTGGCGAAAGTGGACCAATAGTCTCGACTGTCAGAGCCCACGCTGTCCGCCGCAGCTTTCGCCGAAGGCTGACCCGCCTTCCACGGAACGCAGACACGCGTAGGGCGACATTGGGGTATACTTCAGGTGGCTGGCCGAGCCGCTCTTGGGACAACTCCCGTATTTCGGGAACTTCTTTTTCTGTCCCGGCCCACCCCTCAAGCAATTGGTCACGCATCCAACGATGCGATTTCGGCAGTTGCAGTTAGCGCTTGCGGCATGGCACATGATTATGGTTTGTACGTATGTAGTGAGAGGGTCAAGATCGGCAAGGCTTCTGCTGCTGTCGAAATATATCAGTCGGCGTCAATCTATGTGGCGACCTGGAAATGCTCGTGTGGCGCGACTCCAGTGGCACCGGTTAAAGGGCTGTCTATCAGGAGCGCCGCAGAGAATGGGAAGGAAAATTATCGGGTGCATTGCGGCGACCATCATCGTGGTGATTAGTGTCAATTGCCTGCGCGGCGCAGCATAATCCTGCTTGCCGCAAAACCACGCAACGAGTGAGCACCAGATGAGCTTCGCCATTATCCCGCACCCAAATGGTGGATTCTTAATCGCCAGTGACCTCCAGGACTTCGGCGAGCGACACATTGATGACGGTAGCCGCGGTAGAATTCAGAATCCCAGGCACTTCGAGGATTACACGTCATTTTGGGACGGAGCGGATTGGATCAGCCAGAAGCGTTCAGCGATTCAATTTCCAAGCCGTGACGCTGCGGAAGCTTACTGCGCCGAGAACGGCGCCTTGCTCGGTTCCATTTGATGACCATACCCACTCCACCCCGCCGCCGCTGGTTCATCCCCGACCCGAAGGACTTGATCTGGGCGGTAGCACTGCTCTCGATTGGATTCGGTGCCAATTGGCTGATGGCCAGCGGATTGATTTCCTTTGACATCCCCATGTTGAAGCGAGCAGAGTTTGCGATCATGTCCGCGGTTGCGCTCTGTGCCTGGGCCATAATTGGCGCGGGATTCGGCGCGATATTCAAGCGCAAGGTACTCGGCGCTGCCATTGTAGCGATTGCAATCGGCTCCATCATGATTGCGGTCTACTTCGTGTGACCTGCACACAACTTTAAGACACTACCCGCCGCCGCCCTTCGTTGCGTCGACTTGGCGCTACCGGCTAGACTTGCGGGATGATGAGCACACAGATTACGCCTCGCCGTTCGTTCCGTTTCACCATCCGCGCAATTCTGATCGCAGTGGCGTTCTGCGCCATTGGGCTCGCATGGTTCGCGGACCGGGCGAAGCTTCAGCGGGAACACGTCGCCGAGTTGGAGAAGTCAAAGGCCACTCACAATTATGAAATCACCGTCGCCGGAACGCCCGGCATTCAACTCGAAATGACCTTGGTGACAAAACCGGCGACGATCAAACGCGAAATCGTCACGGTGCCGTACTCGGTGAAGTTTGAGGCGGTCCGAGCTGCTGTCTGGTTCGAAACGCTGCCGGATGGAAAAAGCGGAGGAACAGGTTCCTCCTATACCATCAGCTTCAAGAAAGACGGAGTCAGGGGCGCCCAATGTCAGGGTGCCAATGGAGATAAATGCCAGTGCGGGTTGCATGATTTATAGGGCCATCCAAGAGTGAGTGACCTACTGGCGGTGCTTTTCGAAATGACCAATCCATCATGCGACTCTACCGGTCCTATCGAACAATCGTGATGATTCAATAGCACAGTTCGCTTATGGAAAATCCATGTTGCGGTTACCACTCGGTCGATAGCCCAAAGTACAGGGACATTCTGGCATATCGACGAGCAGGGAATGACTGAGATGAATCGGGTTTGGCTTTGGGCTGTGCTTTTATCGTTCGCTGGCGTTTTCGCTACACGATGCCAAGCTGATGAAGAGACCGGTGAGGCCTCAACCTCCTTCGCCGAGCCACGCCCGTTATGTGACACACAGGCATGCTGTGACGCTTGCGATTGCTGCGACCTATTCAATGGACGTCGACGTCTTTTCGGGTTTCTCCCCAGCGATCACTGCTTTGATCGTTTCATCAGCCCAATCTCGAATCCGTTCTTCTTTGAAGATCCTCGATCGCTGACCGAAGCACGCGGGATTTTTATCGACAATAGCTTGCCGCCGGACGTTGGGAACGGGGATGCCCAAGTGTGGGCCGCTCAGTTCCGCGGTCGCGTGACTGATCGGTGGAGCCTAATCGTGCCGCGGTTGAGCTATTTCTCGGTCAATCAATCTACTAATGGTGGTGATTCCAATCCCCACGGCTTTTTATCTGCGCCGGTCGGGTTTAAGTGCAATTTTCTTCGCGACGTGGATAGTCAGTTTTTGGTCTCAGGCGGAATGACTTACTTTATTCCGGGCTCGGCTGGCGCATTGTCCAACTTTGGCGGTGGCGACTTCCATCTCTATCTGACCGGCGGCAAACAGATTTTCACCCGTGGTCACTGGCTGAGCGGCACAGGATTTCGCCTCCCGGAAAATCGCAATACGGGCACGCAGATGTGGTATTGGTCAAATCAGTGGGATTACCAGTTGCCGGGCAATATTTATCCGCTCATCGGACTGAACTGGTTTCATTTCATGGACAGCGCGGGATTGAACACGAACATTCCATTGACGACGTTAGACCTGATCAACCTTCCTGCTAATGGTGTCGCCGGGAAGAACGTCGTATCGAACGTGGTCGGCGTCCGTTGGAAGCCGGGAGGTCACTTCGAGATGGGTTTTGGTTGGGAATACCCGCTAACCCAGAACGGCGACATCTTGAAGAATCGCGTCTATACGGACTTGATCCTACGGTACTAGATCCGCTATGTGTGCCCGCCACTGAGGGGCAAGATGCGACCCAAGCCGCTCACCGAATCGTCAATGGACCTCAGCGGCCAACCGCGACAACTCGGCCCATGCGTCGGTCCGGTTTGCCGACTTGGCCATGAGCTTGACGTCTCCCTTGTGACAGAAAACTAGCCATACGAGCTTGCCAGCGTCGAGAATTCCCATGTCTCCGCTGGACCAGCCGGCGGCGCGGAGTTGGTTGTGAGCTTCGTCGATCGTCACTGTCAGCACTCCGTGCCTGGCCGCACTCCAACTGCGCGCTCGCGACCATTCCTCGTGATCACTTCGAAGCAAACTTCTCGGCCGATGAGACGTTCGTCCCAACGCAGCGCAGAGATGTCCAGGTCGGTTACATGAAAAAACAGGTGCTCTGGATGCTCTGGTGTCTCGATATAGCCGAAGCCTCGATCGATTAAGATCCCGATGATCTTGCCTCGCATTGCCCGCTCTCCGATGATGAGTGCCTGCAAAACAGAGCACCCGTGTTGCCGTTCTTTAGGCCACCACTACGGTTGGTGTCGAGGCTCACTCTAATGGCTCGCTTCATTCGATTAACGGTGACTACGTCAAAGTTGACTTCGCGACCAACAAGCGGTTCAGTCTTGCACAGCACGGATGCGTCGAGATCACTAATGTAGAAGACAACGTCGTTCATCCGCTCGGAGGAAGCAATGTAGCCAAGCCTTCGTTCCTGTGAAAGCGCCACGACCGTTCCTCGCATCGATGCACTCTCCTCATAGTTGATCGCCAGATCGTGACAATCGGCGCGACCGGCCGCCCACGAGATGGCTCTTGTTCCCGGCGGGAAGGGCAGAGCGATTTATGTGCCAGTCGCTACCCTGAGTTAGGGCGATTGGTTGCTTCTATTTTGGGCGCGTTCTCGCCCTTCCGTAAGAAGGCACCCTCATGTGGAGGCTGGAGGATTGATGCGCGCGACATCCCACGGGAAAGACTTCGCTATGGAGCAGCCGCTAACCCAGCCGTGGCAAATCTAGAAATCGCTAGCAGTTAGCGACGGGCCGAACTGATTGGAACGCCATCAGACCTGAAGCATCTGCGCCAAACATCTACGCTCGCTAGCGGCGGTCATGGCATCTCAACGGCCGCGTTTGGACAATGACCATTCCGAGTTCTTGTACTCCAAAACCGATAGCGACTTATCGCCGTCTTTATCGAGTTTCCTGAATTTCATCCTGGCGTTCTCCTTCGCCTCGCCCATCTTGCTGCCGGTAAATTCCTTTTCGGAAAGCTTGTAATCCTTGTTGGCGTCGAATTCGTGGAACGCAAAATCAATGGCCTTCTTGCGTTTCCTATCCGCACCTTGGGTGATCGTTGTTGAAACGCAAAACGCAAGAATTAATAGCGCCCAGACCAGTTTTGATTTCATGGTGAGTTCTCCCAAGTTGAGAGCCGCAGAACCGCTATCGGATCAATCCACGTTAGCTGCTGCCTAGACGTTTGGTCAACGGTTTGCGCTTGCGCATTCGATGACGATTCGTCCATGTGCTGGCGATAACGATGCGCCGCCTGAGTGGTCGCAAATCGACCACTAATCGGCGACGTTCAACGGTTGTTGCTTACAAGATCAGCTGCGGATGCCAGCGATTTGAATGCGTCATCGAGCGTACGGTTAATCTAGTTGTGGCTTCGACTTTGCAGTGTCATCATGCCCGTCTGATGCGCCGGTGTCGGACCAGCCCCCGACGTTAGCCGGCAAGTGCGGGAGGGCCGCTGGTGGTACCCGGCGGCTCTCCTTTCAATGCAATTCACGCTTTCTTGGAATAGTCTGCTCGTTCGGTACAGCCGGGGGAATAAAGCCTTGCGGAAACGTATCCTGTCTTATGCGAGTTGGCTGCACGGTCGGATGTTCTGACGCCCAGTCGCTCGGGTTCCACTATTTTGGAGATTAGAGACGATGAAGCGCTTCATTGCAGTTTGTATGGTGCTGAGCCTCGCGGCCGGGTTCGTCGGTTGCGACAAGAAGACCGAAGTCAAGAAGACGACCACGGAAAGCGGTCCAGACGGTACGACCACGAAGACTGACACCAGCACGATCAAGACGGATAAGGCCAATCCATAAGAACGACACCGGCAAGCCTGAGAGTACGACGGAGCCCCGCCATTCGCGGGGCTTCGTTCGTTTTAACGCTGCAGTCGCCGCACGAAGAGCCTAGCGCCGTGAAATCGATCCCGAGATTCGTTGCGCGTCACACTTCGCCCTGAATCATCTTTCACAAGATCCGCGATCTTTCCCTCGCCTGCGTCGGATCTTTCCTGCCGTCCGCCGCCAGGCAGGTCCTGGCAGGCTTGAGATGCGATCCAAGACGGAAAGAGAAAACTCAATGCGTGGCGGCGTCGAACTCGACCTTCAATTCCCAGCGGTCGTTGAGGGCGTGGAAAATCGAGTCGCCGCTACCATGTGGTTATCGAGAGCGTCACGATACTTAGCGAATCGCTCATTCTTGAAATTGCAACTTCTGAAGCTCATCGCACCGCAGGCTGGTCCCCGGAGCGGCGCCATGCCAAGCTCCGCTCCAAGAAAGTCGGCGGCTCGCCTCCTTTTTTTCCCGGTGGCACAACTGTTGCTTTGCACTTTGACGTACTGGTGCCCTTCTCAACTGGAAGCTGCTACAGCCTGGGCTGTACGTTTTGAGGAGCATTGTGATGTATCAGACTTCGCAATACAACGATCACAAGTTTGACGAGCGCGAGCCTTTGCAGGATTGGGTGGATGGCTTCATACGACCGCTGGCTAGCTTTGATCGCCGCGATAATCGGAACGTTCCGGCCCAGTTTACCAGACCTCGAATTGAACGATTGAGCGCATCCGATGACCTGCAGCGAGGCGGCTGGTTTCTAACGAGGCCTTAACAGTTTTCGGGTGTTTTGATGCCAACTCCTGCCGCAAAGATCCACGAGCCGGAGGTGTACAGGTACTTTCTCGCTTCGCGTGGCTGGGCGGGTGAGGAATCAACAGCAGGCGACCCGGGCGATCGTTGGGTCGTCCTTGCGGAGCGAGCTGGACAAATTATTGTCGCTCGCTGGCCTTCGAGGGGTCTTGCGTGGCGAGCTGCTGCCCGACTATCGGTCGCCGTGCCACATTAGCCGAAATGTTAGGTCCAGCTTGAGGAGAGTCCCGGGGTTGTGTGTGCGGCGGCTCATTTTCGATCGCCCTGCATTCCTACGCGACAGTCGCGAGATCGGCGTTTGAAGGCGAGCCACCGAATTCTGCTTCGGGTCATTGGAGAACGATATGCGTGTCCTCAGCGAAGCACGTACCAGTCACACCAAGCAGATTACCTTCGGCCAGGCGCGAGCTGAGTTGCGGGTTTACGCAATCGCTATGGGGTTCGCCAGCACGCGTTTGCGGCGTAACCAGTATTTGCCAAATCGGGGCTTCAACGCTCGATTCTGCCCAGGGGTTTGCGGTGCAGGATTTTCGTCGGCACTGCGATCTAAAGCATTCC
>Ga0268266_10002009_pt1 | contig 22723 bp, 12 predicted proteins | sample KBSS13metaG_FD_190356 | JGI IMG/M metagenome (GOLD analysis project Ga0268266, IMG submission 190356) | Switchgrass rhizosphere microbial communities from Kellogg Biological Station, Michigan, USA - KBS S1-3 metaG (SPAdes) (version 2) | ecosystem: Host-associated > Plants > Roots > Rhizosphere... | reverse complement strand
TAATATTAGAAAACCCGATTACAATAGTATAATTGGAAATTTAAATATATTTAATTAGCTAGCTTTATTTTTCATGTAAATGGTAGTATTAACTAAAGAAAACATTATTAGTTAAATAAACTATAAGGATAATAATTATATTAATTAATCAGGTTGGTTAATATATAAGGCATAATATAGACAATATGTTTGTTATTTATTATCTGAAATATAAGCCACTGTACTTGTTTTATGATTATCTAAGGTTAACATTTGTCTACTATCAATCTTTAAAGCGTTTTTACCTAATTCAAAAGCAAAACCTAATGTTAAAGCTAAGAAAAAGATTAACATAATAACTAAACCATATATACCATTTGTATAGGCACTAACGACGTAAGGATATACTAAAAGAATTTCTAAATCAAATAATAAGAAAAGTAAAGCAAATATGAAAAAAGAGATACTGAATTGTGTTCTGTTTTGACCTAAAAAAGAATGGAAACCACACTCAAAGGCACTATCTTTTTCTTGATATGGATTATGCGGGGCGAATATTAAATTAACTGCTAATAATATTATGGCTAATATAGGTATAAAAATAAAAAAGAATGTAGTACTAGTCATTTAAGAGTTAAATATTATTAATGCTAGTATATTAGCCAGGCTTAATCATTCTTGTGGAACAAATATAAATAAAAGAATTACTAATGTTAATATGGAGATAGTTATAGTTAAATAACTAGATAATACAATACTATTTGTACTAAAGCTTAAATTTTGAACTAATACATTATTTTTCAGAATATTACCATCTAACTTAATATTACTTAGCTCTGGGTTAATTTTATAATCAGTTTTATCAAAGAACACTTGTTTTATTATATTTAAATAATAAACTGCACTTATAACACTAGTCAGTATTGCAACCAATGTCATAAAAATGTAACCATTATCTAGTGCCGCACTTAATACCATCTGTTTAGCAAAAAATCCTATAAGAGGTGGTATACCTACAAATGAAAAAATTGTTATTCCTAAACTTATTGCTAAGATAGGATTTATATAGAAATAACCTTTCAATTGACTTATTAATTGTATAGGAGAATTGTTTTTATCTACTAATTGTTTAAATTCCTTGTCATCGTTAATATAACAATAAAGAGAAAAACCTATACTTATAAGTATAATAAATGCATTTAAGTTACTTATAGAATATTGCATTAAATAAAAGATAAACGCTTGGATAGATTCTATACTATTAATACTTAATGCTAATAATATAAATCCTACATGTGAAATAGTACTATAGGCAAATAATCTTTTTATTCTAAACTGTGTTAAACCTACAACTGTACCTATTATTAATGATAATAAAGAACTTACTAGTAAAGTAGTAGTTCAAGTAAATTGAAAATTAAATAAGCTATTACTTGTATAATGCACTAATTCTAATAAAAATACAAATATAGAAATTTTGGCCACTATAGCGACAAAAGTTGTAACTATAGTTGGTATTGCATCGTAAACATCTGGTGACCAGAAGTGGAAAGGTGCAGCACTCACTTTAAATAAAAAACCTACACTTAGAATAAGTAAAGAAGAATTAATATAGTAAGATTTATATCCATATATAAGATTGCTACTATTATCATTAGCCAAATCACTTAGGCTAGTTATTATATATATACCATCTAGATTTGTTGTACCAGAATTTGCGTATAATAAACCTGTACCTAATAAAATAAAACAAGAGCTTAGTCCACCTAACAGGAAATAAGTCAGACCACCTGACGTAGCTTGTTCTGAATTTCTATATATTGTACAAAGTAAGTACAAACCATAACTTTGTAATTCTATAGATAAAAATATTGATACTAAATCACTAGTTGATACTAAGAAAATAGCTCCACTAATTATAAATAATAAAATAAGAGGATATTCTATTATCTGGAATTGTTCTCCCATTTTATTTACTATTTTTGTTCTATAGTAAAGAAAATTATATAAAAATAATTTATTTATAGAAGAATATTCGGGTAATCAAACCCTTCTAGGGTAAAAAGCAGTAAGTTGTAATATAAGTGCGCTTATAAAGAAAATAAATATATGAAATACATGTGTTGTACTAGTTGCATGAAATAATCCCCCATATAAACCTATACCTGTATCCAGAGAATTAAAATATAAGCCAGATATGGCGAGTAGTGAAGCATAAAATAGAACAATAATTGCGACTCTACTAAAAAGTATAGATTTGTCTCGTCTTAATGTGACGGCATTAGATAATAATATAAAAATAATTGAAAAAATAATCATAAAATCCTTAAAAGACTCGAACTTTTATCTACGATTGTTGTTAAAATAATAATAAAACAAAAGTTGCTTTACCATTTAAACTAAAAGAATTTTTTTTTATTCTTATATATCTATAAGAATAAAAACTAAGTAAAATATCTATACGGTATAATTAAACACCCCTCAATCTTAGAATAGAAAAATTTAACAAGTAATTAATTTACTTTCTTTTCTTTGTAACATCATTGTCTATAAAATCTTCTTTGCTTGAGTATTATCATAAGAAATATAAGATGATAAAAGACTTAATAAAGACAATAATATTAATATTATTAAGCTACTATCAGCTAAGGATAAATAAGGTATTAACACATAAAAAATAAGACCTATTAAAATATATAAGGCGTAACTTGTGATAACACCTGTATCTAAACTTGCTATATTTCTACTTAAAGTAATTAAACCTTTTTCTAAACCAAATGGTCCTAATAATTCCACACTTCCTTTATCTATAATTTTGGTAGTCTGACCACCTAAATCTAGAACTAGACCTGTTACATATTTATTATAGAAAAGTTCTATTAAGAAACGTTGATTAAAGAACCCAAAGATATTATAACCTAATCTAGATCATTTAAAACTAATAAGTACTTTAGGTATAAACTCTGAAAGAACAATAGCTAAAGCACTAAGAGATAAAGTGAATATTAAGGGTAATAATTTAAATAAAGTAGGTACAGCAAACTCAGTATCTAACATTATTTCATGTGCAGGATGAATAAATATACTATTATCTGCAAAGAAACCTGAACCCAATCCTATAAAGATATCTTTAGTAACATAACCAAAGAATATAGAAAAAATAGCTAGTATAATTAAAGGCATACTCATAAATATATCACCTTCATGAGCATGTTTGTAATTAATAAGTGGCCCATTTGGGCTAGTTAAAAAAGTTAAATACAATACTTTAACAGAATATAAAGTAGTAAACATAGCACCAATAGTAGCTATGAAATAAACTACTGTACCACTAAAGTAAAATTGTCCATAGGCAGATTCTAAAATAAAATCTTTACTATAAAAACCTGTCATGAAAGGAAAGGCAACTAAACTCAAGCTTGCTATTAACATAACAGAGTATGTTAAAGGTAGGAAAGGTCTAAGTCCTCCGTATTTTCTAAAGTCTTGGTTATCAGCTACTGCGTGAATTACAGCACCGGCACCTAAAAATAATAATCCTTTATAAAAGGCATGATTAATTAGGTGGAATAAAGCTATATTATATGAAGATAATCCCACTGCTATCACCATCATACCCAATTGACTCATAGTGGAATAGGCGATAACTTTTTTTATATCTTGTTGAAATAAACCTATAAGACTACTAAACACAGTAGTTATAGCACCTAATCATAAACATAAAATTAAAACAGTCGAACTGTATTCTATTAAAGGACTTGTACGCATTAGTAAATATACACCAGCGGTAACCATAGTAGCTGCGTGGATTAAGGCACTAACAGGTGTAGGTCCTTCCATAGCCATTGGCAATCATACGTGTAAACCAACTTGTGAACTTTTAGCCATAGCTCCAATTAATAAACATATACCTATAATAGTAACGATATTTTCATTAATGAAAGGAGATAATGAAAATACTGTACTATAATCAATATTACCAAATGATCAAAGAATAGCAAACATACCTATAGTTAAAAAACAATCACCCACTCTATTAGTTAAAAAAGCTGACATGGAACTTTGGTTTGCTGCTATTCTAGTAAATCAAAAACTTACTAGTAAATATGAACAAACACCTACTCCTTCTCAACCCACAAACATTAACAAGAAATTATTAGCTGTAACAAGTATAATCATCATAAAAGTGAATAAACTTAAATAGCTAAAAAATCTTTGATTATGAGGATCGTGACTCATATATCCTATAGAGTATATATGTACTAAAGAACTAACAATTAAAACAGGTATTAACATAGATACTGTTAAACTATCAAAATTTAATCCTCATAGTACATTAAATGATTCACTATCTATTCATCTGAATAGATTTATAAAAACAGTAATGTTATTTAAACCTACTTCAAAAAAGGCAAGTATTGCTAATAGTGTTGTTACAATTACGCTTGTACATGTAATTATTTGGGCTCCGCTAACTCCGACTTTTCTACCAAAAAACCCGGAAACTATTGATCCTAATAAAGGTAAGATGATTATTGCTAAATACATTATTTATATTCTATTGCAATACTTCCTCTTAATCTGTAAAAAGCAACTAGAATACCTAGCCCAATTGCTGATTCTGCACCAGCTATAGCTATTATATATATAGCGTATGTTTGGCCTAATATATCGTCAAAGCTTAATGAACTTATCAATATTAAGAACGTAATAGCCAATAACATTATTTCAATTGAAATTAACATTAGTATTATATTTTTTCTATTTAAGACAAACCCCAGTATTCCTATTAAAAAAAGTATTAAAGATAAATTCATTGAATATAAATTCAGAGTAATCATTTATTATATTTTCTATACAACTAGAAATAAAATTTAAAATAAATATAGTTAAATTTATATTCAATCAATCTATATTCTTTAAAGATATAAGCACTATTTATTATAGTAAGGAATACTAGAAACAGTTAAAGATTATATATAAAAAGAAAAAATAAATTTTTAATTAATCAGCTAAATATCATCATCGTTATAAAGTCATAACCATTGCAGACTTATGCCCATTATTAGGGAAATTATCCTTCCCGTCATTATAAATAAAATCCTAAAATCTCCTTTAGCTTTACCCTTATTTGCTTTACTCTTACCCGCCCACCCACACACAAAATAGATATTAAATATCTATTATTGCTCGACTTTTTTATTAAGAATATGGAGGAGTCGAACCCCTTATTTATGATCTGCAATCAAAATGTATAACCGTTTACATCATATTCTTTATACATATACATTGTATATGTATTACTTATAATACACCCATAACGAAAATTTATATAATTATAAATTATAAGCTTAAAGCAAAGGTATATTTGTAGGTATAATTTCAAAACTATATAATATACAAGGAACTAATACAACAAGTGAAATAACTACCGGTAATAAAACAGTTCAACAAAAGGACATCAATTGATCAAACCTAATTCTAGGGAAGGATGCTCTTGTTCATATAAAAATGAAAATCATAATACATGACTTAACACCTAAAGTTAAACCATATAATAACCCTTCTATTAAAGGATCTGAAAATAGACTTTCATTATGTAAATTATTTATGTAGTATTCAAAATCAATATATTGTATTAATGTGAATAAAGGTAGATAATCATATAAATATCCACCTAAAAACAGAATACTAGTCAAAATACAAATTAAAACAATACTAGCATATTCAGCCAAAAAGAAAAATACAAAAATAACAGCTGCGTGTTCTGTCATAAAACCACTAACAAGTTCGGATTCTGCTTCAGCTAAATCAAATGGAGCTCTATTAGTTTCCGCTACAGATCCAATGAAAAAAATTATAAAAACAGGAAAGAGTGGTATTATAAACCATACCGCTCTTTGAGCTTCTATGTTAACAGATAAATTTAAACTACCAGTTAACATTACGACAAGTAATATAGCAGAACTTAAAATTAATTCATAACTTATTAATTGTGCTGTACTTCTAAGTGAACCTAAGAATGCATATTTACTATTTGCACTTCAACCAGCCAAAAGTATACCGTATGTAGATAAGGAAGAAACAGCTAACATATATAATATACCTAAATTTAAATCACTCAGACTTAAACCTGGACCATACGGTATAACAAGATATCCTAATAATGAAAATATTAAAGTAATAATAGGACCAAGAAAGAATAGACCTAAATTAGCTTGTGTAGGTGAAACATATTCCTTTAAAAGTAATTTAAGGGCGTCCGCAAATGCCTGTAAAAGACCATAATATCCTACGATGTTAGGACCTAATCTTCTTTGCATACTTGCCATCGTTTTTCTTTCAGCCACCGTTACGTAAGCTACAACCATTAATACAGGAACAGTTACTAATAAAACTTCTATGATGGAAATTAATGTAGGTATATATAACATAATTATAATTATGTAATCTATTTATAAAAGATAAGCTATATTTACGGTAGTGTAAAAATAATACTTATATAAAAATAGGTTAAAAATAACTTTTATAAGAACATATAAAGATATCAAATAAAAAAAAAATCTTATTAGTTATTTATTATTAAGTAAAGTAAATATTAGGAAAAGATTAGGGATTTTGTAACTTCAGGTATAATTATTAATAATAATATCATTTTAAAAGATTATTTAAATTAAATAATCTTTTATTTTACAAATTAAACACCAACTATCGTAGCTAATATTATCTAACCTATGTTACTATAGATTAACGATGACACTGAATAATGTAGACCATCTAATATTGGAGCGGGGTATATACCTAATACAACAGTAAATAAAACTAATGTAAGTAATATAAAAAATTCACGTTTATTAACATCACTTATATTAACATCAAATGATTTACTAAAGGATCCTCCGAAAGCTATTCTATTATACATATATATCGTATACGCGGCAGAAAATACAATAGAAGAACTAGCAAATACACCTAATAAAGGTAATCTTTCGAATACACCATAAAGAGACATAAATTCCCCCACAAAATTTAAAGTTAGAGGAGCTCCACAATTACCTAAACATAATATAAAGAATAAAATAGAAAATAAAGGCATCATTTGTGTAATACCTCTATAGAAACTTATTAGTCTACTTCCAGATCTATCATATAATACACCTCCAACGCAAATAAATAAACCACTTGAAACAAAACCGTGAGCTAACCCTAAAGCTATACCACCTTCTATTCCCTGAATAGTATTACTGAATACACCTATAAGATACACAGCCGCGTGTGATACGGAACTATATGCTATAAGTTCTTTAACATCAATTGTTCTTAAAGTACTAAAACTAGCATATATTATTGTTATTACACCTATAAGATATATTATATACGTATAATCTAAAGAAGCTTTAGGTAATAAAGGTAATATAAGTCTAAATATACCGTATAAACTTAATTTTAGTACTATAGCAGCTAATATAATACTACCACCTAAAGGTGATTCAACGTGAGCTTTTAATAATCAAGTATTAAAAAAAATAGTTGGAGTTTTTACAGCGAATGCTATAAATATACCATAAAATAAGTACAGTTGTGTTGAATAATTAAAATTAGTTTTGTATAAAGCATCAAAGTCAGTTGTTCCCATTATAGAGGACATAGTTAATATTGATAATAATAAAAACAATGATCCGAATAAAGTGTATAAAAACAAATAGAAGCTTGCCCTTACTTTATTGCTTGATCCGAATAAACCTATTAATATAAACAACGGAGGTAATATACTTTCAAAGAAAATATAAAATAATAATATATCTAAAACTAAAAATACTGCTAATAATAAAGTTTCTAATAATAAAATTATTATTACATATGATCTAATATTATCCTGAATTGAATTCCAATTACTTAATAACGCGATAGGTGTTATTATTGTTGTTAACAATACAAAATATATCGACAAGCCGTCTAAACCTAAATAAAAATCGAATTTACTTATCTCATGATATTCTTGGACAAACTGAAATTGATTACTACTAAAGTCAAATAATATAAAAACAATTAAAGATATCAAAAGATTAAGAATAGACGTACTTAATGAAATGGTTTTTATACGTTTTATTTCTAAGTTAGATAAGTCGTAAGTTAAACGAGTATATACCATAGATACACCTATTAAAGGTATTATTAATAATGTTATAAGTATCATAGATATACTCTACAATAAAAAACGAATTTCCCTTAAATCTAATTTTCGTTCTTTATTGTATCTATAAAAAATATAATTAAGATTTCTATTAACACCATGCATAACTGCATAGGAATACGTTTGCCTATTATGTACTTTAATTATGTTTTAAAAATAAACTGGACTTAAAATAAGTGCAAAACACATAAAGCCCATTTAAACAATTTTTATTTATGCGTTTATTAATGCATTTATATGTCAATATATTGCATCATTTAGGTAATATATAGACAAGTTTAAATTAACTGTATTTGTTAATATTAAAAACAGGATTTTTTTTTGAATGATAAAACGTTACTTAAAAAAAAAACGGTAATAAAAATATATAATTTATGACATTAATGTGTGTAATATATAGCCGGGAGGGAAAGTTGAATTCCCACTATTAATGCATGAAATTAATGTTCTAACCTATTGAACTATCCTGGCTTTAAATAATTAGTAGTTACGACTACCTAAAAAAGATCTTTTTTTTTATTAATTATACTAGGGTGAATACCCTGGTTTGAACAGGGAACTCTCTGTGCCACATACAGATGCTCTACCAATTGAACTATATTCACCATATATACACCAAATGTGTATTATAATTAATTATAAAAGAGTACTTATAAATTATGTTGGAGTGATTCGAACACTCAATAATAAATACCAAAAATTTATGACTTACCGATTAGTCTACAACATATTATTTAATATGAACTCTAAAAGTAAGGTAGATCCGACTTGAACGGATAAAATTAAAAATCAAATAGTCCTAAGCTATTCATGTCTACCAATTCCATCACTACCTTTATTAAATGCTCGAAATAAGATTTGAACTTATAACCTAAACATCTTCAGAGTTTCGCTCTACCAATTGAGCTATCCGAGCATAATAATTGTATAAAATTAATCTTATAATGATTATAATATTTAAATTCTTAAATATAAATAAAGATTATTTACATATTTTAGCTAATAAATATACAATGAAATATTAAATATTTTTTCGTTGAAGTGATTTTATGTTAAAATATTTTCTTAAACATGGAGACATCAGGACTCGATCCTGAAATAACGATATGCAAAATCGCAGTTTTACCAATTAAACTATGTCCCCGCCCTAAAAGCCTTATTAAGTAATCTAATTTATTAATAGCGAATTCCATATATATTTTAAGATTAAAAAAAAAAATCTATTATTATCCGAAAGAGGACTTGAACCTCTACGATATTATATCAACGAAGCTTAAGTTCGTCCTGTCTACCAATTCCAGCACTCGGACATAAAGATAATCGTTATTTAGCTAAGGCCAGAGTGAATCGAACACTCATCTAAGCTGTCATGAGCAGCTTGCTCTACCAATTAAGCTATAACCTTTGGTTAAATATATATGCGGACAAAGGATTTGCACCAATATATGCTGGGCATGAGCCAGTTATGTTACTATTACATCAATCCGCATTTTACTTAAATTTTATTCATTCTTTATGAATTCTTTTGTATAAATGTTATAGCCTCAGAGGGGATCGAACCCTCGAAATAATGATGAAAACATTATGTCTTAACCACTTGACGATAAGGCCTTTACAGGTATTAATAGAGTATCTATAAAAATAGATACTTACCAATCAAAATAAGTCCAGTGCAAGTATCGCACTTGCTTCAGCTGGTTACAAAACAGCTACATTACTTTTATGCTAACCAGACATATTATGTAACTATTTGTAACCGTAATTGTTATTAATAGTATCTATATGTTAAACATATTAAAAAAAAAATGTTATATGATATCTTTAATATTTAGTTATATATTTAATTAGTACTTTATCCCTAAAAACATTTAAATCCTTCCAGGTAAAGCCTATTTATTATAATCAATAGACAAATATCTAAGATCTTACTATTAATTAGCGAATCTTATTTTATAACGAGAGGTTGGTCAGCCGTAACCTGCGTTTTCTCATTCCCTAAAAAAAAAAGATCATTTATAAAATAGGTGAGCAATAGCCCTTAATTAAACTATTTTAATTATAAATTAATAATAAACTACAAAAATTCGTATTAACTATAAAAATCGTAGTGTTCTACTACGTATATTTAAGAATATCCTAAAGTAAGTTTCGTGCCTAGATGCATTCAGCGCTTATCTTTAACTAACATAGCGTTCCTGCCGTGCCTATGCTATAATCTACTTAAATGAAAGTAAAATTTATAAAACCCTTATAAAGTTTTATAGTTAAGTCTTAGACTTAATTAATATCATACACATAAACAACAGGTAAACCAGGGGTTAATATACCCAGCTCCTTTCGTACGAGGGGCTATCTTTATTTTATTCTAATTTCCTCTAGAAGATAGAAACCATACTGTCTCACGACGTATTTAACCCAGCTCGTGTAACTTTTTAATCGACGAACAGTCGAACCCTTCATGTCTCCTACATTCATGTGGATAAGTTAAGCCGACATCGAGGTGCCAAACTGCGCACTCAATTTGAACTCTCTGGCGCAATTAGCCTGTTCAATTTGTTTTAAATTTCCTATTCTATGAAAAAAAAAGAAAAACCACTTTTTTCAAAAATGGATCAGACTATGTAATCTTCTTTATGTCTTTATATAATTAATTTAGCGACCCGAGATCTATGATTAGATTAATAATTTACTACATCATGCATAAATATCATATATGTATTTTAAGCAACGCGAAAATAATGTATAATATTACCTATATACATAAATATATTAATATATAAGTATAATTATTTACTACTTACTCAACCTTTAACACCATAAGCTCCATTTCTATTTTTAGAGCTAATGAAAGAATATTGTACATTTGATTTAGCATGACCTCTTAGCATTATAGTAGATATACCTTTAAAAGATGAATCTACATTTTTTAAACCTCCTTTTCATTTCATTTTAAATACTGACCTAGAGGCAGTAAATCTTCTGGTTATTCTACCTTTAGCTTCTACTCTAATACCTCTTAATTTAAGGTGTTTTAAAGAATATATTATGTAGCTATAAAAAGCTGCATAGCTATCTCGTACTTTAAATGATGATATTTTATCGTCAACTTTAGTATTTCCATCTGCGGATGGAAATAAATTAAATAAAAGATTATCTAATGAATCCTTAGTATTATTCATATTGAACATAGAACTTATATTATCATTCCTTATTATATTAATAAGCAATTCATTTCTGTTAAATTTGTAATACCTTTCAGAAATTCTACTTATTTGTGGTAATCAAACTTTACGTAAAGATGCTTTTAAAACTCTATATAAAGTATTACTTCTATTTTTTAATTTTAAAGCAACAGCCTGTGTATAAATATCACTATTTGAATGCATTTTTTTCAAACTAACAACATTAAATTCAACTTTTTTTTGATAAATTTCTTGAACTAAACTTATTAATTTAGAAATGAAAGGTTGACTAAATTTCATTTTATTAAAACCTAATAAATATCTAAATCTTATCAAATTTTTTTGATAGTTAAGCTCAGTAATTTTCATAAATGCTTCATAATTAATATGATTGAAAAAAGTAATATTATTATATATGTTCATCAAACTTTTATTTTTATCTTCTTCAGTTATTAGATTTAAACTCACCAATTTAATTAATATATTACGCTGTATCTCTAAGTTACTTAAGTATTTATTATTAATATCTATAAAGGGTATAACATAATCTATATATATTTTATCTTGATGTTCAGGCAAAGCTAAATATTCAGATAAAGTAAAAGGTCTGTTGTAACTAATAATAGTATTATTCTTGCTATCTTTTACGACAGACTTAACTAAACGTTTAATAGGATAAAATAAAGCCTTTTTAGTTAAATCAATGGATTTATATAAAGACATTTTTATGGGATTATATAAATAAATTGTAATAATAGCTTTAGAGCTAGTATGTTTTAAATCACCTCTACCTACATATATTTTTTTAGTTGTTAACCGTTTATATCTAGTAACCATACGTTTAGTTTTCAATATCTTATGGTTAATTTCCATATTAAAATAACTTTTAAGTAATCTCATTAAATTTGTATCTGCTACGGGTAATGTTTTAATATAATTAGAATTATAACTATATATACTATTGTATCATTCCTGAGCCGCAGGCGTATAATGTCTAATTTTTCCAGTATCATTTGTAACATGTGTTAAATCTTTAATGATATGTTTTTTTCTTTTTTTATCAAAAATATCGGAGATCATTTTTGTTTCTGTATTCATTCTTTTAGAATCTTTTGTCATAAAATAATAAATCACAAATTTATATGGTATTCAATTACCATGAGCTTAGTAACATAAAAATAAAATATATAAAACCTTATTAATATATTATTAAGACTATTTCATTAATGAATCTTCATTAATTATTCTCGAACTAGTATAACTAGTATTTATAAATTATATAAACCCAAATAAAGAAGTTGGGTATCTCTTTTAGAGGTAGGATTATTGTCAGCATTACTCACCTACTAGTCGTTGAACGTTTTCACTTCTACATATATTAATATACGTCTGCTAAAGTAAACTCCGCTTCAAATTAACTATATAATAGTTGTCTTTGAAATTTACCCAATTTTAATCTTTTGTTTTTAAATCTCATAAAACAAAGAGGGACAAACATCCCTAGCGTAGCTTTTTCAAAAACCCAAGACCTTTCCTTTCTGCATCTTGTGATCATATGCCCCGCTTACGCGACTGATAGACGTGTAAGTCAAACAGTAAAGCAAGATTAAGCCATTAAACTTGACAAGTAATAAACATAATTATGCTATTAGTGATTTTACACATGTTTAACCGTTGATAGTTAAAACATTCTAATAATATAAATAAAAACATTATTGGGCTTACATGTAAGAACCAATTTAATATTTTAATTACAACTATTTTCCATATAGTTAAAATCTTACTTGTTTAAAATATTTAGTTCTAACTCAATAGATATATAGCTGGATTAGTTATAGCTTATTATGCTATACCAAATAACAAACTAAAAAAGAATAAATACAATAAATATCTGTATTTATTTGCCATAACATAGTTTAGCATTTTTACAAAATTAACTTTGGATACACCCAGGTACTTTTTATGGGATCTGTGCCCCGCATAAACTGCCTCCTAGCAATTGTCCCCTCTAATATTTAGAGGGTTAATCATGTAAAAATATTTATTTTTACATTTATGTAGCATTATGCTACCAATATAATATACTTAACAAAGGTGTTTCAATGTTGTCTATACTTCCTCTCGGAGACTACCTTATACACTAAAATTTGTAATATTATACCCAATAACTAGCAACAGTAAAGCTGCATAGGGTCTTCTCGTCTAACTAGAGGTAAACTGTATCTGCACAGTTATTCCAATTTCACTGAGCCAATCATTGAGACAGCTGTTGTATCGTTAAATCATTCATGCAAAGACCGCATTTAACGGCCAAGGTATTCCGCTACCTTAGGACCCTCAGAAATAAGGCCGCCATTGATCGGGGTTTCCTTCAAAACCAAGCATATATTAGTCTACTTAGTAAATTCGTTAACCAGCCGACATCGGGCAGAAATCACACTCAATACTTTGATTTATTATCTTACTGCAGAGTGCTTTGTTTTAATTAAACAGTCGTACAACACTATTCCATGCTTCCTATTCTTTACCTGATATTACTCAAGAGGAATGGCTCTCCTTATCCCGAAGTTACGGTAGTTAGTTTGCCGAGTTCCTTAATGATTGTTCACTCAAACGCCTTCGTATTCTCTACTAGCTTACTTGTGGTAGTATTTAGGTACGGTTATGATATTCTTGTCTATATATGAACATAAATCTTTACGATTTATTAAATTTATTATATAAACTGTTACTGTTTTTCCAGAACCTTATTCATTTAATAAGGTTGTTACTGTGTAACTAAGATTTTCTCATCGTTTAATCCTTTAGGTTGGTAAACTTAGAGGCCGTTACTTTAAAAAATCCATAAGCTTTAGGCGAGGATTTCTCCTTTTTCGTTACTCATGTCAGCATTTTCACTTGGGTTATCTAATATTTATTCTTAAAAAGAATAAGTCTAAGATTTACCCAACGTTCTGCTACCCCATTAAATATAATAATATTTATTTATTGATATTAATGGACAAGGTGTCGGTATATTGTTTAGATCCGTTAAATTTTCGGTGCAACTATCAATATAAATGTTAATTTATTAAACCAGTGCTCTGTTACGAGATCTTCAAAAAATGGACCGCTTCTAAGCCTATTTCCTAGTCGTATTAGATAGAAACCTCCTTAATTTCACTTAACAATAATTTTGGAACCTTAACTCTTGTTCTGGGCTGTTTCCCTTTAGACATACAACCTTATCGTACTATGTCCGATTATTCAATATTAATCATTGCCCTTCCGAGTGCGAATACTCACCGATAAAATCTTCACAATTCCCCGATATATGCAAAATTATTACTTATATTGCTTTTACACTTTATAATTTAATTAAGTTGCCTGAGATCACAGTTCTGTACCTGCTATGATGTATGTTGAATTACCTACTTATATAGGTTTCGCAGAAAACCAGCTATCCTAGTCAGTTTTGTCTTTCACTTACTTACCACAGTTCTTCGGATATCTTTACAACGATAACCCGTTCGGGCTTTTATAACCCTGACTGTAGTAAGATCACTAGGCTTCGGGTCTAATTTTAGATACTATTTCATTTTTTCATAATTGGTTTATCTTAGCATTTCTGCTCGCATCTAACATTAACTCGCTGACCCATTATGCAAAAGGTACGCTCTTATTTACTTTTAATTTCACTTGAGCTGCTTATAAAACTACTATTTCAAACCTTTCCTTCACAGTACTATACGCTATCGCTTATATATTATATTTAGCCTTAGAGGAAGGTTCCCCTTTATATTCAAACAGATTTACCGTTTTACTTACTTACTTAATATACCACTTTTTTTTATCTTTCAACATTTTTATGTGTTTATTAATATAGGCTTTTCTACTTTCATTCACATTAATCATAGAATCTCGTTTGATTTCTTTTCCTGAAGTTACTAAGATATTTCAATTCACTTCGTTTATTACTGAATTTCTCTAAGAGTACATGTGTTAATTTTCTATCTAAAAACACAAATTAAATTTAGACTCTCTTTAATATATAGCAAGGTATCCCTAATAGTTTCTTTATATACTTTTATATATTACCTTAAAAGGTAATATACAAATATATTCTTGATATCTATCACATTACTAATAAATTGCTAAGAACCTTTTTAGCATCATATTTTTTTCTTCGGATTATTATGATTCGAACATAACAACTCCTCAACCCAAATGAGGCGCCTAACCAACCTGGCTCTAATCCGTATATGTATGTAAGCTATATATTTATAAACATATGTTTGTTACTTCCTATATTTTTAAATTTTAAGTTTAATATATTATATGAGTATTATTAAATCTAGTCTTATATAATGCAGAGAATATGGGATTCGAACCCATGAAAATACTTCATTTTAACTAGTTTCAAGCTAGTCGCTTTAATCCTCTCAGCCAATTCTCTTTATGCTAAAATTAGCATAATATTAATCATACATGGATAGGAGATATAAAGAATTACTAATGTTAATACTCAGATAATATAACCTTTTTAGCTTAAAATATGTAAGTTATAATACAACTCTGCTAATAATATAGTAAATATATGAAAGTCATCTTATGTGTTAGTTTATACTAAGAAAATCATTCTGTAAATATCATTATTTTAACTAAACGACGTAAAAAAAAAAAATGGGTTAATATAAGCAAATATATTTTACATGATTCCTCAGAGAATCGAACTCCGAACATATCCTTATCAAAAATACGCTTTACCTATTAAGCTAAGGAACCTGTTAAGTAACCTTTGATTTTAAATAACTTTAAAGTTATTTAATAATTTTATGTATTCTCCCTATTAGAGTTATATGATTTTATTAACATTTTTTAATATCTACCATTATTAATACAATTAACTAATTATTATGATAACTCAAGAACACTCAGAATTGAACTGAGAAAATAAAGTTTGAAGCTTTATATTTTACCCTTAAACTATGTTCTTTTTTAGTTTATACTACCTATTAATTTAAATTTACGGAAAAGAGATGATTCGAACATCCAGGTGTATAACACAATATTTAGCAAATATCTCGCTTTACCCATAGCAACTTTTCCTTTAAATATTACTATATTAACTTCTATTTAGCCTTATTTATAGGCGAAGATTAAAAGTCTTGTTATAATAGTATTTACTTATTTTACGGCCAGTCGGAGTCGAACCGACACGAATCGTTTGGAAGACGAATGGTCTACCATTAACCTATAGCCGTTTAAAAATATAAACTATAATATAACCCATACAAAATAAACTATTAAGCCTAATGATATTGATATATCATGTATTTATGATATATATATATAGTATATATATTTTTATATATTTTTCTATAAGACCTATGGGATTCGAACCCATATGACGAAGATTAAAAGTCTTGTATTTTACCATTAAACTAAGATCTCTATATATTTTTTAAAGATATAAAGTTTAACTTTCCCTTCATCCTATAAAAAAGTTTATAATAAATAATAATATAATGAAAAGTGAAAATAAAGTATAAAATATTAAAAATAATAAAACCCTAGATAAAAGTTAATTATGATATACTATAAAAAAATATCTTATTAAGAGATAAGTGATTCGAACACTTAACCTACCGTGTGTAAAACGGTTGCTCTACCGTTGAGCTAATCCCTTATTATAATGTGTTCTTTGTTTATTATAACTAGAACTAATTATTAGTACATATTAATATTATGAACCTCAGTAATAAATAGAAATGAAAAGGAACAATCATACCACATCTACAAAATGTCAGTAAAGTATACTTGACTCTAAACCAAGATGATGATTATCAGTAGAGTGATATCCTAAAACACGTCAGAAACCTACAGCAATAAAAGCTGTACCTATCATAACATGAATACCATGGAAACCAGTACCAAAATAAAAACATGATCCAAAGGCACCATCACTTATAGTAAAAGAAGAAACACTATATTCTACACCTTGGAAAGCTGTAAAAACTATTGCTAAGAATAACGTAGCAACTAATCCATATAATGTTCCCTTTCTATTTCCCTGTATTAAAGAATGGTGAGCATATGTAACTGTAACACCAGATGATAATAAAATAACTGTGTTAAGTAAAGGTAATTCGAAAGGATTAATAGCTTCTATTCCCATAGGTGGTCATTGGGCCCCTAATTCAACAGTAGGTGAAAGGGCGCTGTGGAAAAAAGCTCAGAATATAGCTAAAAAGAATAATGCTTCTGATACTATAAACAAGGCCACACCCATGTTTAAACCTCTTTGTACTGCTAAGGTATGGTTACCTAGATATGTTCCTTCACTTATAACATCACGTCATCAAAATGACATTGAAAATATAACAGATAAAAATGCTAATAATAAAATATTACCTGCGTTACTAAAACCATGAAAGGTTGAAACTGCACTAGTTGTCAATGTTAGTAATGCAAGAGAAGTTAACAACGGTCAGGGAGAAGGTGATACTAAATGAAATGGATGAGCTTGAAATATACTTCTATTTTTTAATGTCATTTATTTTAGTATGTAAAAAAAAAAAGATGATAAAAATAAAAGCCCTTAAATCTAGGATATTTTTGCTTTTTGTTAAACAACATTGCATTAAGATAATAAAATTAACATTATATTTGCGAGTGTTTTTTTTTTTACGGGTCAGGCCGGCATCGAACCGACATATTCTTCCATGACAAGAAAGCCCTTTACCTATTAAGGTACTGACCCAATGTATAAATATATATATTTATGAAAAATATAAATAGATTTTTTTTGCTTCTATTTTTTTATCGTTATGGCAATTGCTCCTACCATTGCTAATAATAATATTATAGAAGTCAAAATTAATCATATACTGTAATTACTATACATTATATTACCTATAGTTGTAATATGACTAGTTTCTGATAAATTATTGTCTCATATCGTACCTGTAGTGTAGCATACATCCTCTTTATTCATTAAATATAGCGTATAGAATTTTTCTTGTAAAATAAAATTAGGATTATTTATATGAATATTTTCTGGTAAAATTTCATAAACTAAATAATTAAAAAAAATAGACACAAGAATACCTAAGGGTATACTATTATTAGTATTACTTGAAAGCTCACTTATTTTTACATTAATTAACATTAATATAAATAAAAAAAGTATAGATACAGCCCCTACGTAAACAAGTAAATAAGAAAGACCTATAAAGTTTAAACCTAATAGTATTAAATAAGTGGCTATACTAAAAAATAAAGCTATTAGAAATAGAACAGAAACAATAGGATTTTTAATAGTTATAACAAATATTCCACATAAAATAGAAATAAAAGAAAGAATATCTAATATTTCTATACTAAAACCGTTAGTGTATGTTTCATGAGATAAAAAAAAGCTGTTCATTAACATTTATTTATTATCTTTTAATAAACCTCTCTATCTTTTTAACAGACAAAAGATAAATATACCAATTACTATAAAAAGACTATAGCTTTTTTGAGGATGTAAAGTAATTGAAGATCAAGCAAAACTTGCATAATATATAGGGACAATTTGAATTTATATAAAAATCGTGCATTTGTTTTTTAAGGCTGAAACACAATTAATTGAGCCCATGAGATGAATCGAACATCTATCAAAATATTAACAGTATTTCGCTCTACCGTTGAGCTACAAAGGCTTTGTAAAAAAAAAATTACAATATAAAATATTAGTAGGAAGAAAAGGAATTGAACCTTCGACAGCTACATACTATTGAGTTTACAGCTCAACCCGTCATACCAACAAACGGAACCTTCCTTTATATATATATTATTTCTAGATAAACTAGAAATATATATATATATATAACTACATTGTTAATATTAATCAACCCCGTGCAACTTCCACTACACGAACCGTATTTCGACTTAACACTAATCAAAGTCACACATACGAAGATTCTATGTAATTGAAACTAGAAATAATTAACTAGATTATTTAATTACAAGAACCAAACTTATTGCACACACTTCTTTCAGCGCCTGACGAGTAGTTAGTACCTATCTGAGAATAAATCCACCGTGACGTGGTGATTCACGATTACTAGTAATTCCTTATTCATGCAGTCGAATTTCAGACTACAATCCTTGTTTTATCCTATTTTATTAGATTAGCTAATACTCACGTATTCGCATCATTTTGTATAGGAATATGTGGCACGTCTATCGCCCACAACATTTAGGCCATGATGACTTGTCTTGATCCCTGTTATCATATCCAATATAAAAGTGAACTGCTTTATTTTTTTTTTTCTAAATAAAGCAAGGGTTTCCGTTAATTTAATGGAATTAACCAACATCTCACGACATTAACTGAAGACAGCCGTGCAACGCTTGTAATATCTCATAAAAAAAATAATTAAATTTTCTTAGTAAAATAATATTCAAGTTGTGGTAAGGTTTTTCGCGTACTGACGAATTAAATAACATACTTCACTACTGGTTTCAGAAACGGTCTAATGATTTCAGTTCCTGCGTTGCCACATTACTCTTGAGGTGAAATGCTTACATTTTCATTTATAGACTAAATATTTATCTAACCTATGGCATTCATCATTCTCTGCCTTGGACTACTAGGGTATCTAATCCTGTTCGTGACCCGAGCCTTCGTCCCTCAACGTCAGTTATTGGATAAGAGGTTGCTTTCGCCGTTATCAGTCGTTAAGGTATCAAAGAATATCAACTCTACTCCATAAATACTCGCCTCCTTATATATAACTCTAGTATAATTGTATCTTGTTTAAGACTAATTATACCGTCTAGGTACCCTTTAAACCTATTAAAGATGAATAACACTAGTCTTCTACGTATTACCGCGACTGCTGGCACGTAATTTGGTCAAGACTTATAGATAGAAATTTGTCATTATCAATATAACATCTAGAACTTTATTCAGTAAAACTGATCTTACACTTGTTGGGATAATAAATTATCAAAAAAAACGTATCTTTTTTAATCTCATAAATTATTAGGCAAAATACCTAACCTTAATAAGTACTTATTTAAAGTACGAATAACCAAATTAAAATTAGGCAAAACTGCCTAACCTTAACAGGGTACTTTAGAGTAAGTAAGTAAGTCAAATTAAGATTTATTTATTAAGCTAAAGTTAGCCTAATTCTAGTTTATTTAAATTACCGAAATAAAACTAAAAATTATTTATTACTAAATAATTAAACAAAAAACCAAGTATAAGTAGCTTAGGTCATAAGCTATTCATTCCTCCAAGTTGCTGGTTCAGCCGTTAGGCTATTGACCAATATTCCCCACTGCTGTACTTTACGTATTGGGCTTTTTTCAGACCCAATGTGATCGATCGACCTTTCAGCCACGACTACGGAATATTAAGCTGGTTAAGCCATTACCTTAACTACTACCTATCCGAAATATTTATTGTCCTCTTAAAGCGGAATTTATTTCCTTTATATATAGAGTATTTATTAACCCTACTTTAAGGCAGCCAAAATACTATTTACTCACCTGTACACCACTTCTAATGAAATTAATGGTTACCCTTACCATATTAAATTAGACGTTCGATTAGCATGTGTCAAGCACTTGGACAGCGTTCATTCAGAGCCATCATCAAACTCTAATTTTTTTTTTTATCTGGGGCCGAGTTAATTTTGTTAATTAATTATATCGATTCGATTTTAGCTATCTATCCCATTACTAATAAGTTGTAAATATAACTTGTAATTTTACTAATATTATTAATTTATTATACTTTTTGGATATAAATAAGCCGGGTTCTGTGTTAGATATAAATCTTTATTAAGGCCTAACGCATGGCTTATGTTTTCATTTAATATGTTTTACTGTATAAAGTATAGTAATTATACCTATACATTTAATTATAGTTTTACTATATAAACACATAATTTATTTTCTGTAAAATACCCTAATTTTTACTAAACAACCATTCTTAAGTGTTTATGTTTGATAAGCTCCGGACTTTCCTGTACTAATAACTATTTAGTATTTTACTATTTGTATCACTATAAAATATTTGCATCCTTAGGATTATGATACGAACAAAAGCGATCCAAGATCCTTCTATAGTAAAATATTTGGGCTATGGAATGTAAAAAGCAACTCGATATTCTTCCTACTTGGATGATGCAGGACCATATTTGTATAGAACGAAGGAAGGTATTCCTGGAAAAAAGGCCCCATTCTACTAGGATCCGCTATGCATATTTAATTTATGATTTGTCTATAAATATTAATACTATATTTATTAATGTAAATCTAGAGCATCTTTAATATAACTACTAGTTAAAACCACAAAAACTTGGGCTTGTATAAAAGCAATACCTAATTCTAAACCAGAAAATGCTATAATAAATGCTAAAGGTATTAAACCTAAAAAGAAAAAGATAAACCCAGAAGTCATAATATTATAAGTGAAACCTGCTAATATATTTAATAACATGTGACCACTTAATATATTAGCACCTAATCTAAGTCCTAAAGAAACATTTCTAGATAAATGTGAAATGAATTCAATTAAAACTAATAGAGGTAATAAAGCTAATGGACAACCAGCTGGAACTAAAATTGAAAAGAATTCTAAACCATGTTTTTGGAAACCCAATATAGTAGCACCTAAAACTACAGTAAAACTGAGAGAAAATGTGAAAATAAAATGACTTGTTGAGGCAAAACTATAAGGTACCATACCTATTAAATTATTAACTAAAATAAATATAAATAAAGTATAAATAAAAGGAAAATATATTTGCCCTTTTGTAGCATTTATTTGGTTTGTTACTATGCTATGTATAGTAGCATATATAGATTCTTGACTTATTGATCAGCTGTTACTTACAATTTTGTTATAATTAGTTGCTAAAAGGTTTAATGTTAAAGCAAAAAAAGCACCTATTGTTAAATATAGCCCAATATTAGTTAAAGATAAATGTAAATTACCTAATATAGGAGCGTCTAGGCTTATAAGATTTCTGATCTCAAATTGATCTAAAGGACTTGTATTGTTTGTGTATAAAAAGAATATCATTTATATACTTTAATGTTATTTTTTTTATTGTAATTGAAATATGTAATATAATTGGAGTAATTTTAAGATACACAATGATAGCGATGTATGGTGTTTTCAAATTATTTATTTATTTATAATAATAATATTATTATTTATAATTTTACTATAAAAATACGAGATGTAAATAAACGAACAAATCTAGGTAATATATATTTTGAAAACACATATATCATTATGATTAATAATATAAAAGCAAAAGTTACTTGATTCATAAAATAAAAAGGTACTAATTGTGGCATTTTTTTTTTTCTTATCCTAAGC
>Ga0268266_10002007_pt1 | contig 22753 bp, 21 predicted proteins | sample KBSS13metaG_FD_190356 | JGI IMG/M metagenome (GOLD analysis project Ga0268266, IMG submission 190356) | Switchgrass rhizosphere microbial communities from Kellogg Biological Station, Michigan, USA - KBS S1-3 metaG (SPAdes) (version 2) | ecosystem: Host-associated > Plants > Roots > Rhizosphere... | reverse complement strand
GGTCGGAAACGCTGTCGCTGAAGGTCGCTTCGGTTCTCGCCGAAACCGGGCTCGACCCGCGCCGGCTAGAGCTGGAGATCACAGAGGCCGTCCTGATCGCGGACGACGACGCGGCGCTGGCGACGCTGAACCAGCTCCGCGCGCTCGGGGTTCACATCGCGCTCGATGATTTCGGAACCGGCTATTCCTCGCTGCAATATCTGCAGCGCTTTCCGTTCGACAAGATCAAGATCGACCGCTCCTTCGTCAAGGAAGTGACGCGCAATTCCTCGTCGGCCTCGATCATCCGCGCCGTGGTGAGCATCGCCGCCGACCGCGACATGATCACGACCGCAGAAGGCGTCGAGACCCTGCAGCAGCGCGAGACCGTGCAAAATCTCGGATGCACCCAGATGCAGGGTTTTCTGTTCAGCGCGGCACGCCCGCCGCATGAAATCCGCACGTTGCTGGCATCGGGGAAGGCCGCCGTCGAGGCCGCGGCGTGAGCGGTGCCGATACCCTTCGGCGGTACATCGCGGGGCCCAGGTACAAAACTTCGAAAACAACCCCATGCAAAGTAGAACGGGCCTCCGGTCAGCGGTATTCAGGCACCTGCATGCGGCACTCGATGGGGTCTGCGTCGCGGCTACCTGATCTTACGCTGCTCTCCCGGCGCGCCTACCGACGTCGAGACGCTCGCGCGGCTGCGCGGTGCCGAAACCATCGGCCGGCCGCTCGGCACCCGCAAATTCCTCGACATGCTGGAGCGGAAAACGAAACGCGTTCTCAAGCCCGCCAAGCGCGGGCCAAAGCCGCGCATTCAGGAGAGTTAAGTGCACTGTCACCGTAATGACTAATGAGACTACGCTTCCAGGGCAGGATGGACTGCAGGACAGCTCCAGGACGAGAGTAGCGTGATTAGGCCGACGGATTAGGAGGAGTTCGCATGATAAGATTTGTCGACCGCTTGCCCTATGCTCTTGTTGTGGCGATTTGTGCAGCCGTCGCACCTTTGTTGGTTATGTTGCCCTTTGCTGCCACGGAAGTCCGGCCGTTGGTTGTCGTGCCCGGCATGGGGCTAGTTCTTGGATTTTTCGCAGCGATCATCATCCTATGGAGCAAGAAACTTCGCTGGTCGGCGACCACGGGCGAAATGATGTCAGCGATACGCGCGGAAGGACGCGCGGAAGGAGCCGACAGCGGAGCAATCTCGTGGTCGTGGCGAGAGAACAGCGAAGTCGAGAGTGGAGGTTCTTGGACGCGCGTAGTCAGCTTCAGTGATTTCTATTCCCTAAACCGACCGCAAATCGTTCGAATGTGGATAGTCGATTGCCTCATCGGAATTCTGGGTTGGAGCGTGGCCTTTCTTCTTTTCAGCGGGCCAAGTTTTGCGCTGACTGTGACACTAGCTGGCTTGCTGGCAGTACATATCGCCCGGATTGCGTGGCTCATACGCCAGCACAATTTAATGCTGACACTCTACCAATCCACAGTGACAATTGTAGTTGGAGGAACCGCGGGGGTAACAATTGTACTTCTCGCCTATGTGGGCAGTACGCTGGACCTCATAGGATCGTGGCCAGTGTACCGCCACGTCAGCCTCGCACTGCTGCTCCTTCTCGTTTTCTTCGTGTTTGTTGACATCGCGATCGCTTCGATTTTGCGTAAGTTGCTGAGATAAGAAAAGGAAGGCCGTCATGTCAGTGCTTGAGCTTTTGGACGGAATTACAGGCGCTTATAACAATTGGGCGGACGGCATTAAGAATGACGATCCAGCATTCATCGGGCAAATAAAGGCAGACCTACATCTCTTCAGCGTTGGTATGTTCGAAGGAACAATTTTCGGGAAAATCGGGCGATTACGGCGATTACGGTGACAGTGCTGGACTGCACCCCTGAAGTGAGACACGATAATTTCGGCGACAACGCAGTTGCCGCGCCTTGTCCTGATCCCGTCCTGCCTTAACGGCGCGCCTCGGAAATCGCCTTCCTGAGACTGCGCGACAGCAATTCCACCGAATAAGGCTTCTGGATCAACTCGAAGCCGCGGTGGGCATTCTCCGCCAGCACGTTGCTGTAGCCGCTGGTCAGCACCACGGGCAGGCCGGGATAGCGCTCGCGCACGATGCCGGCGAGCTCGACGCCGTTCATGCCGGGCATGATGACGTCGGAAAACACCAGATCGGCGGAAAACTCGTCCTGGGCCAGGATCGCGAGCGCGGCATCCGCGTTGGCGACGCGGCGGACCGTGTAGCCGAGATCTTCCAGCAACTCGGTGGAGAACTGTCCGACGTCGTCATTGTCCTCGACCACGAGCACGCGGTAGCCGCGGCCGCGCGTCGCGGGTTCGCTCGCCGTGGCGGCGGCCTGGACGGCATCGGCCGGCACGGCGGCCTGCGGCAGGTAGATCGTAAACGTCGCGCCCCGGCCGGGCTCGCTTGCGACCGCGATGTCGCCGTCGGATTGCTTGGCAAAGCCGAACGCCTGGCTGAGGCCGAGGCCGGTGCCCTTGCCGACTTCCTTGGTGGTGAAGAACGGCTCGAAGATCGTCTCGAGCAGGGCCGGCGCGATGCCGGGGCCGGTGTCGGTCACGGTGATAGCGACGAAATCGCCGCTGCGGGCGGGCTGGGCGCGCAACGCAGGAATCGCGTTCACCTTGCGGACGCGGATGTGCAGCCGGCCTTCGCTGTTCATGGCGTCGCGGCTGTTGACGGCCAGGTTGATCAGGGCGGTCTCGAACTGGGCAATGTCGGCAATCGCAAAGCAATTGCTGTCGGCGATCTCGACGTCGATCCGGATCCGGGCGCCAACGAGCGGGCGGATCAGTTGCGCCACGGCTTCGGCCTGAGTGCCGACGTTGAACACCTGCGGCTTCAGCGGCTGCCTGCGAGCGAATGCCAGCAATTGAGCGGTCAGCTTGGAGGCGCGCTCGACCGTCTCGGATATCGCGTTGATATAGCGCCTTCGCCGCTCCTCCGGCAGCTCGCGGCGGCGCAGGAAGTCGGTCGCGGAGCGGATGATGGTCAGGAGATTGTTGAAGTCGTGCGCCACGCCGCCGGTCAATTGCCCGACCGCTTCCATCTTCTGCGACTGGCGCAATGCTTCCTCGCTCTGGCGGCGCTCGGTGACATCGATGGCGTCCGGCACCGCGCCGATGATGGCGCCGTGCTGATCGCGCAGCGGGCGCATCGTGAAATCGAAATAGCGCTCGCCGATCGGCAGACGCAGCATCATCTCGATCTGGACTTCCTCGCCCCGCATCACGGCGACGAAGGCGTCGCGGACGGCGGCGCCCATGCCTTCGGTCCCGGAAAACCACGGCGTGTCCCAGAACGGCTTGCCGAGCACCGCGCTGGCCTCGGTGCGGATTCCGGCCAGCGCCGTCTTGTTGGCAAACAGCAGGTCGCCGTGCAGGTTGAGCAGGCCCTGATACTGGTGACTGGTCTCCAGGATCGCGCGCATCTGGGCCTCGTTGGATTCCAGCTGCGCCGTTCGCTCCGTGATCCGCAATTCCAGGATTTCGTTCAACTGGCGCAGATCGTGCTCGGCCTGCTTGGCGGCGGTGATGTCGTGGGCGACGCCGATGAAGCCGATGTGGTTGCCGGTCGGGTCCCAGCGCGGCTGGGATTCCGAGCGCAGCCAGCGGTATTCGCCTGCAGCGTTGCGGTAGCGCGCTTCCAGCACGAACGGCTTGAGCGAGGCCTCGCCGGCGATCGATTGCTGTACGACGCGCTGCTGGTCGTCCGGGTGAAGCCGCTTGCGCCAGTCGAACGCGATGGCTTCCTCGAACGGCAGTCCGAGAAAGTCGACATAGGCCTGGTTGGCGAAGGAGCGGGTGCGGTCGAGCTTGGTGACCCACATCGGTACGGGGGCGCTGTCGGCGATGAGGCGGAAGCGCTCCTCGCTTTCGCGCAGCTTCTCCTGGGCCAGCATCCGGTCGGTGGCGTCGATATGGGCCCCGACCAGCCGCAGCGCGCGTCCCCCGCTGTCGCGTTCGATCTTGGCGATGACGTCGATCCAGCGCGTCTGGCCGTCGCTCGGCCGCACGATGCGGTAGGTGGCGTTATAGTCCTCGTCGCGGCCGGCAAGCGCATCGAGAAACTGTTTGACCGTGCGTTCGCGGTCGTCGGGATGGATGCGCTCGACCCAGTCTTCGTGGGTTTCGTTGGCCGCATCCGGCGGCAGGCCGTGGATGATGAGATATTCCGGCGAGCGGCGATTCTTGAAGCCTTCGCGGAAGTCGACTTCGACGCCGCCGACGCGCCCGATGCGCTGGATCCGAGCGAGTTCCGCCTCGCGTTCCTGCAGGGCGCGATGAGCCCTGTCGCGCTCGTCCGCGATCTCCTGCAAATGTTGCTGCAAGCGTTCTGCGGCGGCAGATTCAGGCAAGACGGTCGAACTGTCCGAAGGGGTCATGCTTACCCGCTACCTCTGCCGGCACTTTCACACAGGAAGCTGCCGCTTTGCCAGCTTCATTTGCTCTTGGTGGCCGACCGGCAGTTATAGGCCCTGCGGAACCCGGCGGCCTGCGCATCTTCCTCGGAACAGAACCAGCGATCCGGTTTGGTCAGGCCCGGATAGGAGCGGCACGCCTGCAGATGATAGATGCCGAGGTTCCCGGTAACGCGCGCGCGGACGGCGTACTTGCCCTTGATGTTGCAGCTCGCCGGCATCACCAGATCTTCCGGGAACACGGCCTCGCGGATTTCGCGGTCGCGATCGGCGCGGCACGCGGCGCCGAGCAGGGCGCCGTCCTTCTTCGCAACGCGGAATTCGCGCGGCGCGGCGAAGCAGCCCTTCCACAAACCCTGGCGGTCTTCCTTGGCGCGGGCCTCGTCCGGCTGGAAGCGCCCGCTGGCGGAGGCCTCGACATTCAGGGCAAAGCCGTTGCGGACCAGCAACTGGCTGAGACTTGTCGTTTCGCCCTCGACCTTGCACACGCCGAGATGCCGTTTCTTGTAGGCAGGATCGGGGCCGAGATCGTCGCAGCGAACCTGCTTGCCGCCGGTCAGTTTTGCCAGCTGATCGCGCGCTTCGATTCCGCACGTCCACACGTCGGCGTGCTCGTCCATGCAAAGCTGGTCGACGGTCGGGACATCGATGCCGTCGAGCCGATAGGTGACATTGCCAAGCTGAAGCGTGCCGCCATCCCGCACGATGGCGGTGGCGGCCGTGCTCTGGCTGACCGGAAATACGATCGATAGCAAAGCTGCAACCAGAAAAACTCGTGACCGCATCTGTTTCATTTCAAATCAATTCCAAACCTGCCGTCGCCTTCTAGCATAAGGTGAGGTGATTGGACCAAGGCGCTGGCGCTGATCGCACATCGAAGCAGGTTGGGGAAAACCGGCAGTGCCGTTGCGGTCGCACACCGAATGGCCCATTGACTTCATGAGAACAAAATAAGAACATAGCCGGCATCGCTCAACACGGAATATTTGCCATGTCGTCCTCTTCGCAGCCGAAATTCGAAGAGGACCACGAACTGGAAACCGCTGTGGATCAGGCCATTTCCGCCTGCGGCGGCGATACGAGGGCGACGATCCGCGCGCTGATTGTGGCCAATGAATATCTGGAATCCGAGGTCGGCGAGCTGATGAAGGCGGTATCCCGCGCCTATGCGCGGGGCCGCTTCAACGCCTATTCCGGGTGAGTTGCCGCCGTTCGGCTCGGCCAAGCCGGCACGAGACCGTTGCCTCCATCGATTTTTGCTGTACGACGGGTTTGTTACCCGCGTCCTCGCATGTCATATGGCGGGTGAGGATCCTGCCCAAAGCTCAAGCAAGAAGAACATGTTCAAACGAATTCTGATCGCAAATCGCGGCGAGATCGCCTGCCGGGTCATCAAGACTGCGCGCCGCATGGGGATCGAAACGGTAGCCGTGTATTCCGAAGCCGACCGCGACGCGCTCCATGTCGAAATGGCCGATGACGCCGTGCTGATCGGCCCGCCGGCAGCAAGCGAGAGTTACCTGCTGATCGACAAGATCATCGAGGCCTGCCGCAAGACCGGCGCGGAGGCCGTGCATCCCGGCTATGGCTTCCTGTCCGAGCGCGAGGCGTTTCCGCGCGAGCTCGCCAAGGCGGGCATCGTCTTCATCGGCCCCAATCCGGGCGCCATCGCCGCGATGGGCGACAAGATCGAATCCAAGAAGGCGGCGGCCAAGGCCAAGGTCTCGACGGTGCCGGGACATCTCGGCGTCATCGAGGACGAAAAGCACGCGGTGAAGATCGCCGACGAGATCGGCTATCCCGTGATGATCAAGGCCTCCGCCGGCGGCGGCGGCAAGGGCATGCGGATCGCGCATTCGAAGTCCGAAGTCGCCGAAGGCTTCAACCTCGCCAAGGCCGAGGCGAAATCCTCGTTCGGCGACGACCGCGTCTTCATCGAGAAATTCATCGTCGATCCCCGCCACATCGAAATCCAGGTGCTGGGCGACAAGCATGGCAATGTGATCTATCTCGGCGAGCGCGAATGTTCGATCCAGCGCCGCAACCAGAAGGTCATCGAGGAGGCGCCGTCGCCGCGGCTCGACGAGACCACCCGCCGCAAGATGGGCGAGCAGGCGGTGTCGCTGGCCAAGGCTGTGAACTACGATTCCGCCGGCACGGTCGAATTCGTCGCCGGCCAGGACAAGAGCTTCTTCTTCCTGGAGATGAACACCCGCCTGCAGGTCGAACATCCCGTCACCGAACTGATCACCGGCATTGACCTCGTCGAGCAGATGATCCGGGTCGCCGCCGGCGAGAAGCTTTCGATCGCGCAGAAGGACGTCACGCTGACCGGCTGGGCGGTGGAATCGCGCGTCTATGCCGAGGATCCGTTCCGCAATTTCCTGCCGTCGATCGGCCGGCTGGTGAAATACCGACCGCCCGCGGAAGCGAGCCATGACGGCATTACCATCCGCAACGACACCGGCGTGCAGGAAGGCGGCGAAATCTCGATTTACTACGATCCGATGATCGCCAAGCTTGTCACGCATGCGCCGTCGCGGGCGGCTGCGATCGAGGCGCAGTCGACCGCGCTGGACGCGTTTTATGTCGAGGGCATCAGGCACAACATTCCGTTCCTGTCGGCGCTGATGAACCATCCGCGCTGGCGCGAGGGCAAGCTTTCGACCGGCTTCATCGCGGAGGAATTTCCAAAAGGTTTTTCCGCGCGTCCGCCGGATGGCGAGGTCGCGCGGCGGCTGGCTGCGGTCGGTGCTGCCATCGACCACGTGCTCGGCGAACGCAAGCGCCAGATTTCCGGCCAGTTGACCGGACGTCTGGTGCAGCGCGAACGCCGCCGCGCGGTGTGGCTCGATCGCGACGAAATCGCGCTCGACGTGGCGCGCGAGGCCGACGGCATCGCGGTGCGTTTCATTGGCGCCGATGGTCTGCCTGGTAATCCGCACAATCTGGTTTCAGCCTGGACGCCGGGCGAACCGGTCTGGCAGGGCACCATCGACGGTCACTTCGTGGCGATGCAGGTGCGCGCGATTCCGAACGGCATCCGCCTGGCGCATCAGGGCTTTGACGTTGCGGTCAACGTCTTCACCGAAAGCGAGGCCGCCGCCGCCCGGCTGATGCCGGTGACATCGGCCGCCGACACCGGAAAGAAGCTGCTGTGTCCGATGCCCGGCCTCGTGGTGTCGATTGCCGTGAGCGAAGGGCAGGAGGTCAAGTCCGGCGAGACCCTGGCCGTGGTCGAGGCGATGAAGATGCAGAACGTGCTGCGCGCCGAGCGCGACGGCACGGTGAAGAAGATCCACGCCACGGCCGGCGCCACGCTGGCGGTGGACGCGCTGATATTGGAATTTGCGTAGATCCGAACCCGTCATTGCCTGCGACAAACGCGAAGCGTTTGTGCAAGCGAGCGCAGCGAAGCAATCCATCTTGCGGCAAAGGAAGTCTGGATTGCTTCGTCGCTTTCGCTCCTCGCAATGACGGCGGATAGAACCGAGGGCACCATGGCTTTCCGTCAACGCCGAGAGAAATTGCGTTCCATCCTCAACGGAGCCACCTGCATCCGGCCCGGATCGGTCTATGATGCGACCTCGATCCGCATTGCCGAAGACCTCGGCTTCGAGCTCGGCATGTTCGGCGGCTCGGTGGCCTCGCTGGTCGTGCTGGGCGATCCTGACATTGCGCTGATCACGCTGACGGAGTTGGCCGAACAGATGCGCCGGATGTCGCGCGCCGCGACCTTGCCGGTGCTGGTCGATGCCGATCACGGCTATGGCAACGCGCTCAACGTCCGCCGCACCGTGCAGGAACTGGAGACGGCCGGCGCCGCCGGCCTGACGATCGAGGATACGCTGCTGCCGCAACCGTTCGGGCAGCCGGGGACGCAACTGATCTCGCTGGAGGAGGGCGTCGGCAAGATGAAGGCCGCGCTCGACGGGCGCAGCGATCCGTCGCTGGTCGTGATGGGCCGCACCGGCGCCGTATCCGTCACCGGCCTCGACGACGCGATCTCGCGCGCGAAGGCGTATGAGGCTATCGGCGTCGACGCGCTGTTTTTCACCGGCATCAAGAACCGCGGTGAGCTCGAGGCGATTTCCGCCGCGACCCGGCTGCCGATCGTGCTCGGCGGCCCGCCCGAGGACATGACTGCGCTTGATTATTTCGCGAGCCAGCGCGTGCGGATCGCATTGCAGGGCCACGCGCCGTTCGCCGCCGCCACGCAAGCCGTCTATGAAACGCTCAAGGCGTTGCGTGAGGGAGGCTCGCCGAAGAACCTGAAAGGTCTGGCGTCGCCCGAACTGACCGGCCGGGCGATGCGCGAGGCGGACGTGAAGACACGCAGCGGCGCATTTCTCGGATTGAAGAAGCCATGAGCGACGCCATCCGCCATGTCACGATCAGTGGGCGGGTGCAGGGCGTCGGCTATCGCTACTTTGTCGAACGCCAGGCGCAGTCGCGGGATCTAGAAGGCTGGGTGCGCAATCGCCGTGACGGCAGCGTCGAGGCGGTGTTGGCGGGCCCCACCGACGCCGTGACGGCCGTGATCGCGGCATGCCGGCGCGGGCCGTCATCGGCGCGGGTGGAGACGCTGCGGGACGAAGCCGGCAATCCCGACATGCTGAACTTGCGCGAGGCAGGAGAGCGGTTCTCGGTGCTGCCGACGATCTGACCGCCGCCGGCAAAGCCGATACACACCCAAGAGGTGACTGAATGAAGCCGCAACACTCTGAACGCGACTGGAGAAAAATCCATCATTCCCCGATCTTCTGGATCGGGGTGGTGATGTGCCTGGCCGCGATCACGATCTATGTGCTGTCCGATGATCTCTCGTGGCGGCCTGGCCCGCGCTAGAGCATGATCCGGAAAAGTGGCAACCGGTTTTCTGAAAAGATCATGCTCGAACAAAGAGATTAGATCATGATGCGTGCATCATGATCTAGAAAAACCCCGGGCTCAGGTCGAGGCCGTAAGTCAGCATCAGCAGGGAAACGAACAGGCCGGCCGCGCATAAAAGCGCGAGCTGCTTGAGAATCTCGTTTTCGTTGATGGTGACAATGGTGCGCGAAAGCACACGTCCGATAGCAGTCATTTGCGACCTCCAGGCGTCGGCGCCCATGCCATTGATAGCGCGGAGGGTTTTGCAAGAATGTGAGCTAGCTCACCTGTCAGCTAGATTAACAGAACAAGCCGTCGTTGTTCCCGGGAGCCACCAGCTAGCTGGCAGAATTGCCGTTTCCGAGATTACCTCCCAAGCGGACATGACGCGGACATTCCAAAATCGACGCAAATGACCCAAACCTGACCTTATTCGTCACTAGCGGAGTCGGCCTTGAAGCTGCTGAGGTAGAACGTCCTGAACAAGCTTCCGCTGCGGCCGCAGGGATACGATCTCGGACGTTTGTTTCTGTCCGAGATCAGCCGATTAGCGGGCATTGTCCGACTTACTGGTAACAAAGCTGGAAGTTCAACCTGTAAGCAGACATCCTACTTGCAACGAGCAACTCTGGGTTTTCCGCTCGCCGGACCAACAAAACTCGCGGTCTTCCCACCACTCGCTCGACACGCTTCACGACAGAGTGGGTCAGCCTTCTTGCAAACATCAGCTGGGTAGTAATTCCGGCAATCGGCGGCCATCTGCGCACACGTGCACGTTCCATCGGTCGCGCAAGGAGATGGTGATTGCGCAGAAGCCGTTCCAGATACAAGCAATAACAGAAAAGCTGCTTTGATTGCGTGAGATCTCGGGCTGAGCGAGCTGCCAAGAATTGTGATCTTGGTTGAGAATACAGACGCAATATTGGTTTTAGCATCGACGCGGGGTCGCGGCTCTGACGCCGAGCAAGTATTTCTGAAATTCATCTTGGAGTCCTCCCAAGAAGACGGTGCACTTCAGCAACTGTCCGGTCAAGTTGAGGGGCAATAGTGGTGGTACGGTTATGCTGCAATCGTCTCTTGATGGCACTTTTAGGACCTCACGCGATGTCCTACCTGAGTCCGGAATGCGCATCAAAGCGGACGTCGGCCAGCCACTCTGGATTTATGGGTTCATGCTCTAATACGTCCGTTCGGCCGGCGTGAACTCGCCCGCGTGCTGGATGGATTCGCTCTCGACATATCGCAGGTCGAGGGAGGAATACAGGATGCTGCGATTGCGGCCGAGACGCTTGGCTTCATAGAGCGCGGTGTCCGCTCCCCCCACCAACGCGGCCTCGTCGATGGTCGAGCGATTCCTGGCGGCGACGCCCGCGCTGATGGTGATGTATCCGCGGCTGGAGGCCGTGTTCGGAATGCCCAGCGCCAGAACCGTCAGCCGAATGCCTTCGGCGACCTTCAGGGCGGCGGCGTCCGTTGTATTCGGCAACACGACGGCGAATTCCTCGCCGCCATAACGGGCCGACAGGCCCGACGTGGTCGAGATCGCGTCGCCGATCGCCTTTGCGACCGCCTGCAGGCAACGGTCGCCGGCCTGGTGTCCATAGGTGTCGTTGTAGCCCTTGAAATTGTCGATATCGAATAGCAGTACCGCAATCTCGTCGCAGGCTTCGTATTCGCGCAGCAGGAAGCCGTCGAAGGTGCGCCGGTTGGTGAGCCCGGTCAGTCCGTCGGTGGCGGCCAGCTGGGTGAGGCGGCGGTTGAGCTGGGTCAGCTCATCCTCCATCCGCTTGCGTTCGGTGACATCGCCGATGACGCAGAGGAATTCCGTCTGCGCGGGGTCGTTCGGCTGCGCCGCCAGCTTGAACTTGCTTTCGACCCAGGCCAGCGTCCCATCGGCGCGCCAGGTCCGAAACACGACCGTACTGACGGTATCGATCCCGGTCAGCCGCGCCGTTGCCGACCTGACGCTTTCCCTGTCCTCGGGATGGATCATGTCGAAACACGACTTGCCGAGCAGGTCCTCCGGGCGCAGTCCCAGCACCGGTTCGACGGATTGCGACACATAGCGGATCAGGCTACGGGCATCGATCAGGATGATGATGTCGGCGATGTTGTTCGCCAGCAGGCGGTAGTGCGCCTCGCGTTCGCGCAGCGTGCGCTCCGTCTTCATGCGGAAGCGGAACTGCAAGAACAGCACCGCGGCAAGCAGCAGGATCATGCACAACAGAACGGTCGCAACGATCGCGTCGGTGCGCAGCGTCTTCCACCAGTCGGACAGCAGCCACGCTTCCGAAATCGCCACGGTGATGACCATGGGGAAGTGCGGCGTTTTCTCATGGCCGATATACTTCTCGATGCCATCGAAAGGGGAGATGATCTTGTAGTACCCGGCCGAACTATGTTTCAGGTGCTTGGAAAACAGGTCGGTCGCCGAAAGATTCGTGCTTCTGTCCGACGCCGGCCAGCGGATCAGGACGACGCCGTCGTCCCGCAGCAGGCTGATGCTGCCGTCGGGACCGAGCTGGAACGTCCGGTAGAATTGATTGAAGTAGTCGCTGTCGATCGCGGCGGTGAGGACGCCGGCGAAGCTGCCGTCCTGCTTGTCGATGCGCTTCGAAAGGATGATGGTGGATCGTCCGGTCAGGCGCGATTGCAGGGGCTCGTTGATGCGGAGCGCGCTTCCCGGTGTTTCCCGATGATAGGTGAAGTAGCGCCGGTCGGAATTGCTATGCAGGGGTGTTTGCGGCAACGACGAATACAGCCACTTGCCATCGGCATTGAGCACGCCGATCTCGCGTATCTGCGGCAGCGAGTTGACGGTCTCCACCAGGTATCGGTTGAACCGCTCCGGAATCGGGTCGCGATACCTGAGCAAGTCGACCATTCCGGCCATCGCGATATCGGCCGATTGGATGGCATGGGCGGCATGCTCGGCCAGCGAGTGCGCGAGGTTCTGGATGTCGGTTTGGCCGCGCGCCAGGGTCGTCTTCTTGGCATCGAGCGCCTTCCCGACCACGACGCCCAGTACGCAGGCCGTCATGACGAGCGCAAAGGCGATGACCACGACCGCGGGCGACACACGGCGCAGCAGTCCGTCGGATTCGAGGAGATTTCGATCGGGCATGGTCCGCCTTGATGGGGCGCGCCGGATCGATTGGCCGCCAACAACGACTCAACTTTAAGAGGCGAGCGGTACCGAAGCGGTTAACAAATCGATCGGCAAAAAGACGGATTTTCACGGATTGCCTGGGGTTCCGGGGAAGGAACCGGCGCACAATGGTCGAGCGGGCTACGACCGGGCATCGCTGGAAACGGGAAGGGGCAATCGACAGACGAAAAGGGCGCGACCGGACCCTTGACATCCGGGCAGTTACATCAGATATTTCTGTTATGACAGAAACAACCGAAAAAAAGAAACTCCCGGCCGCCGTTGAGCGCTTCATCCTGCATTGGGGCGACATGGGGGACGAGTGGGGTGTCAACCGCTCCGTCAGCCAGATCCACGGCCTGCTGTATCTCGCCGAGGCGCCGATGACGGCGGAGGACATCGCCGAGACGCTCGGCATGGCGCGCTCCAACGTCTCCAACTCCATCAAGGAATTGCTGGCCTGGAATTTGATCCGCCGGGTGCCGATCCTCGGCGACCGCCGCGATCATTTCGAGGCGGAGACCGATATCTGGGAAGTGGCGGCGCGGATCGCCGCCGGCCGCAAGGAGCGCGAGATCGACCCCGCGGTCGATGCGCTGCGCGCCTGCGTTTCCGACGCAGCCGACGATCCGACCATCAGCCCGGTCGCGGCCAAGCGGCTGAAGGAAATGCTGGCTTTCACCGAACTGGTCGACCGCTGGTACATGCAGATGCTGAACGTGCCGCGGCCGAGGCTGGTCGCGCTGATCAAGCTTGGCGAGAAGATCGTCAGTTTCTTGCCTTCGGGGAAAAACAAGTAGGGCAGAGGGGCAAAGCAGGAGCGTGTGATGGCGTCCACAAGATTACCAAGGCTTCCCGCAACGCCCGCCTCGAACACCGTCCTGCTCGACGACCGCCGCTTCCACGATCTGTTGCCCGACGAGGAATGGGGCCGGCTGCCGCTGGCGATCTGGCGGCGTTTTTCGAAGCGCTTCGCCGATGGCGAGACCGTCGTCTATGTCGGCACCATCGAGGAGGCGCGTTTTAGCCGCGCCGGCTGGTGGCTGGCGCAGCTCGCGCGCGTGATCGGCGGGCCGTTGCCGACCGGCGCCGAGACCGGAGTCCCGATGATCGTGACGGTGACCGAGGATGCGGCGAGCGGCGGCCAGATCTGGACCCGCATTTGCGCGCGCAGCAACGGCTTTCCGCAAGTGATCCATTCCGCAAAGCGTTTCGCCGGGCCGACCGGGCTGGAGGAGTATGTCGGCTACGGCGTCAGCATGGCGTTGCGAATCTCGGTCGAGCACGAAGCGCTGGTGTTTCGCAGCGTCGGCTATTCGCTGCAGTTCGGGCCATTGCGATTGCCGATGCCGCCACGACTCACACCCGGCGATCTCACCGTGACCCATTCCGATCTCGGCGGCGGCACGTTCCGCTTCACGCTGGAGATCGTTCATCCGCGCTTCGGCAAGCTCATTCGTCAATCCGCATTGTTCCGGGAGGCCGCATCATGACGTCGCTGCTTTGGATCCTGATCGCCATTCAGGTCGTGATGGGCGTGTTCGACACGTTCTATCACCATGAGCTGACTGAGCGGCTCGCCTGGCGTCCGTCGCAACGCTACGAGCTGCAGCTCCACAGCGTTCGCAACATGCTTTATGCGCTGCTGTTCCTGGTGCTGGGATGGCTGGAAGTACACGGCATCCTGGCGATGCTGATCATCGCGGTGCTGGCCGCCGAAATCGTCATCACGCTGATGGATTTCGTCGAGGAGGACATGAGCCGGAAATTGCCGGCCAGCGAACGCATCAACCACACGCTGCTCGCGATCAATTACGGCGCCATCCTGGTGCTGCTGCTGCCAGTCCTGATCGAGTGGGCAGGGCAGCCGACCGGCGTCACATCGGCTTACACGGGCTGGCTCAGCCTGATCGCGGCGGCGGCCGCCGCAGGCGCCGCGCTGTGCGGCCTGCGCGATTTCGCAGCGTCGAAGCGTCTTTCGCGCGTGACCTGCGCACCCGCGGCAACCCTGGTCGAAAAACTGACCGCACGGCAGACGGTGCTGGTCACCGGCGCCACCGGCTTCATAGGCAGCCGTCTCATCGCAAGCCTGAGCGGCGCGGGGCATCAGGTCATCGCGCTGGTGCGCAACCCCGCGAAAGCCGAAATGTTGCCGCCGCCGATCACGCTGATCACGAGCCTCGATCAGCTCCCGGCGGACACCCGTATCGACGCGATCGTCAATCTCGCAGGCGAGCCGATCGGCAACGGGCTGTGGACCGAAGCCAAGCGCCGCAAGATCCTCGACTCCCGCATCAACATGACCGGCGATGTCGTTGCCTTGATTGCGCGGCTCGAACGCAAGCCGGCGGTGCTGATAAGCGGTTCGGCCATCGGCTGGTATGGGCTGTGGCAGGATCAGGTGCTGACGGAGTCGGCAAAATCGCACGCCTGCTTCAGCCATGAGCTTTGCGATGCCTGGGAAAACGCGGCGCTTGCGGCCGAAGCGCATGGCGTGCGCGTGGCGTACTTGCGGATCGGCCTCGTGATCGGCACCGATGGCGGCTTCATCACGCGGATGCTGACGCCGTTCGAATTCGGCCTCGGCGGACCGCTGGGCTCGGGTCGGCAATGGATGTCCTGGATCGAGCGCGACGATCTGATCCGCCTGATCGCCCATGTGATCGCAAATCCCGAACTTGCAGGGCCGATCAACGCCACTGCGCCGATCCCCGTGACCAATACGAAGTTCACCGAGGAATTGGGCCGCCGGCTGCACCGGCCCGCGATTTTCCGCATTCCCGGCGGGCTGCTGCGCCGTGTCGGCGGCGATTTCGCCGATGAATTGCTGCTGGGCGGCCAGCGCGTGCTGCCGAACAAGGCGCTCAGCAACGGCTTTGTGTTCCGGCACGAAACGCTGCGCAGCGCGTTCGAGGCGATCTTGTGAGGAGAGCGAGCGCGCCGGCCAGAAGCCGGGCTGGTCCCGTCACCGCGGCAGCTTCGCGATCGCCTGGCTGAGTTCGTGGATTTCGTAGGGCTTGCGCAGGATAGGAAAATCGCCGCGCACGTTCAGCGCGGCGTCGCTGTAGCCGCTGGTCAGGAGGATCGGCAGTCCGGGCCTGACCGCCTTCAGGTGGCGCGCAAGCCCGAGGCCATCCATCTTGCCGGGCATCACGATGTCGGAGAAGACGAGGTCTATCCCGTCGAGCTCGATTTCGCGCAAGGCTGCTTCGGCATCCGCCACCCGGCGAACGGTGTAGCCGAGCTGTTCGAGCAGGCCGCTGCTGACCGTTGCGACTTCCGGATTGTCCTCGACCAGCAGTACGGTGCCGCTTCCGCCGGCGTTTGTCACCCTGACTTCTTTCGCCGCGGGCGCGGCTTCCTTGCGCGACAGCAGGATCGTGATCCTGGTGCCCTTGCCGAGTTCGCTCGCGACCTTGACCGTTCCGCCGGCCTGGTGCGCGAAGCCGTGAACCTGCGACAGTCCGAGCCCGGTGCCCTTGCCGATCGGCTTGGTGGTGAAGAAGGGATCGAAGATCTTGCCGAGGATATCGGGCGCAATACCGGCGCCGGTGTCCTGCACCGAGATCGCGACCTCGTTGTCGGGCGTAACGTTACGCGCCGATATCGTGATGACGCCGCCGCCGGCCATGGCGTCGCGCGCGTTGATGACGAGATTGACCAGCGCCGTCTCGAACTCGGCGACGTCGACCATGACCGGCCAGACGCCCGGATCGAGGTCGAATTGCAGCGTCACCGCGCTGCCGACGGCGGTATCGAGCACTTCGCGCACCGCGTCGATGCGTTCGGCGACGTCGACAATCTGCGGGTTGACGCTCTGCCGCCGCGCGAATGTCAGCAGCTGGCTGGTCAGGGAGGCGCCACGCTTGGTCGCCGCATCGATCGCCGACAGCGCGCGCTGGCTCCTGGGATCGTCGCCAACCACTTTCCTCAGCGTGTGAAGGCTGCCGCTGATGACCATCAGGAGATTGTTGAAATCATGCGCCACGCCGCCGGTCAGCTGGCCGAGCGCGTCGAGCTTTTGCGATTCCGCCAGCTGCTGGTGCATCTGTTCGAGCTTGAGCTGGGCCTCGCGGCGCTCGCTAATGTCCCGGGTGATCTTGGCGAAGCCGACGAGATTGCCGTCCTCGTAGATGGGGTCGATGATGACGCTGGCCCAGAAGAAGGTGCCGTCCTTGCGGACGCGCCAGCCTTCCTCCTCGTAGCGGCCCTGTTCACGGGCAATGCGCAGGGCGCGGAGCGGCTTGCCGTTGGCGCGGTCGGCTTCGGTATAGAAGCGGGAAAAGTGCTGCCCGATAATTTCGTCGGGCGCGTAGCCCTTGATCCGCTGGCCGCCGATATTCCAGCTCGTCACCACGCCGTCGGGATCCAGCATGTAGAGCGCGTAGTCGACGACGCCTTCAACCAGTAGACGAAAATTGCGTTCGGATTCGTATAGATCCCTTTGCTGTTGCTGATCTTTCCTGACCATTCGACTGCCCATTTAAGTGGCGCAAACGCACAAGGCGCCAATTGGTTCCCGAAAATAGTCTTTTTAACGAGGCGGTTCATTACGCCGAGCCAACCACGCTTCTGAACGTCGCCGCCAGCGTCCGCAACGCAACGCGCTTGGCGGGATCGCTGATCTTGGAGTGCAGCATCACCTTCGAGGAAGCAAGCCGCGGCAGGGCTCCGGCCGGCCCAATATCGACAAGGCCCGGCGGCGCGATCCGCCGGGCGAGCGGCGCGACCGCAAGGCCGGCCAAGGCAGCGGCGACCACGGCGGTGACGCCGCCGCCGACAAAGCGCTCGCTCCAGGCAATGCCGGCCTTGTCGAGGGCGCGGATGGCGAGCGCGCGCACGCCGCAGGGCGGCGCCAGCACAGCCAGCGGCATCGTCTCGCCGCGGCGCCAGCTGAGCCGCTTGGCGGCGAACCAGCCGAACTCATCCACCGTCAGCTTCTCGCCGCCGCGGCGGCTGCCTTCCTGCCGCACCACCACGGCATCGAGTTTGCCGGCATCGTAGGCGTCCAGCATCTCCCGCGAAAAGCCGATCGTCACGGACAGCGCCAGTTGCGACGACAGCGCGTGCAGCCGTTCGAGCATCGGCACCAGCTCCGGTCCCGCAGCGTGATCGGAGATCCCGAGCGACAATTGCTGGCGCACGGGCGTCTCGCCCGACAGCGCGCGATCATGGGCTTCCATCAGCGCGCGGGCGTTGGGCACGAACGCCGAACCGGCGGCGGTCAGCGCGACCGCCCGCGGCGAGCGCTCGACCAGCCGCTTGCCGAGCACGCGCTCCAGCCGCTGCAGCTTCATGCTGACGGATGCCTGCGTCGTGCCCAGCGCTTCGGCGGCGCGGGTAAAGCTCTGCAGTTCGGCGACCAGGAGAAGCGCCTGCACCGTATCGATATCCAGCGTGCTCATGCCATCATCAACGATCGTTATCACTGTTATGAACAGAGATAAGATACCAAAATGATGGTCCCGGGTCTAGATCAATGGCAGCGCGATGCCAGCGCGCCCCATCGAAGGAGAACGACCATGCCGCTTATCACCGTCAGCTATTCCAGCGTCCGCAAGGCGCCGTCGCTGAAGGCAGAAATTGCATCCGCTGTCAGCGATCTCACCGCGCGCATCCTGCGCAAGGATCCCAAGGTCACCGCCATCATCGTGAAATCGGTCGATGCCGCCGACTGGTTCGCCGGCGGAAAGTCGCTCGCCGAGCAAAGCCTTGCCAGCTTCTGGCTCGACGTTCATGTCAGCGAGGGCACCAACACCAAGGACGAGAAGGCGGCCTATCTCGCCGCGCTGTTCCAGCGCATGGGCGAACTGCTCGGACCGCTGCACGAGGAAAGCTATGCCCATGTCGACGAGGTCAAGGGCGACGCCTACGGCTTCGGCGGCCTCACCCAGGAGCGGCGCTACACCGCGGGCAAACTGGAGGTCGCGTCCCGCAAGGCTGCGGCGTGAACTTCATCGGGAAGGGCGTGTCACGCCCTTAGTACGCCCAGCACGGCCGCCGTCGCGGCGACACCCGAGAGCGCAATCACGGTTGCGCGCCAAAGTAGTTGTTGCCGCGCCGCACGCCGATCCTGGAACGCCAGCCAGTCCCGGACGAAGCCGGTCGGAACGTCCTGCACGACGTTGCGCCGGTTGGGATGCCGGGTTTCGTGATCCACGAACATGGCCCGCACGTTCGCCACGCCCAGATGGTCAAGCTCGCAATTCCATTGCAGGGCATTGGCGTTGTTGGTCCACCGGTTCTCGAAGGGAAGTCTTTGCGTCGTCATCGCGACCTCCTCTGTACACCGCTGATTCTCGATATGTGGCTCCGCTCGCGGAAGTGGAAGACCTCAGGGCGGGGGGGCGCCTCAGGCGGTTGCCTCGGGCAAGCGTGCGCTGGTGACGCCGAACACATCCTCAAACGCCCGCCGCAGCGCGACGTCGACATCTTCCATCGTCACGGGCAGGCCGAGATCGACCAGCGAGGTGACGCCGTACCGCGGATCGACGACGCCGCAGGGCACAATCGCGGAAAAATGCGCAAGCTCCGGCTCGACGTTGATGGCGATGCCGTGGAACGATACCCAGCGCCGGAGGCGGACGCCGATCGCGGCGATCTTGTCTTCGTAGCCTGTGCCCTTGTCGGGCCGCCTGACCCAGACGCCGACGCGGTCCTCGCGCCGTTCGCCGCGCACGTTGAAGGCGTCGAGGGTGCGGATGATCCATTCTTCGAGGCCCGCCACATAGGCGCGCACATCCGGCCGCCGCCGCTTCAGGTCGAGCATCACATAGGCCACCCGCTGGCCGGGGCCGTGATAGGTGACCTGCCCGCCGCGGCCGGTGGTGAATAATGGAAAGCGCGGGTCGAGCAGGTCGCCTTCCTTGCCGCTGGTGCCCGAGGTGTAGAGCGGGGGATGCTCCAGCAGCCAGACAAGTTCGGCTGCCTTTTGATCGGCGATATCGGCCGCGCGTGATTCCATCTCGGCCACGGCCTCAGGGTAGGGGACGGGGCCTGCCGAGATTCGCCATTCGACCTCGCCGCCGCCTGGAACCAGCGCGAACGTCGTCAAATCAAGGCTTTGGCGGTCATTAACCATTGGCTAACCATAACGTGGTCAGGTGGAACCAGCTTAATCTAGTCCCCGTCTGGCGGTTCATAAGTGGCGACCCTCGATAAAGTCAGCGTCGATCTCATGGTGGTGCTCGGCACCACGACCATGCCCATCCACCAGGTGATGCGGCTGTCCCGCGGCGCCATCATCGAGCTGGACGCCACCGAGGCGGACGAGGTCAAGATCCTCGCCAATAACCTTCCGGTGGCTTCCGGCGTGGTGCTGGTGGATCGCAACCGTATCGCGGTCGAAGTCAAGCAAATGCTGCCGAAATCCCCTGATGTCAGGTAGTTATTCAATCGCAAAACTGCCTTGTCCCCCCATCCCTGATTTGTTACATCGGCGCCGTTGATCCGGCGGACGCCAGTCCTTCAGCCGGTATCCCAAGCGCTCGTGGCGGAATTGGTAGACGCGCTGCCTTGAGGTGGCAGTGAGTAAAATCGTGGGGGTTCGAGTCCCTCCGAGCGCACCACGGATATGAGTCCTATCCTTTAACCATCTATCTGAAATTGCACAGAAATTTTCTTCGACTGCATAAACGGTTCTGTGATTGGGCCACAAATTTGCGAAAACTGCCCCCAAGTGGGCCCCAAAAATCGGCTCGCGTCAGTAGCGATCAGCTTTCGAGCCACTCGAGAAACTGACTCCAATTCCATACATCGAACGTCCAGCCGGCTCGCCGAATTTTCGAAGCGAGCCTAATTTCGCTTGTCACCAATATGTCGGCTGAACCATGCGTCGACGAAGCGATTAACGCATCTTCGGCGTGATTAGGATTGCCACCCATGAGTGCGTCCATCGACGCGTTTGGCTTATCCGTACCCCATGTGGCTTCGTCCCAGCGAGAGACGTCCCATATAGCCCCTGCAGTGGGAACTACCTCGCATAGGTCGTAGATCTCCATAAGTGCTTGGCGCTTTTGGTCAGGCGCTTGGGAGAGTTCGTCTCTTTGAACGTGCGTAGTGATCAGCGTGAGATGTCCGGAGCGGATGCGACTGAGAATAACTGCCATCGCAGGCGGGTTGGCTGCGATAAGGTCGTGCACGTTACTGTCCAGCATCATCCGAATTGGCGACAACGTCACTATTCGTCTCTACTGCGCGTGAGTAGTCTGTATTTCGGCGCTGAAATTCCCAACGGCGTATAGAGATAGCTGATGACGAGGGAAGGGACGCCTCGGCTGACAATCTCCAACCATCTACCGTGATCGGGATGATTGGTTAGGTCTTGTGTGATGTGAGCCAGGCCTTTGTTTGCGACGTGAAAGATGGACAGCAAAGCCTGTTCGGCCTCGTCTCTGCCGCCATCATAACGGCTGAGCGCTGTCTCAGGATCGAGCATCGCGAGAGGGCCATTCGCATTCTCGAAATGCTCTATGCCAATATCTCCAGGTTGCCGGTTCCTCCTATTCCGAAGGGTGCCGTTTCTTTCTCCAAGGCCTAAGAACTCAAGCAGTGCCCGGCAATGAATCGCTCCGGCCTCAATTACTGGATTGGCGAACGCGTCGAGATTGCCGTCCACTACCAACTTGCCGTCTACATGGATCGTCATGGGAGGCGCATCAGTCCATTTGCTTCGGAGCCGCAACGCCAGATTCAGCGTTGCGACGGCCTGCATGCGGTAAGGCAGTTCCTCATAAAGCAGGCGTTTGCGAACGTCGCTGTCGAGTATTGTTGGCGTTCTCGATGCCGTCACGAGCGTTTTCCTTGGTGGGGCGACGATAAAGGAAAGTTCACTGGGCCCCAAAGCGAGACCCACGTTGGGCCCCAATTGAAATTGCACAGGCGAAAAATGTTAATTAACTCAATGTTTTGATATTGGGTTCGGCTCGCTCCGAGCGCACCACCTCACAAACCGGCAATTGATATTGCAGGGGTTTTTGCCCCGAATGTTCCCACCTTCGAATGGGTGGGAAAATAGGCTGTTCACGTTCAAGCTTGCCCATCGCTCGAGATGCAAGCCGCTTTCGGTCGGCCGCCCGGGTGTAAATCTCGGCTTCCTTGATGTCGATCCAGCCGAAGATTGCCATTAGTTTGTGAGCTGTCGCGCCGTTGTCGGCTGCGCGGGTGGCCGCGGCCTTGCAGAGCCCGTGGGCACATTTATCCAGGATGTCGGCGGCTTCGGGATCGTTTTACGCGAACCAAGATTCAGTTGCGTCAGCAGCCTTCCCAAAAATTCTAGAGGCCTAGTGGTTCGGCGGTTCGTGCTGCGTGATTGTGTCACTGCCATCTGCCGGATGCGCGCCAACGTCCTTTGCGTCGCAAAACGCTTCTGGGATCTGATGCCTCTTAGGCGAGATCTGAAGCTGTGTCCGCATCTCGGCAAGGCGGGCACGGCAGTATTCGCGGTACAGGAGGTCGAATATGGTGGGCATGATCTAACCTCACTGTTTGATCTGCACCGTGACCTCGACACTATCATTTTTTTTAATGCCCGAGATGTGAACTAGATCACAACCTGTTCCTCTTGAGCTTCCGCTTCCCCCAATGTGTCTCTTTGCGATCGGGATTGAAGACCCCGTTCGACGTGTCGGTTCAAAGCCTTCATGACCCCGATCCGCGCCAGCATGGGGTCGCCACCGCGGCCGCACAGCATTAGAATCTCGATTGCTGTCTGCCATCCCGGCAGATCGGATTCGCTCTTTGGCAGCTTCGTGATGTAGTCGGCTGCGTCTTTCAGGGTGAGGAGCATCGACCATTAGGCAGCGGAATAGGATCTCAAACGAGGTGGATCAGGGCAATAACTTACTCGGCAATGATCTTGGGTGTTCCAAGCCAGCACAGCCCGCGTTGCTGCCACGATGCTGCAGCTGCAATTCTCGAAATAGTCACCGGAAAGGTGCCATGGGACGTCCGCCATTGCTCTCTCCCGCCAGGCCGAACCCGATAGGTTGCTTTCGAATGGACTACGTGTAGTTGAAAATTACGCTGCGCGGGCAAGTACCGCAAGCCGATTCCACTATCGAAATACGTCGAGGCAGGGTGAGGTTGCCGGTTGCCGGTGCCGGTAGACCTCCTTCCGGATTTCAAAATTTCAAAAGTGCGCAGCCGTACTCGGCCGACTCGCTGGAAAAGCGCCAACAAGCAGGAAATGCACCCAAGCTCTCTGCCGCGGGTGCCAAACCCGTCACGGCTTGGCCGAGCCCGATCGCGGTGACAGCGGGATTTGGAAAGTCCTGAAGCGCGCCATCTCGGGAAAGCTGCTCG
>Ga0268266_10002006_pt1 | contig 22754 bp, 17 predicted proteins | sample KBSS13metaG_FD_190356 | JGI IMG/M metagenome (GOLD analysis project Ga0268266, IMG submission 190356) | Switchgrass rhizosphere microbial communities from Kellogg Biological Station, Michigan, USA - KBS S1-3 metaG (SPAdes) (version 2) | ecosystem: Host-associated > Plants > Roots > Rhizosphere... | reverse complement strand
CTGCAGGTTGATGAAGGCCGGCCGCTTGTGGCCCTCCTCGGGCAGCAGGTTGAACTGGTAGAGCTGGGAGTCGCCGTGAAAGATCTTGCCGACGCTCCACACCACGCCCTTGTCGACCATGCGCTGTCCGATGCCGAGCCGGTCCCAGAACTCGAGCGAGCGTTTCGAGAAGCAGATCGCCCGCGACCCCTCCCCGATCCGGTCGGCGTCGTCCAGCAGCACCACCGCCTGCCTGCGCTGTGCCAGATCGATCGCCAGCGACAGCCCCACCGGTCCCGCGCCGACCACGACGATCGGATGTTCAGCGATGTTAGCGTTCCCCCGATCCTGATCGGGATGGCGGTGATAGCCGAACTGGGTGTTGGTCTGCGCCATGCGGGCTCAATCCCGTGACTAGAACCGAGTTGGTTCTGGATGAACCGGAATCAACTCGGGCTTCCTCATTTGACGCGTTTTCTTCACGCGAACCGGTATCCACTTCGCTCGAAAACGCTAGCTAGTAGCCTGCGCCCCTGCTAAATTAGTCGCATCTGCAACTATCTTAAACCCCGGGCCGGGTCCGCCGTCAACTTAAATTGGAGCGATTTTGCCAAAGGCGCCTTCAAGCGAAGTGGTTGTCGGTTCGCGCGATGAGATCGCGGCGAAGCGAAGCGCCCGGCTCGACCTCTTCAAATTCGTGCCGTTCCGGCTCAACCGGCTGGCGGCGGAAGTCAGTTCCGCGCTCTCGGCCGAGTACGCGGCCCGCTATGGGCTCGACATTCCGGAATGGCGCGTGCTGGCGACGCTCGGTTTCCGCCACGACCCCTGCAGCGCGCAATACATCGCACAGTGCACCCGCACCCATAAGTCCACCATCAGCCGCGCGGTCACGTCGCTGATGAAGCGAGAGATCGTCGAGCGCGTCGAGAACGAGGACGACCGCCGCGAATTCCGCCTGCGCCTGACCCGAAACGGCGCGGCGCTGTACGAGGAGCTGATTCCGCGCCTGCTGCGCAGGGAGCAGGAGATATTGTCATGCCTCTCCGCGCAGGAACGGCGCGATTTCGCGCGGCTGCTCGGCAAGATCGAGGAAGGGCTTGATCTGGTGCAGACCAGCGAAGAGGCCGACGCGAAGGAAGCCTACTGACCGGCTCACTTCACCGCGGTGATCACAATCTCCACGATATGCGGCGGCTCGAGATCGACGCCGAGGCAGGCGCGCATCGGTGGATTCTTTTTATCGACCCACTCGTCCCAGGCGCGGTTCATCTCGGCCTTCTGCCTGATGTCGGCGATATAGACGATCGCCGTGAGGATCTTGCTTTTGTCGGAGCCGCACAGCGCGAGGCTTTCGTCGATGCGGGCGAGCGCCTTGACGCTCTGCTCGTACATCGAGGGACTGACCGGATCGGGCGCGACGGCCACCGTGAAAACCAGATCGTCGTGGGCGACAGCACGGCTGCGGGTGGGTGTCAGCCCGGCAAAACGTTGGATCATCAGGAATCTCCGGTTACTTCACGAACGATCGCGACGGCGCCAGATGCAGCGCGAACGCGTCGACCTTGTCGCTGGCGCGCGGATAGATCTCGCTCACGATCGGGTCGTGACCGGGGATGAAACGGTCGGGGTGACCGGCCAGCCGCTCGACGATTTCCCAGCCCTGCGCCATGTCGCCGACATTGTAGACGATCGGAAACGGGCTGCGTTTCTGCAGGTTGGCGTAGTAATGCGCCGCATCCGACGCCAGCACCACCGGCCCGCGCGCGGTTTCCACGCGCACCACCTGCAATCCATCGGAATGGCCGCCGACGCGGTGCACGGTCACGCCGGGCGCGATCTCCCCGTCGCCGGAATGAAACGTGACGCGCTCGCCATAGACATGCTTCACCATCGTGGTGACGTGCTCGACCGAAAACGGATGCCGCAGCATGCCGTTGCACATGCAGCGCCCGGTCGCGTAGCTCATCTCGCGCTCCTGCAGATGAAACCGTGCGTTCGGGAATCGATCGAGATTGCCGGCGTGGTCATAGTGCAGATGGGTGACGATGACGTCGCGGATCGTATCGGCGGCGACGCCGAAATTCGCCAGCGCGTCGACCGGATTGAGGTTGATCTTGCGCGCGCGCGCCTTCGCCTCTTCGGCGTTGAAGCCGGTATCGACCAGAATGTCGCGACCGCCCCCTCGAACCAGCCAGACGAAATAATCCAGGTCCAGCGCCGTGGTCTCGTGCGGATCGGGGACCAGAAAATTCATGTTGGGGGTGCGCGGCGACATCGTCGCATAGCGGAGCGCGTAGATTTCGTAGGCATTTCCCATCGGTGTCACCTTTTCTTGGATGTTTCTTGGATGCGTGGATTGGCCGATCCCCGGCAACAAGCCATTGTCATCCGCAAAGGTCAAACCCGGACGCGAAATGACGGCGGCATGACAGAGATGCGCAATGTGAGAGGGATCACAGTACCATCGACAACGTCGAGCGCACGCTGCGAACACGATCCCCACCACCTGTCATCGGGCTCGCCGAACAGCGAAGCCGATGGCGGGACACCAACACGAACAGGAACTGCGTCGATCAACTCACGATCTGCGGCCGACCGTTGCCGGAGCGCCACGTATTCCCTTCATTCGTCCAGCCTTGTCGCGGTTAATTGTCGCAATTAATGACGACATCGCAAGCGGTTGACGGGCTGCGGGCGCGGTTTGATAATGCCGGGAGCGTAGAGTAAGGTCGCCGCGGCGCGAGCTGGCATCGGCGCCATTTGGGCTGGACTGCTGTGATCTGGACTCCCGTCATTATGAAAATCCGCGTCGTTTTGCTCCTCACATTGCTTTTTTCAGTCGCGCCGGTAGCCCCGTCGTTCGCCGCCGGTGAGCGCTACGCGCTCGTGATCGGCAACGCGAAATATCCGGACGCCGAGGCGCCGCTGAAGGAGCCCCTCAACGACGCCCGCGACATCGCCGAAGAGCTCAAGCGCGACGGATTCAACGTCGATATCGGCGAGAACCTGACCGGCGAGCAGATGCGCCGCGCCTTCGATCGCCTCTACGGCAAGATCAAGCCGGGCTCGGTCGCGCTGATCTTCTTCTCCGGCTTTGGCGTGCAGTCGAGCCGTCAGAGCTACATGATCCCCGTCGATGCGCAGATCTGGACCGAAGCCGACGTCCGCCGCGACGGCTTCAGCCTCGAGACGGTGCTGGGCGAGATCAACAGCCGCGGCGCCGGCGTCAAGATTGCGCTGATCGATGCCTCCAGGCGCAATCCGTTCGAACGCCGGTTCCGCAGCTTTTCTGCAGGTCTTGCGCCGGTGATTGCACCGAACGGCACGCTGGTGATGTATTCGGCCGCGCTCTCGTCCGTGGTTTCCGACAATGGCAGCGATCGCAGCCTGTTCGTGAAGGAACTGCTGAAGGAAATTCGCACGCCCGACCTGATGGCGGAGGAAACGTTGAATCGCACCCGCGTCGGCGTGACCCGCGCCTCGCGCCAGGAACAGGTGCCATGGATTTCTTCGTCGCTTGCCGAGGATTTCTCCTTCATCCCGAGCGGCTCCGGTCCACGACCAGCGAGCCCTCCGCCGCCTCCGGTAGCCGCCGCGCCCTCGCCTCCTCCGGCGCCAGCGGCCGCGCCTTCACCCGCTCCCGCTCCTGCGCCCGCCGTGGCGGCGCCGGCACCTCCGCCGCCTGCAGCGTCAAAACCGGTTGAAGCCGCGATTCCGCCGCCCCCGCCGCCGGCCAAGCCGGCCGAACCCGCCAGCCCGGCCGTGCTCGCGCTGGCCGACGATCCGACAATCAAGAGCCTGACCACCAAGCTCAACGACAATCCGGACGATGCCGCCGCGCTGTACCGGCGCGGACAGGTCTATGCGAGCAAGGGCGCCTACGAACTCGCCATCAAGGATTTCAACAATTCGCTTCGGCTGAATCCGAAGGATGTGGAAGCCTTCAACAACCGCTGCTGGGCGCGCACGGTGATCGGCGACCTGCAGGCAGCCTTGAAGGATTGCAACGAGGCGTTGCGGCTGCGACCGAATTTCGTCGACGCGCTCGACAGCCGCGGCCTCGTCAACCTGAAGAGCGGCCAGAACAAGAATGCAATTGCTGATTTCGACGCCGCCCTCAAGATCAACCCGAGATTGACGTCGTCGCTGTACGGCCGCGGCCTTGCCAAGAAGCGCAACGGCTCGATTCCGGAAGGCGACCTAGACATCAACAACGCGAAGGCGATGGACCCCAATATCGTCAAGGAATTCGCCGATTACGGGGTGCAGTAGCCACTTTTTTTAATTGAAGGCTGACGGCCGCTCGAACCGGGTGGCCGGCCGCATAGACTAAAGTTAAGCAGCCGGCCGCATGCAGGTCCGGCTGCGTATTTGGATGACGTTGGAACCGCGCGGGAAGCCCGCAACAGGGGACAGGCAATGGCTACTATTTCTGCAGCGAGAACCTTTACCGCGATCGCCGCGGTCGCAACGCTCGGCGCCGCAATTTCCTTCGGTGCGGGAACTGCCTTGGCTCAGGGAAAGAATGTCACGGAGGATCAGATCGTGCGGGCGCTGGCGCCCGAAAAGAAGCCGCTGACCCGCGGCCTTTCGGTCGGCCCCCAGCAGACTGTCGATCCGACCGCGGCCGCTGCCGAGAGCAAGCTCGTGCAGAAGCTCCGCGGTCGCTCCACGCGTTCGCTTTCGAACGCCGAACGTGAAGAGATCGCCGCCATCGTCCAGGACAAGCCGAAGATCGATCTGGAGATCAACTTCGACTACAACTCGGCGGATATCAGCGCGAAGTCGCTGCCGTCGGTTCAGGCGCTCGGCCGCGCGCTCACCAACAATGATCTCAAGGGCTCGACCTTCATCGTCGCGGGCCACACCGACGCAGCCGGTGGCGATGCCTACAACCAGGACCTCTCCGAGCGCCGCGCCGACGCGATCAAGCGCTATCTCGTCGACAAATATGGCATCAACGGCACCGATCTCGTGACCGTCGGTTATGGCAAGAGCAAGCTCAAGGATCCGAGCCAGCCGATGGCCGAAGTAAACCGCCGCGTCCAGGTCGTGAACATGGAAAACAAGGCCACGGCGTCGAACACAGCCAAATAAAGGCGTGAAAGCAAGGGCGTGGCGCCGACCAATAGTTTCCGGCTACAATGCGTCCCGCAGCCCCCGTGCGGGACGTTTCGTTTTGGGCTCCATTGCAGGTCTTCGTCCGGCCAGGTGCGCCCTGTTTGATTTGACTTCCAGTCTGGATTGATCCGGCGATGAAACTCTCCGAATATATCAAACCTGCGCTCGGAGTGGCTTTTGTCGCCGTTCTGGCTGTCGGCTACTACTGGTTCGAGCACCGTCCGCACGCGGAAGAAAAAGATACGCCGGGCCAGGCGCTGGTGATCGTGACCAAGTCCACCAATGCCTGCTTCTCCGACATGGTGCGGGTGACCGGCTTCATCGTGCCGCGCCGCGAGGCCCAGGTCGGCGTCGACCAGGAAGGCTCCCGCGTCACCGAACTGTTCGTCAAGGAAGGCGACACGGTTACCGAAAATCAGGAACTCGCGCGCCTCACCGCGCCGCCGCAGATACCGGGCGCCCCTGCGGGCAGGCCCGGGCCTGTTACGTTGCGCGCGCCGGCCGCCGGGCTCGTCACCGAGGTTCGGACCGCGGTCGGCGCTCCGGCGTCCCCGCAGGCGGGCCCGATGTTCCGCATTTCCGTGAACAATGAAATCGAACTCGAGGCCGAAGTGCCGAGCGCTCATCTGCTCAAGCTCAATCCGGGCGCAACGGTGCGCATCAGCCGCGACGACGCGCCCGATGTTGTCGGCAAGGTCCGGCAGATCTCTCCGCAGATCGACCGCGCCACCCAGCTCGGCAAGGTGCGGATCTCGCTGAACAACAATCCCTCGCTCAAGGTCGGCATGTTTGCCCGCGCCAATATCGACGCCAAGCGCTCCTGCGGCGTCGCCGTCCCGCGCACTGCCATCGACCGGCTGACCCTGCAGGTCGTGAAGGGCAATACCATCGAGACGCGAAAAGTGCGGGTCGGCCTGACCTCCGAAACTTCCACCGAAATCCTTGAAGGCCTCGACGTCGGCGAAACCGTCGTGGCCGATGCTGGCACCTCGCTGCATGACGGCGACCAGATCAAGACCATGTTCGCCGACGAACTCGAGCGGACGCGGGCAAGATAATGGCTTTGAATATCTCGGCATGGTCAATCCGGAACCCGCTGCCTTCGATCGTCTTCTCGATCATTCTCCTGGTGCTGGGCTGGGTCAGCTTCACCAAGCTCGCGGTGACACGGCTGCCGAGCGCGGACATCCCTGTGATTTCGGTCGCTGTTGCGCAATTCGGCGCAGCTCCCGCCGAGCTGGAATCGCAGGTCACCAAGACCATCGAAGACGGCGTATCCGGCGTCGAGGGCGTGCGGCATATCTCGTCGTCGATCACCGACGGCCTGTCGGTGACCACGATCCAGTTCGCGCTGGAAACCAACACCGATCGCGCGCTCAATGACGTCAAGGACGCCGTCACCCGCGTTCGCGCCAACCTGCCGCAAAACGTCAACGAACCGCTGATCCAGCGCGTCGACGTTATCGGCCTGCCGATCGTTACCTATGCCGCGATCTCGCCCGGCAAGACGCCGGAGCAGCTTTCCTACTTCGTCGACGACGTCGTCAAGCGCGCGCTACAGGGCGTGCGCGGCGTGGCGCAGGTCGAGCGCATCGGCGGTGTCGAGCGCGAGATCGTTGTCTCGCTCGATCCCGACCGGCTGCAGGCGGCGGGGCTCACCGCGGTCAACGTCAGCCAGATCCTGCGCGGCACCAATGTCGACCTTGCCGGCGGCCGCGCCGAAATCGGCAAGAACGACCAGGCGATCCGCACGCTCGCCGGCGCTAAGACGCTGAACGAACTCGCCGGCACCATGATCCCGCTGTTCGGCGGCGGTGAGGTACGGCTCGACGATCTCGGCACCGTCACCGATACCATCGCCGATCGCCGGACCTTTGCCCGCTTCAACGGTGAGCCCGTGGTGGCGCTCGGCATCAAGCGCTCCAAGGGCGCCAGCGACGTGGTCGTCGCAGCCGCCGTGCAGAAGCGCATCGATGCGCTGAAGGCGGCCTATCCCGATGTCGACCTGAAGCTGATCGACACTTCGGTCGAATTCACCAAGGGCAACTACCACGCGGCGATCTCGACACTCTTCGAAGGCGCGATCCTCGCGGTCGTCGTGGTCCTGTTGTTCCTGCGCGACATTCGCGCGACCATCATCGCCGCGATCTCGCTGCCACTGTCGATCTTCCCGGCGTTCTGGGCGATGGACCTGCTCGGTTTCTCGCTGAACCTGGTCTCCTTCCTCGCCATCACGCTGTCGACGGGTATTCTGGTCGACGACGCTATCGTCGAGATCGAGAACATCGTGCGCCACATGCGCATGGGCAAGTCGCCGTATCGCGCGGCACTCGAGGCCGCCGACGAAATCGGCCTCGCGGTGATCGCGATCTCGCTGACGATCATCGCGATCTTCGCCCCTGCCAGCTTCATGTCCGGCATCGCCGGACAGTTCTTCAAGCAGTTCGGCATCACGGTGTCGGTGCAGGTGTTCTTCTCGCTGCTCGCCGCGCGCTTCGTCACGCCGGTGCTGGCTGCCTATTTCCTGAAGGATCATGCGCACGAGGACCCGCCGCCCGGACGTATCCTGAAGACCTACACCAAGCTCGTGACCTGGTCGGTGCATCACTATTTCATCACGGTTTTGATCGGCTTCGGCGTCTTCGCCGCCTCGATCTGGAGCATCACGCTGCTGCCGCAGGGCTTTTTGCCGGCGCAGGACACCGCGCGTTCGCTGCTGGCGATGGAGCTGCCGCCGGGAACGCAGCTCGCCTATACCGAGAAGGTGACGGAGGAAATCGTCGCCCGTCTGCGCAAGCGGCCCGAGGTGAAGAGCATCTTCGTCGACGGCGGAAGGGTGCCGCCCGGAACGCAGGAAGTTCGTCGCGCCGCACTGATCATCAACTATACGCCAAAAGCCGATCGCAAGATTACGCAGCGGCAGCTCGAACTCGAGATCAGCCAGGAACTGGAAAACGTTCCCGACATCCGCTTCTGGTTCCTCGACGAAAACGGTCTGCGCGCGATTGCGCTCGTCGTGACGGGTATCGACAGCAACATCGTCAACAACGTCGCCAGCGAACTGGCGACGCAGATGAAGCGGATTCCGATCATCGCCAACGTGATCTCGGAAACCTCGCTCGACCGGCCTGAACTGCGTATTCGGCCGCGAGCCGAACTCGCGGCGCGGCTCGGCGTCTCGACCGAGAGCTTGTCGCAGACCATTCGGGTCGCGACCATCGGCGACGTCGGACCGGCGCTGGCGAAATTCGATGCCGGCGACCGTCAGGTGCCGATCCGTGTCCAGCTCGAGGACAGCGCGCGCGGTGACCTGCAGATGCTGCAGCAATTGCGAGTGCCGCTCGGCCAGCGCGGCGAACGCGGCGGCGTCCCGCTGTCGGTTGTCGCCGACATCCAACTCGATCAGGGCCCGACCAGCATCAACCGCTACGACCGCGAACGGCAGGCAACCGTCGCCGCCGATCTCGTCGGCACCGCAGCGCTCGGCGATGCCACCAAGAAAATCTACGACCTCCCGGTCATGAAGAGCCTGCCCAAGGGCGTGAGGGTCAGCCCATCGGGTGACGCGGAAAGTCTGGCCGAATTGTCCGACGGTTTTGCCACCGCCATCACCGCCGGCCTGATGATGGTCTATGCGGTGCTGGTGCTGCTGTTCGGCACGTTCCTGCAGCCGCTCACCATCCTGTTCTCGCTGCCGCTCTCGATCGGCGGCGCGGTGGGCGCTCTGCTCCTCACCGGCAAGCAGCTGACCACACCGGTGTGGATCGGCATCCTGATGCTGATGGGCATCGTCACCAAGAACGCCATCATGCTGGTGGAGTTCGCGGTGGAATCGATCCGCGAAGGCAAGACACGCGAATATGCGATTATCGACGCCGGCATGAAGCGGGCGCGCCCGATCGTGATGACGACGATCGCGATGGCCGCAGGCATGATGCCGTCAGCGCTGGCGATCGGCGCCGGCGGCGAATTCCGCTCGCCGATGGCACTCGCCGTGATCGGCGGTCTCATATTCTCCACCGTCCTGTCGCTGGTGTTCGTACCGGCGATGTTCATGGTGATGGACGATCTCGGCGCGCTGTGCTGGCGTTTTGGCAAGAGGCTGCTGGTCTCCCACGGGGAGACGGAGCATGCCGATCATGGTCATGGATCGGATCATCACAACGAGCCGCCGGCCAAGGGCCCGCCCGCGGTTCCACCGGCGATGTGGCCCGCGGCGAAGTGAAGGGGCCTTTGCGGCCCCTGCACTTCCTACTCGTTCCTTGCGACCGCCGTCAGCTTAGTCATGTTCTGCAGCAGGATGCGTCCGCGCTGCAGGTCCAGAATGCCGTCCTTGCGCCAGAGCTGCAGTTGACGGTTGACGCTTTCGCGCGCGGCGCCGACGAACACGCCGAGTTGTTCCTGCGAGATGTGCACTTCGGAGCCGAAATCGGATGCAAGCGCGCAGAGCCGCCGCGCGAGGCGGACCGGCAGCGGCTGCAACACAGATTCTTCCATCCGCTCGCTCTGCCAGCGGATGCGCTGGCACAGTAGCATGATGATCTTGATCGCGACCTTCGGCTCGCGCTCGAGGAAGGCCAGGAAATCCTCGCGCCTCAGCACGAACAGTTCCGAGGGCTCGCCGGCGGTGGCGTCCGCGGTGCGGCTCTCACCGTCGAGGACGGCGACCTCGCCGAACAGATCGCCGGGGCCCATGAAATTCAGTGTGAGGCGACTGCCGTCGGAGGCGCCGGTCTCGATCCTGATCTGGCCCCGTCGCACCCCATAGAGCGCGTCGCCGGGATCGCCCTTCTGGAACAGCATTTCGCCGACACCGAGCTGCTCGGTGTGGCAAAGGCCGGAGATGCGCTGCAATTCGTCGGCGCCCAGATCGGCGAACATCGGGTTCATTTTCAAGATGACCGCAAATTCGGCCTGTTTGCTCATTGTACTACCTTCCAAAAATAAGCCCGGTCCCACCCCCACAGGCCGTTAGCAAGAATCCCGCGTCAACGAGTGTGTCATAAGTCACATAACTTTGCAGTACCCCCGGAATATTTTTGGGCTTCTTTGGGCCCTACCTCTTTCCGGGATAAGCTCGCCTGACCGGTTGCGCCGGCGTATCGCGCGACCGAAATAAGAGCCGTTTGCGCGGTCTGGAATGTCGATATGAGAGCACTGAAAATTGTCGGCGCCGTGATTGGCGTCGTGGTCGTCGTTATCGGGCTGCTGCTGGTGATCGGCATCCCGTCGAGCTTCCTGACGGCGCAGATCGAGGAACGGGTCGAGCGCGAGACCGGCTACAGGCTCGCCATCAATGGCGGCGCCAAGCTCGGCCTGTGGCCGTCGCTCAACATCACGCTGAACGACGTCACGATGCAGAACCAGAGAGATCGTGACATCAACCGCCGCTTCGCGGCCGCAAGCATCGAGGCTGACGTGACGCTCGCCAGCCTGTGGGCCGGCAAGCCGCACATCACTGAACTCGTCATCATCCGCCCGGTGGTGAACCTGCCGCTGAGACGCGAGCGCGAGAGGGATACCGCCCCTCCATCGAAGCCCGCTGCCGGCAAGACGGCCGAGGCTTTCTCCATCGACCACATCAGCGTCAACGGCGGCACCATTGTGTTCTCCAACGTGCGCGACCGCGTCGAGAACAGGATCGAGACCGTCAACGCCGACATCACCATCGATTCCGATCGCAAGATCGTGCTGACAGGCAGCGCCCGCCGCAACGGCTATCCGCTGAAATTCGAGATCAAGGCGGCCGCGCCCGCGCCGCCGATCGATCGGCAGAATATCCCGGCCGAGATCAAGATCGACGCGCCCGACCTGTTGCGCGCCCCGCTCACCGCCAAGGCTGACGCCCGCCTCAACGGCTCCGTCGTGATGGTCAATGGTGTCACCGGTACGCTCGGCGACGCCGCGTTCAACGGCTGGGCATCGTTCGATCTGTCGAGCAAGCCGCTGGTGAAGCTCGACCTCGATTTCCAGAAGCTCGCCATCGCAACGGCACGCAGCACCGGCGATACCTCAGGCCAGCCCTGGAGCAGCGCGACGATCGACATCAACGGCCTCAACTATATCGACCTGCAGGCGCGCATTTCCGCGGCCGAACTCAGCGTCGGCGATGCCCGCTTCACTCCGGCCGCGATCGACGCCACGCTCACGACCGGCGTTTTGAAGGCGCAGATTACCAATCTCGGCGCCTATGAAGGCAACGCCAACGGCGATCTGACCGTCGATGTCTCCACCGCCAATCCCGCCTATACGATACGGGCCGATCTTGCCGGCGTGCGCGCGCTGCCGCTGCTGCAGGGCCTTGCCGACTTCGACAGGCTCGACGGCCGAATGCAGGCAAAGATCAGCGTGCGCTCCTCCGGCACCAGCCAGCGCGCGATCATGTCGAACATGGCCGGCACCGCCTTCGTCGTGTTCCAGGACGGCGCTATCAGAGGACTCAACGTCGCGCAGATGATCCGCTCGTTGACGGCGAGCACACTGTCCGGCTGGCAGGACAGCGCGGAGAAGGCGACCGACCTTTCGCAATTGTCGGCGTCGTTCAGGATCGACAAGGGCCAGGCGCAGACCACCGATCTCAATCTGGTTGGCCCGCTGGTCAAGATGACCGGCGCGGGCACCATCGACCTCGGCACCAAGCAGATCGGATTCCGCGTCGAGCCGAAGCTCGTGATGACGACCGAAGGCCAGGGCCGCCTGACCGATCCGGTCGGGCTCGGCATTCCCGTGATGATCGAGGGGCCATGGGGGAGCCCACGGATCTATCCGGAGATGCAGGGCATCCTCGACAATCCCGACGCGGCCTATGCCAAGCTTAAGCAGATGGGCAAGGGCCTGTTCGGCGAGAAAGGCGCGGGCATCGGCGCTGCGATCGGCAGCCTGCTCGGCGGACAGCAGGGTGCGGCCGGCGGACAACAAGGTGGCGGACAGGCTGGAACCCAGCCTGGCGGTCCGCTCGGCGGCCAGCTCGGCGAGACCATCGGCAATCTGCTGCAGCAGGGCCTGAGCGGGTTCAATCAAGGCAGCTCCGGCCAGGGCGGCAGCCGGCCCGGCAGCCAGCGCAGCATCCCGAGCCGCACCGCGCCCACTGACGCGCCGGCGGAAGCAGCCCCGGCCGAGCCGGCTCCCCCTGCACCGCCGAACGACACGACCGTCGAGCAGGACAGCCAGGCAATGAACGACGTCTTGCGGCAGTTGTTTAACCGCTGAGGCTCCTCTTCCATCAGGGCCGGACCTGTCCCGACCTATTCGGCGGGCTGGATGCCCGGGCTGAGCGCGGGCACGGCGAATATTCCGCCGAATCCTGCCTAAAATCAGGGCTAACCATGTTAGCCGACCCACAATCCCAAGCTCCAATTCGTGCTAGACAGGCCCGCATGCCGGGGCTGCCGAGACAGGCCGGCACCAGTGACAAACCGATGCGCGCGCCCGAAGGGCGCGGCGCACGAGGGCCCGGATGAACGAGGTCAAGGACAGAGTCTGGTTCCTGCGCGAAGGGCTGTTCGCCAAATACGTCGTAGCCCTGGTCGGCCTTGTCGTGTTCGTGCTGGCGATCAACGGCGCGATGGAAGTCTGGATCACCTATCGCGGCATCAAGAGCTCGCTCAACGACGGCATGAGCGAGAAGGCGGAGGCCACCGCCAAGCGGATCCAGCAATCCATGTCCGACCTCGAACGGCAGATTTCCTGGGTGACGCGCGCGTCCTCCAACACCACCGATCTGCGCCGCGCCGACTACATCCAGTTGCTGCGGCAGGTGCCGCAGGTCAGCCAGCTCTCGCTGCTCAATGCCCAGGGCCGCGAGCAGCTTCGCATGACGCGCCAGACCGTCACGATCGGCAGCGAGGCCGATTTCTCCCGCGACGTCAGGCTGACCGAGACCATCCCACGCGGCACCAGTTTTGCGCCGGCCTATGTCCGCGGCGAGCGGCCGTTCATGTCGATCGCGCTGCCGCATGCCGACGGCAGCATCACCCTCGCCGAGATCGACCTCGACTTCCTGTCGGAGTTCCTGATCGACGCGCAGATCGGCAAGGTGGCGTTTGCCTATGTCACCGATGCCAGAGGCGACGTGCTGGCTACCTCCTCGAACGGGCCTGAAGTCGGCAAGAATCTGTCGGCGCTGCCGCAGGTCGCCGCCGTCAGCAAGCCGGGCGGCGTGGCGCCAGCGTCGGGTACCGATGCCAGGGGCAACGCCGTGCTGACCACGTCGAGCCTGGTGCCGAAGCTCGGGTGGCGCGTGTTCTTCGAGCAGGAAACGGCGCAGGCGCTGATACCGATCCGCGATCAACTGATGCGGATCGCGCTCCTGATCGGGCTTGGACTCGTCGTCGCGATCATCGCCGGCACCATCATGGCGCGGCGCATGCTGGTGCCGATCACAGCGCTGCAGGCCGGCGCGCGGCGTCTCGGCACCGGCGATTTTGGCCAACGCATCGAGGTGAACACGTCAGACGAGCTGGAGGAGCTGGCCAACCAGTTCAACGGCATGGCCGGGCAGCTTGCCGAGACCTACGCAAACCTCGAAGCCAAGGTAGACGAGCGGACGCGGGATCTGGCGCAATCGATCAACGAGCTCAAGGTTCTCGAGGAAGTCGGCCGCGCGGTCGCCTCCTCGCTCGACCTCAATGCCGTGTTACCCACGGTCGCCGCGCGGGCGCTCGAAATCACCCATGCCGACGCCGTGCTGATCTACGGCTATGACGCCGGCAATCACCAGTTCAGCCTCACCGAATCCATCGGTATCGACAAGGCGGCCGAGGGTCGCCATCGCGCCATCGACGCCACCAACTCGCCGCTCGGCGAAGCCGCCACCACGGGCGAGCCGATTTCGATCCCTCAACTCACTACGGCACCCGAACATCCCTTGCGCGATGTCGTGATCGAAGCCGGCTTCCACTCGGTGCTGGTGGTGCCGCTGGTCGACCAGACCGGCATTCTGGGATCGCTGGTGGTGCTGCGGCGGAACGAGGGTGAATTCTCCGCCAACCTGATCGGGCTGATGAAGACTTTTGCACACCAGGCGGTGCTGGCAATGCGCAATGCGCGGCTGTTCACCGAGGTGGACCACAAGAGCCGCGAACTCTTGGCCGCCAACGACATTGTTCGCCAGCAGGCCGACAAGCTGCAGGAGCAGACCGACCAGCTCAAGGACTGGAATCGCTCGCTGGAGGAGCGGGTGGAAACCCAGCTCGGCGAGATCGAACGTATCCGAAGGCTGGAGCGCTTCCTCGCGCCGCAGGTCGCCCAGCTGATCGCGTCCTCCGACGGCCATGAAGGCCTGCTCGACAGCCACCGCCGCGAAGTCACCGTCGTGTTCTGCGACATGCGCGGATTTACCAGTTTCACCGAGACCACCGAACCGGAAGAGGCGATGAACGTGCTGCGCGAATATCACGCAGCTCTTGGCGAACTGATCTTCAAATATGAAGGCACGCTCGACCGCTATGCCGGCGACGGCGTGATGATCCTGTTCAACGCGCCGATCCAGTTCGAGGATCACACCGCGCGCGCTGTGCGGATGGCGGTGGAGATGCGCGACACCGTCGGCAAGCTGACCGAGAAGTGGCGCAACCGCGGCCACAATCTCGGCTTCGGCATCGGTATTGCGCTCGGCTACGCCACGCTCGGCCAGATCGGCTTCGAGCAGCGGCTGGAATACGCCGCGATCGGCAGCGTCACCAACCTCGCCTCACGTCTGTGCGACGAAGCCAAGGCCAACCAGATCGTGGTGTCCAGACGCGTCTACGGCATGGTCGAACAATGGGTCGAAGGCAGACCGATCGACGATCTGAACCTGAAGGGGTTCAATCATCCGATTCTGGCGGCGGAGATCACCGGCTGGCGCGAGGCGGTCGACAACGTGGTGGATGCTGCTGCGGCGGCGCGACGGATGAAGAATTCGTAGCGCTTCGTAGCTTCGTAGGGTGAGCAAAGCGCAGGGTGCCCACCAACTCTCTCAGCGTTACCTTGCAGGGTGGGCACGCTTCGCTTTGCTCACCCTACGGTACAAATCAGCAGCAAACCTCCCGCGGCGCCACGCGCCCGAGGATTTACATCTTCATATACCCCGACGAAAATCAGAGGGCGCAGGAAAGGCGGCGTTGCTCAGTCAGTGCCAGCCAGGCTGCTGCATTCGCGCGCGGGTCTGCGCCAGATCTTCGAGCCGGCTGTCGATCTGCGAGCGGGCCATCGCGAGATCCTTCAGCTGACGGTCGTCGAGGCGGTACAGGGCGACGCGCGTGGCGTGGCGCTCGTGGCGCGCGATCACTGCCGCTAGGAAGCGGTTGATGAGACGGCGCACGCGCGCCAGCCTGACTGCAGTTCGCCAGGCGAATGGCCTGGTGGAGGAGGTCGGAATAATGGTCAACATCGTCATGGCTATTCTCTCTCAAAAAGCAGCCGGAAGCCGGTAAGCTTGCCGGCACCCTTTCTATCGAATGCCTGCTGCCAGCATGGTGTCAGCAGGCTCCGGTATGGACGCCTAACGGCGACGAGTGCCGGACATGGCTGAATGAAGTATCCAAATGCGGAAGCGATCTGCCGCATCGCCGGCGAGGCCAGCCGGCCGGCGATGCAGGGCGAAGTTCGTCAAGCCACCTTTCGCGCCGCGAGTTCCTTGACGGCTTCGGTGGTCAGCGGTTGACCGCCGATACCCCACTCGCCGCTCGCGACTTCGGAAATCTTGACCCAGGTGACGCCGCGCATGTTCTCGCCTTCGATCGACACCATGGCGTCCGTGAGCTTGCGGATCATCTGGCTCTTCTGCTCGGCATTGAACACGTTCTCGATGACGTGAACCTCTATCAACGGCATGTAGCTCTCCTTGATGACTGCCTCGCGGAAGCAAGGCAGCATCAACATGCCCGGTGTGGCCGGCAAAGACTTTCAGACAGCTGTGATTTACCGTCCAGACGCGCTTGAGAATTTCACCGGGAAGCTATTTCAGGCCGGCCCGCCGAAATCCTTCCAGATAGTGCGCCCTGTCCGCAGCGTGCTCGAACGGCAATTCGCTGGCGAGCCAGGCGAGCGTGAGGTTAGGCTGGGTGCGGTGGAGACCCTCGAGGGCGGCCTTGGCGGCTTCGATGTTGCCTTCCATGCCAAGCGAGGCCGTCAGCACGCGGTGGGCGCCGACGAAGTCGGTGCGCTGGCGCAGCGCTTCCCGCGACAGACGGATCGCCTCCGCGTAATTCTTGCCGATATACTGGCAGTAGGCGGCAACGCCGCAATAGATCGCGGCAAAGGGATCGCGGGGCGAGAATTTCAGCGCCTCGCGCGCGGCGCGATCGCCCTCCTCCCAGCGTCCACGATAGGATAGCGCGACGCCATAGATCCCGCGCGCGGGCGAAAAGCTGGGATTGAGCCGCAGCGCGAGCTCGAATTCGGCGATGCAGTCATCGAAGCGCCGGTGAAACAGATACACGCTGGCGAGCGCATAGTGCGCCCACGCGTCCTCGCTGTCGGCCCGGATCGCCGCCAGCGCCGCGCGTTCGGCCACGGGGACAGCCTTCGACATGTCCTCCCAACCCATATGGGCGCTGAAGGTATGGCATGCCGCGAGCAGGCTGAGCGCCTGGCCGTAACCGGGATCGACGTTGATCGCCTTTTCCAAAAGCGCCTGCGCGACCAGATTGTCCTGCCGCGTCACGCGCCAGTAATGCGACAGCGCGCGCATCACCAGATCCCACGCATCCATGTTGTCGGGCGTCTTGCGCCGGGCGCGGAAATCCTCGGCGGCATAGAGCTGCGGCTCGACGGCCGCAACCACGGCCTGGGTGATTTCGTCTTGCACCGCGAATACGTCGGCGAGATCGCGGTCGTAGCGCTCCGCCCAGAGATGATTGCCGGTGGCGACATCGACGAGCTGGGCCGCGATACGCACATGGTCGCCGGTCTTGCGCACGCTGCCTTCCACGACATAACCGACGCCTAGCTCTTCACCGATCTGCTGGTGGTGGACGGATTTGTGCTTGTAGATGAATGAGGAATTCCGCGCGATCACATAGAACCAGCGCAGCTTCGACAGCGCGGTGATGATGTCCTCGCTGATGCCTTCCGAAAAATATTCCTGCTCCGGCTCGCCGGAGAGATTGGCAAACGGCAGCACCGCGATCGCCGTTCGGTCGAGCGGCGGGAACTGCGGCTGCAGCAGCTCGCCGGTGAGATCGAATGCAGGTGGCGCGGCGCGCGGGACTTCGTGGCCGTTTGCGGTCTTCGACTGCACGTCGCCGACGAAGCGAAAACCTTTTCGCGCCAAGGTGCGGATCATCATTTGATCCTTGCCGCTGTCGCCGACCGCCCTGCGCGCGGCGTTGATCCGGCTCGTCAAGGTCGATTCGGAAACGATGCGGCCATCCCACACCGTCTCGATCAGATCGTCCTTGGTGACGACGTGGTCGCGGTTTTCGATCAAATGAACCAGCAGATCGAACACCTGCGGTTCGACCGCCACACTCTCGCCGCCGCGGGTCAGCTCGCGAAGATCAACATCAAGCACATGGTTTGAAAAATGAAATTGCACGGCTTCATCCCGGTTAAAACATCATAAGTCATTTAGCACCGGCAGATAATTTCCGGTCGCCTCGTCCCGTACACTATTGCTTGAGCATGACGGGCAAACGCGCCGCGCTTGCACCAAGGGACCATGCTCCCGCCCGAGGTAGATCGAATTCCCCAGGGCGAAAGTGTGCGAAATCTCACAGATCTAAATATCTCACTGAAAAATCAGGATCGTCTCAAGGCAAAATCAGCACGGCATCAGAGTCTTTAGGTCCTGACAGGGCCATGTTTGGTTCATCGCGGCCCCCTTCCGTGGCCGCATGACAGGAAGGAGACACCCGATGGCCGCCCAGACCGCGACTGCCGCGACCCAGACTCAAGCCTCTGCCCAGCCCACCCCCGACCTTGCCGCCCTCAAGACGCGTCAACAGGCCGCATGGTCGTCGGGCGACTACGCCGTCGTCGGCTCGACGCTGCAGATCGTCGGCGAGGAGCTTTGCGAGGCGCTCGATCTCAGGGCCGGATCAAAAGTGCTTGATGTCGCCGCCGGCAACGGCATGGCGAGCCTTGCCGCGGCACGGCGATGGTGCGACGTCACCTCGACCGACTACGTGCCGGCGCTGCTGGAGCGCGGCCAGGCGCGCGCCGCGGCGGAAGGCATGCAGATCGAATTCAAGGTCGCCGATGCAGAAAACCTGCTGTTCGCCGACAACAGCTTTGACACGGTGCTCTCCACTTTCGGCGTCATGTTCACGCCGAACCAGGATCGCGCCGCCGCCGAACTGATCCGGGTCTGCAAGCCAAAGGGCAAGATCGGCCTCGCAAACTGGACGCCGGAAGGTTTTATCGGACAGGTCTTCAAGACGCTCGGCAAATATCTGCCGCCGCCCGCCGGCGCCAGATCGCCGGCGCTGTGGGGCACCACCGCGCGGCTGACCGAAATGTTCGACGCGGAGGCGCAGTCGATCCGCGCGGAATCGCGCCTGTTCAAGTTCCGCTATCGCTCGCCATCGCACTTCCTCGACGTGTTCAAAACCTATTATGGCCCGGCGCTGAAAGCGTTCGCCGCCCTCGATGCGGCGAAACAGGAAGAGCTGCACAACGATCTGCACGCCCTGATCGTTCGCATGAACCGCTCCGGCGACGGCACGATGGTCGTGCCGAGCGAATATCTCGAGGTCGTCATCACCAAGCGGTGAAACGCGACGCCTGCAAGAATCTTCGGCGGAGCCATTTGCGTGGTTCCGCCGGTGACGCCCCACTTAAAAATCAGGAATCATTCCATGACCAATGTGATTGAAATCTCGCGCGCACATCGTGAAAAGCCTTGCGTCGTGGCCCTGCATTGCTCGCTCGGCTCCGGTCGCCAATGGAAGACGCTCGCCGATGAACTCGGGCGCAGCCATCCGTTCTTCGCCCCTGACATCTCGGGCTATGGTGCCAGCACCTGCGCGCTCGATCTGCCGCTGACGCTCGCCGAAGAAGTCCGATGCCTGAGCGGGACGCTCAACGATGCCAAGGGACCGATCCATCTCATCGGCCATTCCTATGGCGGCGCGATTGCGTTCAGGATCGCGACCTGTTCGCCGTTCGCGCATCGGGTGCGCAGCCTGACGCTGATCGAGCCGGTGCTGCCGACGCTCTTGTCCGAGAGTGAGGCAGACCGGCGTCTTCATGCGCGTTTCGCGCAGGTCGCGCGCGACGTTTCTGAAGACCTCTGGAATGGCTCGGTACTGGAAGCGATCGACATGTTCACCGAATTCTGGAACGGCTCCGGTCCGCAGGATGCCCTGCCGCCCAGCGCGCGGCTGCGCATGATCGAGCGTGCCCACAAGCTTGCGTTCGATTTCATGGCGGCGTTCGCCGAGGAGAATGTCGCCACCGCCGCAGCTTCACTACGCGTTCCGACGCTGCTGTTTTCGGGCGGGCTGTCGCCCTATCTCACCCAGCGCATCGTGCAGCGGCTCGGCGAGATCATCGACTGCGCCGAGACCCGGCACTTTCCGAACGCCGGCCATATGCTGCCGCTGACCCACGCATCGTCGATCAATCCCGCGATCGCACGGCATATCGCCCGCGCGGACGAACTCGCAGGCGTTCCACTGGCGCTCGAAACCGCGCCGGCGGAGGCCGTCAGCCGGGCAGAGGGGTGACTTCTTGGCGCTTGGCTGCAAGGCGGGCTTTCTGGTATCCAAACCCTGAATTTGAGAGGGAATTGCCTGATGCCCGCCTTTGCCGCGCGCGACCATGCGCCGAGACTCACTGCCCTGATTGCCGCGGGCTTGCTCTGCTTTTCTCCCGCTTTTGCCGCCGACGAGGAAGCTCCCGCCAAGGGCGCCGCCGTTACCGTGCTAAAGGCCGCAAAATCCTGCTTCGCCAATATCGTCGAGGTCACCGGCACCATCATTCCGCGCGAGGAGAACCAGGTGCGTCCTGAACGGATGGGGCTGAAGGTCGCCGAGGTGATGGTGGATGCGGGCGACAGCGTCACCGCGGGCCAGGTGCTGGCCCGGCTGGCCCTTCCCGAGGGTGGGCAGATCGCGGTGCAGGCGCCGGTGGGCGGGGTGATCTCGGCATCCACCGCGTCGGTCGGCGCGATGGCCTCGGGCAAGGGCGAAGCGCTGTTCTCGATCATCGCGCGCGGCGAGTTCGATCTGGTCGGCATGGTGCCGACGCGCGACATCCAGAAACTTCAGGTCAACCAGACCGCGCGCATCAAGGTGATCGGCGCCGGTGAGGTCGACGGCAAGGTGCGGCGGCTGTCGACCACGGTGGAGCCGAACAGCCAGCTCGCGCAGGTATTTCTCGGCGTCACCACCAACCGCCGTCTGCTGGTGAATTCATCCGGCCGCGCGCTGATCAAGACCGGGCAGAGCTGCGGTGTCTCGGTGCCGCTCACTGCAATCCTCTACGGCAGCGCCGGCACCGTCGTGCAGGTGGTGCGGCGCGCACGCGTCGAAACGCGCCGGGTCGAGACCGGGCTGATGTCGGCCGGACAGGTCGAAATCACCTCTGGGCTGGCCGAAGGCGACATCGTCGTGGCGCGCGCCGGTGCGCTGCTGCGCGAAGGCGATCCGGTGCGGGCGGTGACGGCGAGCGCCGACACGAAGTAAGCCGAACGGCCTCGCAGGCAACGGTCATCGCCACGCCTGGGGTTGACCCCGGGCGCCACATTCTACGAAGCAGTTGGAGAAAAAGACGTGGATGGCCGGGTCAAGCCCGGCCATGACGAGAAACAATGACTTGAAGAGATCTGCGCCGGTCGACTTACCCGCCGATGCGGACGTCTTCCATCAGGGAAGACGACACCTGCGGCACCTGCTCGCCGTCGGAGGCGCGGGAAACCGAGATGCGGGTCTTGTTGAAGGCGCTTGCCGCGCCGGACTGCGAATTCAGATTGTTGAGCAGCTCGGTCACCAGCACGCTGTATTGACCCTTGCCGTCATCGGCCACCTTGCCCGGCGTCGCCGAAGTCAGGATCAGCGCGTTTTCCGGCGTGGAGATCGGTGCCAGGCCGTGCGAGTAGGAGCGGAAGCGGCGCTCATAGGGGTTGCGGCGGGAAGCGTCGACGACGACGAGCTTGGCCTTGGCGCCCTTCTCGGTCATCGCGTCCAGCACCTGTTCGATCGAGACGCCGTCGCGACGGACGTCAGCTTCCTTCCAGATCGCGGCATCGACCGGAATCATGAAACTCTCGCGGCCGACCTGGACGCCATAGCCGCCGAAGAACAGCATCGCCACGGTGTCCGGCTGGATCTTGGCCTTCAGACGAACGATGGCGCGGGCCATATCGTCCTTGGTGGCGTCCTCGACCACGTCGACGTCAAACCCCTTGGCTCGCAACGCGGCGGTGAGGCCGCGGGCATCGTTGATGGGTTGGGCCAGCGGGGCTGACGCATCCGGGTAATGGCCGTTGCCGATCACCAGCGCAACGCGGTTGGTGGAGGTGCCGATCGAGCCGGTCTGCTCGGTCCCGATCGCCTTGGCGGCGTCGAGCGAACGCTTGTTCAACGCGGCATGGGCGCCGATCGCCAGCGACACCAGGCCGACGAAAGCGACGGCAATGGTGGCGGAGCGGCGGGAGATGCGGAGCTGACCGAGGTTCATCGCGTTACCATCCCAAGTTTATTCAAAGGCACGAAGCAAGACCGCGCGAATTAGTCGCGTGAGGACTGTTCAAGTTTGAAGGAGTTGCGGGGTATGTGCCGTCGAATTGCGCTCAATTTGCGGCACCGCAACAACCGGGCTTTTAGCCTGCTGGACCCCTCAGAACAACCTCATTTGACGCATGGACCCCCAGAGCCGCAGATACTGGTGGAAAGTTAATTTCATTTAAGTGATCTGCGTCACATTTGTATTTTTCGCGGATTTGTCTACTTTTCAAGGGCTTGCAGGCCCGATCCGGCCGGCGGTGGTCGCTTTGAGTGACAACATGCTTAACGCGACCCTCCCTTCACCGTTCCGGCGGAAAGAAATTGTATGGGCTTCCACACCATTGCCGGCGCCGCATTTCGGGCGCTGACCGCGCGGAAAGACGGCCCCTCGCTGTACGACGTCTGCGATCCCTTGCTTCTGAAATACCGCGGCGGCGACCCCCATCTCGGCAAGTTCTATCGGACCGCACTGGGTAATCCGGCGCTTCGTCCGCTGCTGCGGCGTACCGGGTTACCCTCGCTGCGGGACGAGAAGAAATTCGGTGCCTTGCAGGAAGCGCTAAGACGGGCGCGCGACGACGACGAGCCAGACTGGGCCGCGGTCGGCGCCCCCATCGCCGAGCTGATGGCCGACATCGGCGTGAACCACCCCTCCCCGCAGCCGGTTGCAGCACCGGGCCGGACCCCCGACCGAAGCGAGATCGATCGGGTGATTCGCCGCTGCGGCGCCCATCTCCTGGGCTCGTTCGCCAAAAACGGTTTCATCCCGACCTATGCGGCGTTCAACCTGATCGGCGACCCCGACATGGGCGGGCGCGAGATGCTGATGGCTCTGACCGGGCTGAACTCGCGCGGCTACAAGAACTCGACGCTGTTGTTCAGCCTGGCGCGGATCTTCATCGCGCATTCGCCGGCCCGCGCCCTGATCAACCCGCCCTGGACGGGGATCGCCGAGCCGATGTGGCAGCCGATGCAGATCCGCCACCGCTCGGCCTATTACGA
>Ga0268266_10002005_pt1 | contig 22756 bp, 22 predicted proteins | sample KBSS13metaG_FD_190356 | JGI IMG/M metagenome (GOLD analysis project Ga0268266, IMG submission 190356) | Switchgrass rhizosphere microbial communities from Kellogg Biological Station, Michigan, USA - KBS S1-3 metaG (SPAdes) (version 2) | ecosystem: Host-associated > Plants > Roots > Rhizosphere... | reverse complement strand
TAGTGCAGAATCCCCCGAGTCCGCAGCAGTTCTATAATCTTGTAAAGAACAGCGGTCCCTGGGATTACAAACAATACGGCAGAGATTATCAGGACTTCGGGAATTACAACTTCGGGGTGGCTGCGGCAGCATCTGGGCTCTTCACTCTGCAGACCATCTTGCAACAGGCCGGCAGAGCGCAATGCATTGCCGGCACCAGCAACCCCAAGTGGGGCGCCCTGATCTCGGTCCTCCTTACGGTGATGACCCAAATGACCAGCACTGGATAATGGAGGGATGGAATGACTACAAGTCAGGAATGTATGGTCCGGTTGCCTGGCCGAGAGCTCTCGGGCTCTATCCGGCGGCCAGCAGTGTCTACTCGAACTTTCTGCAGCCCCCGATCAACTATTGCAGTAGCAACACTCAGTGTTGGTAATGGAGCATCTAGGGATGAAAGCATCTGGCCGGAAAGCCATCGTAGCCGTCAGCATGCTCGCATTGCTGTTGGTGGCTGCGTTCCTGCTGTTTCGTATGCGAGCTGACTTCAAGGCGATTGATGCCATGACCGAATGTTCCGAGTCGGATGCGGGGCGGGTAGCATCACCCGGGAAAGCATACGTCGCGACTGTTTTTATCAGGAACTGCGGAGCGACAACCGGCTATGTAACTCCCGTAAATCTTCGCGGCGCAGGGGATGCGTTTGTTCCAGATAGCCATGGGGTTATAAGGGGTGGAGAGGTCGTCTCGATGGATGGCAATCCGCGAGTCGCACTGAATTGGACTGGTGATGCGGATCTGGAGGTAGAGGTTTTCTCAGGGGATCAGCGGAAGCCTATAAGCAACTCAGGACTTTGGAACTCCGTGCATATCCGTGTCAAGGAGTGACGATCTAGTCTAGAAGCGGGGAATGCTGCGCGCCGAGTGTGAGGCGTGCATGTTGAGTCAAGGGTTTGCGATGTCGATACGCTGGAGGGCATCAGTGGCGCTCAGGATCGAGATGCCCTGATACGTGACCAGGTCGCGCAGGTCCTTGTCGCCGGAGACGACGATCTCGGCTTTGGCGGCGAGGGCGCAAGCGAGCACGTGGTTATCATCGGGGTCGCGCACGACCTGCGGTACCTCGATCGGTTCGACCAGCTCGACGATCTCGATATAGTCGGCCAGCACCTCTGGCACGGTCTTGCCGATCGAGTTGAATCGTTGTGAAAAGGCAGGCCGTGCGATGACTTCCGTGAGTTCCTCCAGCAGCACGGGGCTGCTATAGAGCTGCAGGTGCGGTTGCTGCTTGCGTATTGTCTCCAGAAGCCGATACGGAGTGCCCCGCCACAGCAGCGCCGACAATACCGTGTTGGTGTCGAGAACGAGCCGCACGCGGTTGTTTACTGCCCACCGGAGCCTTTGTCCGATGTGGGGGCGGCTTGCGAGCGAGCGCGCCGCTCAGCGCGGGCAGCCTTCACCTCGGCGTTGATCTCCTCCATCGACATCGGTGGGATGCCAGCGGCCTCCACGGCTGGTGCGATGGCAAGTAGCCGATCCCAGGCAGCGCGCTTTTTGGCCCGCACGCTCAAAAAGTCGACAAAATCCTCCACCTCTGCGCGCTGCTCGGGCGGAAGCGCTTTGAGCTTCTCGATCAGGGCCTCGACCGCCTGGGCGTTCATCGGTACTCCAGTCTCTTTGGGCTTGCCGGATAGTGAGTGTGCGCGGGTGCTGGCCGCAGGGCAAGGAAGCTCGGCGCCTAGCGGTTCGTCTGACTTAAGACGCCGTCGAGCATCTGCATGACGACCTTTTGCTGGGCTTTGGGCAATCGATTTAGCCGCTCGATCTGCTTCTGCAGGAGCGGGGTGGGTCCACGCTTGCCGGCGCCTTTTTTATGCAGCCCCAGGAGTTCATCGACGCTCACGCCAAAGAGCTGCGCCAGGGTGGGCAGCATCGCCACGGACGGCCGGGCGCGAGCGACCTCGTAGTTGGCGTAGGTCTGCTGCGCGATTGCGGCGGTGACAGGCTCCGACAGACCGCTCGCAACCGTTCACAGATCGGCTATTTCCCACGTTCGCGGTGAGTTTCGTCGTCGGGATCCGTGGGGACCGAGTCACCCGGGATCGTGTGCTTTTCCGTGAGCCATGCGCCGAGGTCGATCAGCTTGCAACGCTCGCTGCAGAAGGGTCGGTACGGGGAGCTCGACCAGTCGATCTCGCGGCGGCAGGTCGGGCATTTGACGCCCTTGGGAACCATCAGGTGCAGCAGCTCAGCACGAAGGGCACGTCGCTCTCGGTCTGAATCGAGCGAGTTCCCAGCCCCTTCCAAGCGAGGAAGCGGACGTTGCAGCGGTAGTGGCTGCCACTGATCTCCGGGTAGAGGCCCGCGGCCGCCGGTAGCGAGATGCGCAGAAGCTGCAGCGGGTTGTCGCGATCGAAGGTGATGTTGAAAGTGCCGCCCGCAGCGAGCTCCTTGCGGGTGCGGCCGTTCTGGCGAGTCAGCCACAACAATTCGGCCACGGCGTCACACAGGGGTCGCAGCAATCCCAGCCACTCGTTGAAGGTCTGAGTGCGGACCTCGTCGGGCTGCGTCAGCCAGAAGTAATAGTCCGGCAGGTCGAACTCGCAGGTGCCGCCCGGAATGGCGCTGCGGTGTTTGATCGCGCTCAGGAATTCGGAGTCGCGCAAGGGTTGCAGGAAGGTGAGGCCGGCGTTCTGCAGGTCGGTGCGCAAGCGGACGAGGTTCGTCATGAGCGTCTTCAGGCGCTCGACGTCCACCCCCGGCTTGGCCTGGTACTCCGTTAAAAAGGTGAGCTGACGTTCCAGCTCCTTGAGCACGTCCGAGCGAACGTCGCCGCGGGTGGTGATTGCAAGGATGTCGATGAGACTTCCCATCGCCGCGCGACTGCCCCACTGGCTGCCCATTTCGTTGTGATAGAGCGCCTGGTTGTAGAGGAAGTCCAGTCGCAGAAAAGTACGCATCCGCTCGTTCAGCGGCTGCTCGAAAATGAGGGTCCCCTCTACCGGCGGCGATTCCGGGGAGAGTGTGGTCTGCTGCGCGTCAGATTCTGTCATCTCCGTATTGTGCTTGACACGCGCATTGTCCGTAAACGGGACACGCGTCATTGAACTCAAGGTCGCGCTTGGCGGGCGAGTTCCAAATAGCGTGCGTGAAGCTCGTTGACCTGGTCGCGGACGGCACTCATGTCGCCGTCGTTCTTGATGACATCGTGGGCGGCCTTCAGGCGTGCCGCTCTAGACACCTGTGCATTGAGAATCGCGCGTGCCTGCTCCGGCGTGGATCCGTCCCGGGCCTGTACTCGCTTGATCTGCAACTCCTCGTCGCAATCGACTACCAGCACACGGTCGAGTTGCGAGCCCAGGCTCTTCTCCACCAGCAATGGAAGCACCAGGATCTGATAGGGCCCGCCTGCTATCGCCGAGCGTGCCTCCACCGCTGCTCCGATCGCGGGGTGCGTGAGGGCCTCGAGATCGGCGCGGGCTTTCGGGTCGGAGAACACGATGTTGCGCAGTGCGGGGCGATCGAGATGCCCATCGGGTGTCAGGATGGAGCTGCCGAAACGCTCGACGAGGCGCTCGAGCGGGGGTTGTCCCGGCTCGACGACGTCTCGTGCCACCTGGTCTGTGTCGATGATCGGCACCCCGAGCGCGCCGAAGAATTTCGCCACCGTGGACTTACCACTGGCGATGCCGCCGGTGAGCCCCACACGGAACGCTCTGGTACTCATTGAATTCGTTGCAAACCCTACGGCCGCGATGAGAACAGACCCAAATAACCCGTTACCAGCTCGTGCCCGAACATCAGCATCAGCCAGCCCGCCGCGGCGAGAAACGGGCCGAAGGGGATAGGCGTCGAGCGGTTCAGTCCACGCAGCGTGAGCATCGCTATGCCCACCACCGCCCCGACCAGGGCCGCAATCAATATGATGGGCAAGAGCATGTTCCAGCCGAGCCACGCGCCCAGCGCGGCGAACAACTTGAAGTCACCGTACCCCATCCCTTCCTTGCCGGTGAGCAGCCGGAACAGATGATAGACGCTCCAGAGGCTCAGGTAACCTGCAATCGCTCCAATGATGCTCGTGCTCGGGTCGACGGGGAGCGGGATGCTGCCCCCCGGGGGAGCCCATATGCTGATGAGGAGGCCGATCCAAAGGAGGGGGAGGGTGAGGTTGTCCGGCAGGAGTTGGTGATCGACATCGATGAACGTGAGGGCGATCAGAAACCAGGTCAGCACGAGCGCCTCCAGCGCCGGCCAGCCAAAACCGAATTTCCACGCTACGGCGGCCGAGAGCAGGCCGGTGAGGGCTTCGATAGCCGGATAGCGGGCACTGATGCGGACGCCGCACTTGGCGCAGCGCCCCTTCAAGAACAGGTAGCTCAGTACCGGAATATTCTGCAGTGCGGTGATCGGGGCCTTGCAGGCAGGGCAGGCCGAGCGGGGCACCACGAGATTGAAGGGCGCATCCGTCTGTTTGGCGGGGCCGGCGAACGCAGGCGCTACGTGAGCCGAGGAGGGTGTGGCGGTCGGGGCGGCGTCGGCCGACCCTGCCGCAAGCTCCGCGCACTGCTCGCGCCACTGCCGCTCCAGGATAACCGGAACCCGGTAGATGACCACGTTCAGAAAGCTGCCGATGAGCAGGCCGAAGACGAGGCCGGTGACAATGAAGGCCGCGGGTGAGGAGGCCAACAGCTCGATGAGGGACGTCATCTCATTTGGTCCTGGCCGCAAACAAAACGCCGCGCGGGTGCGCGGCGTCTCGCGTTGGGGAGCGCTCGTGGCGTCGTCAGACGACCGAGCCCAGCTTGAAGATCGGCAGATACATCGCGATCACGAGGCTACCGACGAGTACGCCGAGGATGGCCATGATCATCGGCTCCAGCAGGCTTGACATCGAGTCGACCGCATTGTCGACCTCGGCTTCGTAGAAGGTCGCCACCTTGCCGGACATCGCATCGAGAGAGCCCGACTCCTCGCCGACTGCGATCATCTGAATGACCATGTTGGGAAACAGCCCGGTGGTTTCCATCGCTCGCTGCAAGCGCTGTCCGGTTGCGACTTCATCGCGCATCCGCATGACCGCATCCTCGTAGACGATGTTGCCGGTGGCTCCCGCCACTGACTCGAGCGCTTCCACCAGCGGCACGCCCGCGGCGAACATTGTGGACAGCGTACGCGCGTAGCGCGCGATGGCAGACTTTCTGAGGATCGGTCCAATGATCGGAACCTTCAGTGACGCGCGATCGAGGAATTCACGCATCTTGCGCGAGCGCTTCTTGAAGTAAAAGAAGGTCCAGAAAAGTCCCCCGACGACGACGGCGATCTCGATACCGTCATGTTGTACGAATTTCGACAAATTGATGACCGCCTGCGTAAACGCGGGCAGGTCAGCGCCGAAACCCTTGAACAGTTCTTCGAACTGGGGGATCACGAAGACCAGCAGGATGACCGTCACAATCACGGCGACGACCAGCACCGCTGCCGGGTAGAAGAGTGCCTTCTTGACCTTCTTCTTCAGGGCTTCGGTCTTTTCCTTGTACGTCGCGATCTTGTCGAGGAGGTTTTCGAGCGCACCGGCTTGCTCGCCCGCCTCGACGAGATTGACGAACAGATCGTCGAAATAGAGAGGATGTTTGCCCAGCGCCTCGTGCAGTGAGGTACCGCCTTCGACGTCGGCTTTGATGTCGAGGATGAGCTTCTGCATCGCCGGCTTGTCATTGCCGTTACCGACGATCTCGAACGCCTGCACGAGCGGGATGCCGGCGGCCAGCATCGTCGCGAGCTGGCGGGCAAACACCGCGATATCTTCGGGTTTGACCTTGCCGCCGCGGCCGGGGGCCGCGGTCTGCTTGCGGATCTTCGATGGGGCAATGCCCTGCCGGCGTAGCTCACTGCGCAAAACGGTCTCATCGGGTGCGAGACTCTTTCCCTTCACCCGGTTGCCGCGCTTGTCCTTGCCTTCCCAGGCGAACGGGATATCCCGCTTGATTGTTTTGGCAGTGGTGGTTGCTGCAGCCGTAGCCATGCGTTATTCGTCCTGTATCACTCGGTCGTGACGCTGTTGACTTCTTCGAGGCTCGTCAGGCCCGATTTGACCTTCTCGAGTCCTGCGCGACGCAGATCCCAGACGCCTTCCTTGGCCGCCTGCGTGCCGATGTCGACCGCGCTTCCCAGCGCGAGAATGATGCGCGCGATGGCCTCGGTAACCGGCAACACCTGATAGATGCCGACGCGGCCCTTGTAGCCGTCGGTGCAGCTTTCGCAGCCTTTGGGCCCAAAGATCCTGATCCCTGCCGCGACATCTGCTTCCTGGAAGCCTTCCTTTAAAAGCGCTTCTTTTGGAATGTCCATGGGTTGCTTGCAGTGGGAGCAGAGCCGCCGCGCGAGCCGTTGGGCAATGATGAGACTTACCGAGGTAGCGATTGCATACGGCTTCACGCCCATATCGACCAGGCGTGTGAGTGTCTGCGGAGCGTCGTTCGTGTGCAGGGTCGAAAGCACCAAATGGCCCGTCTGGGCCGCTTTGATGGCAATCTCGGCCGTCTCCAGGTCGCGAATCTCACCGACCATGATCACGTCAGGGTCCTGGCGCAGGAAGGCGCGCATCGCCGCCGCGAAGGTCAGTCCGACCTTGGCGTTGACGTTGACTTGGTTTACGCCGGGGAGGTTGATTTCCGCCGGATCCTCGGCCGTCGAAATATTCGTATCTTCGCGGTTGAGGATATTGAGCCCCGTGTACAGCGATACGGTCTTGCCGCTACCCGTCGGCCCCGTAACCAGGATCATGCCCTGGGGCTTGGCCAGGTACTTCATGTACAGGTCTTTCTGAAAGGGCTCATATCCCAGCGAGTCGATGCCCAGCGCTGCTTGCGCGGGGTCCAGAATACGCAGCACGATCTTCTCACCGAAGAGCGTGGGGCAGGAGCTCACGCGGAAGTCGATGGCGCGATTCTTCGACAGCTTCATCTTGATGCGCCCGTCCTGGGGGACGCGGCGCTCGGCGATGTCGAGCCGTGACATCACCTTAAGACGAGCCGACAACTTGCCGGCGAGCTGCACCGGAGGCTGTGCAATCTCTTTCAACACGCCGTCCATACGCAGACGGACGCGATAGATTTTCTCATAGGGCTCGAAATGGATGTCGGAGGCGCCGCGGCGGATGGCGTCCAACAGGACCTTGTTGACGAACTTGACGATGGGGGCATCTTCGACATCGTCGCGGGCAGCGCCTTTGTCCTCACCGTCATCGTCACCCCCAACAGTCTCGAGGGCCTCGAGGTCGACACCCTCTTCGTCGGTGAGGGCGGACATCTGGCTGTCGACCTGCTCGATGGCCTTGTCGAGGGCCTTCTGGAGCTTGTCGTCCTCCACGACGATGGCCTCGATGCCGAGGCTCGTCTGAAACTTGATCTCATCGATCGCGTGCAGGTTGGTTGGATCGGCGACCGCGAGGAACAGCTTCTTGCCGCGGCGAAAAACCGGCAGGACGCGATGCTTGGCAAGCAGCTTGTCACTGACGAGTCGGACGGTCTCCAGGTCGAGCGCGACGGAGTCGAGGTCAAACAGCGGCACGCCGAACTCGTTAGAGGCCGCGACGGCGATGTCGCGAGCTTTCGCGGCGCCACTGGAAACGAGCATCGTCACGATGTTGATCTTGCGCTCGCGAGCGGCATTCATTGCCTCCAGCATCGCCGCTTCCTCGACGACGCCATCCTGAACAAGCCGTTGGGGCAGGCCACCGAGGCCGGAGCGTCCGCCGCCGATGGCTAAAGAGGCGTTGTCGTTCATGGACTTATAGGAAGCGACCCAGAATTGAGCTTTAGAGTGTACCGGAGCGGGACGTCAAGGCAATTGTCAAATCTCACCGCATGGTCTCACATCGAACTGACTGGACTGCGTGATTGGTTTCCCAAAAAAGAAGCCCCTCCTGGAGGAGGGGCTTCGGTGCTAACCGCGAAGGCGCGGAGTTACCGGCAAAGCGTTACTTGCACTCGGTCGGCACATAGCGTCCCTTGACGCCGGCGGCCGGAGCCGTCACGGTCAACCCGTGAGCAGCGGCCGTCGCTGACGTCTCAGCGGCACAGCCCCAGTCGATATTCCCAGACAAACCGGCTGCCAGCGCAGCCCCGCCGATGTTTGGGGTCAATGTGATCACGTTTGCGCCGGCCAACTGCGGCACGTGCGCGGCATCGTAAGTAATAGTGATAACACCGGCAGCGCCAATGGCGATGGTAGTCACGTATTTGGTCGCCACCCAACCGTTTGTCCAAGCGGTGGCCGCGGCAGTGATACCGGGCAAGTCATTGGACTGGAAACCTTCCGATACCGCGGTCTTGGCGGAATCGGCGAGGTTGAGGCCTTCCGTCACCTTCGAACGGACGGTGTAGTCCTGATAGGCCGGGATCGCGATCGCGGCCAGGATGCCGATGATCGCGACGACGATCATCAACTCGATGAGGGTGAAACCCTTTTGCACAGCTTTCATTTGCAATGTTTCCTCGAAACGTTGGGGAGAGACCGCGGCGCAATCGGGCGCCTGCGCACGGATAAAAGCAAGGGCTATGCCAGTACCGCGGGGTCAGCTTAACTTGCTGATTCTGGAGGGAAGATGGACATTCAGAAGAGACGCGAGATTGACTTAATGCCGGCGCTAAGTGACGACGTCAGTTGGGTCGCGCGTCACAAACTGACGCAAACTGTCATGACGCACCGCAGAGCTGTTGAGAGCCGCTCACTCGCTCGCGACGACTGGCGCAGGCCGCAGCCCGAGGCGATATGAGACCAACCGGTGCGCCAGAAAGCTCACGGGTGTATTGCACGCCGCCAGCAACAAAGTAGCGGTCAAATACCAGACGTGCACGTGCTCGACGAGCAGGCTCAGGGCCGAGCCGTTGATTGCCAGCAGGGCAACATTGACAGACATATAGCGCAACAGGCCGGCCCCCCCGCGGCCGCGTGCCCGAAACGTGTACCTGCCGTTGAGGAGGTAGCCGAGCGTGCTGGTGACGACGAACGAGGCGACGTAGGCGACCAGATAGTGGACGCCCAACAGCTCGTGCAGTCCCGTGAGGACCCCGATGCCCAGCGCAAAGCAGAACAGGCTGACTGCCGAGAACCGGGCGAGTTGGCGTGCGTGACCGAGCATCGATAACTGGGTTGCCGTTGTGCCGGAGGCCGTTCGAATCGGGTCCTATTCGATGCCGAGTTTCTTGACGCGGTAGCGCAGCGCCCGGAAGCTCATCCCCAACAATTTGGCTGCGGCTGTCTTGTTGTAGCGGGTCTTCTCGAGCGCCTTGATGATGGCATCGCGCTCCATGTCTTCGAGCTTGTCGCCCAACGCGCCGCCATTCTCGGGAGTAATCGCCGTCACCTGCGCTTGCGTCTCGACGTTGGGTGCTCGCGTCGCGGCGCGCAGTTTGATGTGCTCAGACGTGATGAGTCCATCACCGCAAAGGGTGAGCGCGCGCTCTAGCACGTTTTCGAGCTCGCGCACGTTGCCTGGAAAAGGATAGGCCTGGAGCGTTTCGATCGCATCGGAGGACAGCCGCGGCGGTTCCGTGTTGGCGCGTCGACCGAGGCGATGCAGACTGGCCTCGGCGATTTCCGGAATGTCTGCGGGGCGCTCGCGCAGTGAAGGCACACGCAATTCGATAACATTAATGCGGTAGAAGAGATCCTCGCGGAACAGGCCTTGCGCGACGAGGTCCCCTAGATTTTTGTGCGTGGCCGACAGGATGCGCACGTCGATGATCTCCTCGCGAGATTCGCCGATCGGACGTACAGTCTTCTCCTGCACTACCCGCAACAGCTTCACCTGCATGTGCAGGGGCAGATCGGCCACCTCGTCGAGGAACAGGGTACCGCCTTCGGCGGCCTGGATGAGCCCTTTCTTGTCGCTCACCGCGCCGGTGAAGCTGCCACGCTTGTGGCCAAAGAGCTCACTTTCCATGAGCTCAGTTGGAATCGCGCCGCAGTTCACCGCCACGAAGGGACCCTCGCTGCGGGAGCCGCTTTCGTGGATCAGGCGGGCGACCAGCTCTTTGCCTGTGCCGGACTCGCCGTAGATGTGCACCGGAGCTTGGCTGCGTGCGACGCGCGTGACCATCTCGCGCAACTGCTCCATGGCCTCGGAGTGTCCGAGCAGTCGTGGACCACGGAAAGTGATGCTGCTGCGCTCCGCGCTCGCGCGGGAGCCGAGTTTGATCGCGCTACCGACCAGCTTGCGAAGCACACCCAGGTCGAGCGGTTTGGAGACGAAATCGAACGCACCCAGCTTGAGGGCTCGCACGGCCGATTCCACGTTGCCATGAGCCGTGATGACCGCGACGGGCAGCTCGGCCCGGTTCTGTTGGATCCACGCGACCAGGTCGAGGCCATCGCCATCGGGGAGGCGCATGTCGGTCAAGCAGAGATCGAACTTTTCGGACTTCAGCAGGCGACGCGCGGAGCTGATGTCGGCAGCGGTACGGGCCTGCAGGTTCATGCGGCTCAGCGTGAGGCTCACGAGCTCGAGCAGGTCGGGCTCATCGTCCACGATCAGCACGGTGGGCTTGTCCACCACGCCGCTTCTGCTGTCGACCGTCTGCATCATCAATTCATGTCTCCCATCGCCGCGGGTCCGCGAAGACCAGGCGGAAGATGCTGCCGCCGCCGGGGCGTGGCTCGTAAAGCAAAGTCGCGCCGTTCGTTTGCGCCAACTCCCGGGCCAGGAACAGACCCAGCCCGGAGCCACCGCGCCCGCCGCTGAAGAACGGCTCGAAGATCCGCTCGGCGTGTTCCGGAGGGACCCCGGGGCCACCATCGGCGATCTCCAGGAACGGCCGCGCTGTGGGGCTCAGGCGGCCATATCGTATCTCGACGACCTGATCGGGGCTGTCCCGCACGCCGTGTTTGAGCGCATTCTCACAAAGATTCCACACGATCTGGCGTAGCTGGCTCGGATCGGCACGAACCTCGAGATCAGGGGTGGTGCCGCTGGCCCGCAGCCGCTCCCTGGGCCATTGCATGGTCTCGCAGAACTCCTCGTGAAATTCGTCACACCAGGCCGCCAGCAAGAGCCGCTCGCGCTGGCTCGACTCGCGTTTCGAGAGGCGCAGCACGTTGTTGATGATTCGGCTCACCCGGTCGGCATTGGCGCGCATGATCTCGGTCAGGCGGTGGTCCTCACTCGATATGTTTGGGCTCTCGCCGAGCAACTGCGCGGCGTGACTCATCGCACCGACGGGATTGCGGATCTCATGGGCGATGCTGGCACTCAGGCGGCCCAGGGCGGCGAGCTTCGACTGCTGAACTCGCTCGGCTAACAGGCTCGTGTCTTCCAGGAAGGCGATCACCGGGGCGGGGCTCGTGGCGCCCAAGGGCGCGAAGTGGGCGCGGATCACACGCCCCCCCTCGGCCGATACGAAGGTGGGCTCGGCATCGGGAAACACACCGGTCTGGCCTGAGTTCTGGCGCCAGGTCTCGAGGAGGTAGAGAAGCTGGGGTGATGCTTCCCCAAGCAGCGCATCGGGATAGGCTTTCTCGTCCCCGAGGATCTCCGCCGCGGACTCATTGATCAGGCGTATCCGGTCCTGCGTGTCGATGACCAGGATGCTCTCGCGCAGATGTTGCACGATGTATTGCGAGAGCTCGGCCAGATTGGCGAGATCGAGCTCCTGTCGACGCACCAGAGCTTCGCTCTCGCGCAGACGCGTAGCGACGGGCCAAAGCGCCAGTGCGATCCCAAAGAGCACCACCCCGAGCACGCCCGCCGCGGTGTAATCGTTTGCGGGTATGTTGTCGGTAAAGCCCGCGAAGACCTGCTGCACCAGCACCGCGATTGCCGCTACGGCGGCAATCAGAAACGCATCCCTATGGCTGGCGAGAACGGAAAGTGCCGCAACAGGCAAGACGACGAGAATACCGAGCCCGCTGCCCACGCCGCCGCTCGCATAGAGGATGAGCCCGATGGCTGACGCATCCACGCTCGCGTTGACCAGTGTTACGAGCCGCAGGCTTCTCCATTCCAGACGCCGCGCGATGATGAGGAGCGCGCCCAGGGTGAAATAGGCGATACATGCGGATGCGAATAGCGGCGGTCGCAAGGCCGCCAAAGCCCATTGGGGCCCGCCGAACCGCAGCATCGAGAGCAGTACCGCCGGCACCAGCAGCCGGTAGATATTCAGCAGCCCGAGGACGCGCCACGCAAAATCACTCGGAGCCGAGGACGATGTAGCCGGCATTGCGAATGCTGCTGGTTTGGGCGTGGATTTGATTTTGCGACTGTTCAAGGCCTGGCTGTCGCCAGGCGCAAACTACTGTACCAGTTGAGTTCTCGCAAAGCTGCGAGCCGCATCCCGTACACCTTGCTGGCCAGACACGGTGATTTTCGGGAGAATGCGCGCCTCTTTGCGCGGACGGCGGTGACGATGAATCTGCACGAGTATCAGGCGAAGGATATCTTCCGAAGCTACGGCATCGCGGTCCCTGCGGGACGCGTCGCGGCGAGCGCCGCTGAGGCGGCCACGGCTGCCGAAGCACTCGGTGGCTCGGTTTGGGTGGTTAAAGCACAGGTGCATGCCGGCGGTCGCGGCAAGGCCGGCGGCGTGAAGGTGGTACGGGATGTCGATGCCGTGCGCGCTGCTGCCCAAGGCATGCTGGGAACCCGACTCGTCACGAAGCAGACGGCGGAGGATGGTCTGCCGATCGAGCACGTGTACGTCGAATCGGGCTCGGAGATCGACCGCGAAATTTACGTTTCCCTGACGCTCAATCGTGAGCGCGGACGCATCGCGCTGATCGCATCCGCGGCGGGCGGCATGGACATCGAAGAAGTGGCCGCCAAAACGCCGGAGAAAATCCTGGCGGTGACGGTCCACCCGGCCGCGGGTCTGCAGCCCTACCAGGCGCGCCAGATCGCGTTCGGGCTCGGCTTGAAGGGCGGGCAGATCGCCGAGTTCCAGTCGATCGCCATGGCGCTCTACAAGCTGTACCTCGAGAAGGACGCCAGTCTCGTCGAGGTCAATCCGCTGATTGTCACCAAGGCCGGCGCGCTGGTCGCGCTGGACGCGAAGATCAACATCGACGCGAACGCGGTGTTCCGGCACCCGGACCTGGCGAAGCTGCGCGATGCGAACCAGGAAGATCCGATGGAGCGTCGTGCCGCCGAGCACGATCTCAACTACGTGTCCCTGGATGGCGATATCGCCTGCATGGTCAATGGCGCCGGACTGGCGATGGCGACCATGGATCTCATCAAGCTCCACGGTGGCCAACCGGCGAATTTCCTCGATGTCGGCGGAGGTGCCACGAGCGAGCGTGTGACGGCGGCGTTTCAGCTCATTCTTTCCAACCCGAGGGTGCGGGCCGTGCTGGTCAACATCTTCGGCGGCATCGTGCGGTGCGACCTTATCGCCGACGGTGTCATCAATGCCGTCAAGAATGTTGGAGTGAAGGTGCCCGTCGTGGTGCGACTCGAGGGCACGAATGCCGACAAGGCTCGGGAAATGCTGGCGCAGAGCGGGCTTACGATCACCCCGGCGTCGGATCTGACGGACGCCGCGCGCAAGGTCGTCGCGATGGCCAAGGGCTGAGGTAACGAATGAGCATTCTGATCAACAAGAACACGCGTGTGATTTGCCAGGGATTCACGGGCAAACAAGGGACTTTCCACTCCGAGCAGGCGCTCGCCTACGGCACGCAGCTCGTCGGGGGTGTGACTCCCGGCCGCGGCGGACAGACACATCTCGGTCTTCCGGTATTCGATACCGTGCAGGACGCGGTTCGCGAGACCGGCGCGACGGCGAGCATGATCTATGTACCCGCCGCTGGTGCGGCGGACTCGATTCTCGAGGCGGCGGATGCGGGCGTGGAGCTCGTCGTTTGCATCACCGAAGGCGTGCCCGTGAATGACATGGTGCGCGTGAAATCCGTGCTCGCCGGCTCGGCGACGCGGCTGGTGGGTCCTAACTGCCCGGGCGTGATTACGCCCGAGGAATGCAAGATCGGCATCATGCCGGGCTTCATCCACAAGAAGGGCGCGGTCGGGATCGTGTCCCGCTCCGGAACGCTGACATATGAAGCGGTATTCCAGACTACCAACATCGGTCTCGGTCAGAGCACCTGTGTCGGTATCGGCGGTGATCCCGTACGCGGCATGAATTTCATTGACGTGCTCGAGCTGTTCGAGCGCGATCCCCGCACGGAAGGCATCATTCTGGTCGGTGAGATCGGCGGCAGCGATGAAGAGGCGGCTGCGAATTTCATCCACAAATTCGTTACGAAGCCGGTTGTCGCCTACATCGCGGGCGTTACCGCGCCGCCGGGTAAGCGTATGGGTCACGCGGGCGCGATCGTCGCCGGCGGGAAGGGTACGGCGGCGGACAAGTACGAAGCGTTCGAGCGCGCGGGCGTGCGGACGGTGAAGTCGCCCGCCGAGCTCGGTAGCGCGATGAATGAACTGCTCAAGAAGCGTCGGGCGCGCGCGGCTGCGAATCCGCCGCGGCTCCTGAGCCTTGTGGCGTCGGCTGATGATGAGGACGACGAGGACGTCGAGATTGTCGAGGTCGTTCAGACGTCCGCGCGCGGCAAGGGCGCGTCAAAGGCTGGCTCCGCGAAAGCGAAGGGTAAGGCTGGTCCCGCGAAGAGTGCGGCTGGGCGCGGCGACGCCAAGGGCAAGGCGGGCAAAGCGACCGCCGGGGCAAAGAAGGCGCCTGCCAAGGTCGCCGCCAAGGCTGCCGCCAAGGGCAAGGGCCCGGCGAAGGGCAAGGTCGCGGCGAAGGCCAAAGGCCCTGCCAAGGGCAAGAGCGCGACACGGGGCAAACGCCGCTAGGATAGGCCTGGCCCCCGATTGAGGGGCCAGGCGGACTCATGACCGATTCTTTCAAAATTGCCCTCGCACAGCTCAACCTCCTGGTGGGCGATGTGCATGGAAACGCCACCCGCGTGATAGCGACGACGCGCCGTGCCCGAGCGGAGCTCGGCGCCGATCTCGTCGTGTTTCCGGAACTGACGCTCTCGGGTTATCCACCCGAGGATCTGTTGTTTCATCGCGGGTTCCGCCGCCAGATCGAGTTGGGGCTCGACCGGGTGCGGCAGGAAGTCCAGGACGCGAGCGTCGTCGTCGGGTTCCCGGAGTACACCCGGGCGGGGATCTATAACTCGGCTGCTTTGATCAGTGGCGGTGCCATCGCCGCGATCCATCGCAAGGCCGAGCTGCCCAACTACAAGGTCTTCGACGAAAAGCGCTATTTCCAACCGGGCGCGCAGCCGACGGTCGTCGATCGCCAGGGCTTCCGGGTTGGCCTGCTGGTGTGTGAGGACATCTGGGAGCCCGAGTCGACCCAACTCGCCCGCTCCGACGGGGCCGAGCTCCTGGTCGTCATCAACGCCTCACCCTACGAATTGCACAAGCAGCGCGAGCGTGAGGACATTGCCCGCATCCGTGCGCGCGATGTTGGACTACCCCTGGTGTACGTGAACATCATGGGCGCGCAGGACGAGTTGGTCTTCGAAGGTAACTCGTTCGTCATGGATGCCGAGGGCAAGGTAGTGATGCGGGCGCCCGCCTACGAGGAGGGCATCTATCCCGTCGAGTTCGTGCGCCAGGCGCGCGGCAAGGTTGTGCCGAAGCCCGGTCCTATAGCGCCGGAGTTGAGCGACGAAGCGAGCGTCTACGGTGCTCTCGTGCTCGGTGTGCGCGACTACGTCAACAAGCACGGGTTTCCCGGTGTCGTAATGGGTCTCTCCGGAGGAGTCGACTCCGCTTTGACCTTGGCCATAGCAGTTGATGCGTTGGGCGCGGATCGGGTGCATGCCGTCATGATGCCGTCCCGCTACACGTCCGACATGAGTTTGCAGGACGCCGAGGAACAGGCACGCGGCCTCGGGGTGAAGTACAGCACCCTGTCGATCGAGAGCATGTTCGAGACGACGCTGGCGACTCTCAAGAACGAGTTTGCCGGGCGTCCGCCGGATGCGACCGAGGAGAATATCCAGTCGCGTTGCCGGATGTTGCTGCTCATGGGCATTTCCAACAAGACGGGCAAGATGTTGCTGACGACCGGCAACAAGAGCGAGATGGCAGTGGGCTATGCCACCCTGTACGGCGACATGGCCGGAGGCTTCGCGCCGATCAAGGACTGCAGCAAGATGTTGGTCTACCGGCTCGTGACCTACCGCAATTCGCTCGGTCGCGTGATCCCGCAGCGGGTGGTCGACCGTCCGCCCTCGGCCGAGCTGCGCCCCGACCAGAAGGACTCGGACTCGCTCCCGCCGTACGACGTGCTCGATCGGATCCTCGAGGCGTTCATCGAGGAAGACCTGTCAGTCGATGAGCTCGAGGCGCGTGGGTTCGACCGGACGACGGTCGGGCGTGTTCTCGACCTCGTCAAGCGCAACGAATACAAGCGGCGCCAGGCACCGCCGGGAGTCCGGGTGAGTCGGCGCGCGTTCGGGCGCGACTGGCGCTATCCGATTACGAACGGGTATCGACGCTAGGGGGTGGCCGCGGCGGGCCGCCCGGCGGAGCTATTGCGCTCTACCAGATGTGCCACCAGGCTTTCTTGACTTCCGCCTGGGCATCGCGGATGTCGCCAGAGTAGTTGGCGTGGTAGACCTCCTTGGCCTTTTCCGCTAGCGGGGGCAGGTTCAACCGGTCGTACCCTTCGACCATGATCGCCAGCGCTTCATGAACCGCGGGGGCGCCGTCGTATTGCTCGACACACCCTTTCGCGCGTTGTACGGCGGCTACATAGGCTCCGCGCTTCATGTAGTAGCGGGCAACGTGGACCTCGTAATCGGCGAGCCGGTTGCGGAGGTAGATCATTCGCTGTAGCGCGTCGTGTGCGTACTCACTCTTCGGATACTGTTCGACGACGGTTCGAAACGCGGCGAATGATTTGCGCGCCGTAGCAGGCGGCCGCTGCGTCAGGTCCACGCGGAAGAGCTTCTCGATGGCGTTCGGCGTGCGCTCGAAGTCGACGAGGCCTTTCACATACCAGGCGTAGTCGACTCGGGGGTGAGTGGGATTCTCGCGGATGAATGTGTCGGCCGCGTCGGTCGCGGACTCTTTCTCGCCCGCACGGTAGTATGCGTAGATCAGGTCCAGTCGCGCCTGCCGCGCCTGGTCCGTGAAAGGGAACCTCGCCGTCAGCTGCTCATACGTCTTGATCGCACTGCCATAGTCGTACGAGTCGAGGCTCTTCTTGGCCTTCTTGTAAAGAACTTCGGGGCTCGACTGCTGGAGCTGGCGATTCTTGTGGGCGCAGCCCGACGAGAGGGCGAGTAAAGCGATGAACAGTGCGACGACGGTGCCGCGCATCGGAGCGGTCAAAGACATTCTGCAAGGGCCTTTATATTTGGCAACGCGCCGCGTAATGAAGGGGAGTATAGCGAATCCCCAGCCTGCACTTCGGACCGGCTCACCCGCCGTCGAGTTCCGTACTCATTCTCTGGCTCTGCCGCAGGAGCTGGCCGGGCTGCGGCTCGACCAGGCGTTGGCGCGCGCATTGCCGCAGTATTCCCGTGCCCGGTTGCAGGGTTGGCTCGAGGCGGGCGCGATCCTGGTCGACGGCCGGCGCTTGCGCGCCAAGGACAAGGTATTCGGCGGGGAGCGCGTCAATATCGAGGCGCGCCTGGAAGTGGACGAACAGGTCGCCGCCGAGGCGCTGCCCCTGGAGATCGTGTTCCAGGACCGGGCCCTGTTCGTCATCAACAAGCCGCCGGGATTGGTGGTGCACCCGGGGGCCGGGAATGCGCGGCACACTTTGCAGAATGCATTGCTGGGCCTCGACCCCAAGCTCGCCGTTGTTCCTCGCGCGGGGCTCGTGCATCGGCTCGACAAGGACACCAGCGGTTTGCTCGTCGTTGCCCGTACTCCCGAAGCGCACACGGCATTGGTTGCCGCGTTGGCGCAGCGTGACATTGAGCGACATTACATCGCACTCTGCTCGGGCGTTATGACCGGAGGAGGGACGATCGACGAGCCGATCGGTCGTCATCGCAGTCAACGGACGAAAATGGCGGTACGCAGCGATGGCCGGCCCTCCGTGACTCACTACCGGTTGCTGAAACGTTTTCGCGCTCACACGCTCTTGAATGTGCAGCTCGAGAGCGGTCGCACGCACCAGATTCGCGTCCACCTCGCGCATATCGGCTACCCGGTTGTTGGCGACCCGGTGTATGGCGGTCGGCGTCGGCTTCCTGCGGGCGCCAGCCCCGGGCTCGTGGCGGAATTGGAGGGTTTCAAGCGCCAGGCGTTGCATGCGGCGCGGTTGAAGTTGGCGCATCCCACGACGGGGAAGGAGATGGAGTGGGAGGCTCCGCTGCCGCGGGACATGGCACATCTGATTGCGGTGCTCGAGACGGATGACAGGAGCGAGTGAGTTGGATATGGGTGGCGCGCCGGGAATTCTGATGCCGGACTGGCCGGCGCCGCCGGGGGTGCGCTCGGCGTTTACGCTTCGCGCGGGTGGGGTTAGTGCGGCGCCCTATGATTCGCTGAATGTTGGGGCGCACGTTGGCGACGCGTTGGGCGCTGTCCGAGAGAATCGGCGCCGGGTGCGCGAGGCGTTGCGGCTGCCTGGTGAGCCGGTGTGGTTGCAGCAGGTGCATGGTACGGATGTGCTCGACCTGGATGCGTTGGGAGCGAAGGGGGTGGTCGCGGGTCGCGGGCCTGTAGCGGCCCCTGCTGAAGCGGTGCGTGACGGTGCGGTGTCGGTTGGGGCCGTCGGCGAACGCGTGGCCGAAGCGACCGGGCGCGCGACGTCCGAACCCCCTCGCGCCGATGCTGCGGTGGCGCGCGCGGCGGGCAGCGTGTGTGTCATCCAAGTCGCCGACTGCATGCCGGTGTTGTTTGCGGCGCGGGATGGGTCGGCGGTGGGTGCTGCGCACGCGGGTTGGCGCGGGCTTGCTGGCGGCGTGCTCGAACGGACGGTTCGGGCGATCGGGATTCCGCCGGAGGGGTTGCTTGCGTGGCTGGGCCCAACCATCAGTCAGCAGCATTTTGAGGTTGGGGACGACGTGCGGACCGCGTTTATGTCGGGTGACTCCGCGTCAGAGTCGGCTTTCGTCGCAAATGCGCGAGGACGTTGGCAGTGCGACCTTTACGGGCTTGCCCGGTGTCGGTTGGCGGCGGTTGGAGTGAGAGACGTGTTTGGCGGCGGTTGGTGCACTTACGCCGAGGCGACGCGGTTCTTTTCGTACCGACGCGATGGGCAGTGTGGTCGCATGGCGGCGCTGGTCTGGCGCGAGTGAGCGCGTGCGCGCCGGCCCGGCTTGACCTGCGTGCATACACGTGCGTGCCGGCCCGGCTTGACCTGCGTGCTAAACTAGCCCATTCCACCTGAGAACAAGCGCAAAGCCCGGTGCCCCTGCTCGCCTGGATCATTCTCTTCACCGCCATCGGCGGTATTGCCAGCGCGGCGTTCGCGGCTGTGTTTCTGTTGGTGCCGGATGCGGTCGGGCGGCGCCTGTTGCCGCACTTCATCAGTTACGCGACCGGTGCGCTGCTGGGTGCCGCGCTCCTCGCGCTCCTGCCGGATGCGATCGAAGGTGTTGGACCGGAAGGCGCGCGGGGAATCGGCGCGGCGCTGCTCGTTGGTCTGGGGATCTTTTTTGTCATTGAGAAGCTCGTGCTCTGGTGGCACACGCACTCGAACGGGCGTGGCCACGAGCATGCGGGGCACGACCACGGTGATCATGACCATGGAGGCCACGATCATGAGGGGCATGCCCACGATCATGACGGGCGTGCGTCCGGTGTCCTCGTCATCATTGGCGACAGCATCCACAACGCCCTGGATGGCGTGCTGATCGCGGCCGCCTTCCTGACCAGCTTCCCACTCGGGCTGGTGACGACCTTTGCCGTGGCGGCCCACGAGATCCCGCACCGCGTCGGGGACTTCGCGATCCTCGTCCACTCGGGCATGTCCCGGGGGCGGGCCCTTTTCATGAACATGGCGACGGGGCTGACGTCGGTCCTCGGGGGCGTCGCGGCGTACTTCGGCTTGCAGCGCGCCCTGGGCGCTCTGCCCTATGCGCTTGCCCTGGCCTCGGCTGGTTTTCTCTACATCGCGGTGGCGGGGCTCATCCCGGGTCTGCACCGCCGGGCCGACCCGCGCACGAGCCTGGCGCAGGTGATCCTCATGGGACTGGGCGTTGGAACGATTGCGTGGGCTGAGAGTTTGACGCATCAATAGCGCCGGGGTCGCCGAGCGCGCGGGTCGGGCGCCACCCCCTGGTGCGGAGCGCCGCTGTGGACGGGCGCGCGTCTCGCTTCCGGCAGACTCTTGAACACTGTCCGTTTTCCCCCACATACCCGGGCAAGTAAGCCCCATTTCCAGGGTATTCCCCCATGCGACAGGACAAACTGACCAGCCAGTTCCAGCAGGCCCTGGCTGATGCGCAATCGCTCGCGCTCGGCCGCGACCACCAGTTCATGGAGCCGGCGCACGTGCTGCTGGCCCTGCTCGATGCCCAGGGCGGTTCCGTACGCCCGGTGCTCGTCAAGGCCGGCGCGGACGTCAACAAGCTGCGCTCCGATCTCGGAGGCCTCCTCGATCGGCTGCCGAAGGTCGAGGGTACGCCCGGCGAGATCCATGTCTCGAACGACCTCAACAAGGTCCTCAACGTCACCGACAAGCTTGCCCAGCAGCGCGGCGATCAGTACATCGCCAGCGAGCTGTTCCTGCTGGCCGCGTTTGACGACCGGACTCTCGCGCGCGTTTTCAAGGACGCCGGGGTCATCAAGGGCGCGGTCGAGAAGGCGATTGACGAGGTGCGTGGCGGCGAGAAGGTGAATGATCCGAACGCCGAAGGCAGCCGCCAGGCGCTCGAGAAGTACACCATCGATCTCACCGCGCGGGCCTCGTCCGGCAAGCTCGATCCGGTCATCGGCCGTGACGACGAGATCCGCCGCACCATCCAGGTCCTGCAGCGCCGGACCAAGAACAACCCTGTGCTCATCGGTGAGCCCGGCGTCGGTAAGACGGCGATTGTCGAGGGGTTGGCCCAGCGCATCATCAACAACGAGGTGCCGGAAGGCTTGCGGAACAAGCGCATCCTGGCCCTCGACATGGGGGCCCTGATCGCCGGCGCCAAGTTCCGCGGCGAGTTCGAGGAGCGCCTGAAGAGCGTGCTCAATGACCTTGCCAAGCAGGAAGGCCAGGTCATCCTGTTCATCGACGAGCTGCACACGATGGTCGGCGCCGGCAAGGCTGAAGGTGCCATGGACGCCGGCAACATGCTCAAGCCCGCGCTCGCTCGCGGTGAGCTGCACTGTGTGGGCGCCACGACGCTCGACGAATATCGCAAGTACATCGAGAAGGATGCCGCCCTGGAGCGCCGCTTCCAGCGCGTGCTCGTGGATGAGCCCTCGGTCGAGGACACCATCGCAATTCTGCGCGGACTGCAGGAGCGCTATGAGATCCACCACAAGGTCGATATCACCGATCCCGCAATCGTCGCGGCCGCGACGCTGTCGCACCGCTACATCACGGACCGGCAGCTCCCCGACAAGGCCATCGACCTGATCGACGAGGCAGCGGCCCGCATCCGCATGGAGATCGACTCCAAGCCGGAAGCTCTGGACCGGCTCGAGCGGCGCATCATCCAGCTCAAGATCGAGCGGGAAGCGCTCAACAAGGAGAAGGACGAGGCCTCCCGCAAGCGCCTGGCCACTCTGCAGGAGACCTTGAACGGGCTCGAGAAGGAATACGCGGACCTGGAGGAAGTCTGGAAGTCTGAGAAGGCGGCCCTGCAGGGTGCCGCGCAGATCCGCGAGGAAATCGAGCGCGTCCGTATCGAGATCGACGCCGCGCGCCGTGCCGGAAATCTCGGCCGGGTGGCGGAGCTGCAATACGGCAAGGTTCCCGAGCTCGAAAAGCGCTTGCAGCAAGCCGTGGCGGCGGAGGCGAAAACGCCCCAACTGGTGCGCAACAAGGTTACCGACGAGGAAATCGCGGAGGTCGTTTCCAAGTCGACCGGCATCCCCGTCTCGAAGATGCTCGAGGGTGAGAAGGAGAAGCTCCTGCACCTCGAGGAGGCGCTCGGCAAACGCGTGGTGGGACAGGATGAGGCGTTGCGGATCGTCGCGAATGCGATCAGGCGCTCGCGCGCGGGCCTGTCGGATCCGCGTCGGCCGAACGGGTCCTTCCTGTTCCTCGGTCCGACCGGCGTCGGCAAGACCGAGCTGGCGAAAGCGCTCGCGGAGTTCCTCTTCGATACCGAGGAAGCCATGGTCCGGATCGATATGTCCGAGTTCATGGAGCGCCACTCCGTCGCTCGCCTGATTGGCGCGCCTCCCGGATACGTGGGTTACGACGAGGGCGGCTATCTCACCGAGGCTGTGCGCCGGCGACCGTATGCCGTGATCCTCCTCGATGAGGTCGAGAAGGCGCACCAGGACGTGTTCAACGTGCTGTTGCAGGTGTTGGACGACGGCCGCCTCACGGATGGACAGGGGCGGACGGTCGACTTCCGCAACACGGTCATTATCATGACCTCCAACCTGGGCTCACAGGTGATCCAGGAGCACGCGGGGGAGAAGAACTACACCCGCATGAAGAGCGCGGTGATGGAGATCGTGCAGCAGAGCTTCCGACCTGAGTTCATCAACCGTATCGATGACATCGTGGTGTTTCATCCGCTGGGCGGCGAGCAGATCCGCCGGATCGTGGACATCCAGCTCATCTACCTGCGCAAGCGGTTGCAGGAGCGGGACATGGACATCGTGCTGGACGATGCCGCGCGGGACGCGATCGGCGAGGCCGGGTTCGACCCGGTGTATGGCGCACGGCCACTG